>Ga0210003_1000474_pt1 | contig 36261 bp, 42 predicted proteins | sample LantaG_FD_182804 | JGI IMG/M metagenome (GOLD analysis project Ga0210003, IMG submission 182804) | Deep subsurface microbial communities from Baltic Sea to uncover new lineages of life (NeLLi) - Landsort_02402 metaG (SPAdes) (version 2) | ecosystem: Environmental > Aquatic > Marine > Oceanic >...
TACCACAGAGTCGTTTTAGATGCAGCAACGATGGGCATGAATGGAATGTGCCTTTTGAGACTCTGGCACGCAGGCTTCCCTTATCTTGCCCTGAGTGCTCCAGCGTGAACGTTCAGCCTATGCCTCTACCCCCATTTGGTTGGGGTGGAGGGCGTGGCAGGAGATTTTGTGGAGGGCGAGGGTGGCGATAAAAAAATAAAAAAGAAGGAGGTGAATTATGCCAAGATTTGATGGAACAGGACCCCGTGGAATGGGGCCAATGACAGGAGGGGGGAGAGGTTTTTGTGGTCCGTACGTGGGTGGAAGAGGATTTGGCCTTGGGCGAGGGTATGGCCTTGGGCGAGGGTATGGCCTTGGGCGAGGGTATGGCCTTGGACGAGGGTATGGATTTGGAATGGGGATGCCTTATGGCTATCCTTATGGAGGCATGCCTTATGCCGGGCCTGCACCATATGCTTACGGAGGAGCACCTGCAGGGACAATGCCAGAGACTTATGCAATGCCTTATCCCGGAGCAGGCCCTTACGCTCCACAAATGACTCGGGAGCAGGAGCTTGATTTCTTGAGGAGTCAGGCTGAGGCAATAAGAGGACAGTTAGAGGAAATTGATACTAGAACAAGGGAGCTAGAGACTAAAGAATAAAAGGGGGTATAACATGAAAATCGCCATATCAGCGGCCGGCCCCAGCTTAGATGCTGAAGTAGACCCTCGGTTTGGGCGCTGTCAATACTTTGTCATTGTTGACCCACAAACCATGGAGCTTGAGGCTCTGGAGAATTCCAATGTGGCGGCGGCTGGAGGAGCAGGTATCAGCACAGCCCAAATGATTGCTAACAAAGGAGTGGAAGTGGTTCTTACCGGCAATTGTGGACCAAATGCTTACCAGACTCTTTCGGCAGCGGGTGTGCAGGTTATCACCGGCGTCACAGGAAGAATAGGAGATGCCATTGAAGCTTTCAAAGCAGGTAAGCTCCAGGAAAGCAGGCAACCCAGTGTGGATGCCCACTTCGGAATGGGAGCTACTCCTGGTATGGGCAGAGGAATGGGGATGGGCCGTGGCATGGGTATGGGTAGAGGTATGGGAATGAGTGCAGGGATTGCACCTGTGGCAGGACCAGCACCTCAAGCGATAAGCCCGGACCAGGAGATAGAAATGCTTAAAAGCCAAGCGCAGACACTAGGACAGCAACTGAGCGAAATCCAGCGACGCCTTGAGGAGCTAGAGAAAGGAAAGTAAAGAGGTGCGCCATGCCCATCTATGAGTATCAATGTGACAAATGTGGAGAGAAATTTGAGGTTCGGCAAGCCTTGGGTGAGGGAGGCTCTAGTTTAAAGTGTCCTAAATGCCATGCCGCAAATCCTAGAAGACTATTTTCCTCATTCTTTAGCCATGCCTCTGGCTCGCCCGAGCCTTCAGGAGTAAGTTGCCCTACTTGTAGCTCTGGAGTATGTGGGCTTCCGCCAATGGAATAAGTCCACAAGCAGGGTTTTATGGCTACCTGGAAATACTCGGGAAGGGAATTAACTTGGTAGGAAATCGAAAAAGGATTGAAGATCCTTACTTGCTTTAAGTATGGCAAAGGGTTTCGCATAGGTGAGTATGCCTTTGTCAAATTGAGAAATGAATTTAATGCTTTGAAAGATACGCGGTAAGGAGGTGTTATTATGCCTAGAGGAGATGGAACAGGCCCTTCCGGTCAAGGACCGGGGACAGGTAGGGGAGTGGGTCGTGGCGTGGGGACGGGTAGAGGAAGGATGGGGGGCAATCGTCCTGGAGCGGGTCCCAGCGGGAGCTGTGTATGTCCCAGTTGTGGGACGAGGGTTCCCCATCAAGTTGGTGTCCCTTGCTATAACCTAAGCTGCCCCAAGTGTGGCACGAAAATGGTTAGGGAGTAGGATGATAATTTCTGTTGCCAGTGGCAAAGGCGGAACAGGGAAAACACTGGTGGCTACTAGCTTAGCTCTTTCTCTGAGCGATAACCATAAAGTTCAATTGTTGGATTGCGATGTGGAAGAACCAAATGACTATGTTTTTCTACATCATTTCGCTATAAACCAAAGCCAACCGGTGTTCCTACCTATCCCCAAAATAGACGAGACGAAATGCACTTACTGCGGCAAGTGCGCTGAGGTCTGTGCCTATAATGCCATCGCTGTTGTCAAGAAAAAGGTGCTTGTTTTCCCTGAGTTATGTCATGGCTGTGGAGCGTGTTCTTATCTATGCCCTGAATCTGCTATTTCTGAAGAGGGAAAGCAGATAGGGGTGGTAGAGCAAAGCGATTTAGGAAATATAGATTTTATTCAAGGGGAGCTTGCTATTGGTGAAATAGCAGCCCCATTTGTAATCAGAGAGATGAAGGAACATATTAATCCTGCCAGTATAGTCATCATTGATGTTTCTCCCGGGACATCTTGTCCTGTGGTAGAAGCAGTAAAAGGGAGTGATTTCTGTCTCTTGGTTACTGAGCCTACACCTTTCGGCTTGAATGACCTTTCATTGGCAGTGGAAGTAACAAGGAAGTTGAGGATTCCATCTGGAGTAGTAATTAATCGTGTTGGTGTTGGAGATAAAAAGGTTGATAGTTACTGCCATGAGCAAGGGATACCTGTCTTGCTCAAAATCCCGCTGGATAGAAAGATTGCTACGCTCTACTCTAAAGGAATTCCTTTGATACAGGGGATGCCTGAGTGGCGTAATGCCTTCCTTAAACTTTTCCAGGACATTGAGCAAATTGTCTCAGTTAGAGTAACAAAATGACTGAGTGGCGAGAAGTTGCCATAGATGGTGAGACACACGTCAAAAGAATAACAGATATGTATGAAGAGCTTGGGTTTGGAGTTCGCCTGGAGGAGGTTAAACCAGAGGAAGTGGAGCAATGCACCAAATGCTTGCAGGAAAGAGGTGAGAAAATCTATCGAGTCTATGCACGAAGAAAGAAAGAGGATGATAGCTAGATGAAAGAAGTGGTGGTTCTCAGTGGCAAAGGGGGGACTGGCAAGACAAGCATAGCAGCTTCCTTCGCTGCTTTAGCTGAAAGTAAGGTGCTGGTTGACTGTGATGTGGATGCTGCTGACCTTTACCTTCTTCTTGAGCCGCAAATTAAGCAAGAAAATGAATTTTGGAGTGGGCAAGTAGCCTTTATTGATAAAGAGAAGTGCACAGAGTGTGGACTTTGTCAGGAGGTCTGCCGCTTTGGAGCCATAGAAGATTATCTTGTTGATAAGATTTCTTGCGAAGGTTGTGGGTTATGTTCTCAAGTTTGCTCTGTTGATGCTGTCACCATGCAACCTTGCATGGCTGGGCATTGGTTTATTTCTGATACACGCTATGGCACTCTGGTCCACGCCAGGTTAGGAATTGCTGAGGAAAACTCTGGCAAGCTAGTAGCCCTGGTTCGCAATAACGCTAAACTCATAGCTGAGAAACAAAACCTCGATTATATTATCAGCGATGGTCCGCCAGGTATTGGCTGCCCTGTTATTGCTTCTTTATCTGGAGCAAGCCTGGCGCTCCTGGTAACCGAGCCAACATTATCGGGAATCCACGACCTTGAACGCGTCATCGCTGTTTGCCGTCACTTCGGCATCCCCACGCTGGTTTGTATAAATAAATATGACATCAATGAGGAGAACTCTCGCCGAATTGAGAATTACTGCTATAAAGAGGGTATAAAGGTAGCAGCGAAAATTCCCTTTGATAATGTGGTAACTGAAGCTCTAACTCAAGGAGTGCCAGTGGTGGAGTATTCTGAAAGTAAGATTACCCAGGAGATAGGGTCACTATGGCAGCACGTCGCGTGCGCACTGGAATAATGAAATGTTAACTTGTGTGCTGTACGGATAAAATAAATGTTAAGGATGGTAAAGTGAAAAAAGCTGATGTAGTAGTTGTTGGAGGTAGCGCTGGGGGTATACCAGCAGCAATAGGCTGCCGCAGGCGATATCCAGAAAAGAAGGTGCTTTTAATTCGCAAAGAGAAGCAGGTATTAATCCCCTGTGGCATACCGTATATTTTTGGAACTGTAGGCAGTCCTGAAAAGAACCTAATTCCTGATGCAATGCTTAAGAACAATGGTATCGAGCTTATTATTGGTGAAGTAGAGGAAATAGATAGGGCTAAGAAGGCGGTTTCCATAGCTGGTGGGGGAGCAGTCAGCTATGATAAGCTTGTTCTGGCTACCGGTTCTTTACCGGTAATTTTGCCCATTATTGGCGTAGACAAGGAGAACGCCTTTTCCGCAGTAAAGGATGTTGCCTATCTGAGCAACATGCTGGACAAGGTCAATCAAGCTAAGGACATCATAATAATCGGTGGTGGCTTCATTGGTGTAGAGTTTGCTGACGAGTGTAAGAAAAACCGCAATAATAGCGTCACCATTATAGAGTTGCTTCCTCATTGCTTGCAGCTAGCCCTTGATGAGGAATTCTGTATTGAAGCCGAGAAGGTGCTTGTAGAGAGAGGGATTAAGGTTCTCACTAATAAAAGAGTGGAAGCTATCCTTGGTAACAAGCAGGTTAGCGCTGTTAGATTAGCTGATGGTCAGGAGCTAAAGGCTGATATGGTTATTATCGGGGTAGGAGCCAGGCCGAACGCTGAATTGGCTAAGAAGGCCGGACTTCAAATAGGTCCAACAAGAGCTATCGCCGTTGACCGATTTATGCGTACTGTTACCGATCCTAATGTATTTGCTTGTGGTGACTGCGCTGAAAAATATGCCTTCTTTAGTGGCAAGCCGAGCCGCGCCATGCTTGCCTCTGTTGCTGGAGCCGAGGGGCGCATAGTTGGAGCTAACCTCTTTAATACCCGCTATCGCAATTGTGGTGAAGTTGGTGTCTTCTCTACCATTATTGGTGAACGGGCATTTGGCTGCGCTGGCTTAACCGAGGCAATGGCGAGACAGGAAGGGTATGATGTGGTGACTGCCGAAGCAACAGCACCGGATAGGCACCCAGGAGGTATGCCAGGAGCAGCTTCTGTAAAAGTAAAGCTGATATTCTCCAGGGATGATGGCTTACTTCTCGGTGGCGGAATTTCGGGAGGCAGAGGCACGGGTGAGATAACGAATATTATTAGTGCTTGCATTCAGCATAAGATGACTGCTTACGAAGTTTCCTTGTTTCAAATGGGTACCCACCCTGCTTTAACGGCATCGCCAATGGTGTATCAACTGGTAAATGCTGCCGAGCTTGCGGTCAAGGCGATGGCAAAATAGCGCTTCAACGAAGAGCAGCAACAATGCCAATTTACGAATATGAATGCTTAGACTGTGGAGAAACCTCAGAAATATTCCTTCGTAGTCCTGATGACCAAAGTATTGAATGTCCAAACTGCGGCAGTAAGAATCTGGAGAGGCTTTTGTCGGTTTCCTACGCTATAAGGATGAGTGGCTCTACGTCAGGTAGAACTTGCTGCGGCAGAGCGGAGCGCTGTGAGACGCCTCCTTGCTCCACTGAGGGGGTTTGCCGCAGAGATTAAGTGGAAGGTAATTTTAGTACAAAGGTGGATTAGAAATGAGATACGCAGTGCCTATAGTAGATAACAAATTGGCTATGCATTTTGGCCATTGCAGCCATTTTGCTTTATTTGATGTGGATGAGAAGAGAAATGTAATTATAAGAAAGGAGATAGTAGCTTCACCAGGGCATGAACCTGGACTTCTTCCTGTCTGGCTTGCTGAGGAAGGAGTTTCCGTTGTTATAGCTGGTGGCATGGGCTCTAGAGCACAGAGTCTTTTTAGGGAGAACCGCATTGAGGTTGTTATCAATGCATTGGAAAACGACCCTGAGAAAGCTGTTTTGGCTTGTATGAAAGGTACACTGGCAGTAGGCGAGGATGTATGTGACCATTAGAGTAAACGTTTGAAATGAAACAGGATAGTGCCGACGTGATAGGCATCTCGGGCCTCAACAATTGCTAGTATTAAGTTTGCTTAAGGAAATCTATTTTAGAGGGAGATTATGTCCATAGAAGAACAGGTTAGGAAAAGTCTAGAGCAGGTGCTCGTCCCTGGAATAAGGCGCAGCTTGGTGCGCATGAATTTAGTTCGCGGCATTGAAGTCAAGGATGGGAGGGCAAAGGTCATTCTGGCTTCAGCGGGTATCCCTGCTCAATCTCAAGACTGGGTAAGGGAGAAAGTAATCATAGCAGTCCGTGATGTTCCTGAAGTGAAGGGAATCACTGTGGAGTTTATCGAAGCCAAACCTAAGGAGCTTAATCAGATTCAACAAATAATAGCAGTAATGAGTGGCAAGGGAGGGGTAGGCAAGTCTCTGGTTGCTAGCTTGTTAGCCGCTTCTTTTGCTCGTGAGGGCAAGGACGTTGGCATACTTGATGCCGATATAACCGGTCCCAGCATTCCCAAGATGTTCGGCTTGAATGAGCACCCCAGTGGCAGTGAGGCGGGTTTCTTACCCATATTATCGAAGGCTGGAATTGAAATCATGTCTATGAACCTCCTGTTGCCCAGCGAAGATGACGCTGTCATCTGGCGAGGTCCTCTTATGTCCAAGGTTATCACCCAATTCTGGGAGGACGTGCTCTGGGGCAAGCTTGATTATCTGGTAATAGACGTGCCACCTGGCACAGGAGATATTCCGTTAACCCTAATGCAAACAGTACCTCTTTCTGGTGTAATTGATGTTTTTACCCCTCAGGACTTAACAGCCATGATAGTGAGGAAGGCGGTAAAAATGGCGCAAAAAATGGATGTTCATGTTCTGGGCGTGGTTGAGAATATGAGTTACCTGTTGTTACCAGAAACAGGGAAGAAGCTCGAAGTTTTTGGTAGAAGTAAAGGTGAAGAGATGGCTAAAGCCGCTGGAGTTCCTCTTTTAGGACGGTTGCCCCTTGACCCTGAGTTAGCTAGGCTGTGTGATCAAGGCGAAATTGAGAAGTACAGTTCAGATGCGCTATCTGGAATTTTTGCTAGTTTGGTCGCTGTTCTGAATGAGGGAGAGTAATTCACCCGTTACCCTGACCCTGAACAAAGTGAAGGGGAAGGGTCTCAGGATTCTTCTCCCTGCTCAGAATGACACACAGCAAGAGGAAGCTTTTCGAGGGTGTTTAAAAACGTAGTTGCCCAATTTATTGGGCGACTGTGCCTGATAAATCAGGCAACTACAAGAATTTGGGGGTGAAACACCTCTGAGATGGCTGAAATTGAATGGGGAATCAAAATTAAACAACCTTTTTTCCTGAAGGAGGCGAGAAGATGGCACTGGAATTTGATGATTCCTTTAAAGAGCTAGAGGAATCTGTTATGGAGGATATGCAGAAAATCTACTCCGGGAAAGTGATCGACCATTTTCTTAACCCAAGGAATTTTGGCCAGCTCCAAGCTCCTGATGGATTTGGGAGAGTAACAGGCCCTTGTGGGGATAACATGGAGATATATCTCAAGACGAAAAATGGTAAGGTTACCAATGCCACCTTCTGGACTGATGGTTGTGGCCCCAGTATCGCCTCTGGCAGCATGGTTACTGAGCTAGTCAAAGGAAAGAGCATTGCCGAGGCTCAAAAAATCACCCAGGATGATGTCCTGAACGCCTTAGGAGGGCTCCCTGAGGAGAGCCTTCACTGTGCCCTCCTGGCGGCAAACACGCTTAGGGAGGCGGTCGAGGGCTATTTAGCTTTCAAGAACGGACCATGGAAAAGAGCTTATATAAGTCGTCACGCGAGCATTCTACCCAAGCGATAGCAGACGGAGATGACCATGTGTTGAGTTCAAAGATTTCTATAAGGAGATAAGACAAAATGTTGGCTCTATTATTTATGGACCAGTGCCATCTCGGCGATTGGGCAGGTCGCAAGGATGTACCTGAATGAGTGTAGAAGAGGCACTAGCTGAACTTCAAGCTGTTTTAGGTAAGGGATTGCATCCCACAGCAATCTCAAAGGTGAGGGAGGTTCTGATTAAATTAAAAGGGGATGATGCCCAAGACAACAAGGAAATCGCCCAGAAGCGATGCCCAGAAGAATAGCGCTGAGTTAGCCAAATATATAAGGTGGGATTTAGTATTTTTCCTTTTGGATTATTACTGAGTGTTCCCTTAAGAAATCGACGCTCTTTAGTCTACCTTTAATAAATTTCTCTTCTCCAAGCAAGGTAACGAGCAAAAAACCATCTTTTTCGGCTTCAAGCTGGACTACATCGTGCATTACCTCTTCGCGCTGCTTTCCGTCATCAAGGTAGATAGTGGCTATACACATATTTTTACCTTGCCCCTTCTTTGCAAATTTCATTTGTTAGGCCAACTTTAAATTTTAGGGTGGGTATAGAATTTTAACTTCCTCCTTTACTTTATTAAGGCCAATCCGCATTTTCTCAATATCCTCTGGTTTATTTATACCTAAATTTTTCATTTCTTCTAGAACTCTGCTTGCAACCTTAGTCCGATGAATCCAATTACAGTCTTCACATGACCAAATTGCACCTCTAATCCATTTGCCTCCTGTAGATTCGTCTCTACAGGGATAAAACGGACAGTAACAGAAAGTACAATCTTCTAAATTATTATGGTGACAGGAAGAATAATATTTGCAACTTTTATCAATTCCTAAAAGCTCACCTTTCTCTAACACTTTGTCAAAATGTCTTTTAGCAAATGGGTGCATAATTGTTCTCGTTTAGAATTCCTTACTCTCCTAACTTTTCGATTCTAGCCAAGATATCATCAACCCTCTGGGATAATCCTCCCACCTCTTTTCTTAATGATGCTGGAGAAGGTGATTCTGGTCTTTGAGCAGAAAAGGGCTGATAAAATCCATATCGATAGCCAATCTCTGGAATTTTCACTCCAATAATTTCACTTATTTTGTAACCTACCCAAGGGTTCTGCTGGCAACTAAAAGGTGATGCTTTCCCTTCCGCCACTGCTCTAGCAAATTGCCCGCAATTACCATAGCCGCAAAGGCCACAGTTACGCTTAGGCAGAGCTTCATAGATTTCCTTTATTTTCTCCTTACTACTCAATGTTACCTTTTTTCCTTATTAGCCTGATGCATCTCTTTCCCTCTTATATCATTGAGTAAGGAAAGTACAAAGATAGGCTGTCAACTAAGCTTACGTGCCACCCTCGCCAACCCACTCCGTATTGGGTCTCTTCCCACCGCAGGCGAATAGGGGGTCTCAATCACAGCTAGCCTATCCAACGGCACTTTTTCGGCTATGGCGATAGCCAACTCGTTGACTATACCCCTTATCATCTCCTCTGAAATAATCTGTGCTCCAACTAAAGTGCCAGTTCGGCGATCAGCGATAAGCTTGCAGTGAACGAGCTTACCACCATACCGTGGTCGTGTGGCAGGAATGGTAATTGTGGTGCACATGATATCGCGTCCTTTCTCTCGGGCAACCCTCTCAGTAAAACCCACTGTACCTATTTGATGGCCAAAGACTTCAATAACAAAGGTCATGAGGGTACCTTCATAAGGAAAAGAATTTCCTAAAACCAAATTCTTACCAGCCACATCGCCGGTTCTACTGGCGGTGGTAACCATCAGCCGGCGGGTCTTTGAGCCAGTAATGCTGTCCCAGTTCTCCATGCAATCACCGGCGGCATAGATATCAGGGTCGCTGGTCTGCAGATACTGGTTCACCAATACCCCTCCTGTTTCGCCTATTTCAATTCCTGCTTTCCGTGCTAGCTCGACGTTAGGTCTGGCTCCGGTGGTCAGGAAGACGAGGTCAACGTCAAGTTCTTGATCAGCAAGAATGACTCGCTTCCTTTCAGACTCACTTTTTATGCTGCTGATGCTGGCAGACAGAACTAGCTCCACCCCCTTCTCCTCCATTACCTGCTCAACCTTGCCTGCCATATCCTTATCTAAGCTGGCTGGCAAGATATTCTCCATGATGTCCAGGAGATAGACCTGATGGTAGCCTCTGGCAACAAGAGCCAAGGTTAGCTCTACCCCAATTGCTCCTGCCCCAATGATGGCAGCACTGGTGTATTTGGGGATAATCTTCTCCAAGGCTCTCCCATCGGCAATATTAGTGCTCACAGTGAATTCATTTTTGCCGTCTAGGCCGGGGATTGGAGGAATAGAAGGGACAGCCCCCAAGCTTAAAATGACTTTATCGTAAGGATAGCTCTGGCTCCCGGCAATAATCTGCTTTTCCTTCCTGAGGATATCAGTGACTTCGGTGTTCAAATGAACAGCTATGTTCCTCTCCTCAAAAAACTTGCCAGGGTAAAATATATCATCCCAGCCAACAACTCCTCTAAGCACAAAAGGTGGCTCACAGGGTGCATATCCAATTTCACCCTGTGTACTAAAGAGGTCTATCTGGGCTTGTTTATCTAGCTGTCGAATTCGCCCCGACGCACTCCTACCGCCAGCGCCACCTCCAATAATGCAGACTCTCATGTTTACCCTCCTTGTAGTTCGATCAACACCTGGGATAACCTCTCATTTGCCTTTTCCACCTCTTGGGCTGCCTGTAATATGCTACTATAAATTGGATCGTCTTCTGCGTTCTTGGCTTTCTCCCTCCATTTCCTGAATTTCTCGCCATACTGCTTGTTATGGTCAGTCCAAGATGTTAAAAGCACTTTAAGCCTGCCCCTTTCATCAGTGGGGAAATCTTTGAGAATATCTTCAACCATTGTCCGGATACTATGCTCGGGAACTGCACCGAGGATTTCATCAACCTTCTGACCATCAGCGAAATACATCTGCATAGGTATGCTCATAATCTGGTATTCCATCGCTGTCTGTTGGTTTTCATCCACATTAATCATGCAGAATTTAAATTTGCCATCATATTCCTCTGAGAGCTTTTGGTATATGGGTATAACCATCCTGCACGGACCACACCAGGGCGCCCAGAAATCAATCTCTGTGGGCAGGTCTGACCTGAGAACCTCCTCCTCAAAATTTTGGTCTGTAACTTCTACTATCTTGCTCATATTCCCTCCTTCTAGATTACTTGTTTTTTACTCCATCGCCTTTTCTTGAAATTAAAGGCTTTACCTTTTTCACGGTCATGGTCGTTGTGAATAAGAGTCCCAGTATATTCACTTTCTAGATAAAAATCGGCACTCTCAATTTCATCGTGGGCCTCTGATTCCATATGTTTTGGCCAGACTGAAATAAAGCCACTTGGTTTTAAAATCCTATAAATTTCCTCCAATAATCCCCTTCTCTCATCTATTTGCGGGTAATAGTAGGAGTGAAGGATGTCGAAGAGGAGAACGACGTCAACAGACTCTTCAGGTAAGTCGATTTTCAGCTCTCCTGATGTGTCCATTCTTTCTACATTCTTTAATCCTGCTAGCTTAGCTTTTCGCATCAGCTCATCTAAAGCTTTCTTATCTTTGTCTAGGGCGTATACTCTACCTTGCTCACCAACTATTTTGGCAGCAGGAATGGTGTACGTGCCGGAACCACAGCCAAAATCCAACACAATCTGGCCTCTGTTAATGCCTACACTTCTTAATATCTCAAGGGCTTGCGATTCTAACTCCATTTTCTCATGCCTAATGATAATGTGAATCTAGGTTCTTAGCTTCTCTCCTGAAGGTATTTGAAAGCGGACATGGCAGCAGTGACACCATCCCCAACTGCAGTAGCGATCTGGCGGGCTGAGTTCCTGCGGATATCGCCAGCAGCGAAAATACCAGGAGCTGAGGTAGCCGTTGTTTCATCAGTAATGATATAGCCGGCATCATCTAGGTCTACAATATTGAAAAAGCGATGGCTATTGGGCATGAGCCCTACGGCAACAAAGACGCCAGTCACTTCCAAGATGGAATGTTGCTTTGTTTTTACATTGGTGAGCCTGAGCCCCTTCACCAGTTCCTCTCCTATGACCTCTTCTACCGTCGTGTTCCAGATGAACTCCAACTTGGGTTGGGCAAAGGCTCGTTGCTGCAGAACCTGCCCCGCCCTGAGCTGGTCTCGCCGATGTATTACATGTACCTTCCTGGCATGCCGGCTTAATTCCAGGGCGTCAGTGATGGCAGCGTCACCTCCTCCTACCACCGCTACCTCACGGTCACGAAAGAGAAACCCATCACAGGTGGCGCAATAGGAAACGCCATGCCCTGAGAGCCTCTTCTCGCCAATGACCCCCAACTTACGATACTCGGAGCCGGCAGCGATGATTATGGGCACAGCTTCAAAGTTGCCATCAGTCGTAGAGACACCATAGGGTTGCCCCGGGGTAATCCCGGTAACCTCGGCAGTTATAACCTCTAAACCATATTTGACTGTTTGTTGATGCATAAGCGAACCCAGCTCAGAGCCGGAGATACCCTCGGGAAACCCGGGGTAATTCTCTACCAATGTGGCATTCACTATTTGGCCTCCAAATATTCCACGCTCGACCAGTAGACTCTTGAGGCCCGCCCGTGAGGTATACAGCCCAGCAGCAAGCCCGGCAGGACCGCCTCCGATAATGATTGCTTCATATTTTGTCACTGCTTACACCTGTTCCATAATTTAGCTAGATGCCGGAGTTTCGCCTGGATGTAACCCGTGCCACTTAGCTATCAGCTCCTCGCGGCTTTCCACATGGTCTGAATCAAGCACAGCAGCATCTACGGGACATATTTCAGCACACTTAGGTGATTCGAAATTGCCCACGCATTCTGTGCACTTATCGGGGTCGATTACATAAATCTCTTCCCCCTCTGAGATTGCCCCATTCTTGCATTCTGCCTCACACGCCCTGCAACTGATGCATTCCTCGGTAATTTTGTAAGCCATTTATTAACCTCCTTAATTTATTGTTACTTATGCTTAACCTTTCCAGCTCTCTTGTTCCATAGTCAAGAAAGCTTGACGCTCTTCCTCATTCATCTCCGCTATCCTGACTTCGATTTTAGCACCTAGTTTTATCACTGCCTGGTGCAGGCTGTTCATAAGATAGTCCTTGATTGAGACAGGGATGCTCAGCAAAGGAAGCATGAGGGTAAGCGTGACCTCGTTATCTTTCAGAATTATATCCTTGACCATTCCCAGTTCAACTAAGCTGCGATTGATCTCCGGGTGCATCACCTGTCTTATTGCTTGATGTATATCTTCTTCCGAAATATTCCTAGCCATTATGCCTCCTTTCTCTTTGGCTCTGCACTTTAATCTTTCTACCCTGCCTCACATATTTGGTGGGTTTTGCTTGCGCTTCAGGACACGGTTCCTTTCATCACCAAGTTTCCATCACGCTGAGACACATCTAACCCTATCCTTGACATAAGGCTCGGGCTTATGAAGTAAGGTCATTTAGTTACGGCGAGAATATCGCTTCTCGAGATAATCAAATACTTTTTACCCTTTCAGCAAGTGTTATAGATTCCCAAGAGGGCTCAACCACAGTCAGCACATCGTCTATACTTGTCTCCACTCCTCTGCCAAAATACCCCACAGTTGTTCATGTCCTGTCCACATGGCAGGCAAAAGGGTTTGATAGTGGCCTATAATACTGCACTGTTATTATTCCCTGGCTGACATCTCTTAACTGGACATCAGCTCCTCCCAGGCTCGGCTTTATCCCAGCTAGCAGACTTTCTATTTCTCCCTTTATCCCTTGTTCCATTCCAAGTTCTTCGCTTGTAGTGAGCATTGTCATTTTGTCGCCTTAAGCAAGCGTAGGTGCCCCTTTAAGAAAAGTTCTTGCTCCAAGCCACTGAATCCTTGGTCTAAAAGCATTCCCTTTAGGTCGAGCTTGAGAAATTCCAAAGCAAGCTGGCACTCCCCATGGACAAATGCCTGGCGAAGGGGGAACCATAGCCTCCCCAGGTCAAACTCATTATAGTCGAAGATACAAAAGACTCCTCCGGGCTTTAGAGCCTGGTAAGCATTGCTGATAATCTTAATCTTCTGGCGGTCCTCGAAGCCATGTAGGACAAATGAAATGAATACCCTGTCGAACTCATCCTGATACGCCAGCGGTGCCTCAATTCGCTCCTCTGTAAACGAGACATTAGGATATGGCCGACAGCGCTTCCGAGACAAGCCCAGCATTTCCTTGCTGATGTCAAGTCCCAGGATACTGCCTTCAGGGCCTATCTTTTGGGCTATAAAGCTGTCATTCCTGCCTGTCCCCGAACCGAGGTCCAGAATAGATTGTCCAGGCCGGATATCCATCTTGTCAACGACCCTCTTAATCAAATAAGGGTAATACCCTAGCCAGATCACATTCATAAAAAGGTCGTAGTGGCGGGCTCCTCCTGGTCCGACCTCTACCTTCGACCTTGGTGACGGCAAAATACACCTCTCGCTAAGCATTGCCAGATACTCACTGGCGTACTTCCCGTTCTTGGCGCCCTCAAACATCTCACCTTTCTTTACCATTTGCAATGCTAAGTATTCACTGGCAGCCAACCTTCAGTTTTGGTTCCAGCATTTTTTCCTAGCTACAGCAATCCCTCCACCTTGGGCCAAATCACCTTCTCTCCTCCTTGCATTTATGACAATAACCCTCCAGGTATAGCTCAACCCTAGTAACACAGAAGTCGTTTTTGTGTTGAACCTCTGCTATCAATTCACGAATCAAGGGGCTTTCAAAGTCGATCACTCGCCCACAGCCTTGACACACCAGATGCTGATGTTCTCCTAAGCGCTTCATCTCATAACTACAACGCACCTGACCCAGATGCCTTTCCTCTATCAAGCCTTGTTCCTTAAATAAGTGTAAACTACGGTAAACTGTAGCAAGGCTAATACTAGCGTCTTTCTCGGTAGCTCGGTGATACAGTTCCTTAGCATCTAAATGCGTTCCAGCTTCTCGTATAGTAGAAAGGAGAAGGCTCCGCTGTGGTGTGAGTGGGCGGATATTGCTGGGATTGTTGCGACTGATTCTCATTATCAATGATAAAATAGCAGCATTTATACAGTCTGTCAACTCGGGCTGACTAGACAGTATTTATTAACCTGCGCTTCTTTGAAACCATACACAATCTCATGCTACACTACTGGAAGTGAGTCAAGTTATTCAAAGAAGTATTTGCCTTTAGGATTTGCATCTTTGGTTCTCCGACATTGGCATTCAAGGAGAGCAATGAATTCTATTATCTATGGGCCTGTACCTTCATGGCGGTTAGGGAAATCACTAGGGATAGACCTTCTCTGTGCACGAGGTAAAATCTGCTCCTTTAATTGTGTTTATTGCCAACTGGGTAGAACTACTAACCCCACTACTACGCGAGGGGAATTTGTCTCAACCGCTAGATTAACTGAAGAGCTAAAGGGAGTGAAAGGAATAACTGCTGATTATGTTACCTTTTCCGGGACAGGCGAGCCCACACTAGCTAGCAATTTAGGGCGGGCTATTGATGTAGCAAGAGCAATCTTGCCTCTTCCAGTAGCAGTACTGACTAACTCTTCCTTAATATCCAGAGAAGATGTGCGTGGTGATCTGGCAAAGGCGGATGTGGTAGTAGCTAAGTTGGATGCTCATAACCAGGAGCTATTCAGACAGGTAAACAGGCCTATGGCTGGTCTCAAGCTGAGCGACATAATTGAAGGCATCAGGTATTTCAGAAATAAGTTTACCGGCAAGCTGTGTCTTCAGATAATGTTTATTGAGGCGAATAGATTTTTTGCTAAGCAAATAGCCCAAGTAGCCAGTTCGGTTTCACCCGATGAAGTGCAGCTCAACACTCCTTTACGCCCTTGTGCTGTCAAACCTTTAACACCACTACAGATGGCTTCTATCAAAGACAACTTTGATAACTTAGGGAATGTAGTGACAGTTTATGAAGCCTCACGGCCTGAAGTTATGCCCCTAAACTTGAAAGAGACATTGAGGCGAAGGCCAAAGCTTTGATAGCTATGTTAAAGGTAAACGAGGATATCTATCGAGGCTGTGGCCTATGTGCCAGAGCTTGCCCTCAGGGAGCAATTTCAGAGATGGTTGTAATCTCGCCTGCAGAGCTAGGAACCACTGTGTTCTGTTTAAAGCAACAGGCAGCAGATATAATTGGCAGGATTGACCAGCTAGTTGCTAAACCTTGATGCTATTATCATGGAGGAGCGTCGGATTCTGAGTTTGAGACCCATAGGGATAATCCACTCACCCTATCATGATAGGGTGCAGGCACCGCATCAGGGTTCTCGACGGGAGGAAATCTGCCAGGTAGAGCTGTTTAAGGAGTTTGAGCAAGGTTTAAAGGACATAGAGGGTTTCTCTCACATTATCTTGATATATTACCTTCACAAGTCTAGGGGATATTCTCTCACCGTTAAGACACCCTGGGATGTTACGCCGCATGGGCTTTTCACTACTAGATCGCCAAACAGGCCTTGTCCGTTAGGATTAGCTGTGGTGGAATTAATTGCTAGAAAGGGGAATATCCTTGAGGTGAAAGGGCTGGACGCAATAGATGGTACTCCTCTCTTGGATATCAAGCCATATGTTCACTCCATAGATGAAAAGGCTAATGTCAAAGTTGGTTGGCTTGAAGGCAGGTTGAAAGTGGAGGGAACATGAGCACAACGTATATCTTCACATTGCTAGCTACCGGTGTAGGCGTTGGTTTTGTCAGTGGCTTATTGGGGGTTGGTGGAGCCTTCATTATGGTACCAGTTATGTGTTGGATAATTGAGGCTATGGGTATTCCGTCTTGCATAGCTATAAAGGTAGCCTTTGGTACCAGTCTATCAGTCATCTTGCCTACAACCCTGAGTGGTGCCTGGAGACACAGCAGGGGAAAGGTGGTTCGGTGGAAAGTGGCGCTGATCATGGGTCTGTGCGGCGCGGTTGGAGCTGTAGTCGGAGCCACTATAGCTGCTCATCTTCCTGGGCACGTATTGAAGATAGGCTTTGGAGGATTGCTCCTAGCTGTTGCCCTATGGATGGGCTTAGGGGAATCTCGGGTGCTCAAAGTGGGGAGTCAAAAAAAACAACCAAACAGCAGTTCAACCGCATTGGTAGCCTGTGGATTCCCTGTAGGCCTAATAAGTGGGCTCGCTGGCATTGGGGGTGGTATGGTCATGGTTCCCGCTATGGTTTTGGCACTCGGTTTCCCTATGCATGTGGCTGTGGGAACATCCACGGCTGCAATAATATTTACCAGTCTGGGCGGTGTCACTGGATATATTGTAAATGGCATTGGAGTGTCTGGCCTTCCCCTGTATTCAATAGGCTATGTAAACTTACCCATTTGCTTATGTTTGATAGCTACAAGTGTGCCTATGGCACAGGTCGGCGCTAAGGCAGCACACGCTGTACCAGCCAAGCAACTAAGATATGCTTTTATCGCCCTCACAATCTATCTGGGGCTAAGGATGGTTGGAGTGTTGAGCTAACCGGGCTTGCCGGTTCAGCATGGCAATCTCTAAGCTAATATTAGCTTTACCTCATCTCCTACTTCCATGCTGAGGAAGTCGCAGGCACTTCCATCTCTAAGCGATATCTCCAGGTAACCGCTGCTGCCCAGAATAGCCATTAACCTGTGCCCCTGTTCATAATAACCAGTTAGACCTGGGATAAGTTGCCCTCCCGCTTCCACCATAACATTCCCTTTAGGTAAATCGGTGCTTCTAATATCAGTGATCAGGTTGCCGAAGTGGTCGATATATAAAACATGTCCCACTAAATTGCCCTGAGGGTCCAAAAATGGCTTTGGAGTGGGGAAAACATAAAGGGAAGTAATTTTTTCACCAAATTCATAAGGCGATATGCCCAGAGAGAGGCCAGCGGCAACCGGAGCGAAGATATCTCTGCCGTGAAAGGTAGGGCTGACCGGGTGCCGCCAGAAACGTGGGTCAGTGATGGCAGCAGCTTCGAGTCCCTTTTTTAATTTTACCTCCCCAAGGCTTTGAGGATATTGGCCTAAGGAGTCTTGGTTAAGAGATAACTCGTTAATTACATAGCTAAGGATACCATTATCGGGAGCAACGAAGAAAGAGGAAGCTGTTTTCAGTATTATCCCCCGGCGCTTGCTTCCTACTCCAGGATCAACGATAGCCATATGAATGCTTTGCTTAGGAAAATAGCGGTAGGCAACATTGAGGATAAAAGCAGCCTGGGCGATATTTTGAGGCTCAATGGAATGAGTTACGTCGATGATATTAACTTCAGGGTTGATGCTCAGGATAACGCCCTTCATAATGGCAACATAGGCATCATTAAAACCAAAATCAGTGGTCAGCGTTATTATAGGGCTCATTCTTACTGAGTGGATGCAACCATTAACACTGCGAGTATGACGAAGATAACGGCTAAGGTGATGGTGAGTTTAAGTAAAGTTTTTTCTAATCCTCGACGCGTTCGGTAGACAGAATCGGGCTGCCCAAAAATACCTCCTAAACCCCCACCATGGAGTTGAAATAAGATAGTGGTAATTAAGGCCACAGACACTAATATTTGAGCGATGACAAGATAAGTAGGCAAGTTATTTCCCTCCTAACTCTTGTATAATAACTTCCCTCGTCAAAGAGGGATCGGCTCTTCCTCTGGTAGCTTTCATTACCTGTCCTGTAATGAAGGCTAAGGCTTGTTGTTTGCCAGCCTTATAATCTGATACTGCTTTGGTGTTATTAGCTATTACTTGTTTCACCACTTTTTTCAGCTCGGTGGCATCGCTAATTTGGCTGAGGTTCTTTTCTGTCACAATAGCACCAGCTCTCTTGCCATTATAAAACATCTCTTCAAACACTGCTTTGGTGGCTGGGCCGCTGATAATCTTCTTATCCACCAGATTAAGCATCTCTGCCAGGTATTCAGGGTTTATTTTTGCATTTTCAATATCAGTATTAGTAGCATTAAGCAACCGACTAAAATCACCCAAAAGCCAGTTGCTTATCATTTTTGCCTTGCTATTATTCATTAATTTGAGGCAACTTTCAAAATAATCAGCCAGTGCCTTGGAATTAGTTAGTATATTAGCATCGTATAAGGGCAAACCATACTGTGCCATGAAGCGGTCCTTTCTCCTCTCGGGTAGTTCAGGAATCTTCACTCTAATTTGCTCTATCCAAGCCGCATCAAAAACCAGTGGAGGCAGATCAGGTTCGGGGAAATATCGGTAATCATCAGCGTATTCTTTGCTTCTCTGACTTACTGTTATGCCCTTCTCGTCTAGCCAACCCCTGGTCTCCTGCACAAGCTGGCCACCTTCTTCAAGCACTTTCCTTTGCCGCCTGGCTTCATATTCCATCGCCTGATAAACTGCCTTAAAGCTATTCATGTTTTTGACCTCTATTTTAGCCAGCAACTCTTTGCTGCCCTTTGGGCGGATGCTTATATTGGCATCACACCTAAAGCTGCCCTCCTCCATGTTACCTGTGGACACTCCTAGGTAGCGGAGGATAGTACGTAGCTGGACAAGGTACTCTCGAGCCTCTTCAGGAGAGCTAATTTCTGGCTCGCCCACAATCTCCATCAATGGAACGCCAGAGCGATTGACATCTATCAAGCTGTAGCTTCCTCTATGCCACAATTTAGCCACATCCTCCTCAAGATGTACCCTAGTGATATTAATCCTCTTTTTGCCTCCATTAGTATTAAGCGTTAGCCATCCCTGTTTTCCAATGGGGGCATCGTATTGAGAAATCTGATAGCCCTTCATCAAATCGGGGTAGCAGTAGTTCTTACGGTCGAATTTGGTATATTCAGGAATGGTACAGTTTAAGGCCAGGGCAGTCATTACTGTATATTCCACTGCCTTTTTATTGATAACAGGGAGAACCCCAGGCATGCCAAGACAGATAGGACAGACATGGGTATTGGGTGGGGCATTGACATAATCGGTGCTGCAGGAGCAAAACATCTTGCTCTTGGTTAGTAATTGAGCGTGAACCTCCAAGCCAATGACAGTCTCGTACTCCATAAATTTATGAGCTAGTATACCAACCTTGCTATCTTGAGACAAGAAGATGCTGCTTAACAGTTACTCAACCATATCCTTATAGGCATTGGTTCAGTTAGGGATGGTGCAAATGATATACTACGGAAGGCTATGCCTCTGAAGAAGGAATGCCGTCTTAGTAGTTGTGTAAAGGAGGTGCAATGTCCCAGAAAACTGATAGAGAGATACTTGGCTACAGTAGATGGCTGGTACTAATAGTGGCTTTCTTGGCCATGGCTCTAATAAGTCCTTACCAATATACATGGAGTTCTATAAGTCCTTTTTTATCTGACAGGTTTGGCTGGACGCTAAGCAGGGTTGAGGCTATTTATACACTTTATATGATATTTCAGGCTGGAGCGTCAGTTCCAGCAGGGGTGCTCAGGGATAGATATGGGCCCCGGCTGCTTACTATGATTGCGGGGGTAGTAGCCGCGGTAGGGCTATATGCGCTAACTGCGAGTTCCCCCAACATTATATCAGTCGCATTTGGTGTCTTTGGTGGCTTTGCAGTCGGGGTGATTTATAGCAATGCGGTTAACACCGCAAATAAATGGTTCCCGGATAAACGGGGAGTGACAGCCGGCCTTATTGCTGGCGCTTTCTCATGGGGCTCAATACCTTTTATTTTCTGGATCCGAGGCAGTGCCACTGCGATAACCTATCCCCAGATTATAGGGGAAATAGCTTTAATCGCAGGACCGATAATTGTCGTTGCCGGGTATTTTTTGAAGGATCCTCCCAAGGGTTGGGCACCATTAGGTTGGATACCAACTAAGAAGAGGGTAAAAAGGCCATGCGAGCACCAATTCACTCTGAAGGAAACTGTGCGTACCTGGCAACTGTGGGTATTATTCGTATCATTTTGCCTCGTCTCTGGAGCGGGTTTAATGACGGTTTCAAAGATAGTGAGATATGCCGAGGGTATCGGATTTACTGCAGTGGTAGCTACCGCTGCTGCTGGGGGGTTGTGCTTTACCAATGGTTTGGGGAGGCCTGTTATGGGATGGGTATCTGACCGCCTGGGGCGTGAAAATACTATGATTCTCAGCTTTGTATTAGCCGGGATATTAACTATTGGCATCCACGCTTTTGGAGTAATTAACTCCCCCACTGGATTCCTAGTGTGCACACTGGGGGCCCTATTTTTCTGGGGTCCGCTATATGCGCTATTTCCTGCAGTTTGTGGCCATTATTATGGAGAGGATTATGCGGCATCAAACTATGGAGTCCTGTATACGGCAAAACTGGTGGGAGGGCTCTATGGGGGATATTTATCTGCACTTATTATCATGCGTTACGGCTTCGGAACATCGTTTATTATAGGTGCAATCATGCAGATAGTAGCTGGTTTAATTATCATTATCCCTAAATATAGGCCACCGGTTTGGAAGTCGAGCGCACAGTCTTAAGCACAGTTAAGGATAGGATATCGCTTGGATTCTAACCAGATAGAATTAAGCAAGTACCGGCATTGTTTACAAAAAAAGCGTCATCCAATGCTTCTGCTAGCCTGCTGCAAGCATGGAATCCAGTGCAGTGGGACACGCCTAGTTTTTTCACCTTAAGTTTCTTGATTTCAGCGATAGTGTTATCAATTCGCTTCTCGGTAGCACGATACAGGTGAGTCCCGCCCAGCACTGTATTTATGGAGCTCAGGCCAGTAAGTTGCTGTGCCCTATACAGGGTATTAACAATTCCGTGGTGAGCGCATCCTGTAATTACCTCCAATGCAGAGTTATTCTTGATAACGATTGCTAGGTCGTCAAGCAAAGGATCCAGTTTGAAATCACCATTCTCCATGACACATTGAGCTGCATCAAGTTGCTCGTAATCTGTCACCATTGGAATTTCACCGGTTGTGGTGACATTGTCTGTCAGCCTTACTGGCTCGCTGCTTAGAGTGAAAGATGCGCCTAGACTCTCTAATTCCCTGCGTTGGAAGGGTATTCCAATGTAAGAGGAGGAGTCCTTAGTTTTTCGATACTTTGCAGTCCATATGTCAGGGTGGGCGATTATTTCCACCTTCTTTCTCATCATAGTTAGCATTTCACGTAATCCTCCAGTATGGTCAGCATGGCCGTGACTGAGAACTATTTTGTCAATGCTGGAAAGGTCTATTCCCATTTTAAGGGCGTTGTAAACTGCGGTACCGCGTGGTCCTCCTGTATCCAGGAGGATTCTTGTATTTTCCACGTCTATTAGAATGCTCCACCCCCACTCTCCAAGTAACCCCATGTAAGAGGCTGTATTCTCAGCCAGCGTAGTAAATTTGATTTTCATCCTTGGGTGTTCCTCCTTTCCTGGCATTTTAGTGTAAAAATAGCATAAACCGAGGTGTTTCTATCACATGGCTTGGAAGCCAGGTTATTAACTGGGGAGCGGCTAAGGTAACTCATGCTATCTATTAACAATCTCGATAACTTTATTCTTGCTCTTGAAGCCATTTAGAATCTTGACTTGGTCTTTAGGGACGCTAAAGTGGTGAGCCAGCAATTTAATTATTGCTTGATTAGCCCTGCCTTCCTTTGGTGGCTCTTTAACTTTGACTATAAAGCTACCCCCCTCTTGGCTAACTTCATCATTTTTTGAGTTAGGTTTTGCCTTAACTTGGATTTTCACCGCTCAGTTTCCCCCACATTACCTTATTATGGAAGCTGACTAATTTAACTGGCACTATTGTATTGGTTAATGTCTTCTCGCTGTGAGCAAATACCTTAATGTAGTTATCGGTCAGCCCGGAATATATGTCGGCTGCTGAATTTGTCTCCCTTTCCCATAAGACTGGCATAGTCTGCCCTAAAAACTGCTGGCAAAAACTGTACCGACAATATTCAGCCAGCTTCAACATTCTGTGAGCACGTTCCCTCTTAACTTGGTCCTTCACTTGATTGGGCATCTTATTTGCCTCAGTTCCAGGGCGAGGTGAGAAAGGGAAAACATGGATATTGGCGAAGCCAGCCTGCTGACAAAAGCGATAGCTCTCCTCAAACTCTTCATCAGTTTCTCCAGGAAAGCCAACTATGATATCGGTGGTGACGGCTGCTCCTGGTATTGTTTCTCTAATCAAACTCACCGCTGCCTGATAATCATCCAAGGAATAGCGGCGCTTCATCCTCTGGAGGACAGTGGCGCTTCCACTTTGAAGGGCTAAGTGGAAATGGCGACAAAGCTTGGGCTTTTCACTGGTGCTCGGGTTGGTGTCTTGCCACAAAGCAAGAAATCGAGAGGAGATTTCCTGAGGATGTAGCGAAGAGAGATGTAGTCTCTGAATGTCTGTATCATGAAGAATGCGTACCAGTAAATCTTCCAGGTTGGCACCATCATCTTTGTAGCGGCCAATATTGGTTCCAGTGAGAACAATTTCCCTGTAGCCAGCGGCTACCTTCTCTTTAATTTCCTCCATTACTTGAGGAGCGGGCAAAGAGTATTCGTAAGCTCTTACCAGGGGCACAATACAATAAGTGCAAGGGGTACGACAGCCATCTTGGATCTTTACCAAACTGCGAACTCGAGAGTTATAGAATAGGGGAATGGTGAGCAAAGATATTGGCAATGATAAACCTTTAACGATCTCAAGCAGGTGTTTTTTCTCATTATTGTTAATGACAAGGTCAGCAATCCGAGCTAGCTCTTGAGGAGCTCTTTGGGCATAGCAACCAGTGGCAATAACTAGAGCTTCAGGATTTCTCCGTCTTACTTGTCTTAACCAATGGCGTGATTTGCGGTCAGCGATATGAGTTACCGTACAGGTATTGGCAATGTAGATGTCAGCCACATCGGTAGGAGCTACAAGCTGATATCCTGCTTTTGTGAATTGACCAGCTAGGAATTCCGTCTCCGCTTGATTCAGCTTGCACCCCAGGGTATATAAGGCTACCCTTATATCTTTTCCTCTATTACTGCTGGTCATTTTGGCGCATCCTGCCCTGCCACTACTATGAAGCTACCAAGAAGCCGCTTTTCTATCATGCAAATTTTGCCCGCTTGACGTTAGGCATAAGTTACGCTAAAGTATAACACCAATTCAAATTCCGTAAGGAGCTAGGAGAAATATGAGCAGGATAAAAGTGATTTGTCTTATAATGTGTGTTGTCTTTGGGCTGGCAGTGTTGTGCGGGCCGATAAATCAGCAGGTAGCTATGGCTAAGTCGAGGGGAACAGTCAGCCCACCGATAATATCGCTGGAACAAGCCTCGCCACCAGAAGAAGATAGGATTGAGATTGATACTAAATATCCAGTATTGTCGGGCGCGGCTGATAAAAGTTTCGAATTTGATCTGAATGTCAGATACCTTAGTGGCAGTACAGAAGCCCGCGACTTTGACCTTAGTGTTGAGGCGCCCGAAGGGTGGCTAAGCTATATATGTGAATCGAAATACACAACGGATAAAGAGATTTCGGCTGTTCATCTTGAGTCATATGGCATACAGCAGACTCTCCTCGTTGTGGTTATGGCACCGTTTTGGCTATATCCGGAGCCGGGTGATTACACTGTAAAGCTGGTAGTTACCTCGGGGGGAATCAAGGGCAGCATTGACCTCACAGCTAAAATTACTGCCCGATATGACTTTTCTGCTGCAACGAAGCTGGAGGGTGGGCGGCTTAACATCAAAGCTGAGACAGGAAAAGAAAGTTACCTGCCTATCAGCGTCATCAATACAGGAACAGCAACTCTAAATAAGATTACCCTCTCCTCAAGCAGGCCGGAGGGATGGAGCGTAACATTTAATCCAGAGAAAATTGAATCTCTCTCTCCTGGGGCCAGCCAGGATGTGGAAGTTGCTATAAAGCCCCCTGCAAAGACCATAGCGGGCGATTATATGGTTAGCCTGCAATTCGCGGGCGAGCCATCCTCTCATGCCGACGATTTAGGTATCAGAGTAACAGTAGGGACATCGACCAAGTGGGGGTTGGTGGGAGTTGGCATCGTGGTAGCTATAATAGCTGGCCTGGCTGTAACTTTCATGCGCATGGGTAGACGGTAAGGAGATGGAGCAGGTTGTTGTCGAGACCACAGATCTAACCAAGAGCTACAATGGTTTTATCGCCGTTGACAAGCTTAACCTCCGTATAAGGGAGGGTGAGATTTACGGTTTTCTTGGTCCTAATGGCGCTGGCAAGACAACAACCATATTAATGTTACTTGGCCTGACCGAGCCCACCTCAGGCGCAGCAAGGGTTTGCGGTTATAATCCAACCAGAGAACCCTTGCAGGTGAAGCGCATTGTTGGATATCTGCCGGAAAACGTTGGTTTCTATGAAGACTTAACCGCCAGGCAGAACTTAAGGTACACTGCTGAGCTAAATAATCAATATAAGAAAACCCCTTCTGATAATGGAGAGGAGGTTGAGAAAAGGATTAATAACCTTCTGACTACGGTGGGCTTATCTAAAGTGGTTGACCAAAAGGTGGCTGAATTCTCCCACGGTATGAAACAGCGCTTAGGCATAGCTGATGTATTGGTTAAGGAGCCAAAGCTTGTCTTCCTTGATGAACCCACCTCGGGCATAGACCCTAAAGGCATTGGTGAGATATTAGACCTCGTAGTGAAGATGGCTAAGAGAAAGGTGACTGTTATTTTCTGCTCTCATCAGTTGGCTCAGGTGCAAAAAATATGCACCCATGTAGGTATATTTGCTAAAGGGCGGCTAGTAGCCGAAGGGTCGATAGACCGTTTGGGAGAGGAAACTGCCGCTGGCGGACGATACCGGATTGAAGTTCAGGTAGCCCAACCAAGCACTAACCTCATCAAGCTTATAAAGCAGACCAAGGGCGTAAAAGATGTAATGGGTTCTACTGCTGATTCATTGCTTATCACTTGTAATTCAGACTTAAGACCGCAGATAGCTAAAACGATTGTTGATTCAGGCAGTTCTCTAATAGGAATGAAAATTGAGGAAGCTAGCTTAGAGAGGATTTACAAGAAATACTCCCGTGAAGGCTAATTATGTATGCTGTTTTCCGCAAAGAGTTAACTGACCATTTCAATAGCATAAGATTCACTATCCTGTTCATAGTGACCATCTTGGCAGGGATATTTGCCATTTATATAGCTATCCAGAATATAAGGAGTGTGGTAACCCCTACCACAGAATTTATTTTCCTCAAGATTTTTACTACCTCTGGGGAGACATTGCCTTCTTTTCTTTTCTTCATCTCTCTTTTTATTCCCATCATAGGTATAGCTCTCGGTTTTGACGCTATAAATAATGAAAGAGCCAGCGGTAACTTAAGTCGGCTTTTGGCACAGCCAATCTACAGAGATTCGGTGATTAATGGTAAGTTTCTGGCTGGATTAAGTGTCCTGGCTATTATGGTAATAAGCGTGATTGGTATTGTTGCTGGATTAGGGCTCTACATCATTGGTGTGCCGCCAACTTCAGAAGAAGTTTTGAGGCTTATAGTCTTCGCTGTGACAAGCATAATTTATGGAGCTTTTTGGATGGCTTTATCCATAGTTTTCTCAGTCTTCTTTAACCGGGCGGCTACCTCTATGCTAGCCTCAATGGCTTTATGGATATTCTTTTTCTTCTTTATGCCCATGATTGCTGGAGCTATTGCTGATGCCCACATCCCAATTGACCAAAACTCTAGTACAGCATTAATAGCCAGCCACTATGATATGGAGGGGATAATTGCCCGTATTTCCCCGCGCACCCTTTATGAGGAATCTATTGCTGTTTTACTGATACCCGAACTGGGCAGTCTTAATCCGGCGCTGATGGCAATAAGCCTCACATCTGTAGGGAGAATGTTAACCCCTCTACCTTTTATCCAGAGTCTTTTGCTTATCTGGCCTCAGACAGTGAGCATAATAGCTTTGGCAGCAATATGTTTTGCCATTTCCTACCTCGGATTCATGCGGCAGGAGATAAGGTCAATCTAAAAGAAAAGTAACCTCTAGGGTTTACCATAATCATGCTGCTTGCACACTAAAGGTTTTAGCCGCAATTCCCTTGTGATATAGTTAGAGGTTCTAAATAAAAGCTGCTACATCAAACCGTGAACAGGAATTATCAGGCTCAGTGGGAAGTCTTGCCTCCAGCGCCCAGCGAATATTTGAGCGCTATTAGCTTTCCTCCTCTGATTGCTCAACTCCTTTATAATCGCGGTGTTAAATCAGATGAAATCGAGACGTTTCTGAACGCCAGCCAAGAATTTGAGGGCAATCCTTTCCTGCTTCCTGACATGTCACAAGCTGTAAGTAGAATCTATAAGGCTTTGCTCTCCAGGGAGGAAATCGCCATCTACGGCGACTTTGATGTTGATGGCATAACAGCTACAGCAATTCTTGCCGAGGGCTTATCGCAGCTTGGCGGTAGGGTCATTGTCTATACTCCCGACCGCTTTTCTGAAGGGCATGGATTAAAGTCACCAGCTATAGAAAAGCTTCGTAATCAGGGGGTGAGTCTTATTATCACTGTTGATTGTGGTATCACGGATTTGGCAGAAGTAAGACGAGCCCGAGGAATAGGGCTGGATATGATTATCACCGACCACCATATTCCACTAGCAAGGTTACCCCAAGCTGTGGCTGTAATTGATGCCAGGAGAAGGGATTCATGCTATCCCTTCTCAGAGTTGGCCGGCGTAGGAGTTGCCTTTAAGCTTGTACAAGCTCTACTTTATAAAGACAGCAGGGCAAAACTTCTCACTCAATTATTAGACTTGGTAGCTTTAGGCACCGTCACTGATTTGGTTCCCCTCGTTGGTGAGAATCGCTACCTGGTGAAGGAAGGGTTGAAGACGCTTAATAGCACTGGTCGCATTGGGCTTCAAGAAATGGTCAAGTTAGCTGGGCTGGAGTTTGGTACGCTTGATGCCGCAAGTATCTCTTGGGCTTTAGGCCCTCGGCTCAATGCCGCTGGTAGAATGAATGACGCCACCGCCGCTTATCGATTACTCACTGGTAGTTCATTAGAGGAAGCTTGTCACTTAGCAGTAGAATTGGAAGAAAGCAATGTTGAACGCCAGAGATTAACCAGCGAGGTGTTACACAGAGCAAAGGAACAATTGGATGCTAAGATGCACCTTCCCTTGTTGATAGAAGGTGACGAAAGCTATCCTGTTGGGGTCATTGGTCTTGTCGCTGGCAGGCTGGTGGATGAATTTCGTAAGCCTGCTATTATTCTTAATCTTGGCCCTGAAGTATGTCATGGCAGTGCCCGGAGTATCCCCGAGTTCAACATTACCTCTTCTTTGACAAAGTGTCAGGACTTGCTTATTGCATTTGGTGGTCATCCCTTAGCTGCTGGCTTCACCGTATCACGACAAAATTTACCTCAACTAGAGGAGAGGCTTATGAACCTGGCAACAGGCCAGCTATCCCATCTTGATTTACATCCTAAATTGGTCATAGATGCCGAAGTTCCTTTATCTGCTCTCGCTGGTGACACTTTTAGCTTAATTCAGCAATTGGAACCTTTTGGAAAAGGCAATCCGCAGCCTACTTTCCTCAGCCGGCGGGTTGAGGTAGCTGAATGCCGCAATCTAGGCAACCAGGGCAAGCATTTAGGGCTAAAGTTGAGGCAGGGGAATGTAGCGTGGGAAGCAGTGTTCTTCAATGCAAGGAAGGCTCAGGACGAAATTTCAGCCCTTATAGACATTGTATACAACATAGAGAAAAACCGGTGGAATGGAGAGGAGGTGGTGCGGCTTAATCTTCGAGATCTTGCCTCATCTGGCTAGCTCGGCGCATCCTGATAATGAGCCAGGGCACAGCTATTACCAAAATTGCCAGACTGATAATCTGCCCCTGCTGAAGTCCCATAAAAAATGGCTCGTTTACTCGGAAAAACCTCAAGCCGAAATCACCAGCAGCGTAGAGGCAGAGATAAAGGAAGAACAGGGAGCCTTGTGGTTTGAGTCTCCCGCGCATGCGCCATACCACAGCAAAAACTATCAGATTCCATAACAGAAAGTAAATTTGCGTGGGGTAAAGTGGCACTCCCCAATATTGAGCTGGAATGGTATCACGAGGGGTGTAAATCACTGCACCGGGGAAGAAATTAAAGGGGCTAAAATTGCCATGGCAGCAGCCATTTAAGGCGCAGCCGAGTCTACCTATGGCTTGAGCCAGAGGCGCACCAACTGAGATGGCGTCGCCTACTCCGGCTAGGCTGCTGAAAGGAACTCGCTTCACCCTCATGTAAATCCAAGCTGCTAGAAGTGCCCCAATAACGGCTCCGTAGAGCGATAAGCCGGCAAAGCCAACAATATCACCAGGATTAGCTCTATAATATTCCCATTGGTCAATAACATGAATCAGCCTGGATACTATAAAGCCGCCGATGATGCCCCACAGGAAGAGGTTATAGATAATATCTTGTGAAATGCCTAGCCTTTCCGTTTCTCGCAGAGTCATAGCCAGCAATGCTATGACTGCCAGGGCCACCATAATACCATACCACCTCACGGTGAAGGGGCCAGCGCTAAAGGCAATAGGGTCTATACTAATGGTGAGCATCTAGCATTTCCTTTTGCTGAGTTTGAACCAGGAGTGATAGCTAATTATGGAGTCCTCGTCTAATTCACCATTTATGAAATAGTTGGCAATCCTTAAATAATCCGCTACTCTGTCAGGCATCAGGAAGTGTTCCTTGACATATCTATGGGCTTCCCGGCCTACAGATTCCGCCTCGTCCGGATTTCTTAATAAATGGATTATTCTTTTTGCTGCTTTCTTGGCTGAAGTGATGAAAAAGCCAGTCTCACCGTCTCTAACTTGAATGGGGATTGCTCCCACCTCTCTGGTTATCACTGGCTTCTCCTTCCACATGGCCTCAGTGATAACCAGCCCAAATCCCTCTTTAGTAGAAGGTTGCAAAATTATCCTGGCAGCTCTTTGCAAAGCATTCACTTCCAGTGCGTTAATTGCCAAATCATCGGGAAGCCTGATGATATGAATATCAGGCTCATTTTCTGTTTCCTGGCAAAACCGGTTGAAGATGCCCTCTCCTTCGGGGTCATCGGAAGCCATGTTGCCGGCTACTATGAGTTGGCACCTCTCTTCCTTTTGGGCAATCCTATAAGCTTTAATGGTGGTATCAATTCCCTTCCAGGGGTCAAACCTGCCTATCTGAACTAACATAGGTGTTCTTTGCTCTATGCCATATTTCTCCAGCACCTTAGCGATTTCATCCGAGCTTAGGTCTTTATTTTTAGCAGAAAGGGGATCGATGAAAGGTGGGCTTATATACTTATGCATAGGCCAACAATCAACAACATAGTGAGCGCCGGAAAACATAACAGCGTCATAAAACTTTGCCCAAAATGTGATAAATTTCCACAATACTGGTCTGGCTTCCAAGGTATCTCCTTCTACGTCAATGTGAAATCTCCACAGCCATTTTTGGTTCCCCTTCTTCAGATAGCGAGCTAAACCAAGTGGCTGTGGGTCATGTACGATTACTATATTAGGCTTGTAAATTTCACAGTCCCTGGCATAGATATCAGCATTATCCTTAAGGGTTCGGTAATATATTTCTTCCATTTCAGAGGTAAGAGTACCCCTTTTACCTTGCAGAAGATTGTGGAGGTTTTTTGTCACCTGGAAAAACGGCCCTGTGCCATGCATGACCTTCCATTCATCTTCTATCCCGAGCTCATTTATGAATGGCACCTGTGAATAAAGCATCTCGGCTACACCTCCACCCACTGCCGTAGAGTTGACCTCCATAATCCTTACCCCTTTGAGCTTTGCAGCAAGTTCCCGTAGCTTGTCTATCTTTTTTTCACCTACCAAAGGTATATAGTCCTGCAAGGGATGTACTGAAAAGGGCTGTATTCCCTTTCTGCGGCTATATACAGTCCCATCCTCTAAGGGTAATTTTGTTTTCGGCTGCTCAGCAAAGTTCTTTATCTGGTTTTCCATATTAGCTGCCTCCTAATTGTTCACCTTCCTAACCCTTGCGAAGGGAACTCCTCTTCTTTCCTCATGAACAGAAGAGGATATACTATATCGCTGGTGCAGCATGGAATCCAAACTGCCAGGAACAAAAAGAAAAAGATGAAAGGGAGCAAAGGAATCCAATCAGCTATCCCAAATGCTGTAAAGTAGAACAATGATGCCCAGGTACTTAACAGTACATGCCCGAAGTGTGGAATTCTGGTTGTTTGCTTCCAATAACCGATGGCAATCCCAACGAGTGCTGCCGAATTTACCACTTTCCATTTTTCAATCCCGATAGCAAGCATTTTCGCCGTTTCGATGAAAGGCAAGTGAAATTCCATGGGAACATGAAACAGACTTGCTCCTAGATAAGGAATTATAGCATCGCTTATCGTAGCTATACCAATCGACCCTGTCCAGCCAATTAAAATTGCCACCCAGATTTTGCCCTTCCTATATCTCATATACATCGCTGTGGTTACCAGTGCACTTAATACAACATGTATCGGATGTAAAGTGTAAAAAATAGTGTCAGAAATCCCGCGAGGGATATCGCCAAACACTATTATCATCATGATAACAATGCCTGTAGCCGTCCCTAAAGCAGTGAAGGGAGCGTGTCTTTTGAGTTCTTTCGCTATTCGCCTGAGCATTTTTGTTACTGTAGAGCTGGGACTTGTCTTCTCTCCCACCAGGGCCTTTTTATCCTCCAAAGTGCTTCCTATAGCAGTTGGAGCAAAGCCCAGAGGACTCAGAAAGATGGTATTCAGTATGAAAGCCGAGATTTTGGGCAGTCTTATTTTCCTCCCTACATAATTCCTCATCAGCAAACTCCTGAATGGCTCCACATTGGCGGCAGACCATAAACCGATGGCAACCATCTATATTGCCTAAAGCGCACTTCACGAATCCACCGCTTGATGGCAGCTTGTGGGCCAAATTGAGGTGGCAGAACAAATCCAGTATACGGTAGATAGTAACGTGGTTTAGATACTTACCTTGCTGCCTTAGAAACCTCTGTATCTTATAAGGAGAGAGCGGTTTTTCCGCCCCCTCCAGAGCCTCAAGAACCTGCTTCCGAGGTTGGGTGACCTTATACTCATGAGCTTGCAGAATTCGTATTGAATCTTGAACCATAGGTGATATTATACAGAGATCTAATACTAGATGCAACATTGTTGCATCTAGTATAAAAAGTGTCATGATGGCGGTTAACTGACTGAGCAGGTAGTAATGAATACACAACGGTTAGGCCGAGATTCGCCAGCAATGCTATAATTGCTTGTAATGATTCGTGGTTTGTCTATATACGGGAATTGTGTACGGCAGTGTACCGTTAGCCATAGTGTTGGTGGATATAATAATGGCTGAATTATTGAATAAGCCATCTCTTGGATGGCAGAAATATCAGGAGAGAGATTAAGGAGTATGGAAAGGATAAAGTTGTTTTTTAATCCCACCAGTGTAGCGGTGGTAGGGGCTACGGAGAAGGAAGGGTCGCCAGCGAAGACGATTTTAGAAAATCTATTGTTGGCTAAGGATAGGCGCAAGATATATCCGGTAAATCCCAAAAGGGAAAAACTATTCGAGATGAAATGTTATCCCGCCATGAGTTCTCTGCCTGAAGTTCCCGATCTTGCCATCATTGTCACGCCTGCTAAGTCTGTTCCTGACTTAGTTGAAGAGGCTGGAAAAGCTGGTGTTAAGGCTGTCATCGTCATCTCGGCTGGTTTCAAGGAAATAGGATCCGAGGGAAAAACACGCGAAGATAGGATAGCAAATATAGCCAGGGAATATAATATGCGGATAATGGGGCCTAATTGTATGGGTGCAATCAGGCCAAGCGCTAATTTAAATGCGACATTTGCCAGGAAGATGCCCAAGCCTGGATATGTAGCTTTCCTATCACAAAGTGGCGCATTAGGTTCCGCTGTTCTTGATTGGGCAGTTAGCAGGAATGTGGGTTTCAGCGCCTTCGTATCTTTGGGTTCTATGCTAGATATAGATTTCGGGGATTTAATAGATTATTTTGGTGAAGATACTGAAACCAGGAGCATAATCATATACCTGGAATCCATAGGAAACGCCAGGAAATTTATTAGTGCAGCCAGAGGATTCGCCACAACAAAGCCCATAATTGTAATAAAGCCAGGTAAGTTCCAGGAAAGCGCAAAGGCGGCTATGTCCCATACGGGAGCTATGATAGGAGAGGATCTCTACTATGATGCTGTTTTTAATAGAGCTGGTATTGTGAGGGTGGAAGAAATTGCAGACCTTTTCAACTGCGCCTCTATATTAAACACAGTGCAATTGCCCAAGGGCCCGAACTTAGCCATAATAACAAATGCTGGTGGTCCTGCAGTGCTGGCCACAGATGCTCTAATAGGCAGAGGTGGCAATCTAGCTCAACTCAGCGAGGATACCATATCCGCCCTAAATGGATTCTTACCTGCCACTTGGAGCAAATCTAACCCTATCGATATTCTTGGAGATGCAGATCCACAAAGGTATTCCAAGGCTATTGAGGTTACCGTTAAGGACCCCGGAGTTAATGGTGCTGTAATTATATATACCCCTCAAGGTGCAACCAGCCCCAGTGAAATAGCAAAAGTGGTTATCGCATTCGCTAAAAAAAGTAGCAAGCCTATCCTGACTGCTTTGCTGGGCGATGAGCAGGTATCCAGGGGAAGGCAACTATTTTACCAGAGTAACATTCCTACTTACGAGTTCCCTGAAGAGGCGGTCAAAACATATTTATATATGTATCAATATGCTCGTAATCTGGAGATGCTGTATGAGACTCCGGAAGATGTGCCATTAGACATAGGAGCTCCCAAAAACTACCTTAAGGTAATGGTTGGTAAAGAGTTGAAGAGAGGGAAAACACTTTTGAGTGAGGCAGATTCCAAAAAGTTCCTGTCAACATATGGAATCTCTGGCACAACTCCGCGTGTAGCTAATAATCCCCAGGATGCCGTTAGAATAGCATCGGCGATAGGGTATCCAGTAACAATGAAATTATCTTCTCCTGACATAACCCATAAATCGGATGTGGGAGGAGTGAAGCTAAATATTTCCTCAGAGGACGAAGTGAAGAAGGCATTCAGTGAAATAATGGAAAATGTTAAGAAGCATAAACCTGATGCTAAAATCGAAGGGGTCAATATGCAAAAGATGATTACTGATTATGATTATGAGCTTATTGTAGGAAGTAAAAAAGACCCCATTTTTGGTCCTGTGATAATGTTTGGTCTGGGTGGAACAGAGGCAGAGTTTTTTAAAGACATCGCTGTAGGATTACCACCTCTAAACCGTGTACTGGCTAGAAGGGTGATAGAACAGACCAGGATTTATAAGGCTCTATCTGAGGGATTCAGAACCAAACCGCCTGCTAACTTGCCGCTGCTGGAAGAAACCCTGGTAAGAGTGTCAAACTTAGTTGTCGATTTCCCGGAGATAAAAGAAATTGATGTCAATCCATTAGTTATGAGCAGAAATGCTGCTGTTGCTCTAGATGCCAGAATAGTTCTTGATGAAAAGGTAAAACAGAAAGGAATGGGGGGGTATTCTCATTTAATAATATCTCCTTATCCCACTAAATATATTGAGCCCTGGAGATTAAGAGATGGAAGGTCTGTATTATTAAGACCTATCAGGCCCGAAGATGAATTGCTGGAAAGGGAGCTTATAGCAGGTCTATCGCAGGAGACCTCCAGATTCAGGTTTTTCTATATAATTAAGGAGATAACACACAAGATGCTCATCAGGTTTTGCAATATCGACTATGATAGGGAGATGGCTATTATGGCCGAGTATACCTCAGATGGTAAGAGAAGGAGTGTTGGAGTTGGTAGACTGATAGTCATGCCTGGTAGTGAAACAGCTGAACTTGCCATCTTAGTTGCTGATGATTTCCAGAACAATGGGCTAGGTCTAAAGCTCCTTGATATATTGATAGGCATAGCACAGGAGAAGGGGCTGAAGAGTATTTATGCCACCGTATTGCCTGGCAATAATAAAATGATGGGCCTGGCGCGGAAGCTTGGCATGACTATAGAAAGGCTTTCACCTGAGGAGAGCAAAGTAACCCTGGCACTGTAGCAAGGCTCCTTAAAAGCTGGAATTTAGCGGGTAGTTCTTATTTGCTTGTTTTTTGAGCTCACCAGCTCTTCCAGCAATATTATCGCTGCCTTTTTATCCAGTGGCTGGTTATTGTTGCCGCACTTTGGCGATTGGATGCAACCAGGACAGCCATCCTGACAGGGACATTCCCTAATCAGCTTTAGCGTAGCTTGCCACAGCTCAGTTATTATCTCAAATCCCTTCTCAGCTATGCCGATGCCTCCAGGATAAGCATCATAGATGAAGATTTGCGCTTTGCCAGTGTCAGGATGGAAAGGCGTGGAAACTCCGCCGATATCATTTCGGTCGCAGAGGGCAAATAGAGGAAGTATGCCAATAGCAGCATGCTCGCAGGCATGCAGGCCACCATGAAAATCAAGTCCGGCATCTGCTATCCTGTCGATCGCCTTCTGAGGTAAATCAAACCATAAACACCTGGTGAAGAAGCTCTGAGATGGCAAATCAAGCGGTTCCTCTCCCACAACTTCCTCCGTGAGCTGCCTTTTCTTCTTAAAACCAGTCACCGTGGTGGTAACATCAACATCTCCCAAATAGACCTTTACTCCCTGGCAGTCTTTTTCTTTAACCATCTTTACAACTCTGATATCAGTAATTTCTTTAGCCTGAGTATAGTAATTGACCGAAGTTAGTCTCGCTGCAGCAGTATGTTTAACCAAATCGAGCTCGGTTATGAGATAAGATTCTCCCTGGTGAAGATAGATAGCACCGGGGTGTATTTGTGAAAAGGCAAAGCTGGCTTCCACAGTCTCCAGCAAACAGCCCTGGGAAACATCGATGATGGCGTAATTTTGACCCGATGTTGCTCTTATATTTACATCCTGGGTGGGATATGTGATAGCTGGAGAAGGATACCATCTCCCCTGGAGTTTTCTTAACTTGCCCTCTTGTTCTAATTCAACTAGCGCAACATCAATATTGGCAGCGAAGAATTCCTTATCCCTGTCATCCAGGGGTTTCTCCCAGGCAGCGCAGAGGAGATGAGGCTTTAAAATATATGGATTGTCGGGGTTGATTAAGGCGTTGTCGAAATTTTTACCAAAGAAGAAATCAGGGTTACGCATCAGGTATTGGTCAAGAGGGTTATCCTGGGCTATGAGAAAACTCAAGGAGCTGCCCATGCTTCGCCCACTGCGCCCTGCCTGCTGCCAGGCGCTGGCAATGCTCCCGGGATATCCGGTAAGTACTGTGGCATCTAAATCACCAATATCTATACCCAATTCCAGGGCAGTCGTTGCTACTAAACCGAGGAGTTCACCATCAAGGAACTGATGCTCAATTTGACGTCTATCCTCAGGAAGATAACCAGCCCGGTAAGGGCTGATCTTGTCACGCAGCGAAGGAGGTAACTGCTCTTGAGTATAAAGGTAAATAAGCTCAGTTAGCCTGCGGGTTCGGGCAAAGACCAGGCTACGAATGTTTTTCTGGATT
>Ga0210003_1000475_pt1 | contig 36222 bp, 36 predicted proteins | sample LantaG_FD_182804 | JGI IMG/M metagenome (GOLD analysis project Ga0210003, IMG submission 182804) | Deep subsurface microbial communities from Baltic Sea to uncover new lineages of life (NeLLi) - Landsort_02402 metaG (SPAdes) (version 2) | ecosystem: Environmental > Aquatic > Marine > Oceanic >...
TCTCTTAGAGTTATGTGCAGGGTTAGATGTTAGGTTCAAGACCGTGCCTACTTTTATAGAGAGGATAAATGGAGATGTCGCAAGACATCTTCGTGACATTCAGGTGGAAGACCTTCTGGAACGAGAGCCTGTTAGAATAGATATGAATATTGTTAAGGAGGAGATTGCCGGTAAGAGTGTATTGATAACCGGGGCAGGTGGATCTATCGGATCGGAATTGGCCAGGCAGATCTTGAATTTTCATCCCGGCTCTTTGATCCTTCTTGATAATGCAGAGACCCCCCTTTATGAAATTCACATGGAGCTTAAGGACAAAAAAACCGAGACCAAAATAGTCCCATGTATAGGTGATATACGCACCCTTAGTGGGCTTGGTCGGATATTTAGGAGTTATAAACCCAATTTTGTCTATCATACCGCTGCGTATAAACATGTGCCGATGATGGAAGATAGCCCTTTAAATGCAGTAAATAACAATATATTGGGCACCTACAAGCTTGCAAAGGCTGCATGTAAGTATGGAACCCAAAAATTTGTTTTGATCTCTACAGATAAGGCAGTGCGGCCTACCTCTATTATGGGTGTCACAAAGAGGGTTGCTGAAATGATTGTCCAGACAATGAATGGTAATGGAACCCATTTTGTAGCGGTAAGGTTTGGCAATGTGCTGGGCAGCAATGGTAGTGTGGTCCCATTATTTCAGAAACAGATTGCATCGGGTGGGCCTGTCACTGTCACCCACCCTGAGATAACACGATATTTCATGACCATACCAGAGGCGGTAATGTTGGTACTCCAGGCAGGGGCGATGGGTAAGGGGGGCGAGCTATTTCTCCTTGATATGGGAAGCCCGGTAAAGATTCTTGATTTGGCAAATAACATGATTCGCCTGGCTGGATTAGTGCCTGGATATGACATCAAGATTGAATATATTGGTCTAAGGCCGGGAGAAAAGCTCTATGAGGAACTCTTGATTGCGGGTGAGGATGTGGCAGACACAGCCTATGACAAGATTAAGGTCTGTAACAATGCGCAAGGGGTTGATGAGAAAAAACTGTATGAAGGGATAGAACGGTTCAATCTGTTGATAAAGGATTCTGGTGATAGAGAGGCGGTCGTGGACATTCTTGAAAGGCTTGTCCCGGGGTATTCTAATGGAAATAATAGTAGTGATGAGGCGTTCTCTCTTAGCAAGGAAAAATCTCTGGCTTTCCCTCAGAGGTTGATATGAAGGATCTTCCCTTTCATTCGCAAAGGCCAGCCTTGTTTTTTTAAAAATTTGGGGTAATCTCAACAAGACTAAAAAAAATCACATTATGCAAACATCCCGAATTATTTGTGGACAAATATGCAGAGACCTTGATTCGAAATCATCAATCTTAAATCCCTTACCTTCCAGATAAGGGTGGTCTTCAGCTTTGCAGTAAAGATATATACATAGAGAAACAAACATAGTAATGCGAAACATCAATTATATTTATGTAAATATGTTGAACCCTCTATTGTTTTCTATCAATATTCCTGTCGTGGGTCTGGTGATCACCTTGATGATGCTTGGTCATCTCTCAAACTCTCAGTATGAAATGCTGAAAATGATCATTCTGATTATCAACCTCGGGTGTATACTCATCTTTCTTTTTCGAGAAATTGTGTTATTCCTGAGGGACAGGCAGGCGTATGACAAGAATCAGTTGTTGTTTTATCTCTTTATAGTATGGATCGGGGGGGTTATTGTAACAAATTATTTTTTCCTCTCGTTTCCAAAGGTATCGATGGTTACCCGTTTAAATATCTTTGTATTGTACTACTATGTCCTCTATTTTTTTGTCGGAAACGGGTGTGGCGAGAATACAGGATATATATCTTTTTCCTTATGTGCTGTATTCTGGTCTGTTATCGGTTTGCTGGCAATACTACACCTTGACTTGGACTACCTTCGAATAGATCGAAGTATAATTCCTGTTTCGGCAGGAGCTATTCACTTATATCTTGCGGATATTTTTGCTATATTATCCATTTGTGTTATTGGCGAGTTGAAAAACGGTAATGTTCGATACTTGATCTTTTTTATTTCCTTATTTATTCTGTTCATATTGGGATCGCGGACTTCTCTGTATGCGTTTTGCCTTACTCTCCCTTTTATGATTATTGTGTTGAGAGAGTATAAGGGGTTCATCAAATCCAGTGTGTATCTAATATTTTTTGTCCTTATAGTGATGCTCATTTTGGGAAGAGATGCCTTTTTATCACACAGAATGGTCTCATTTCTTATTACCGGTAATGATACGGGTATAACAGGGAGGATTAAATACTTTTGGGAAGGCATGTCCTGTCTGATGAATACTCCCATAATGGGAGATTATGTGGGCCAAGTGAAAAACGGTAATGGCTTGGGTTCGTATATTCATAATTATTTTTCCATATGGCGGCAGTTTGGACTGGTCCCATTTATACTGTTCCTCTACTTTGCAGTGCAGATGACGAAAAAATTCGCAGCTTTTATGAAAGATGGATTGCCCAGCGGCGGAAGGTCGTTGGTATATGTATTATTGTTTGTTTTCAACATGATCGAGATTATCTTTTCGAGATCATACGTGTTCCCGTTTGCTTTCATATCAATAGGCATGTGGGTGGGGGTGACGAAATATTTTGCTGCAAACCAGACGCCCCAGATTGATTTGTGAAAATTACGTCTTTGCCATATTGTGGACATAATGAAGGAAGGCAAGACCTCTCCTCGTTGAAGGATTATATGCCTATGGAGTTTCCCGATCCGGAATCATTCTGTGACGTGGTAAAAGCCAGATCCTACACGAAGACGGTGAGGATAAACTGTATTATCCGATCGATTGGTTTGCAGAGGATTGCACGATTGGATGAATACAACGGTGGAAAGTTGTGACGGCTTTAAACATGCATCAAAATATGTCTTCTGGTTTCATTGCAAATGTCGGCAAATTGGTCAGCGGGAATGCCTTTGCTCAGGCACTCGGCATCCTTGTCTTGCCAGTACTGACACGGTTTTTTTCTCCTGATGCCTTTGGTGTCGCTGCGCTGTTCACCTCGTTTACAGGGGTTTTGGGAGTGATTGCCTGCTTGAGATACGAACTCGCCATCATGCTCCCGGAGACAGATGAGGAAGCCGCTAATATCCTTGGTGTGTGCATTGTTGCAGTCATAACCGTATGCATTCTCATAGCGATTATCATTGGTTTTGCAGATGAAGCGATTGTCTCTCTCCTCAATGCTCCGGAGTTGAAACCCTACCTGTGGCTGATTCCTGTATCTGTATTCTTCAGTGGGATCTTCCTGGGGTTGAGCTATTGGAATGCACGGGCAAAGAGATTTGGTCGTCTCTCAATCGCCCAAGTTCTCTCCTCGGTGGGTTCCCAGACAACGAAGCTGGTCGCCGGGTTTGTGGGTTTTTTAAGCGCAGGGGCGTTGATCGGTGCGAGCATTCTGGGAGTTGCTGTATCGGCATCCGTCCTGGGAGGATCAACCTGGCGTCATGATAACCGCGTGTTTTCCTCCAATATCCGATGGAGCAGGATGATCAGGGGATTGAAGCAATACCGCAAGTTTCCTCTCTTTGGAACGTGGTCGATTTTGTTGAACACCATGTCTCAGCAGCTGCCTGTATGGATTCTTTCCATATATTTTTCTGCTACTGAGGTGGGATACTACTCATTGGGAAGAATCATTCTAGGAGCCCCCATCGTACTCATCGGAGGTGCTGTTTCCCAGGTTTTTTATCAGAAGGCTGTCGAGGTGAAGGACAACCGCCGGGATTTGCCCCTGGCGGTGGATGTTGTGTTTTCACGTCTCGTTTCCCTGGGCATTTTCCCGTTGTTGCTCCTGACATTGATTGGGGGCGACCTGTTTTCCGTGGTGTTCGGAACCCAATGGGTCGAGGCGGGGGTGTACGCCCAGATCCTTGCCCTGTGGATTTTCTTCCAGTTTATTTCCGCACCCCTGAGCACGGTGTTCAGTGTGCTCGAACGGCAGGGATCGATGCTGATTTTCAACATCATTCTTTTTATATCGCGGTTGGTGTCACTGCTCCTCGGAGGGATGACCGGGGACATTTACCTCACCCTTATTCTCTTTGCCGGAACCGGGGTTGCCTGCTATGTATTTTTGTGCTGTTGGATTATAATGCTTTCCGGGCTCCCAATCTCCCGGGGGATCGCTGTGTTATGCAAGTATGGACTCTCCAGTATGTTTCTACTACTAAGCATCCCATTGATCAAGTGGTGGTGGGATCTGACGAGTATCTGGATACTGCTTATAGGTTTGGTGTTATCCATGGTGTACTATATTTGGGTTATCAATCAGGATGCGGAATTGAGGAAGATGAGTCACATGGTGATGCATCGGGTGGGCCTTGTGAAATGAGGAAAATGATCAGAGGCGTCATATTTCCCCTCGAGCATATCGTCCTTATGATATGAAACCTCATTTCGAAATGCTAGACGGAAGTGTTTGACAATCCGTGAGAGAATGGCTAATAGTGTGCCGGGTAATAAATTGTGGAAAATACCGAGACCTTTGCATAATATCTATATTGTCATTGCAATCTTGAGAGCTATGATGGGCATGAACGGGAGCATTGTTTATGGCGACGATTCTCATTCCTGACTATCTCGGTCAGCATGTTCGGGCAGGCATTAGGGCGCTGGTGAGAGGAGGGGACACCTGTGATCTTGCGTGGGCAGTGTGTCGGGTGAAGAGTGCTTACGTGCGTGACTTTCATCTTATTGTCGCCTCTGAAGTAGATGACCGGCAGTATGTGTCCGATGTGGTTGCATTGTGTCACGACAAGGGATACGACATGATCCTGCCGTTCGGTAATGCCTCGTACTATGCCCTGGCAAAACATCGGGATGTCCTCATAGCGAATGACATTCGGTGCATGGTGCCTGATTTCGCCACGTTTAGAGTGGCACACGACAAGTATCAAACGATGGAATTATGCCGTCGCATCGGCGTTCGAACCCCAGAGCTTTTCACCGAATATGCTGAGAATGACATTCATGCCATCGCAAGCCACCTCAGGTATCCCGTGGTAGTGAAGGCAAAGAGTGGAGTCGGTGTGTTTACTGGTCTTCGGTATGCAAACAATAAAGAGGAGTTGATTCAGAGCTACGAAGAGATCAGCTCATATCATGCGCGAACCGGGGCATCGGACTTCGACTCCCCGATGATTCAGGAATTTATTCCCGGTTTCATCAATGACGCTTGTACGGTGACGGATCAGGGGAGGGTTGTTGCTGTGCTTACCCAGCAGAGGCATATTATGTTTCCCATCTATGGGGGGGTCGGGGCGGTCAATGTGACAACACATAATCCTGCTCTCGGTGGATTAGCTCGAGAGATCCTCGAGGAGCTGGAGTGGCATGGCCCCGCTCAGATAGAATTCAAATACGATCCCCGCGATCATGAATACAAGCTCATCGAGATCAATCCCAAGCTGTGGGGTACATTGGATTTGTCAATTCAGGTGGGGTATAATTTTCCGAGGATGATCAGGAACCTGTTACTCGGAGAAAAGGTCGATGTTCCAAAGCACTATCCATCTGGGGTGCGATACAAATTCTGGCTTTCTCAGGCGGTGCTGGCATATCTGCAGCTCGCAAGGGGGTTCGGCCTGAGAGAACTTTTCGATTTAACTCATTATCGCAAGACATACAATGATCTCGATGCCAGAGATGGGCTCTATGAACTATATCGAGGGTATCTCACCCTTCGAGAGCTTATGTCAGGGAGGCACAGGTCGCCCAATGCCAATATCTCCAAACGCTATATCAACCGGGTCAACTCCGGTCATTCTGAAGATAAGACGCATTAGCCCCCAACCCATAGAATGAAAGGGAATAATCTCATGAGGATTTGAATAAGATGCCTGAGGAAGATATGAGTATTGATTATCAGAGGCTCCTGCAGGGACGATATGAGGCTGAAAGGCTCCCACGGGATTTTTCTGCCGAGCGGTTTGTACCGGATTTCGCATTTAATATTCTGAACAAGGCCGGTTTGCTGTATCGGCCGGTGGTGGATGAACAATATCTGGAAAAGGGGAGGATACCGCATTGGCCGGAGGGGAAGCCCTTTGCCGTGTGCCTGACTTATGATGTAGACAGAGTTACCGAGAAAGACCTCGGTCAAGCTGTTCGGACACGACGATTACAATATAGCACCGCGGGTTCAATGAAGGATAAGGCAAAGGAAATCCTGAAACTTGGGATTGATCTAGCCGATCATGTTCTGTGTTGTGGGAGGCCGGACTCACTGTGGTGTCTCGAGCGATTTCTTGAGGTGGAGGAACAATTGTCGGCTCGATCTACCCTATTTTTTTGGCCCGGTCTGAGTGCTGTTGGGAAGAGGCATTATACGGACTGCGTATACGAGCTTTCCGATAGTGTGGTTTTTGATCACCAGAGGTGTACGGTTGCCGAAATGGTTCAGGAGATCCACCGTAGAGGATGGGAGATAGGTTTGCATCCGTCGTGGTATTCATTTGATAACACAGACGAACTGAAAAGGCAGAAGGAGGTCTTGGAGACAGCGCTCGGCCATGAGATCCTCAGTGTCCGTCAGCACTATCTCCACTACGATATTCGAAGAACCCCCTCGGTTCAGGCAGCAGCGGGGTTTGTATTCGATTCGACCCTAGGTTTCAACGACAATGTAGGCTTTCGTTTCGGGAGCTGTTACCCTTGGCACCTCTATGATATTGAAGCTCAGCAGGAGCTGCCGATCATGGAGATTCCCCTGATCATCCAGGACGGCGCCATGTTGAGCCCGTTCAAGGGGATGCGGCTTGATGAGGATGCCGCATTTGAATATGTGGTATTGCTCACCGAGCGTGTGAAATATGTGGGAGGGGTACTGACCATACTTTGGCACCCCCATCTTATCCTGCTAGAGGATTACTGGGAGTTCTATTGGAAGACCCTGAATTACCTCAGTGAGCAGGATGCTTGGATGACGAGTATTAGAGAAGTCGGTCAGGGTTGGATGAATAAGGAGAACTCAGACACCAGAATAACTGATTCGGATGTGCGGTAACAACGACTATGAAACATATTAGGATACAGTATATCACCTTTAACGATCCTTATGCCTCGTCCGGTGTGCACAAAAAGGAACAGGAGTTTTGTGAGGCAATGGGAGAACTCTGCAGGGAGAGGGAGGTAGCGTTCCAGGGGGTGAATATTTTTACCTCGGAACATGCCGACGGAAGCTCCCTTTTCGACTCCGAACATTTCTGCTACAGAAAGGCTGAAGGTCGGTTGCACAGGATTTTTGGCCAGACAAGATTCGTCCGGGCACTGTTCCGTATTAGGCCTATGCTGAAAGCGGCGTATAATGCGATTCGGCAGTTTGATCCGGATATAATCCTATGGCGATATGACATCATTAATGTTCCGGGTTTTTTCAATCCCAAGCGGATAAAGCCGGATGTGCTTTTCGTGAGTGAACACCAGACCAAGGAGATGGAAGAGCTGGCCTTGAGCCTTGCTGGTCGAATCAAGATACCCCTTTTGCGTTTATACGAGAAGAGGATCTTTCTGAGGTCGGTCGATGCGTTGGTGGGGGTGACTACCGAGATCGCAGAATACGAACGTATGCGTCTAGGGCGCACTATTCCCATATATGTGCACACCAACGGGATAAATGTGAAGCTGTGTACCCAGGCGCAATATACACCATTTACCGGCGATGTGATGAAACTTGTATTCGTTGGCTCCGCCACGGCACGATGGCACGGCATAGACCGCCTTCTGAGAGGAATTGCCCGATACCATGGCGATGTCAGGATTGAGCTGCACATGGTAGGTATTGTCACCCCGGATATTCAGGATCTGATCGCATCACTTGACATTGGGGGAAAGATCATATTTCACGGCGTATGCTACGGCGGAGATCTGGATGCCATATTCAACCAGGCACACATGGCGGTTGGCACCCTGGGCATACACAGGCAGAATCTGCACTACGGATCCACACTCAAGGTGCGGGAATACATGGCTAGAGGGGTCCCATTTCTTCTCTCGTATATTGATGAGGATATAGAGGATGATTTTCCCCTGTGCCTCAGGCTGAGAGCGGACGAGAGTGCGGTGGATATGGACGAGGTGGTACAGTTTATGACCGATATTGAGAAACAGTATGGGCAGAGAATCCCCTCCCTCATGCGCTCCTATGCCTTGGAACACATGGACTATGAAAAAAAGGTGCGGGACCTGCTGCAGTTTCTCATGAGTCTTACTGATTCGGGGCGATGAACACGCAGTTACATTAATATCACGCTATGAAGAATATCAGATATCTCCTCATCGTTGTTATATATACCGAGTCACTTGACGAGTGCGGGACGCTTAAGTGTCTTAAACAACTAGATTCGCGATACCGGAATGTTGCTCACCTCTATATTCACATCAACGGCAGGAGTGATTTTAGCGCTGAGATCGAAGAGATGTTTCGGGATGACTTCGCACACCTTACCATCTGGTTCGACGGCAGGAACCGGGGTATCGTATATGCCTATAAGCATGCGGTGCTCGATGCGGGAAAGGATGTGCGATGGATCACCCTTCTTGATCAAGACTCTAGCTTTGATGGCAGGCTGTTTGAAGCGATAAACACATTTGAAACACGGATGCATCCTTCAGATGTCGCAGTGGCGCCTTTGGTGTTTGATACCCGTAATGGAGTGCAACTCTCTCCATTCAGGGTCTTTTTTGGCAAGAGCCTACCCTTTTCCACGGGAATCGGGTTTCCTGTATGCATTAATTCCATGACTACCTTCAGGGCCGATTATCTCCTGAAGCTCGCACCATCCTTTCCCATTGATTTTTTTCTGGATGCCTTTGATTGCCGGCTCTTTTATCAGATGCATAAATCTGGAATGCAGGTGCACATATTCCATGATCTGATCATGGGGCATAACCTCTCTCTCATTGAATCGGATCATGGTGATACCTATTGGGCGCGGGAGATCATGGCGCTCATCAACAGCACAAAGATTTCTCCGGCATTTTTTCCACTGGCATCTATGAGGTTTTTTTTGAGACTGGTGCGGGCCTCATGGCAGGACAGGACGCTTCGGTATTTCAATCTGCTTGGGATCTGTCAAAAATACAGAGTCTTGATAAGAGATCTCAATGCAGGAGAGTGATTAATGAACACGAATCTGAGCATAATCATCGTGAATTACAACACGAAAGAGGATCTGGAAAAATGTCTTGAATCCGTATTCTCCACCCGATCAGGCCTCGGCCTTCAGGTCATTGTTGTGGACAATGATTCACAGGATAATTCATCGACTATGGTTGCAGATGAATATCCCGATGTTGAACTCATCGCAAACAAGGATAACGTGGGCTTTGTTGTTGCGAACAACCAGGGGATACGCCGTGCAAAAGGTAGATACATCCTCCTGCTGAATCCTGATACCATTCTTTTTGGGGATACCCTGAAAAAGAGCGTGGAATACATGGATGCCCGACCGGATGTAGGTTGTCTGGGTATCAAAACTTTAACTGCAAACGGCAATGTATTTCCCAACGGCAATACCTTTCCCTCTGAGATCAAGACCTTGGCCAGGCTGCTCATGCTCCGCGAGATCCTGCCCAACAAGTGGATCAGGAAGAACCTCTCCCCTGTTGTAGGTAAGTATGCATCCGCCTATGCCAATAGGGAACAAGAGCGTGAGGTGGACATGGTGGGCGGATTCTATCTGTTCTTGAGGGCCGATGCAGTAAGGCAAGTGGGTGAGCTTGAAGAGGCATACTGGGCGGATATCGAGGATAGTGACTACTGTTTCCGACTGAGGCAGGCCGGGTGGAAGGTGGTATACTGGCCAGGAGTCAGCCACATACACCTTATTGGGAGGAGTATAGAGAGGAGGGCATTTTCTATAGATACATTTGTCAGGGTAAATGAGAACACCATGCTCTTTTTCAAGAGGCACTATCCTGCCCGGAGGCTTTTAGCGCTAAGGGCAATCTATGTGTTTGGGGTTTTGCCTCAAATTTTAATCGCACTTTTGCTTCCTGTATGTCTTGGCTCGGAAAAGGCACAGACTCTTACCAGAATCAGTGGTGCGTTGAAGCTTGCAAAAAGCGCCTTGATTTTACCTGAGAGGATCAGGTATGCAAGATAGCACCGTAATGGCAGGATCATTCAGCTATGCAGGAGGCGCTTGAAATATGTTTGATATTATATCCGGCGATATGGAGAGGTACTACGGACATAAGGCTTCACCATTAGAGTTTATGACCTTCTTTGTTCATCCAAGGACACAGGCAATGGCCTTTTTCCGCATGTCGCAGTGGTGTGTTCGTCATGGCCTGAAACCCTTTGGGATGATCCTGGAGACATTGAATATTATCTTGTGGGGATGTGAGCTTTCCCCAAAGATGGAGATCGGCAAGGGGTTTATACTCAAGCATACCTTGAGTGTTGGTTTGGGGTTTTCTAAGGCAGGGGAGAACTTGACAGTATACATGGGTGTGAGCGTGGGAAGCGCTCAAGGGGAGACTGAGTATAGTGAAACGAGCCGTCCCAGGCTCGGGAATGATGTCACCATCTATGATTCTGCAAAGATCTTTGGGGATGTGACCATAGGTGATAATGTCATTATTGGCACAAATAGTGTTGTTATGAAGAGTGTTCCTTCAAACTGTGCAGTGGCAGGGTCTCCGGCCAGAATTATTCGGCATCTACCCGGTTATGTCCCGCCCGAGAATCCGGAAGTTTATTGTAAGGATGTAAGTAAGATCAATGAACAACTATGAATTTTGAGTTAAAACAAGATAATTGGACAGAATAAGACTTGTGATATGCAACATATAAAGATTTCTGTAATTATACCTACTTTGAACGCTCAAGGGTGTTTACCTCCCCTTTTGAAGAGATTGGCTGAGCAGAGCGTAGTGCTTGATGAGGCCATCGTGATTGATTCAGAATCGAAGGATGCTACGGCAAAGATTGTCAGGGATGCAGGTGTTCGTCTTTTATCCATACCGCAGAGGGAGTTCAATCATGGCCGCACAAGAAATATTGCGGCAAGGGGGGTGAATGGGGAATTTCTCGTCTTCTTAACACAAGATGCACTTCCTGTTGATGAGTATATGCTAAAAAATCTTGTGGATCCTCTAGAAAAAGATCCTGAGATTGCAGTCGGGTATGGCAGACAGATTGCCTATGATTGGGCGCGGCCTATGGAGAAATTTGTGAGATCATTCAATTATCCCAAGGTAAGTAAGATTAAAGGAAGGGATGATATAAAGACATTGGGGGTAAAGGCCTTTTTTTGCAGCAATGCCTGCGCAATCTACAGAAGAGAGGCCTTCTGGAAGTTAGGAGGGTTCAGGGAAGATACCATCATGAATGAGGATATGGAGTTTGCATACAGGGCGATCCTTGGAGGATACAAGGTCTCATATGCAGCAGATGCCTGTGTATTGCACTCACATGACTATACCCTCTTCCAGCAATTCAAACGCTATGTTGATATAGGGGTGTTCTTTTCCAATAATAGAGTGCTAAAGGAGTACGCTAAGAATGAGAGTGAAGGCTTAAAATATATTATTCAGGCGAGTGTATTCTTGTATAATAATAAGGAGTTTCGAGAGCTTATATACCTGTTTCTGGACACGATTGTAAGATTTTTAGGATACAAGGTGGGCTCTTGTTATAGGAGATTACCTGGAAATATTATTAAAAAGATCTCAATGAACAAAAATTACTGGGATTAGTGATATAGATCGATTTGGTGAGGATATGTTTGCATTAGGATATACATTATTAAAACGGGTGATAGCGGTTCTTGCTCTCATTGTATTTGACATAGGTGCATTATTTTTGAGCTTTTTTCTTGCTTACTACCTGAGGGCCAATTTGTTTGTAGATATTATCCCTGTGTTTTCTCCTATACAACACGACATCGGTATCTATATAAGTATATGGCCTATCCTTTTTCTTTGGTCATTGATGTTTGCCTATGAGGGACTGTATCCATCTATAGGGATCAGCTTCTGGGAGGAGACAAAATCTATTTTAAAAGGGGATGTTATAGCATTTTTGGTAGTAGTAATACTTACATTTATCACAAAGACATCCATGCAGTTTTCCAGGCCTGTGATCTTCCTCGCGTTTATATTGTCGATTGTATCTTTACCTGTTATGAGACGAATTGCACGCTCCTTACTGCGCCGAACAGGCCTATGGTCAAAGGATGTGGTGCTCATAGGCACAGAAAAGGCAATAAATCAGGTGCTGTGTAATCTGAGAAAGCACCCGGATTGGGGGTTTAACCCTGTTGGCGTGCTTCTGCCGCATGGTGCAGGTGATCCAGGGGATATTAAGGTGCTTGGCGCAATAGAGCACATGGAGACTGTGTCTATTGCCTCGGATGAAGTAATCGTTGCAATGCCGGAGCTCTCCAGGGAGAAACTTGTTGAGGTCGTAGAGAGGGCAGCAAAGATTGCCCCAGTGGTAAAGGTGCTCCCGGATCTATATGGCCTTGCTTCTGTCGGGGTTCGCACCCATGACTTAGATGGGATGCTGCTTTTGGAGATGGAGGATAGGCTTGCGAGGGTTCAAAACAGGGCTATAAAGCGTTCATTTGATATTGTGCTCTCTTTGTTTGGTCTTGTCGTATTTTCCCCCGTCTTTTTCATTCTAGCTGTTGTTATTAAGATTGATTCAAAAGGGTCTGTGTTCTTCGGGCACACACGTGTGGGAAAAAGAGGGAAGACATTTACATGCTACAAGTTCAGGACAATGGTGGGAAATGCAAAGGAGACCCTTGAAGAACTCCTGGCAAATGATCCTGAGGCCCGTGCCCAATGGGATAAAGACTTTAAGCTCAAGGAAGATCCCAGGATTACAAGGTTGGGTAAGTTCTTACGCAAGACGAGCTTCGATGAGCTCCCGCAGTTGTGGAATGTGGTTAAAGGGGAAATGAGTCTTGTGGGCCCGAGGCCCATAGTATCAGACGAAGTTGAGAAATACGGGGAAAAAGCAAGATATTTCTTCAAGGTTACCCCGGGTATCACAGGGCTCTGGCAGGTATCCGGCAGGAACGATATCGACTATGACGAGAGGGTGCTACTCGATGAATACTATGCCAAGAACTGGTCTTTGTGGCTTGACATAGAGATCATCATAAGGACGTTTGGTGCAGTCCTGAAAAGCGAAGGGGCGTATTGAGGAAAGAGATACATTGTGAATCCCGGATAGTATGTTGGCAATTAGTGGTGTATTCATTGTTATTTGTGATGGTTTCGCAAAAAGTCATTGAATATGTCATTGCGAGGAGCATGGGCGACGAAGCAATCCCACTAATTACAAGAAATTTAGAGATTCTTCACTTCGCTTAAGCCCCCCACACTTCGTGCGGGTCCCCGGTTTGTCTTCGCTAAAGCTCGCAATGACAATATGGGTATTATGCAAAGGTCTCGAGACGACGGTTAGTAGCTAGCATATGAATTTTACATCTATAATATATCTGCCTAGTAGAAATTACCCAATCCCCGCTGATGGTATTGTTCAGGAACTCTCACTGATCGGCACTTTGATAATCCCTGATTTGGAAAAACTCTACAGATACGACCTTTGGTTTGATGACGGACATCTCAATTCAAGAGGCGCTGTTGTTTTATCTGAAGACCTCGAAAGTAGAATTAAGAATTAAGGAAGTGAATTGACTTTTATTTGGCTTATCAGTAAAGAACAGGGCAACAAATAACCATGAATAACTATGAATAAACCCATATTACAATATTCTTAATTATGTTTGCGTTTGATATAAAAAAATCCATAGACAGTTGGCCATCATATCGTATTACATGGATGGTATTAGTGGTGGCGTTTTTTGCCCTGCTCCCTGCCTGGCTTAACTATGACATCATCTCAAGGGATGGTGCATTTCAATATATCCCCACGGCCAGTCTGTTTCTGGAGGGCAGGCTCCTGGACGGTCTTGCAAGACCTCAACTTCCTTTGTTCCCGTTGCTTTTAGCTGGTTTTTCAAAGGTTTTGGGCCTGGATCTTGAAATGTCAGGCAGGCTGATCTCTGCTCTGGGGTTTATATTGGCTTCTCTTGGTATATACAAGGTGAGTGAGTTTATATTCAAGAATAGATGGGTTGCTTTATTGTCTGTTATATTCTTGATCTCTAACAGAGAACTTATAGATCGCTCTGTTGATTGTCTCAAAGAATCTTTATTGATCTCATTTGTCCTCTGGGGAAATTATCTGATCTTAAAAGGAACTAATGTAGAAAGGTTTGAGAAGGCCCTCTATCTTATATCAGGCGTGTTGTTATTACTACTTGGGACAATGGTAAGAACTACTGCGCTATTTTTTTTAGGTGCATGGATTATTATGTGGGCCTTTCGCAAAAAAGAAGGCCTGCCCTTAAGGGTCATTATTTTGGCATCACCTGTAGGAGCACTGATTTTATTAATACTCTTGAAGCCGGAATTAGCTATATTTAATAGAAAGGGATTTGCAGTTATAGCTTTGTTATCTGCCTGGCCTGGTCTCATTGGTATGTTAAGGTCAGGACTGAATATTGCAGGCAATTTTTTCGCAACAGGCAACTGCCTAATTATTTTTTTTGGTTGCCTTGCCCTTTATTTTTCCAGGATCAATGCATACTATGTCCACCTGTGCCTGGTACTTACCATCTTTTTTGTGGTCTTATCTATAATGGGTTGGACTTCTGACAGATATCTTTTAGCGCCTATTGTATGGCTGTACCCCATGGCATCTTATGCCTGTGTTAGAGCTGTTAAATCGATAAATAAGCCTATTAAAATCCTGGCTGTAATCGCCATAATCTCCTGTCCCATAATGTGGGCTGATAAGGCATTTGCTCCTCCTGACCCTGACAAGATTGCCAGGAAGGAGGCAGGTCTGTGGATTCTTTCTCAAATTGGGCCTGATCAGGAAGTGGCAACCAACAGGGACAGGCTTGCCTTTTATGCGAAGGGCATTTACACCCCTTTGCCCAATGCCCTGGATAAGAAGGATATACAGCATTGCATGGCTGTAGACACACTTCATGAAGACGGTAAGGCTATGAAGATACAGTTGGATAGCAAGGGGATAGAGCCGGACAAAAGGTTCGGGGCCATACATGTCTATCTTCCAGGGTCTTGACTAAGAGAGGGCTTGATGATAGATGCCAGACAAGATTGATTGCTCTTTTATGAAAATAGCCCTGGATGAGGCAAAAAAGGCGGCAGAGTTGGGAGAGATCCCAATAGGCGCTGTGCTTGTTGCAGGGGATTTAGTTGTAAAGGGTCACAATCGGGTTATAAAGGATTCAGACCCTACAGCGCATGCAGAGATAGTGGTGATAAGAGAAGCAGCCAGACGCAGTGGCAATTACAGGCTTTCCGGTTCAAGTCTGTATGTAACGCTGGAACCCTGTATTATGTGTGTGGGAGCTATTGTTCATGCGAGAATAGGCCGGTTGGTCTTTGGTGCATTTGATGATAGATATGGCGCTGTCGGGTCTATGGTAAAGGCCTTTGATATGAACCTTAATCACAAGCCAGAGGTTATATCAGGGGTTTTTGCAGAAGAAGCAGGTTTATTGTTAAGTAAATTTTTTGAGGCCCTTCGATAGGAGAGGTACCGAAGTGGTCATAACGGGGCCGACTCGAAATCGGCTGTCCCTTCAAAAGGGGGACCGTGGGTTCGAATCCCACCCTCTCCGCCAGAAATAGGCACCAGGGGGAGGGCTTTACGCAATGACAATATATGCAAAGCCCTCAGCGGGATCAGGGTTTGATATTTGAGATTTTTGTTCAATTTGATTGCAAATTATACAGATTATGATCTAAAATGTTGAATATCAAGGCCTGAGCCTATTACGGAGAGATGCCCGAGAGGCTGAAGGGGCGCGACTGGAAATCGCGTGTGTCGCCAAAAGTGGTACCGAGGGTTCGAATCCCTCTCTCTCCGCCAATAGCAAAAGGCCCTGCAAGGGGCCAGGTCTCCATACAGTACAACACTGTGAACCCCGTCAGGCCCGGGAGGGAGCAGCGGTAAGCAGAAGGTTGTATGTGTATGTTAAAGGCCTGGCCCCTTGCAGGGCTTTTTGCTTGAATAATCTCTCTTTCAATATTACTATGGTGACATGTATCAGGTTATTGCACTAAAATTCAGACCACAGCTTTTTGAAGATGTTGTGGGCCAGGATCACATAACAACAGTTATCAAAAATGCAATTGATACTGGCCGTATCTCTCATGCCTTTATCTTTTCTGGCCCGAGGGGCGTGGGGAAGACATCTGTTGCCAGGATACTGGCCAAGGCCTTAAACTGCGAGAAGGGGACATCTACGAGGCCATGTAATGAATGCAGCATATGCAAGGAGATCACGGCATCAAGGGCTGTGGACATATTTGAGATAGATGCCGCCTCCCACACAGGGGTGGATAATGTAAGAGAGATTATAGAAAATGCACGCTATGCCCCAGCTGTTGCAAGGTATAAGGTATTTATCATAGATGAGGTGCATATGTTGTCTAAATCTGCCTTTAATGCCTTGCTTAAGACAATCGAAGAGCCGCCCACACATGTGATATTTATCATGGCTACAACCGAACTCAATAAAATCCCGCCCACTGTGCTCTCCAGGTGCCAGAGATATGATTTCAGGCGTATTTCTTTGGGGGATATTGTTTCTCATCTTAAGCTTATTACAGGTAAAGAAGGGATCAATATCACTGATGATGCCATAATGGCCATTGCCCTCCAGGCAGATGGAAGCATGAGAGATGCACAGGGCATCTTAGAACATGTGGCAGCAACAGACGTCAAGGAGATCACATTAGATACCATAGAATCCCTTTTAGGCATGGTGGGGCGTTCCACAATGCATGATGTGCTTACTGCTATAATAAATAGAGATACAGTATCTGCCCTTGAGTTGACAGATGGGATATATCAGTATGGGCAGGACCTGAATCAGCTATACAGGTCTTTATTAGAGCAATTTCGGAATATGATGGTGTTAAAGGTCGGCTATGACATACCAACGCTTCCTGCAGAGGAGAAGGCCTTTTTAACGGAGCTTATAAAGGACATTTCCTTTGAGGAGATACACAGGTGTCTAAGTGTTTTGATACGTTCTGAAGGAGACCTCAAATATTCGGCGCTGCCAAAGATTACATTAGAGACCATACTTTTGAGGATTATTACTGCACCCAGGCTTGTTGATCTGAGTCGGTTGATAGATATGATCACTTCCGGGAGGCCAGTTATTAAGGCAGAACCTCCCTCTGCGCATACAACAGACAGGACAAAGAAACCAATGCCAAGTCTGCCAAGGTCATGGGATGGTTTCATGTCCTATATTAAAGATCATGACTCCCCTGTCTTTGCCGTGCTATCCAAGGCATCGTGTGTTTCAGAAGATGAGGGCGAGATTACAATAGGTAGCCCCGCGCCGTTTTTGACCGAGCAGATAAAAAAGATGCTACCGGAAATTAAGAAGGTGGCAACTGCCTTTTTTAGAAAAGATGTCAACTTAAAACTGGAAGAGATAAGTGGAACTTTTGGTGATCAAGGAGACCTGCCTGTGCAGACAGGCGCACACAATCCGTCTGTTTTTGCTCGGTCCGCCAAAGGCGGAGCAAAGAAAAAACCATCTGATTCAGGTGATGAGGCTACTCAATCTCCTATAGTAAAAGAAGTCATATCGCAATTTAGTGGGACCATAACAGACGTCAAGACAAAAAAATGATACCCTTTAAGAGTTAAGAGTCAAGAGTCAAAAGTTAGGAGTTATCAGAGATGCCAGGCCAAAGGAATGATACTATAACAGCGATTAGCGGTGTAAGGGTTGGACATTCTACAGATTTAAAAGGAGGGACTGGGCTTACAGTAATCCTCTTTGACAGGCCTGGTATCGGTGCTGTGGATATAACAGGCATGGCCACATCTACCAGGCAGATCGATTCACTTGGCATAATGCATCCAGGCCTTGAAGTGCACGCCATCTGCTTTGCCGGAGGGTCTGCATTTGGCCTTGATGCAGCAACAGGGGTGAGTAGTTTTTTGGAGGAAGGCGGGGTTGGCCTTAATCTGTTTGTTGCGAGAGTGCCTGTGGTCCCTACTGCGGTTATATATGATCTTTCATTTATGAATGCAGGGGCAAGGCCAACACCTTCTATGGCATATAGTGCATGCCTTAGTGCATCATCCAAGCAGGTAGATCAGGGTTGCATAGGTGCAGGGACAGGGGCTACATCAGGCAAATTAAGGGGGGTTGCAGGGGCTACAAAGACAGGTCTTGGCTCCAGCGTGGTAGAGGGCGCAGGTGGTATAAAGGCAGGCGCCTTGGTGGTGGCAAACCCCTTTGGTGATATTTTGGATGAGAAGGGCAGTATTATATCAGGCGCCAGAGATGAAGGTGGATTTATCAATTCTTATGAGAGCATATTAAGAGGAGAGGTGAGAAAACATGTAGGCAGCCCCTCTAATACCACGCTCTGTCTTGTAGTAACTGACGTTTTTATGGATAAGATTACAGCCATGCAGGTGGCTCGTATGGCAGGCCATGGACTTGCAAGGCACATATCCCCATATAATACGCAGTTTGATGGTGATATTGTATTCTGTCTCTCTGTAGGGAAGAAGGTGGCACATCCCCTTCATTTAGGTGTGATAGCCGCCCAGGCTGCAAAGATTGCATTATTGAATGCGGTGAGATATGCGCGCCCCCTTGGAGGTATTCCCGCATCAAAAGACCTAGAACCTAGAACCTAGAACATAGAACTTTTACATATCTATACCAGGGCGAGATCTATAAACCCTCTTTTTTGGTCAACCTTTGCAACCTGCACCCTTACAACATCACCAATAGTAATAGTACGTTTTTTCATCTTTACATATCTGCCTTCTATTATTCGGGCATTACCCAGGTCTTGTGCAGGCACAAGACCATCTACCGGTGGTGCAGTAATCTCTACAAACATACCAAACTCTAAGATAGAGCTTACTATCCCTGTGAAAATATCCCCTATATGCCTTCTCATATAAGCCGCCTTTTTTAGCTTTAACACCTCAAGCATGGCATCGTCTGCGAGTTTTTCCCTTTGAGATACCTCAGGCGCTATTCTTTTCAGGTGTCTTTGCCATTTACTACGGCCCTTCTTTGGAAGGCCAGTCGCTCTTAGTGTATCCTTTAATATCCTATGGATTACAAGATCCGGATAACGCCTTATAGGGGATGTAAAGTGCAGATAGGCATTAAATGCCAGACCAAAATGGCCCATATTCACATCTGAATATCTGGCTTTTCTTAACGCACGCAGTATCTGCTGATGGACAAATGTCTCAATAGGGGTTCCTATCACGTTATCTGCTATCCCTTGGAAGACCATGTTTATGCCAATTCCCTTATTAGTTGTCTTTATGAGGGTTGATACAAGCCTTTTGTCAAGGCCGATCTCTTTCATTGTAGTGCTGAGGTCGAGGAGGTCTTCTTTTACAGGTGGCTCATGTATCCTGTATAATATGGGTGCCCTATGCCTTTCCAAGAAAGAGCATACTTCCCTGTTTGCAATCAGCATAGCCTCTTCTATAAGCCTGCAAGCCGGATTCCTTTCTCTTTTGAATACTTCGTCTACCTGTCCTGTACTATCCAAACTGACCCCTATCTCTGGCAGATCAAAATCAAGGCTGCCCTTTTCTTTCCGTCTCTTATAAAGATAGCCAGCCATCTTATGTAAGTTTTTCAGGGCGGTTATGATCTCACCATTTTTTATAAAGATTTCTCCCGTTCCTTCCAGGAAAGGCCCGATCTCCTCATAGGTGAGCCGGGCAGCCGATCTTATTACAGCTTCAAAGATGTTTGTATTAATGATCCCGCCTTTAGGCCCTAGATATATCTCTACTGCTACAGCCAATCTATCCTCATTGGGTTTTAGGCTCATGACTCCATTGGAGAGCACAGCAGGCAGCATGGGGATGGTGGCTTCCGGGAAATAGATGCTGAAAGACCTCTTAAAGGCTTCTTTGTCTAGCAAAGAGTCTTTACGTACAAGGTGAGATACATCAGCTATGGCAACGGTGAGCCTGTATGTACCCCCTGGTAACATATCTATGCCAACTGCATCATCAAAATCGCGGGCAAAAGAGCTATCTATGGTAAATAAAAGCCTGTCTCTTAGGTCTTGTCTATCTTTGAGCTCTTTTCCTATATCGATCTTTGATACCTTTTTGGCTTCAGTCTCGATATCCTTCGGAAAGAGCCATGGCAGGCCATATTTTATGGCAACAGATCTCAGGTCATCTCCGATCTTTACCGGCATAGCTAATTTTTGAATAACACGGGCCCTTATAGTCTGAGGCGTCTTTTGAGATTTCGGGGGGTAAATCTTTGCAATAACAATATCTCCATCCTTTGCATCCAGTTCTGCCCCGAAGGGCACAACAATTTTATATGGGAAAGGGCTGTAGGGCTCAACCATACCCCCCTCTTTCAGTCTTTTATATATGCCGGTAATGCTCGTATTTGCCCTTTTTATAATAGAGACAACCTTGCCCCTGAGTCCCCTTTTATCCTTCCTGGCTACCACCTCTACGATGTCACCATCTAAGGCATTATAAATCCTTTCTGGCGGGATGAATATGTCAGGATGGTCGCCATCACAGACGACAAAGGCAAATCCTTTTATGTTCCAACGTAATTTCCCTGTAACCTTCATGTCTATCTCCACCTTTTGATTTTTTGAACATAATAGCGCAAATCACAGATGGTTTATATGAAAAAGTGAATAGTGAATAGTAAACAGTGAATAGTGTTATTTCTAGATGATGTCCAATATTGCGTTTGTGTGAAAGTGCCATATTTTCATGCTTCGTTGTGTCTGCTAGGACATGGGGGTTTATATAAAAATAGTGAAGAGTCGGGCCTTTTGCCAGAACGGGCCGATGAGGGCAAAAGGCCCCCACTCTTCCCATAAAACTATTTTTTATATTTTATCTTTTCGACTCACGCCTCCCGACTATTCTTAATCACCCAACACCCAACATCCAAAACTCAACACCTTTTTTTACTATTCACTATTCACTTTTTCATATCAACATTGGATGTTGACTTATTCAATAAGTAACCTATATAGGTGATTAATCTGCATGTAGATCTTCAATAAACTTATGCTGTTACCGATAAAGGTAAAATGAAGACAAAAATAGTTATATTATTGGCATTATTTTTATTGGTTGGACTTGTTGTTTCGTCTATTGACGTCAGGGGTATATGGCGGGCTAAGTTTGCCAGTAAAAGAGATAAAAAGACTATTGTTTCGATATTTGATACTAAGAAGAAGGCAAATATAGAAGAAATTCAGGATAGATCTGTATTTACGCACGCAGATATGGCGGGCTATTGGGTATTATTTATGCATATGCCTGATGAAACACAGGTTGTGGACTTAAATATAGACAATAAGGGTTGTATAATAGAATCTTCGGATCCAAAGATGAAAGACAGGATGTGTTCAATAGATGAAAATGGGAAGGTAATCATATATACCTTAAACAATATGAGATTAATAGGATCCATGCAGCAAGAAGGACAATATCTGGATGGCATGATAACCATAAAGGGTAAAAGGAATCCGGTTCCGTTTTCAGCCCATAAGATATCAGATAGAGGACAATGAGGCAGATTCAGTCTCTACAAATCCCCTCATGAATAAAGCTGGTTGCCTTGGGTGGGTTGGATTGTGTATTAAGACAGGACAAAGCTCATGAATGAAACCAAAACATTAAAGAAGGTACGTATCTATAGCCCTGATGTAGTGCTGATAAAGTGTGGAGGCATAGATGCTGTTGAGAAGACATACAGGAATAGAATTCTCCCCGTGCGTCTGTTTGGGATATGCCTGATTGCATGGGAGGCCTATATCTATTCCAAACTGAATGGGGTCTCTGGCATACCGAGGCTGATTGCAAAACCAGACCCCATCTCCATTATTATTACGTATATAAAAGGTGAGAATTTAAGGGAGACGAAAGAGATCCCTGATAAACAATATTTTACCAGGCTGGCAGGCATTATTGAACAGATGCATAAAAGAGGTGTAATCCACTTAGACTTAAGAAACAGGAGAAATTATGTGATAGATGATGAAGGTCTGCCTTATATACTAGACTTTGGATCTTGTTTATATATCCCATGGCCGTGTTTTCTGCGGGATGTCCTGGCAAAGATAGATTGGATGGGATTTTTAAAGATAAAATATAAGCTTGCACCAGGGCTTGTTACAAGGCAGGAAGAATATAGCCTTAATATAGGCAGAGGCTTAAGCAGATTATGGATTATAGGCAAGACCCCGAAGTTTTTACGAAATATTATTCGGAATCTGATAGAGATGTTTTCTGCTCAATAGATGCCAGGTCTTTTTCGATCTTTTTTATCTTTTTATTCAAGGCCTTTAATTGTTTGTAGACAGAACTTTTTTCCGGAAGGCCAATGATAAAGATGGGTACCATTCCCGCAAAGAAGAAGAGCATTAATAGAAGCCACATCTCTACTGGTATAATAAGCTTGTAATCTAAAAAGGAGAGCACAAAGCCCTGGGTATTATTAACCCCGAATATGATTAAAAGGAATAATACAATAATTATAATTAATGTCTTTATGTATTGCATGTCCTATATAATAAGCTACATGGATATTATAATCAACAATTATTGATGAACTTGTAGAAAGTCTAAAACGACGTCATTGCGAGTGAAGCGAAGACAAACCCGGGACCCACACGAAGTGTGGGGGCTTAAGCGAAGAGAAAAATCTTGTATTTCATAACCATTTAAAATTATTAGATTGCTTCGTCGCTTCACTCCTCGCAATGACAGATTAAGTGGCTTTTTGTAAGATTATTACTATTCAATATTTTACTTAAGCGGGCCGATGAGGGCAAAAGGCCCCTACAAAACTTTCTACCTATTTCCATATAACATTATCTAGGAATAAATCTCTTCACTATTTACTATTCACTATTCACTGTTTTCATATAAAATAGACGCCAGCGCTCAGCAATGGGAACTCACCGAGAAGTATTGTTTTTTCTGAGGCATGAAGATAGCTATAAGGCCTTGATTAAGGTTATAATCAGGAGTAAATTTTTCTTATGGGTTTAGATTATGATATCTTAATTGGGCGATACAGGATGTATATCCTGGATCAAAAGGGCCTTTCAAAGGAGACATACAGGGCCTATATAAATGATATAGGCTCTATGGTCGAGTTTATGGATAAAAGGCATATTGATAAGCCTGATCGTTATGCAGTGCGTTCTTATATGTTATATCTGCATACCAGGTATACAAGAAGTACAATAAATCGCAAGCTCAGTGCCATAAGGGGTTTTTTTGATTTTGTCTTGACTGAGACCGATTTGGATGTAAACCCTTTTTCGCATGTAAAGTCTTTAAAGACTGAAAAGGAACTCCCTATGTTTTTAAGCCCTGATGAAATGATAGATCTTATAGAGGCCACATCTTATCCTCGTGATCGTGCCATCTTGGAACTATTATATTCTACAGGCATCAGGGTTGGAGAAACGGAAGCCATGAACTGTTCTGATGTGGATGCTGATTCTGGTTTTGTAAGGGTTATGGGCAAGGGTTCTAAACCAAGGATTGTGCCTGTTGGCAGGCATGCTATCGAAGCAGTAATGGCCTATCTTGCTGCCAGAGGAATAGGCGATCCTATATACTGTAATGAACCATTATTTTTGAATAGAAAGGGATCCAGACTTACTTCAAGGAGCATAAGGCGCGTGGTGTACAGGTGGTCTACGTCTGTGGCTATCTCACGACATATAAGCCCGCATACAATCAGGCATAGCTTTGCAACACATATGCTTGATGCAGGGGCCGATTTGAGGTCTATACAGGAGATGCTTGGTCATGTAAGTCTGTCTACTACCCAGCGTTATACACATGTAACAGTGGACAGATTGATGGAGGTGTATGATAAGGCACACCCAAGGGCAAAGGAGGGGGGATGAATATAAGAGGGACAACGATCTTATGTATAAGGAAAGGCCGTAATGTGATAATGGCAGGAGATGGCCAGGTCACTATGGGGGATGTGGTTCTTAAGGGAAAGGCAAAGAAGGTAAGGAGGTTACATGAAGGCAAAGTCTTGGCCGGTTTTGCCGGATCGACCTCAGATGCGTTCACACTTTTCGAACGTTTTGAAGCAAAACTAAAGGAGTATAGAGGAAACCTTACCAGGGCTGCAGTGGAGATGGGAAAAGACTGGAGAACAGATAGGGTATTAAGGCGGCTTGAGGCCCTGATGATAGTAGCTGATGTAGAAAAGACATTTTTATTATCAGGCACTGGCGATGTAGTGGAGCCAGACGAAGACGTATGTGGTTTAGGTTCCGGGGGAAATTATGCAGTGGCTGCTGCCAAGGCGCTTGTCAAGTATACTGATCTTTCTCCTAAGGAAATAGCCGGGGAGGCTATGGATATCGCCTCTGATATATGTGTGTATACAAATAAAAATATAGTATATGAGGAGCTTGCATGAAGGATCTTACGCCAAAAGAGATTGTGGCAGAGTTAGATAAGTACATAATAGGTCAGGACAAGGCCAAGAGGGCTGTGGCCATCGCCCTTAGAAACAGATGGCGGCGTCAGAGGGTGACTGGAGATATAAAGGATGACATATACCCCAAAAATATTATTCTGATAGGGCCTACTGGTGTTGGGAAGACAGAAATAGCAAGACGTTTGGCAAGGCTTGCTGATGCTCCTTTTGTAAAGATAGAGGCCTCAAAGTTTACAGAGGTGGGTTATGTAGGCAGAGATGTGGAGTCTATAATAAGGGATCTTATGAATCTGGGAGTCCAGATGGTGAAGAAAGAAGAGAGTGAACGTGTGAAGACAAAGGCTATAGAGATAGCCAGAGAGAGGCTCCTTGATTGTCTTTTACCTTTAGATTCTGCTGCTACGCAAACACAATCAGATAGCAGGGAGAAGTTGCGCAAGATGTTTTTGGATGGGGCATTAGATGAGAGGATGGTAGATGTGGATGTGAGAGAGACTACCATGCCTGCAATAGAAATCTTCTCGGGCCAGGGCATAGAAGAGATGGGGATAGATCTCAAGGATATGTTTTCTAATGTCTTGCCTAAAAAGACTCGCAGGAGAAAAATGAAGGTAAAAGATGCCTTTGAATTTCTGGTGGCAGAAGAGGTAAATCGGCTTGTTGATATGGACAAGGTCTCTGAAGAGGCGAGGACCCGCGTGGAAAATTCCGGGATCGTATTTGTAGATGAGCTGGATAAAGTGGCCGGCAGAGAATCCTCGCATGGTCCTGATGTATCCAGGGAAGGTGTTCAGAGGGATCTGCTGCCTATAGTTGAGGGGACAACCGTAAACACCAAGTTTGGGCCAGTAAAGACAGATCATGTCCTGTTTATAGGCGCAGGGGCATTTCATGTAAGCAAGCCCTCCGATCTCATCCCAGAGCTTCAGGGCAGGTTTCCTATCAGGGAAGAACTCGACTCCTTGACAAAGGAGGACTTTGTAAGGATCCTTGTAGAGCCGAAGAATGCCCTTATTAAACAATATAAAGCGCTACTTGCCACTGAAGATGTTGACATCACCTTTGATGATGAAGCAATATCCGAGATTGCGGAAATCTCCCAATATATAAATGATCATACAGAGAATATAGGTGCGAGGAGGTTGCATACGGTTTTAGAGAAGCTCTTAGACGAGATTTCTTTTTCTGCATCAGATATGACTGATCCCGTGGCGATACATGCTGATTATGTAAGGGAAAAACTAGGTGAAATTATTAAGAAAGAAGACTTAAGCAGGTACATATTATAGGGAGAAGGAATTATGGACAAGGTGGATATGATCCCTAAAGGCGGCTTTATCTCAGAGATGAAGCAGGGGGATAATGTAAAGGCAGTCTTTATGGTCTCAGAAAAGAAATTGCTTACGACAAGGAATGGCCGCCCATTTGCAAGATTGCAACTTATAGACAAGACCGGAGAGATACCGGCGATGATCTGGGATGATGTCAAACAGAAGATATCCGGCATTGAGCTTGGATCTGTCGTAGGGGTGCGCGGCAATGTTGAATCTTATGAAAGCAGGCTTCAGATACGCTTAAACACAGTCAGAAGCCTTGATAAGGACAGTGTGGATATATCCACCCTACTGCCCACTACACAAAGGAATATATCCGAGATGATAAAGGAACTGGATCAGGTAATATCTCATATAAGAGATAAGCATCTCTTAAGGCTTGTCGGGAATATCTTTGGCAGGCAGGAGTTAAAGAAGGCCTTTATAAATGCACCTGCAGCAAAAACCATACATCATAACTATGTTGGGGGATTGCTGGAGCATACGCTCCAGGTGGCAAGATCAGCAATCGCTTTATTCCCCGTCTATTCATATATGGGGATGAGTCAGGATTTGCTTTTGGCTGGGGCCATCCTTCACGATATTGGCAAGATCTATGAATATTCATATGACAGGGTTATTGATATGACCCCTTTTGGGAGACTGGTAGGTCATGTATACCTTTCTGCATACATGGTAGATAAAGAGATATCAGGGCTCGATGACTTTCCCGAGGAGTTGAGGATCCAGTTGATCCATCTTATACTCTCTCATCATGGTCAGCTTGAATTTGGTTCTCCAAAACTTCCAATGACCAAAGAGGCCATGTTTTTACATATGTTAGATGATCTGGATGCAAAACTTACCGGGTTTGATTCCATTATAGAGGCCACTCCGGACGATGAATTATTCTCTTCATTTTCTCAAATTTACAATCGCTATCTGTACACCAGGGTGTATTCTGAGGAGGAGTAGCAAGCAGTTTTCAGGGATCAGGGGTCGGTTAACAGGGATCGGGGATCAGGGGTCAAAAGATAGTCGAGAGTCGGGAAAGAATAGTAGGGGCCATCAGCTATTGAGGGCGGAAGTACAATTGTTTGACTGTCATTGTGAGGAGCGTAAGCGACGAAACAATCCCATTGGTTACAGCTAGTTAGAAATTGCTTCGCCCGCCTCAGGCGGACTCGCAATGACAATATGGATATTATGTAAAGCTCTCCTATTCATATTCTTCTTTAAGCTGAAACCTGATCCCTGGCCCCTGATAGCCGGCCCCTGTAAACTGCAGGTATTTTATTCAGGGATGCTTTTATCTTGCTCCTCGATAATAGAGTAGATTTCTTTTGAAGAGGATGCTTTCATAAGCTTATTTCTGAAATCAGGATCTTTTAGCATCATGGAGACCCTGGCCAATGCCTTGAGATGACCACTGGTAAAATCGGCTGGGGCTATAAGCAGAAAGAAAATGTGGCATGGCTTTCCATCCAGGGCATCAAAAGCAAGTCCTTCAGCACTTTTCCCAATGGAAGCGGCTATGGATTTAAGACCGCGGATTTTACCATGAGGTATTGCAACGCCCTCTCCTATTCCAGTACTCCCAAGTTTTTCTCTGTTGAGAAGTATAGTTACCATCTCATCGAGATCCAGATTGTAGGCTTTTGCAATAGGGCTGGCAAGTGCAGTTAAAATGTCTTTTTTTGTTTCCTTCTTGATATCAAAGACTATACATTCTGGCTTTAATATATCCACAACCTTCATTTTTCAGCCTCTATCAAACCAAGGTCCCCGTCTTCCCTTCTATAGAGAAGGCTTATATGGTTAGTCTCTGTATTATGGAAGACTATAAAGTTGTCCTCAGAGATGGCCATCTGGAGTGCAGCTTCATCTACACTCATGGGCTTTACAAAGTAATTTTCCTCATGAATGATCCTTGGTTTTTCATCTAACTCTTTTTTGGACGATACTTCGGCTATATGCTCCCTGGAAGCAGCTCCCTTTTTTGTTTGAGACTTTTCTTTATAACGTTTTATTTGCTTTTCCAGTTTATCCATTACCATATCTATAGCAGAGTACATATCTTCTGTGCTTTCTACTGCCTTTATCTTCGTGCCATAGGCATTGAGTGTGACTTCTGCCGTATGTCGTATCTTTTCTACGGATAGCACAACATGGGCTTCTCCTAACCTGTCGCTATATTTGTATATCTTGGATAACCGTTTTATTGCATACTCTCGTATGGCTTGTGATGGTTCTAAATTTCTAAAAGTTATATCTATCTGCATGATATCTCCTGCTTTTAAAGTTTGATATTTATTCGATTAGGGCTGACTAATAATATTTTTTCCTTTTATTTGAAGGCAGGACCCCCATTACTTCTCGGTATTTTGCCACTGTACGCCTTGCAATGTTGATACCTTTTCCCCTTAATTTTATTGTGATGGCCTGATCGCTTAAAGGGCTTTTAGGGTCTTCAGCCTTTATAAGGGCTTCAATCTCGCTTTTTACGCTTTGAGAGGCTACAAATCCGCCATCACTCCTTGAGATGCCACTATTAAAAAAGAATTTCAACTCAAATATCCCTTGAGGGGTATGGACGTATTTTTTTGATGTCACCCTGCTGATGGTGGATTCATGCATGCCGACATCATCAGCTACATCTCTAAGAACCAGCGGTCTTAGATGGTTTGTCCCATGGTCTAAAAATTCCCGCTGGAATCTCATTATACTAGCAGTAACCTTACGTAAGGTACTCTGGCGTTGCCGGATGCTTTTTATCAACCATTGAGCTGATTTGAGGCGTTCCGTAAGATAATCCTTTGTCATATGCCCTGTCTTATTCGAGATTAGCAGGTCCTGATACTCCTTGTTCAGGTTTAATCTTGGGATCTCTTCTTCATTGAGTACTACAATATAATCATTATCCACCTTAACTACATATATATCCGGCACAATATATTGTTGCGGCTCGTCTGAGTAGTTTCTCGCAGGCCTGGGCTCCATCTTTGAGATTATTTGTGCTGCCAATGATATATCTTCTACAGTTTCATCAAGGGCTTGAGCAATTTTATCAAAGTTTTTTGTCTGCAGGTCCTCAAGATGAGAACCTATGATCCTCCCGATAATACCATTCTCAATGCCAAGAATCTTTGACTGTACAAAAAGACATTCTTTTAAATCTCTACTGGCCACACCTATAGGATCAAATGCCTGTATCCGTTTGAGTACAGATACGATCTCTTCTTCAGTTGCTTCTGTTGCGTCACATATCGTTTCCATATCTGTGGAAAGATATCCATTGATATCTAGATTCCCTATAACAAAAACACCTATTCTGCGTTCTTTCTCGGTGAAGTGGTTTAATCTAAGTTGCCACAAGAGATGTTCTGTAAGGCCTTCTTCCTTGGTTGCTGTACTCTCAATGGTTGGTTTCTCTTCTTGCCCGTAATATGGGATATTGGCCTGCCCATAGGTATCCAGATATGCCTCCCACTTGGTCTGTTCAATCTTATTTATGTCTGGTGCTTGATCGGATACGCCGTCTGTTTTTTCAGGGGGGGGGGTTGCATTTATTTCAAGCAGGGGGTTTTCTTGCAGTTCTTGCTCAATATATTCCGTAAGTTCTAATCGGGATAGCTGGAGGAGCTTTATAGCCTGCTGGAGCTGTGGCGTCATTATAAGCTGTTGGGTCATTTTCAGCTGCTGTTTTAACTCCAGTGCCATAGGCCGGTCTCCTCAATTCAGGGAAAAGTCATTTCCCACATATATCTTTTGCACCTGTTCGTTCTTTATCACCGATAAAGGATCTCCCTGTTCTATTACTACGCCGTGATGTATAATATATGCCCTGTCACATATCTTAAGCGTTTCTTTCACGTTGTGGTCTGTAATAATTACACCGATTCCCCTTTTTTTCAAGTCTAGGATCATAGACTGAAGATCTTTTACTGTTATAGGGTCTATGCCGGCAAAGGGCTCATCAAGCAATAGGTATAAGGGGTCTAAGGCCAATGCCCGAGCTATTTCAAGCTTACGCCTCTCTCCGCCAGATAGAGACAATGCCTTATGTTCCCTTACATTTTGCAGGCCGAATCCATTTATGAGTGCATCTAGTTCCTTTTTTAGCCCATCTCCTTTTAATCCTTTTGCTTCTAAGGGGACCCGGATATTTTCATCTACTCTTAGCCCTCTGAATACGGAGGCCTCCTGGGGCAGATAGCCGATACCGTTATTTGCCCTTTTGGCAAGGTCCATTTCCGTGAGCTCTTTATCACCAATATATACTGTACCCTTATCTGCCTTTATAAGGCCCACAATCATATAAAAGGTGGTAGTCTTTCCCGCACCATTTGGGCCCAGCAGGCCGGTTATTTCCCCCTGGGAGCACGTAAGGTCAATCCCCTTTATTATATGGGCATTCCCAAAACTCTTTTCAAGGCCAATGGCTTTAAGTGTTAGCGATCCCATCTTAATATCCCTGTTTCCTTTTCTGTTTCTATCCTGATCTTTACTTTGCCACCCTGTCCTTCCGCCATTTGATAGCCTGAAACCATATCTATTGTGACTATTTGAGCGGATATCCTTTCCTCGCCCCTTATAATTACGACATCACCTGTTAAGATAATCTTTTTCTCATCCAATAAATATTTAGCCTGATTACAGTTGCCTTCTTTGCCTTGCCATACAATATTCACGTCGCCACTTGCAATTAAATAGTTCACCTTATTTGTAGAGTTATCATAAAATATCTGAAGCCTTTTGCACTTAAGCGTCATGTCTTCTTTTATGGCAGTTACATTGCCGGTAAATATGGCCTCTTCTCTGTTAGTATATACGTCCAGCCTGTCAGCCTCTATCTCTATAACATCGGTATCCCCATGACCATCCTTTAGGTCAGCGGCGTTTATTACTGCCCAAGGGGGGAGTGAGCTAAGGAGTAAGATAATTATTATATATCTTCGCATTTACACCGCCCGAGAAACTAAATGAATTGAAATTATTGCTGAACCGAGCCTTTTTTGCCTCAACAAAAATTCCTCTTCCCTCAACCTTTATGGGGCTATCTGTATTGGCTATACCGGATTTTCTATCCCAGATGAGCCCATCCATGTAGGCCTTGTCGCCATCTTGGGTCTCAATTATAATAGGGCCCGAAATCTTCAGACTAGACTGGTTTATATCATAGCGTGCCTTTTCTCCCTTCATGTGGACTCCGTTATTTGTATGGATTTCAAATCCCTGCAGATAAATATTATCATCTGTGTATTGTATGGCCTTATCTGTATACAACTCCATGGATGAGTCATTATCCAGGTTTTTCTCCGACATATAAACCTTGGTCATCGAGCGTGATATGTCACTTGGCCCTTTATTTTTGACTGGCTTTACCTCGCCTGATCTCAATATCAGGCTTACGCCAATGACAATAAATATACCGATCATCCATTTATACCACATAACGATCCATTATTTTGTCATAGAGGTCTTGAGATTTAAGTATATATTCGATTGCTTGCCTTACTGAGCCCATGCCTCCTGGATTATCTGTGACTATATCGACCTTTTTCCTTACCATATCTACTGCATCTGATGGCGCGATAGTAAGCCCGCAAATAGCCATTGCAGGCAGATCTACCAAGTCATCTCCCATGTAGGCAATCTCTGATGTATCTACACCTAATTTTGCTGCGATCTTTTTCAGCGCCTTTTTTTTGTCTTTGCTGTTTTCTATGACGTGCTTTATTCCCAACTCTTTTGCCCTGTGCTGTAAGGCCTTTGATTTCCTGCCTGTAATAATGGCTACGTGTATGCCTGCCCTCATGATCATTCTTATTCCATGGCCATCTTTGGCATTAAATGCCTTTATTTCCATGCCGGCATCTGTGATATATATGCGGGAATCCGTAAGTACACCGTCAACATCTAAGATAAGTGCCTTGATCTTTTTCATCCTGCCGCCTTCTTTATATCAAGAATTTGTTTTAATAATGGCTCAAGGTCAGACAGCCGCAAAGAATTTGGCCCATCGCTTAGGGCATGCTCAGGGCGGTCATGTACCTCCATGAATAGGGCATCTATACCAAAGGCCACCCCGGCTTTAGCAAGGGGAACAATAAATTCGCTGTTTCCAGCTGATGATGTCCCTTTACCTCCGGGTAGCTGGAGGCTGTGGGTGACATCAAATACCACTGGTTTTTTGAACGACCTCAAAATCCCCAGCGATCTAAAGTCACAGACAAGATTATTATAACCAAAGGACGAGCCTCTTTCTGTCAAGAGTATCTTTGTGTTTTTTGTACTCTCGACCTTTTTTATTACGTTTATCATATCCCATGGGGCCATAAATTGCCCCTTTTTTATATTTACAGGTAGGCCAGTGTTGCCTGCAGCTATTAAGAGATCTGTCTGCCTGCACAGAAATGCGGGGATCTGTAAAAGATCAAGGACCCTTGAGGCAGGCAAAGCCTGGTCCGGGGTGTGTATATCTGATGTGATTGGAAGGGCTAGATCTTGCTTTATCTCACCTAAAATATCCAAACCCACCTTTAAGCCAGGGCCTCGATATGCATCGACACTTGATCTGTTGGCCTTGTCAAAAGATGCCTTGAATATATAAGGCATACCTATTTTCTCTGTAATCTCTTTTAGTGCCTGAGCCATATATAGGGCGTGGCTTCTTGATTCTATCACGCATGGCCCTGCAATTAATACAAGCCCACCCCCGCCTATTGTAATTCCTCTCACGTCTACCTTTTTCATGGTTGTGCGCCATATTTGGCAGCAGCCAGACCCTTTCCTGAAGAAAAAAGTATGCTGAAGATATAGGTTGTATTTTTGTAGCCTCGCATGGCTAAGGTTTAACTTAAGCGGCGTTAGGGTGTCAAGTTGTAACTAATCAGGTTTTAAAGGTTTGAGGGCATCTCATATTGACATATAAGCAAGGGGCGTGATATTTATCCTTTCGCTGAATGGCGAGCCACTCATTTTCTGTCATATTGACATATAAATAGTGGGCGTGATATTTAACGCAGAACTTTTATAACTAGGAGCTTATATGCAGGAGGTCAGACTTCATGGAAGAGGCGGGCAGGGGGCTGTTACATCAGCAGAACTTATAGCTACTGCCGCTATAAATAAGGGCAAGTTTGCTCAGGCATTCCCAAGCTTTGGGCCTGAGCGCAGGGGCGCTCCTGTTGTAGCATTTTCCAGGGTTGATGAGAAAAAAATAAATATCAGGGCAAAGGTATATAGCCCTGATATAGTAATCGTATTAGATCCGGGGCTGCTATCTTTGTTAGATCCTACCGATGGCATGAAAGCAGATGGCATCCTGGTGTTAAATACGAAGAAAGACCCGGATGAAATACGTGATAAGTATGGATACAAATGCAAGATCATTACAATAGATGCAAATAAAATAGCCTTAAAAGAGTTGGGCAGGCTTATAGTAAATACTACTATGCTGGGTGCCTTTTTAAAAGCGACAGATGCTTTGACGCTTGAGGATATTGAAACGCCTCTAATGGATAGATTCGGGGCCAAGTTGGGGGGCAAGAATATGATTGCCTTAAGACGGGCCTACGAAGAAGCCATTATAAAGGAGTAGAGATCGTGGCAAAACCAATGGAACAAATCAAGTGGCAAGAGTTAGAACCAGGGGCTATAGTCACCGAGGTAGGTAATGCCAGGGAGTATCATACTGGGTCCTGGAGATCGGCAAGGCCTGTTGTAAATAGTGATGGGTGCATAAGGTGTGGTGTGTGCTGGCTTTTTTGTCCTGATGCGGCAATAATACGGGCAGCAGATGGACATTTTGAGGCAGATCTTACCTATTGCAAAGGGTGTGGGATCTGCGCACGGGAATGTCCTACGGGATGTATCACCATGGTGGCCGAGGAGGAGGAATAAGATGGGTAGGAAGCGAAAGGGAATCGAGGTCTCGCTTGCTATAGCAGATGCAGTGGGACAGGCCAATGCAGATGTAATTGCTGCCTATCCAATAACCCCTCAGACACACATTGTGGAACACCTCTCGGAATTAGTAGCAAATGGCGAGTTGGATGCTGAGTTTGTCCCTGTAGAGAGTGAGCATTCAGCAATGAGCGTATGTTGTGGATCTTCTGCTGTTGGGGCAAGAACCTTTACAAGCACAAGTTCACAGGGGCTGGCATTGATGTCAGAAATATTTTTTATTGCCTCGTCTATGAGGTTGCCAATGGTGATGGCCCTTGCAAACAGGTCTCTGTCCGGTCCGCTTTCCATCTGGAATGATCATACAGATACAATGATGGTGCGCGATGCAGGCTGGATACATGTCTTTGTGGAAAATGGCCAGGATGCCTATGATCATATGTTCTGGGCATTCAGGGTTGGAGAAGACCCGAATGTGCTTTTGCCTGTTGCTGTAAACTTTGACGGATTCATACTTACTCATGTGATAGAACCTATAGAATACGAGGAGGACGAGACAATAAAGAGGTATTTGCCCGAATTCAGATTAAAAAACGCCCTGCATCCGGATAGGCCTGTCTCGATGGGCTGCTTCGCTATGCCTGAGATATATACAGAGGCCCAGATGGCCAGAGAAGATGGGGTGACAAACGCATATCCCACAATCATCAAGGCATGGGAGGAATGGGGGAACATTACAGGGAGGCAGTATCATCCAATAGAGACTTACAGGGCAGATGATGCCGACTATTGCATAGTAACCATGGGGTCATATGGCGAGACCGCAATGGAGGTTGTAGATACCTTGAGAGAAGAAGGTGAAAAGGTTGGGGTGGTGAAGATCAGGCTGTGGAGACCCTTTCCCTTTGATGAGTTTCAGGGGGCAGTACTTGGCAAAAAGGCCTTGATCGTCATTGACAGGGCCATCAGTTTCGGCGGCCCTGGCGGGCCTGTTGCCTCAGAGTTACGCTCGGCCCTTTATAAGAAAGAGGGCGCCCCTGTGATTGTGAACTATATAGCAGGCCTCGCAGGCAGGGATGTATCCCGCAATGATTTCAGGAACATTATTTTAGAAGGCAAAGCCAAGGCAGAATCAGGTGATACTGAAGGGTTCATACTTTACGGTTTGAGAGGATAAGGAGTCAGCTATGGATAGATTTACTGTTTTTGCCCCGAGATTGGTTGAAAAGGCGGAGAATTTTACATCAGGGCACAGGGCATGTCAGGGGTGCGCAGAGGCCTTGGCTGTGAGGTTAGTGATGAAGGCGTTAGGCCACGATACCATTGTCGCCATGGCAACAGGGTGTATGGAGATCATCTCTTCGCCCTTGCCTACAACTGCATGGATGGTGCCCTGGATACACGTGGCATTTGAGAATGCATCGGCTGTAGTATCCGGTTGTGAGGCCGGGATGAAGGTATTGATGAGAAAAGGAAAACTCCCTGAAAAAAAGATAACATTTGTGGCAATGGGCGGTGATGGCGCAACCGCTGATATAGGGATGGGGCAGATCTCCGGGGCGATGGAGCGTGGCCATGATATGATTTATATATGTTATGACAATGAGGCATATATGAATACAGGCATACAGCGTTCCAGTTCCACACCATATGGCGCAAGCACCACGACAAGTCCTGCAGGGAAATATAGTATAGGACAGCATACCCAGAAGAAGAATCTCCCTCAGATAGCAGTGGCGCATAATATCCCATATGTGGCAACAGCATGTCCGAGTTTCCCCTTTGACCTTATGGAGAAGGTAAAAAAGGCCTCCTCGATACAGGGCCCTGCCTATATTCATATCTTGAGCGTATGTCCTACAGGCTGGAGGATACCAATCGATGAAGGTATCCGCTATGGGAGACTGGCTGTAGATACAGGGATTTTCCCTCTGTACGAGGTGGTAGACGGCTCGTATAAGATGACCTACAAACCCTACCGGTTGAGGCCAGTAAAGGATTATCTAAAGGGTCAGGGTAGATTTAGGCACTTAACAGATAAGGAGACAGGCGTGATACAGGATAGAGCTACAAAAGAGTATGAAGGACTGCTAAAAAGGTGCGAGGGCAGGTAAGATGGCAATAGATATTCAAAAGGTAGATGGAATTGTTTCCGGCTATGAACAATCCAAGGAGTCATTGTTGCTCATACTCCAGGATTTTCAGCGGGAATTTAGCTATGTCCCAGAGGAGGGAATAAAGAGATTAAGCGATATCTTTGGCGTTCCCGAGAGCAGGATATATGCTATGGCCACATTTTATAAGGCCTTATCTCTAGTACCCAAGGGCAGGCATACGATTAAGGTATGTACTGGCACAGCCTGCCATCTAAAGGGTGCGCCGTTCGTAGTAGAG
>Ga0210003_1000476_pt1 | contig 36171 bp, 34 predicted proteins | sample LantaG_FD_182804 | JGI IMG/M metagenome (GOLD analysis project Ga0210003, IMG submission 182804) | Deep subsurface microbial communities from Baltic Sea to uncover new lineages of life (NeLLi) - Landsort_02402 metaG (SPAdes) (version 2) | ecosystem: Environmental > Aquatic > Marine > Oceanic >...
TATTGTATTTTTCGAGAAAGTTCCTATGACACAAGTACTTATGAAAAATGTCTTGCAAAACGAAATTATTCAATTTCATAACCAATTGTTATTATTCGACTTATAATGGGACAGTAGTGATATTCAGGTGTACCAAGAAACTGGCCCTGACGAGTAAATAAGGTCTGCTCGGTCAACGGCTGGGTGACGGCCTTGGCTATGCCGAAGTCGATAATCTTGGGTACGGCCCTATCATCCTGGTCAAAAACGAGTATGTTTGCCGGCTTGATGTCGCGATGGATGATTCCCTTCTGGTGCGCGTGATGGACCGCCTCGCATACCCGTAGAAATAGCTTGAGTCGCTTTTCAATACTGAGCTTATGCCGGTCGCAGTACTTGGTGATGGATATGCCCCTTACATATTCCATTACAAAGTAAGGCCGACCTGTCTTGGTTGTTCCTGCATCCAGGACCCGGGCGATATTGGAATGGTCCAACACTGCTAAAGCTTGGCGTTCAGCCTCGAAACGGGCAATAACCTGCCTGGAGTCCATACCCGGCTTGATGACTTTAAGCGCAACCTGACGCCTGACCGGCTCCTGCTGTTCAGCCAGATAAACCAAACCCATCCCGCCTTCACCGATCAGCTCCAGAAGTTTGTATCGCCCGATAGTCGCGCCAGGCCCTTCAACCGGAGCAGAGTATTCCAATGTTACGTCTGCATCGACGGGCGGAACTTCAAGAAAATCCCCTGCTTCTTCGTGAGCCTTAAGCAGCGCCTCGACCTTTGAACGCAGATCAGTATCATTGCCGCATCCTTTGTCGAGGTAGGCTGATCGTTCTTTTGCAGTCTTCTTTTCAAGTGCTTCTGAAAAAATCAATTTGATGTCTTTGGGTTTTTTGTCCATCGTAAAGCTCCTTCATAAATGGCTTTCCATATTACAACGCGACATCCACGCCAAAAATGCGACAGAAAAAAATAGGAAATTCCAAAAAAAAGGCTCTTAGAGGCAAGCGAAGGCAGATTGAACGAATTTCTTGAGTTATAACTTGCTGCAATAAAGACACTTACGACTCACGGCTAAGTACCGCAATAGAACCAGCTTGTGAGCCGAAAACTTTACCGAGAGGTCAAGCCTTCTCCCTTGGTGATTTCCTGATACAACCAGGCACGAGCATAAGCCCAGTACCTATCAGCGGTGCGGCGTGACACACCTATGATCTCTGCCGCTTGCTCAAGGGTTAACCCTGCAAAATAACGAATTTTGACCAACTCAGCAACTACGCGGTCCTCTTCGGCGAGTTTTACCAGCGCCTCGTCCAGTGCGATAAGATCGGTTGAGGGTCCATCGATGGCCAAATCCGCATTTTCAAAATCAACCCGATGGCGGCCACCGCCACGCTTAAGGCGACCCTTGCGGCGTGCGTTTTCGATGAGGATGCGTCGCATAGCTTCCGCTGCAGCAGTAAAGAAATGAGTGCGCCCCTTCCAGTTCTTGTCTTCTCCGACCAACCGAATATAAGCCTCATGGACCAAAGCGGTTGCCTGAAGCGTTTGGCCAGGCGATTCACGCGACATCTTCTGTGCAGCCAGACGACGCAGTTCCTCATAAACCAGCGGAAGCAATTCATCCGCTGCCTGAGCATCACCTTGTTCGATTGCGGTTAATATACGCGTCACATCACTCATAGAAGTATTCTACATAAAGTAGTAACAAAAGGCAGCCGCAAAGTTTCTCCAGAAAAAGGTGACTACCAAAACCTCCCCCAAAATTCCCCGAAAGTTTTTCCCATAATTTCTTAAGACCACGTTCTTGGCTCAAAAACAGGGGGCGCCGACCTGCGTTTTTCGCCCAAAAACAAAGGTCCCGAAAAAACATCAATCAAATACGCAAGTCCACCCCATTATAGAAGGGCGCCCCTTTTTCAAGCACCCAAGAGACGAGTATCAAGACTATGATAACAACCGCGACAAACAATTACCCCAAGGCCCCAGCCAATATCCCCCATAAAACAACGCCGTCTCCCGAACGGCCTCCGCATAATAATCAATTACCAATAATCAGTGATCAATCAAGTCCACCTTTTATGCAAAACAAACCCAATTCCCAAAACGCCAGAATCCACCTAACATCTTATGGATACAAGGATTATGAAAATATCCGCCTTCGCGGACCGCGAAAAAACAAACCCAATTTTAATTCCCCCATCGAAGATCGGAGTTTATCCCGACTCGTCGGCAGCACGTCGGGAATCAAAACCACCACCCCCGAACCGCCTATGCGAGTATAAACATGCAAAACAAACCCAATTTCAACCCCCCTACACCGCATCAAACAACAACGCAGAAAAAACCGCTTGATTTCTCGATAAAGAGCGGTTATCATTCAGGGTTAAATTATTGATGACCACATAAGGAGTTGACAGAGTGAAAACCAAAATATTAGATGCTGTTGAAAGCAAGAGTCTTAAAGAAAATATACCCTATTTCGAGATTGGCGATACCGTTGACGTGAAATGCAGAATAAGAGAGGGCGAGAAGGAGCGGATACAGATCTTTTCCGGTGTTGTAATCGCTCGTAAGGGCCGCGGAATCAACGAAATCTTTACCGTCCGCCGAATGGTTGGCAGCGAGGGAGTCGAACGAATCTTCCCCCTCCATTCACCGAACGTCGTGGATGTAAAGGCAATTCGAAGCGGAAAAACAAGGCGGGCAAAGCTCTACTACCTGCGACAGCGAAGCGGCAAGGCCGTTAGACTGCCGCAGAGGCATAGCAGCCATACCGTCGCAAGATAAAGTCGGTAATCGAGCACCGAAAGTGACAGAGGCAGGAATTGTTTGCGCTGCTTGACAATAGACGCAGGTTGTCAGCCGATATTAAACGGCTCGGGCGATGGGGCGAAAAACGCTGCCTTCGATTCCTCAGGAACAGGGGGATGAAGCTGCTGACGCGGAATTTCTCCTGCAAGACCGGCGAGATCGACCTTATCATGGTCGATACCGACCGAACCATCGTTTTTGTCGAAGTAAAGACCCGCACCGATGAATCTTTCGGTGTTGCCGAAGATGTCATCACATACGCCAAGAAGACGCGAGCCGGCAGAGCCGCCGGATACTTCCTGGCAACAAACAACATCGCCGATCGGCCCTGCCGATTCGACGTAGTCATTATAATTGTCGGAAAATCCGGCAAACCGCAAATAAGACATTACAAAAACGCCTTTACACCCTATGGAACTTATTGATACTCATTGTCATTTGACATTCGAAGGTTTGGCAGATGATGCCGAGGCGCTTGTCGAACGAAGCTGCGCCGCCGGTGTCACGGCATGGGTAACGGTTGGGACCGATATGCACCACAACCGAAAGGTGATCGAGCTTTCAGAGCAGTTCGACAATATGTATGCTGCCATAGGTATTCACCCACATGACGCAAAGGATGTCACCGGCGATGTGCTGGCAGAGTTGAGAGACCTTGCTCAGCATGACAAAGTAGTGGCAATCGGCGAAACGGGTCTGGACTTTCATTACAACTTTTCACCGCCTAAAGAGCAAAGACGCGCCTTCGCCGCCCAGCTTAAACTTGCGGCAGAAGCCAATCTGCCGGTCATAGTGCACAGCCGTGAGGCGTTCGACGAGACGGTCGACGTCCTTGACCAGCATGGCGACGGCATTCGCAAAGTCGTATTTCATTGTTTTTCAGGCCCCGGCGAACACGCCAGAATCGTCCTCGGCAAAGGCTGGTACGTCTCCTTTACCGGTGTTGTCACTTTCAAGAACGCCGAAAAAGTCCGCGATGCCGCCGCCATTGTACCCCTGGAGCGTATGATGCTCGAAACGGATTGTCCGTATATGTCGCCGGTGCCGATGCGAAGGCAGAAAGTCAACGAGCCGGCCTTGATGATTCACACGGCAAGGTTTATGGCGGAGTTGAAAAAGCTCGATCTTAATGAATTCGCAAAAGCCGTCACAAATACATCGATGGGCTTCTTTAACCTCCCCGGCAGAAGATAGGTATTCGCACATGCAAGCACGTAACCTGTTCATGAAAAGCTGGTTGCCGATGCAGTTCCAGCCGACTTGAGAACCCTTGCTCATTGCGCAAAGTGTCTTATCCTGCCAGGTGTCTGAAACATGTGAAATGGTGTCTATCAGTACTAAAAGGCCGTTTCTCACACCAAATTTGACTTTTGGGCAATTCGCACCTATATTATTTATGTAGCATCCCTTTTTTTGAGCCGATGGCTGCCGGCTTAAAGCGGAAATGCCGCTCGACACATGAATGCGGGTGGGTATTTGCTGAAGGCGTTGCAAGCAGCTATAGTTCATAACGAATTTGCGGTGCTGTGCATGGCAGGAATGTTTGACAGAGCGACTGTTAACCGGGTTCAGCAGTCAAACGACATAGTGGATGTCATTAGTGAGCATGTAGCCCTGGCAAAGAAGGGAAGGGAGATGGTTGGAGTTTGCCCGTTCCACGACGACCACCGCCCGAGCATGTATGTCAACAGCGACAAGCAAATTTTCAAGTGTTTCGCGTGCGGGGCCGGCGGAAGCGTTTTCACATTCGTTCAAATGAGAGAGAATCTCAGCTTCCCGCAAGCGATAGAAAGACTTGCTCAGCGAGCGGGAATAAAACTGACCCCGGCCAAACGGACAGCCAGTACCTCGGCGGCAGTTGCCGACATTGACCCGAACAGGTTAGCAAAACTCAACGCCTTCTCTGCTGAGCACTTCTGTAAAAACCTTATGGACGAGGAAAAGGGCAAATATGCCCTGGATTATGTGACCGCCAGGAAGATTTCACCTGAAAGCGTCGAGAAATGGCAGCTTGGGTTGGCTCTCGATTCGGGCGATGATTTGGTGCAGGCAGCAGCCAAACGGGCAATTCCAAAGAAACTTCTGACCGACGCCGGACTGGCTGTAACCCGTAGAGACGGGCGACTCGGTGACAAGTTCGTAAATCGTCTCATTTTCCCTATCACCGATGTCACCGCCAGGGTAATAGCTTTCGGCGGTCGAACGCTTGATGATGATGACGCAAAATATATCAATTCGCCAACGACGGTTTTGTTCGATAAGAGCAATACGATTTACGGACTTCAGCAGGCACGGCACCGGATAGTCTCGACCGGCACTGCCGTGGCCGTGGAAGGCTATACAGACTGCATAATGGCCCATCAGTGCGGCTGTACCAATGTTGTTGCGACGCTCGGCACGAGTTTTACATCCGGTCACGCTCGCATCCTTCGGCGGTATGCCAAACGAATCGTGCTCGTTTTCGACAGTGATACCGCCGGCATCGCAGCCGCCAACAGGGCATTGGAGATTTGCCTGGCTCAAAGAATAGGCATTGCTATCGCTTCTGTTCCGCAGGGGAAGGACCCGTGTGATTTCCTCGTTAGTTCCGGAAAGGAAAAGTTCGAAGAGCTGGTCGAGCAGGCAACCGATGTTTTTGAGTTCAAGTGGAACAGGCTCAAAGAAAACTTTGCGAAGAACAACAACCTCATCGACAACAGGGCTGCGGTCGAGGAATTCCTTCAGGCAGTAGCCACGGGGATATCGGCGGGCAACCTTTCAGCCATTGACCGGGGGCTGATAGTAAACCAGCTTTCGCGGATTATCTCTCTGCCCGCCAAAGAGATAAACAGCGAACTGCGACAGCATCTCAGAAAGGCCCAGCGAAGCGCCGCGAATAACCAGCGCAGAAGCGATTTCGAACCCGTTGATTTCGGACGGGGCCTCTTTGCCGCTGCGCAGAGGGAAATCCTTGAAGTGCTTCTTAACGAACCGAAACTTTATGAACTCGTAAAACAAAAAATTGCAGCCGATGTCTTTGACGTACCTATACTGAAGCAGGTGGCGGCGTTGGTATTCGAAACGCTCAATAGCAGCCCGGAAACCTCCCTGGCGGACATTCTTGCCCTGGCCGAGTCCGTTGCACAGGCAAATGCCATTGTGGAATTGGAACGGACCGGACGTGAGAAGGGTAATTTCGAATCCCAACTCGTCGGAGCGATGGATGCGGTCAGGGAGCACCAAAGCCGGCAAGCCAGGAGCAATATACAAACAAGTGAAGACGAAAGACAGTTTCTCAAACGTTTTGGCGAGGATACAAGGGGGAATAACCGGCGAAGCGTTGGGATGGTGTAACGAACAGTGCTGAACAAACAAGCGTATAAAGTTAGTAATATGAAGGATTCTGATGAAAATTGAGCGCATCGGAGCCTGAATTGCAGTGATGTGAGAGCTTTTAACGGGATAACTTGGATAACTTGATATTAACATACAAGAGGTACCTGTAGTGGCAAAAAAAGCTGAGAAGAAAACTAAGACCGATAGCGCGGAAACCATCAAGCCTGTCAGTGATAAATCAACGGACTATAGTAATGAATATTCCGAAGGGCAGATAAAAACGCTTATCGAAAGGGGCCGGAAGAGAGGCTTTCTCACCTATGACGAAATGAACGACGAGTTGTCGGAGGAAGCGGTAACACCGGCACGGCTGGACAGCCTGTTGATGACTCTTGACGAAATGGGAATCGCACTGCTCGACGAGGCGGAGGCGGAAAAACGCAGGCAGGCGGAGGATTTTGACGAGGAAAAAATCGCAGATAAGCACCTGCATACGAAAGATGAGGTTCTCGAAAAGGAACTCGTCGGCGAAGAGGTCTCCGTGAGGATCGATGACCCTATTCGCATGTACCTTACACAGATGGGTGAGATACCTCTGCTGACGAGAGATAACGAGGTCTCTCTTGCTCGTAAGATTGAACTGGCACGTATGGGCTTCAGAAGAAAGATGCTCGAAAGCGACTACTGCGCTCGAAACGCGATGGAGATTATCGAGCAGGTTCGTGATGGCACGCTGTCCTTCGACAGGACGATGAAGATAAGCACCGCAGAGAACCTGGTGAGGTCGGTAATAAAGAAACGCATCCCGGTAAATCTCCGGACGGCCCACCAGTTGCTCGCAAGCAACGAGAAGCTTTTCAGGGAAACTATAAACGGCACCGATGCCGCCAACAACAGGAAACTGATAAAACAAATACATCGCAACAGACGCAAGATCGCAACTCTGCTGGAAGAGCTTAGCCTTCGAACAAGCAGAATCCAGCCTATGAAGAACAGACTGCAGTCTATCAACAACAAAATGCACCAGTTGGAGAAGATAATCAATGAAGGGCCTAATGAGACTCACAACGCCGATGACATTGCAGCTATCAAGCAGGAGTTGGCCGGACTTCAGGAACTGACCCATGAGACTTCCAGGCAACTCGATAAGCGAATACGGGTTACCGAGCGGGTGTTTGCCCAATACGAAGACGCCAAGCGAAGTCTCTCCGGCGCGAACCTTCGCTTAGTGGTTTCTATTGCCAAGAAATATCGCAATCGTGGCTTGAGCTTTCTCGATATTATCCAGGAAGGCAACAGCGGCCTGATGCGCGCGGTCGACAAGTATGAGTACCGCCGAGGCTACAAGTTCAGCACATACGCAACATGGTGGATTCGACAGGCGATAACGCGCGCCATTGCCGACCATGCACGAACAATCCGAATACCTGTACACATGATAGAAACGATGAGCAGGCTGCGAACCGCGAGCAAAACCCTCCTGCAAAAGCTGGGCCGAGAGCCGAATATCGAAGAGATTGCCGAAGAAGCCATGATGAGTATCGAAGAGGCACGACGAGTCTTCAAAATTTCCAAGCATCCTATCAGCCTGGATCGCCCGATAGGTGAAAGCGAGGACAGCTATTTTGGTGACTTCCTGGAGGATGACGCAATTGCTTCTCCCGTGGCCTCTGCCACACAGGAGATGCTGAAAGAAAGAATTGATTCAGTCTTGAAGACACTTTCGTATCGCGAACGCGAGATCATCAAGCTTCGCTACGGAATCGGCGACGGTTATACATATACTCTTGAAGAGGTCGGCAGAATCTTCAAAGTCACGCGGGAGCGTGTTCGCCAGGTCGAGGCAAAAGCCATTCGCAAACTCCAGCACCCGGTCAGGGCGCGTAAACTGGAAGGATTCATGGACCATAAGACGGCTTGACCCCGAAACACTCTTTAGACCCTGTCAATAATAAAAACCGCACTGAAAAATACATCGACTCCCACTGCGATAATCAGCATCGTTAGTCGCAGCCATTGAAGACGCATTCCCGACCGTGCCATAAAGAACACAATTGCCGACGTTACAGTTGCTATAAGGTACATCTGTGCGGTTCGTACAAAAAGCCGTCCATAACCGGCACCAAGGCCGGCAAATATCTGGAAATATTTTGTAGCCAATAGAAGTGCCGTCACGGCAAGTACTCCCGTCACCGCACCAGACGCCAGAACCCACGTCTGGTCTCTGCGACCAGCCGATACAAGCCCCTGGAATCCGACACCAATCACAACGCTACAGCAAAGCACCGGCAGGCTAAGCCATATCACCGGGCTGATATCGAAAAAACTCCCACAAAATGACAACACCGTCCCAATGACAAAAATTACCATCACGCCAATTCGCCTTGCTGCCAGCAGCATCGAAAAACCAATCACCAACAGCGCAACCGGCACATGATAAAAACCGACCAGATTAACCTGGCTAAGTCCCCGTCCGGCCATAACCAGCGGCGCAAACAAGCCGACCAGGTCACCCGGATGCACCCTCGCCTGTGTAGACATGGCAAACAACCGATAGTGAACCGACGCCTGGAAAAAAAGAAATATTGCCGAAAAAGGCAGCACTGACAGCACTACACCAACCCACTGGTGTCTCCTTGCAGACAAGAATGCGCCCGGCAGGAAGAACCATGGTACTGCCGCCGCGAGCAGCCCCGCCGTCGGATGATACTTGCCCAATCCTAACAGAAAAGGACCAAATCCGTAAACTGCCCCGGCAAATAAAGAACCCCAGAAACTCGACACCCACCTCCGACTTAGCAAAAAGCATCCCAACGAAGCCACACAGCAGTTGAAAACAAAAAGATAATGTGAACGGGGACAATTCGCCAAATACGGCCAGTGAAGATACAGCGAAAACCCGGCGTAAATAAGCCCGCTTGTCACGAGTTTCCACGATTGGTTTTTCATAAAATGCAGGGCTTTTCAGTCTTTCAGAATGACCTTACCTGTTCCTGTCGTGATTCTACCAATACGATAAACCTGTTGGCCATAGCGTGATAGTTTTTTAGTGATTGAGTCCGCGAAGTCCTCGGCTGTTATCAGAACGTAGCCTATCCCCATGTTAAAGACGCGGAACATTTCATCTTCTTCGACGGGGCCTTGTTTCTGCAAAAAGGAAAATATCTTATGTCTGGGCCATTTCGATTTGCTCAGTATCGCGTCGCAGTTGCCGGGCAGCACTCGCGGTATATTACCCACAAGGCCGCCGCCTGTTATGTGGCTCATTGCATGAACAACCTTCTTGACCTTGTATTGTGACAGCAGCTTTACTATCGGGCGAACATAAATCCTCGTCGGCTCCAACAATATGTCACCTAAGGTTTTGCCGTCAAGTTCATCGACGATGTCGGTCATTTTCATGCCTGCCTGCTTAAAGCAGATGCTTCGAACAAGGCTGTAGCCGTTGCTGTGCAGGCCGCTGGATGGCAGAGCCAGAACCACGTCCCCTCGTCTGACGTTTTCGCCGTTGATAATTCTTTTTCGCTCCACTACGCCGACGGCAAAGCCCGCCATATCGAAATCGCCCGCCCTGTAGGTATCCGGCATCTCAGCGGTTTCTCCGCCTATCAGTGCGCAGTCGGCCAGGCGACAGCCGGCCGCCACACCCTTTACCATCTCGGCGACCTCTTTGGGTTTTAGCTTGTGAACGCCTAAGTAATCGAGGAAAAACAGCGGCTCGGCTCCAAGTACGAGCATATCATTAACACTCATCGCCACCAGGTCAATGCCGACTGTATCGAACTTCTTTGTCTCCGCGGCGAGCTGCACCTTGCTGCCGACACCGTCTGTGCAGGCAACGAGCACGGGGTTTTTGTAATTCTTCTTGAACAGCTTCTCATCATAGTCAAGCCGAAACAGCCCGGCAAAGCCTCCTTTAAGTTCTATCACCCGAGGCCCGAACGTGCCGGCAACGTGCGAATAAATCCGCTCTGCCATTGCCTCGCCGGCATCAATGCTCACCCCCGACTGTTCATAGCTAACGTACTGACTCATCTGGCTGGCAGCTTTCGAGAACCTCTTACTCAAGCTCATCGAACATGTACATTTGATAATGCTCTAACGAGAACTTGTTCACTGATATATCCACGGGTATTCTGTACCTGCCCGACCAGCACGCCGTACAATAATGGTCCGACGGCAATGACGCACAACTCAGCAGTCTTTCCAAAGACAGGTAACCAATACTGTCAACATCGAGGAATTGCTTGATTTCTTCAAGTGTGCGATTGTTCGCAAGCAGTTCTTCGCGGGTTGGAAAATCAATCCCGTAAAAACACGGATAACGAACCGGCGGACAACTCACGCGCAGATGAATCTCCTTCGCCCCTGCCCGACGCAGTGACCGAATCTTTCCACGGGTCGTGGTCCCGCGAACCACCGAATCATCCACTACCACAATACTCTTGCCGCAAACCGTCTCTTTCACAACCGACAGCTTCAGTTTCACTTCCAGCTCACGTTTCCTCTGTTCCGGTGTAATAAATGTCCGACCAATATAGTGACTCCTCACAAGGCCCATATCAAATGGTATCCCGCTCTGCTCCGAATAACCTATCGCCGCCGATGTCCCAGAGTCCGGAACCGGTATTACAACCTCCGCTTCCACAGGGTACTCCTTCGCCAAAGCCCTGCCGAGCTTCTTCCTGAATTCGTGAACGTTCTCGCCGAATATATGAGAAGTCTGCTTCGCAAAATAAATATGTTCGAAAATGCAGTGTGCCGGAGTGATACTCCCGGGCTGAACAAAAAAACGGCTGTGAAGCCCGTTCTTGTCAAGACTGACAATCTCACCAGGTTCAACTTCACGAACGAATTCTGCTCCAATCACTTCGAAAGCGCAGCTTTCACTCGAGACAACATACTCACCTTTATTCGTTCGCCCGATGCACAAAGGATGAATCCCATAAGGGTCACGGGCTGCCTCAATACGGTCGGGATACAGCAACAACAGGCAATACGCCCCCTGAAGATGCTTCAGAACGTGACCGAGAGGGTCACTCTTGCTGGTATGGGTGGGCTTGGCCAGAAGATGTATAATTATCTCCGTATCGCTCGTGGATTTGAATATGCTGCCGTAAGCCTCATATTCATCCCTGAGCAGCGACGCGTTTATCAGGTTGCCGTTATGCGCTATCGCGACCTGCCCACGAGAGTACTCGCACAAAAGCGGTTGGCTGTTAACAGCCTTGCTCGTCCCGCTTGTCGAATACCGCACATGACCAATAGCTATCGGGTTTGCCAACTTCTCCAGAAGCTCCGAACCGCTCCTGAAAACCCGCGCAACAGAACCCATGCCTTTGTAGCACTTAATAAATTCTCCGTTGCTCGATGCGATTCCAGCCGACTCCTGCCCACGATGCTGAAGGCTGTGAAGCCCGAAGTAGCACTTCACAACAGCATCAGAATCGCCAAAAACACCGAAAAGACCACAACTTTCCTTCTTCTCTGAAACCATTGCTCCTCATTCGAATTAGTATCCTGCGACGTGTGTATTGTGAATTACATAAATGCTTGTGTCCCGATTCACTCTAAGGTAGTTTAGTAAATCAACCAATTCAAGTCAAACATTTGTTTTTCGCCTACTCCGGGTGCATAAATCCCGGGATGCGACGGATGTTGCCATCACCATCGACACAGGCAAGAATGCTCCAACCCTCTGCGAGAATCATCCCATCGGCACAGCGGCTTAACTTATAGCTGTGCTTCACCTTACTGCCGGTTACCTCTGTACAAGCCGTTTCCAGATGAAGCTCCTCATCGTACCTGGCAGGAAGGCGATATTTGACAAATAACTCGGCAACCACAAAAAATACACCCGCCTGCTCCAGGTCCTTGTAAGCCAAACCGTTGACACGCAGCAATTCAGTCCGCCCCAACTCAAACCACACCGGATACACGCTGTGATGAACCACCCCCGCCTTGTCTGTCTCCACATAGCGAGGCAGTATACTTATCCTATGGCTCTGAATCTCTGTCCTTTGGGGAAACACCATTCGACACCTCGTGAATATCAAAAAAACAGCTTATTGTGCAGTACCAACACTCCTGTCCCGTTGTTCATTGTTACAAATACGGCAGAATCATAAAAAAAAAAGTTGACGCCTTTAGCTTTCTATGAGATAATACCGTGTTAAGTATGGTAAAGAAGGATTTTTTGCCCCCCCATTGCCGGATTCTCGGTGTGGGGGGCTAACGTTTTTACATTAGACGAAAGGATGAATAATGACAAGCTTTTATTTCAGAACACGAAACTTGGCCGTTTTTGCCCTGCTCTGTGCCGTTTGCAGCCCGGTCTTTGCTGCCGACAGCAATTCAACTCCGAAAGCCGCCCCGACTGCTCTGTTATTGACTGCCCTGACTGATGGGAGGTGGGATATTGTTCATAGGGATGCCATTGCATGGTCCGTTCGCGATCCAAATTCAGAGATTGCCTTGTTCTTAGCTGATGTTGCCACGAGTGTAACAGGAAACTATGATACAGATTTTAAGGTTCTTTTAAAGTATGATTACCCATACAGTGACAATAAGGCCATTGACAACTTGGGTACATGGATTGATACACTGGTGGACTCAGATGTTAAGAATCCTAACTTTTTGATCTTGAAAGCATCACTTGAAGTAAAAACTCGAGGAAATACCAAGAAGGCAACCGAAATTTTTGAAAGTATTTTGAAGCTAGTCCCCAAAAATGAGTTTGTCATAATTACTCTGGCCAATTCTTATGGAATACAAGGTCGAAACACTGAAGCGAAAGCTCTTTTTGATCAAGCACTGCAGCTAAATCCGGAGTCAGCTGGTGCCTTCGATGGTTTAGGTGTGATGGCAACGTCACGAGGAGATATAAAAGAAGCCGAGAAGATGTTTACGAAGGCTGTCAGTATGAAACGGGCTGGACCAATAGCATGGTTTAATCTCGGCAGTATCTATTACTCTCAGAAGCAATTTCCCAAGGCTTGCCCAGCTCTTGAGAAGGCTGTTACACTATCTCCCAAAATGATTGATGCACGATTCAATCTTTCAGGTACGTATTATAGTCTCGGCAGAAAACAAGATTGTATTGACCAGTTGAAAAAGATTGTTGAAATTGATCCGGACTCAACCACCGGTAGGCGAGCTGCAAATAACCTTCGACAACTCGGTGTCGAACCAAACAAACCCGCGGTGGCGCCTAAACCGACCGATAACCTTCGACAACTCGGTGTCGAACCAAACAAACCTGTGGTTGCACCTAAACCGACCGATGTCGCCGTCACCGTTAATGGGGTAGAAATCACCGAAGGCCAGGTCGATACCGCTGCTGCTCCACAGATGAACCGAATTGCCGCTGGAAAATCCAAAATACCGCCGGCTTTTGTCGAACAGTTGAAAAAGCAGATTCGCTCAAGAACCCTCGAAAGAATGATCGTCGAAAAGCTCCTTGACGAGCAAACTAAAAAACTGAATATCGTTGTTACCCCCCAGGACGTAATCAAGCACCTCGAAGAAACCGGCGCCCGCCAACAGCCGCCGTTGACATTACAGGACATCAAACAGTTGATCCAGGCCCAGGGCAGAGACTTCGAAGAACTAAAAAAACAAATCCAGGACAGTCCCGGCATGAAGTACCAGAAGCTTATCAACATGCAGTTCGCCGGCAAAGTCAATGTCACAAAAGAAGACGCCCAAAAATACTACACCGAAAACAAAAGCCGATTCGAAACCCCCGAGCAGGTGCGGGCAAGTCATATCCTGATAAAACCCGTTTCAGACCCCAACATCGACCCGAACAAGGCAAAAGCTGACGCAAAAGCAAAGGCCGAGTCGCTGCTCGAGCAAATCACGGCCGGTAGTGACTTCGCCACGCTGGCAAAAGCCAATTCGCAAGATCCCTCATCAGCCCCAAAGGGCGGTGACCTTGGCTACTTTAGCAAAGGGAAAATGGTGGCCCCTTTTGATAAGGCCGCATTCGCCCTGAAGGTAGGCCAGGTCAGCGACATCGTCGAGACAAAGTACGGCTTCCACATAATCAGACTCACCGACCACAAAGAAGCCAAACTCACATCCTTCGAAGAGGCACAAAAGGACATAACATCAACCCTCGATCAGCAAAAGAAAGCAAAGATAGCCGAAGACTACATCGAATCACTCAAGAAAAAGGCCTCCATCGTCTATCCGCCCGGCAAAGAACCAGTCGCACCGCCTGCTACGGCGCCTCGCGTAATTTATCCTAACACAAGCAACAGCAAATAAGCACTATTTGCTCACATACGATTTGTAATCCAGGACAATAAAAAGCTCGTTTATGCGGGCTTTTTTCTTAGCTGCAGCATTCAACCAATTTGTTCGAGTCGCTCAATTAACTCCTCGCCGCTGGTCTTTTGCGCCGCCGTTTCGGCTTCAAGTTCGCAAATGAAACTGTTTGTTTCATAGTCACCTCTAACAGCCGCGAAATCGTGCTGCCTGGTCGTGGCATCTCCGTCAATACCATAGCCTATCCGGGCCTCCTGCGAGAACTCCTTCTTCGCATCGTCTCCGGCAATTCGAGCAAGTTCTTCAATCGCCCTAAGGTATCGCCGGGTCAGTTCAATCACATCGCCGGCCGTTATCTGTCCCAACTGCCTGCCAAGCCGCCGCTCAATAAAATCAGCAGCCCAAACCCACTCATAATCAGCATAATCCTTGTGTATCGCCTCAAACGCCTGCCGCAGCCGCTCCAGGTCGCCGATTGTGCCGCTCTCTATCTCTGCAAGCATCCGCTCGACAACCTCCTGAGGCGCCGTCAGTCCGGCGAGATCCACCCACCTGCCGCCGCCGATGCTGCCTGTCGGCGACAACGCCCCCCTGAGTTGCTCAACACTCGACAAATCCCTGCCCTCAAGGCGCCTAACCAAACAGCCACCCACAAATTTATCCACCCCCATCCGATACAGTTCTATCCCTCTTCCGATAGAAGAGCATCTAATCCGCACATTATTATAATCTATCCATTCCAAACCTTCCGTGGATTTCTCGAGTTCACCAAGCAGCTTTCCGGCGTTGAGCATTTTCTCAGCAGTATAGGGACTAAACACGGCAAAATTCACACAATCCAGCTTATTCGATTTCCTCCGTCTGTCACGACCGGCCCATTTTCGGCCGTCCCGAACCATCCCCACACTGCTAAGGTTGGCTCCGACAGCAAGAATACTTTGACCGCCCTGCCTGATAAGGTATGAAAACGGCAGCTCGGATGTATCCACAGCCCTGTGTCCCCTGCCTGTCACTAACGTAAACGCGCCTACCCGACAGGGCCACAGCATGTGACAATCGCTGCCGGTCTTCGAACCACGCTCCAGAATACCCTGATGAACCGGGCCAAGTTTATACATGTGGTTGCTCTGATTCGTCCCGCTGCCGGCGTTGAAGAACGAGTAATAGCCGGCAACTAGAAGGGTCGACTTATGATGCGTCACGGTATATGGACCGGCAAAAACCGAACAGGCCTCACCGTGAAAGCACTGGCAATTAGCAAAAAATACAGAGTCCTGAGCAGAGTACTGTTTTGACAGTATTGTCCCCTGGCCCACAAAACACCTGCTGATTCCGCAGCTCTCGCTAATCTCACTGCCGCTGCAGAAGATAAAGTCCCTCGCCGAAACTCCGCACCCGATATAAACCGGCTCTTCGGCACAACTGTTGACCGACCCGTTCTCCAGCAGCGCTGCCCCTTCGATAACACTTGCCGGACCAACTCTGACATCCCGGATAATCCCGCAATTTGAAATCCTTGCTCCTTTTCCCACCAGGCCCATCGACGAACTGACCGACTCGGCGTAGGCGCTAATCATTGCCTCTAACATCTCAATCAATTTCGCCCTATCCCGATAAAATGCCATCACATAAGCCACCTGGGCGGACATGAAATCCCAAATGCGAATATCCCTGCCGCCGGCCTCGTTTACCACGCAGACTGCCACCCCATTACCGAACGAACTACGCCGCTCAACCGCTAACAAATCCACATCCTCGATAATCACATCGCCCTCAATCACATAGTTGGCTATGTGACGTCCCACGCCGTTGATGTACACGTTGTTGCCTATTCTGCAATTATAAATCGCCGCATCGCCGATTCCGCAGGCCTTGCGTATCCCACCCTCCGCTTTTACCTGCCCGGCAAAAACTCCCAACTGCACCTGTCCGCCGAAATGAACTCTCACTACTCTGCTCGGGTCAAAACCTTCGGCAACCTCAACCTTGCTCCAGTCATCACAACTGCATCGACGGCTTGTCAACTCTGCAATTTCTGCTGATGATATAGGACGGTATCGCGCTGTCATCTTCTATACTCCCGACGCTTTGTCCCCTGAGACAAACTTCATAATCGCAAATCACAATTCGAACCACGAAAATATATGTCTTGCCGTCCCATAAAGCAAGCGATTTGTTTCAATCACAATGCTTTTTATTGCCGGGCATCTTATAAACTGCTCGATACTCCCACGAAATCTCTCAGACTATTGTTAGCAAAACAACAGTACCCGACAAAATTTTCTCGCCGGGATAAAACAAACATCAACGCTCCTGTGACGCCTTTGGTCGCCAAACTAAAATTTTTTCGCAAAATCTGAAGCATTTTCTTCTCAATCGCCGATGTTATCCATATAGAATGTGCATCTCTGTTTGTGATAATCATCTGGGATTGCCGGGTTGTTTTTCAGGGTTGGAGTAATGACCGATCAGCCAAGGGTCGCAAAGGTATTGGTAACATTATTGGTCTCAATGACCGTCGGGGCTGTCGCGCTAATGGCGCTCGGCAACAACGCACCTTCGGCTGGACCGTTCTGTCTGGCTAACTACTATCGACTTGATTCGATCGATGCCGCTATTGTCAGCCAGGCCCCGCAGTCTCCGCACCGGTGGAGCACTATCGAGATTTATTACAGCTCAACACGAACCGGCAACATCGAGTATCTCGCAAACCTGCGGGGACTTGCAAGCCCGGCTGCCATCAATTGCCACTTTTGTATCTCGAACGGGTTCGGAGGCCTTGATGGACAAATCGAAACCAGCGAAAAATGGCAAAGGCAATGGTCTGTAACCCCATCGCAAAGCTGGTACGGCAGCAATCAAACCATTCGAATCTGCGTCATAGCAGACGATAAAACCCGTCATCCGACCGACTGCCAGATAAAGCGAGTCGAGGCACTTGTCGAGCGGTTCTGCAGAAAGTTTTACATCACCCCCGACTCGGTCTACTATCCCAGCGATTGGCGATAGCAAAATAACTAACCGTAATACCTGTCATTGCCACGGTGCACTCAACAACCCGAAATCCTTCTCATCATCCAGTACAACCCACGCACGCCAGTCTTTTTTGTCGATCCACACAGGCTCAGTCGCTCGAACACCCCTCAGCCACACAAGCATCCCATACCGGCAGCAGGCCTTGCTCTGCCAGTAGGCCGAGTCACCAAGTATCTCTGCGTTATACTTTTGCTTGAGTTCGAATATCTTTTCTGGCGTAAGCCCCTCATAGTTTTTCACAGCCGCGACCTGTGCCGTCACGCAGACAGGTCCGCTGCTCTGCTTTAGAAACAGCGTGTCACCCGGCTCAACACGGCCTACGAACGCACGCCTGGTTCGTGTAAAACGCGATTCAACCCGCTTGCGACCGGCCAGGATTGCAGCCAGGTACGGCTTCTTCAAAATCACCAGGTGACTCTTTGCCACAGCCTTGCCGAACCTCCACTAATCTGTCCCAACTCCGAACAGCCCAAGTTCCTCTTTAACCTGTCCTGCACTCTTAAAAAAAATCGTATTTAAGCCCACCGCCTTGGCTGCTTCCACACAAAGCTCGTGATCATCTATAAACACCGCCTCACCACCCGCACAACCAAGCCGTTCCAGCGTCAGTTCATAAATCTCTCGCTGCGGTTTTTTCATCCGCTCAACACAGGAGAACACCACCTCATCGAATAAATCGTATCCCTGCCGCCGGTAATATTCCACCCCAGGCATCTCGGTATTCGACAAAAGTGCCGTGCCGAATCCACTGCCGCGAAGCTTACGCACCAATTCGAACATCTCCGTCTTAGGACGATAAACCGCCGCAAGTGCCGTACCCCACAAAGACCCATCCTTCGGCGGCGCCGCACCCAGAAAACCGCACACCTGCCGCCAGAACGTCCCCTCTTCAATCAAACCCTTGCGGAAATCGCCCGCATACCGCCTAACAGCTTCTACATAGTCACTTTCCAACACCCCTAACACCTCGCTGCAGTACCGTGCCATAGGCGGTCCAGGGTCATCTACCAAAACACCACCCCAGTCAAATATCACCCAGCGTATTTCTGCCATAAAAGCCTCATTCATTAACTTCGGCCCCAAAATATAAATTCCCTCCCGCTCCATCAAGAACTATTTCCGCCGCATGTCCTTTGACGAACTCCAAAACAAAACCTATAATCAAAGCCGCTTTTAAGGATTGATAACATGATCTCGATTATTCTCGCTATTCTCAGCATACTCATCCTCGTAGTCCTTGCCCTGCTCATCTGGCTCATAAACACCTCTTTTGCCGCAAGGAAGGAAACCGCCACACACTCTGCCGGCATAGGCCTCCTCGGTCAGCAACTCGAAGCGCTAAAAGCCACACAGGACGGCTTCCGAGAGACACTCGCAAAATCCCTTCAGGCAGGCCAGGAATCTGTAAACCGAAACCTACAGTCCAGCCAACAGGTACTTTCCAGGCTGACTTCACAAATCGGCGAACTTCAGGGCACAAACAAGCAGATGCTCCGGGTCCAAACCGATATGAAACGCCTTCAGCAGATACTAAGCTCGCCCAAGCTCCGGGGCCAGATGGGCGAATGGTCGCTCGAAAACCTCCTCGCTCAGATACTCCCGCAGGGCAGCTATGAACTCCAGCACACATTCAAAGACGGCAAAATAGTCGACGCCCTTATAAAACTCGCCGATTTCTCGGCACCGGTAGACGCAAAGTTCCCCCTGCCCGGCTTTGAAAAAATCGCCCAGGCCCAGACCGACGACGAAAAGGCAAAACTTCGCCGCCAGTTCCTAAAAGACGTCACCGCCCACATCGACAAAATCGCCTCTAACTACATCAGGCCCGCCGAAGGCACCCTCGATTTCGCCCTGATGTACATCCCCGCTGAGAACGTCTACTACGAAACAATCATCAAATATCAGCAGGACACCAGCGACATCCTTCAGTACGCCCTCGACAAAAAGGTCATCCCCGTCTCGCCGAACCTGCTTTACGCCTACCTGATGACGGTGGTCATGGGCCTGCACGGCCTCCAAATCGAAAAACAGGCCGCCGAAATAAGACAGAACCTCAAGAAGCTAAACGCCTCCTTTGCCGACTTTGCCACAAACTGGGAAGTACTCGGAAGACATCTGCGAAACGCCCACAATCAATACGACGAAGGCCAAAGAAAACTCGACCGGTTCGGCAACCAACTGACAGAAATACAAGGCGATTCCGCCGAAGATTTGCAAAACACCCAATAAGAATCTCACAATGAAGTGACCGAAAAGCAACAAAGCCAAAAGAAAAAAAAGAAAAAGCTCTCCCCCTATGTAATGCTTCAGTCGGAATTGGACTCCGACTGCGTAACACAGTAATTGAGCCAATGACCCGCTCAAAAAATCAATCAAAAAGCCCCCATCCGATTCCTTGAAAAAATATTTTCACTTTTGAGCGCGGAGTTTCGTTGCAGATGCAAGGCGCCGGTTTGACGCCGCCCGGAGGCGTACTGGAGTACTTCGAGGACGTGCGGCAAATCGGGCAACGTCGCAGATGCACGAAAGAACCGCTCAAAATCGACAAAAACTGGAAAGTCCCACCTAATTATAGAAGGGCGCCCTTTTTCTAAGCCCCCAAAACAGAGGTATAGACACTATGACCACAATCGCAACAAACAATTCCGCCGTTAGCCCCAAGATTTATTCTTGGGGTTTCTTTTCTCCTGCGATTCATTCGCCCCGTCTACGCCAACGCCACAAACACCCCCCAAATTCCCCCGAACTACCGCTTTTTCTCATTCTTTCGCAAGTTTTCGCGCGTTTCGAACACTTTTCGCACCAAAACCTATCGCAACCACCCCGTTTTGAATTTGGTATTTCGTGCTTCAACCCAACAATTATGCAAAACAAACCCAATTTGCGAAACGCCCAAATGAACGTAACTGCCTATGGACACAAGAATTACATAAATATCCGCCTTCCCGGGCCGCGGAAAAATAAACCCAAAACAAACCCAATTTCGAACAAACACCAAACCTGCACCCTTACCGCCCAGCCGTTAACTCAAATGAAAATATCTATCGCACCATAAAACATGAAAGACGAATTTGCGTCCAGGTCTTTACCCGGCAGCAGAATTGTAATACGTTAACCGGTCATTGACGGCCAAACCGCTTCCGGCTAAAATGATTGTTCCTGTAAGCATAACACAAACGTAGACTAACCCTTTTGGGAAGGAGACTTGCAATGAGAAAAATCCACCTTTCAGTACTAACCACCCTATTTATTGCTTCTGCCGCCTGTTCCGCGGCCCCTGATTATCTGCACATCACAAAAGCCTACGCCGATGCCCTGCTCGAACATGGCCGAGATACTTATGGTGCCGTGCACTCACCGCTCATCAGTTCCGCTCTCGACCGCAAAACCATGTCAATGCTCGCGGAAAAACTAGAAAGAATGCCTGGCATAAGAAACGGCGACCGATCGTTGTTCGGCGCAAACGTCATGCACGACCAGGACCTCTATCAACTGCTCTACGCCCTTACCGAAGTCACCGGTAACAAAAAATATGCCCAAGAAGCCGACAAATCACTAAAGTGGTTCTTCAATCACTGTCAAAGTCCTGCTACGGGCCTTTTCGCCTGGGGAGAACATATCGGATGGAGCTTCAAAACAGAAAACTACGCTTTCGCCAGGGGCGACAACCACGAATTCTACGGACCGTGGGTCCTTTGGCAGAAATCCTTCGAACTTGCCCCAAAAGCCTGTACTACATTTGCTCAAGGTCTTTGGGACCACCAGATTCATGAGCACAGCGGTGAATTTTCTCGCCACGCAGGCTGGGCAGAGCACCGCACAGGCACAAAGAATGAATACCCGCGTCACGGCGGATTCTACATAGCGGCCTGGGCCAACGCCTACGAAAGAACAAAAGACCCCGTCTTCCTCAAAGCTATCGAAACACTCGTTGATTATTTCAACCAGCACAGCAGCAAGGTGACCGCGCAATTCCCATGCTCCACCAATCCAAACCGTCAAACCATCATGTGGCCCGAGAGTAATCTTTCGCTCGCTGTTGACCTCTGGGATGCTGCCGAAAAAGTCACTCCCGAACTGGCGCGAAAGATGAGACAGCGTGCCCTGAAAACCGACAAGGTTTACCTGAGTCTCACCCATGATTTCAGCCCCGCCGGCAAGGGTTTCGTCGCAGGTGCAAACTTCAACACCCTCGAACGTCTTACCGAAGGCCCATGGACTGACACCGCCATCTGGGCAACTGCTTACGGCAAGGCAACCGACGCTCAGATCGCGATGCTCTGCTACGAACGCTACAAACAGGTGAAAATGGATGGCTACAGAAAGCTTGTCCTCGATTCCGCAGCCAGATATCTCTACACCGAACCGGATACGTCAATTACCCTCTACCCCGGTTCAATCGCCGACTCTATCTTCCACATGCTCGCAGCCTACAAGCTCACCCGGCAGGATTACTATCTCGAAAGAGCCGACTACTTCGCAGCCCAGGCGGTCAGTATCTTCCTCGACAAAACATCGCCGCTGCCCAAAGTCTCCTCGTCACCGAAATACCAACACTATGAGACTATCACCGGCGCCGACGACCTCATGCTTGCATTGCTTGACCTCTGGGCAACAAAAAACCAGCCAAACAAACAGCTTCACTTCGTTTATGAACACCGATAGATACTACCGCCGGAAAAAGAAAGGCAAAATAAAATGATTTACGAAGACCTGAAAGATAAAAAAGTCCTCGTCACAGGATCCAGCAGCGGAATCGGGGCCGCGACAGCCGTAATGTTCAGCAAACAGGGGTCATTCGTAGGCGTACACTATTTCCAGGCAAAACAAACCGCGGCCGATACCCTCAAAAAGGTCAAGGAAAACGCCGACGGCGTCCTGCTCCGGGCCGACGTCCGAGACGAAAACCAGATAAACGAAATGGTTCAGCAATTCGCAGACGACGCCGGCGGCATTGACATCCTCATAAACAACGCCGGCTCAATGATAAAAAGAGTCCCCTTCGAAGTGGCCACCGCCGAATACCATGACGACGTCTACGCAACAAACGTCCGAAGCATCGTCCTCGTAACAAAAGCCGCACTCGGGCACCTCAAAAAATCCAAAGGCAGCATCGTAAACATCGGCTCCGTCGGTGGACACACCGGCGGCGGAAGCGGCTCAGGAATGTACTGCGCGGCAAAAGGGGCCGTCGCAACACAGACTATCGGAATGGCAACAGAATTCGCTCCATACGGTATCCGCGTCAACAGCGTCTTTCCTGGTGTCATCGAAACCCGTTTCCACGAACGCTTCAGCACCCCGGAATTCGTAAAAGCATTCGCCAAAAAAACGCCGCTCGGAAGAAACGGAACCGCCGAAGACGTCGCAAAAGCAATCCTCTTTCTCGCAAGCGACGAAGCCGCAGGGTTCATCACCGGTGAATACATCGCCGTCAACGGAGGGTTCTACATGAGAGCATAAAACTACTAATTTATTGTCGGGTGTATCGTTTTAACCCTTGCGTAAAGCACCTTTTAGAATTCATCATAAAAGATGTCTTCGGCTGTGATACCCTTGCCCTTAAGAACTCGGGTGACTGCTTCAATCATCGGCGGCGGCCCGCAAAGAAACGCCTGTCTGGCAATACCTGCCTCAAGATATTTATCCACCGCTAAATGAATAAATCCCGTCTCCCCCTCCCATCTCCCACCGTCAGCCAACTCGTCCGACAATGCGTAAACCACATGGAAGTTCTCATGCTTTGCAGACAATTCTTCGAATTCCTTCAGATAAAAAATGTCCGCAGTTGTCCGGCATCCGAAGAACAACCAGCAGGAACGGTCCGGCCATCGGTCATAAATACTGTAAATGATATTTTTAATCGGTGCCATGCCACAGCCGCCGCCAACGCAGATGATCTCGGTAGACGGGTCCTCATTGAGGTAAAACTCTCCATACGGACCAGTGAAGCTGACGGGGTCGCCTACATTCAGGTTGTGCAGATAGGTTGAAGCAACCCCACCGGGAGCAAGTCTAACAACAAGCTCAACCATCTCAGGCTGGTACGCGGGTGAACTGATTGAGTACGCACGGAAAACATCTCCATCCGGCGACGGAGCTTCCACCTGAACATACTGGCCCGGCCTTTGCGATATTTCAGCAGGATCATTTAACTTCATACGAATCTCTTTGATATCGTACGTGAGTTGAATAGTGCTTTGAATCGTCGCACTGAACATTTTTACGTTCAGCATTTCTTCCGGTATTCGAACGTATATATCCTCTCGGATTTTGACCTGGCAGGCCAACCGCACATGCATGCGGATTTCTTTTCGGGTCAGATGTGAGGTTTCGGTAGGCAGCACAGGCCCGCCGCCGCTGCTTACTATAATCTTGCAGTGTCCGCAGGTTCCCTTTCCGCCGCAGGCCGACGGTATGAAGATTTCATTTGCATACAAGCTCTCAAGCAGGGTCCGCCCACCCTCGACCTCCAGTGGTTTTTCGCCGGCGTTTATGTCAAGCTTGCAAACGCCGTAGTTGACCAGCAATTGTTCAGCGACCATTAAAACTGCGGCCAGGGTGACCGTCAGACCCGCGAAAGATAATACCGACCACACATAAATCATTTACCAGCCCTTATTGAATCGCCACCATCCCCGCAAAACCCATAAAAGCCATAGCAAGCACGCAGGTAACAATCATTGCTATCGACACACCACGAAAAGGCTCCGGCACATTGCTGTATCTCATTTTCTGCCGCAGTCCCGCCATAAGAATGATTGCTAAAGCCCAGCCAAGTCCCGCTCCTAAACCAAAGCCGACGGATTGCAGGAAATTATACTTCCGAATTATCATAAACAACGATGCACCAAGAATCGCGCAGTTTACGGTAATCAACGGTAAGAATATTCCGAGCGCGAAGTAGAGCTTGGGGCTAAATCGCTCTACGAACATCTCAACAAACTGTACGAATGCGGCGATGACGACAATGAAGACGATAAACGTCAGGTGGCAAAGCCCAAGCGGTATCAGTACACAATGATAGATTACATAATTCAGCATCGTCGTCGTGGTCATTACAAAGGTTACGGCTGTTCCAAGACCGACAGCGGTACCTATCTGTCCTGAGCAGGCGATAAATGAACACATACCGAGGAAGTTCGTTAAAAGTATGTTGTTGGTCAGTATCGCCGCGACCAGGATTATAAGCGCTGATGTTTCGTTCATTATTTATTCTCCTCAGCATCAGGACCCTTCAAGATATTGAAAACCGCGATAACAATCCCCAGGGCAAAAAATGCTCCCGGTGCCAGGATCATAATCTGATTGGGTGTATACCAGTTGCTGCTAAGAACAACATGGCCAAAAACCCTGCCGGTTCCCAATAATTCCCTGAAAAACCCAATAATAGCCAGCACCGCAGCGTAACCCATGCCGTTCGCCAGCCCATCGACCATAGAAAGCACAGGCCGGTTCTGCAGCGCAAACGCCTCTGCGCGGCCCATCACGATACAGTTGGTTATTATCAAACCAACATAAGGGCCAAGCTGTTTTGACATATCCCAGTAGAATGCCTTGAGAAATTGATCGAACAATATGACAAAAGTCGCAATGATGGCAACTTCGGCAATCATGCGTATCCGGTGAGGTGTGTGTTTTCGCAGCAGCGATACAAACAGGTTAGAGCCAATGCAGACAAAAATAAGCGCTGCGCCCATAACAAGCGAATTTTCCAGACGATTGGTAACCGCCAACGCCGAACAAATTCCCAAGACCTGAATAGCGAGCGGATTGTTTGTCCATGCTCCATCTTTGAGGGTGAGCAGGCCTTTACCCTGGCAAAATCCTCCGCAACTCATACAGTTTGGTTTTTGACTATCGGCCATTTTTGCTGTCATCCTCAATTATGCGTTTTATTACTTGATTAAGCATTGCCTGAACCTTATCACAGGTCATCGTCGCTCCAGTTATAGCATCGACTCCGTTTTTCAGCTCTCCACCGCCGGCTCGAATAATAATACCTGGCCTGCCGGTCTCGTCTACAATTGATTTGTTTTCGAATTGCCCTCTAAAGCCCGCTGAGATAATCTCGCCGCCAAGGCCGGGCGTTTCTTCCTGCTCGTAAAACGTTATGCCGCGAATTGTTTTTTCGTCCGACTCAAGGGCAAGAAAACCCTTAATAGGACCCCACAAACCGGGACCGGCAAACCGAACGGCAAATGCCTCAACCTTGCCGGCGACTTCTTTGGGTGAATAAACATAAACAGTCTTGTCTCCATATTTGTCACGGACATTCTGATTAAATATATCGATGACTTGTCCGGATGAAACGTCATCCGGCAATGGAACCTTCAGTGCGGTCAGGATGTTTAATATCTCCTCGGCCTTTTGATTGGCAATTCTATAGGGTTCGGTAAATTTTGCCGCGGCTGTCAGAAGCATCGCACAGACAGTACCTAAAACCGCAGCGTAACAGAGTGTATATAAGTTACCCTTCACAAGCCAGTTTCCTTAGTCGAATCTTAATTACTATCTCATCGAGAATCGGTGCAACAATATTGCCCAATAGAATCGCAAACATTACCCCTTCAACGTATCCCGTAAAGTTACGAATCAGAATCGTCACGATACCTATGAAAATTCCACAAATCCATTTGCCCGCGTTGCTGATTGGACTTGTTACAGGGTCGGTTGCCATAAAGAACGCACCAAAAAGCAAACCGCCCGCACACAAGTGCCACAGTGCAGGAGCGAATCTTACGGGGTCGGCGTGATGAAGTATCCCCGACATCACCGCGGCTGAGCCGAGAATACTGACGACCGTCCGCCAATTGGCCACGCGGGTAAAAAGCAGGAAGACTCCGCCAATAATAATCGCTACGGCAGAGGTCTCTCCCAGACTGCCGGAAACATTACCGATAAGCATATGCGAGAGGTCAACAAGATTGCCTTGTTTTGCCAACACCAGCGGCGTGGCAGCACTTACCGCATCGACGTTCGACGGCGTTACATATTGAAGCATCCGCCCGAACGGACTTGTACCGGCTGTTATCCAGTTGCCGGACATTGGGCCAGGATAGGCAAGAGCCAGAAAACATCTGCCCACTATCGCGGGATTAAAGATGTTTCTGCCGGTACCGCCGAATAATTCCTTGCCCACGGATACTCCGAACGCTACTCCCACAGCTACCATCCAAAGAGGCAGACCCGGCGGCAAAATCAACGGAAAGAGCATGCCCGTTACGAGAAAACCTTCGGCTATTTTCTCTTTTCGTACGATGGCAAAGATCACTTCAACGACACCGCCTGCCGCATAAGAAACTATAATCATTGGCACAAGTCGCCAGCCGAAGAAGTAAAACGCCGCAAAAAGACTCGGCACCAGCGCTACTACCACCATCGTCATAAGACGCTTGACATCAAGAGGGTCCCGCACAAAGGGCGCTGCCGGAGCCGTTGCCGACGGTGCAAAAAAGAAATTCTCCATCGCCTCGTAAACAGGCATGAAAACACTGAGTTTTCCACCTTCTTCAAAGGCAGGACGCACCTTTTCAAAAATCTTCATCACTATTTTCACTTAGGACTCTCCTGTTTGGAATGCGCTTGCTCGCGCATCTCTTCTTCTCGCATCTTTTCCAGGCGTATTTCTTCTTTCTCTTCTTCAATGAGTTGCTTGGCCTTTATGAACTGACTTCGCAGTTCGATTTTCGACGGGCAAACATAAGAACACAATCCGCACTCAACACAAAGGTCCACACGGGCATGGTCCACTTCTTCTATCAAATCGCGATACAGGTATTTATGGATTAGATGAGGCATGATGCCGGCAGGGCAAACTTCCTCACAGAAATTGCACGATATACAGGGACGTAACTCACCACGGACAGCCGTGTCAAGTCTCTCACGAAAGCTTTTTCTAAGCGAACTCAGGAAACATTCGCTGTATGAGTGCCTATCCCAGCCGGGCCGCACAAACCCTAAAAACTCCCTCTCGTGATGTTCAGGCAAAACGGTCAGACCGCGGCACTCGGTACATACGCCCAAAACATCCGGAGATACGGCTTGGCCGTCAAGTATGCCCCCGTTGATTATTCTGACCCCCGGAGAAGATGCATACTTATCTATAATAGACTGAACCGGATACCCTGTCATGGCTTTGAGATGAACCGGAGAAACTACACCCGGTCCGCCGATAGAGATTATTCTGACAAGGCACGGTTTCGAAACGGTCAAGACGCGGTCAATAGCCAGGAGCCCTTCAGTGCGAATGCACCAAATCGGGCCGGCATCCTTTTTGAGGCCCAATCTTCTCGCCAAAAGATTGAAATTATCATACGGATATTTCAATGGGATTTCGATTAATTTTGCCCATGCATATCCACGTATATGCTTTCGTACATTTGATGCGAAACTGGAACTGATATCCGGCATTACGAGGTAAATAGGCTGGTATTCCAGAAAAGACTGCAGGTGTTCGAGTCCCCTTGTAAACTGCAAAAGACGGTTCTTCAACTGAGCATCACCACGGGCAACAAAAGGTTCAAGGCTTACGGTAGAAGCTATTATCGCCTGGGGCTTACCAAGAGGGTCGGGCAATCGCCCCGTATAAGCATCCGAGAAAAACTGCCATGCACCTAAAGAAAGCAACTTGTGCCGTTTCATCCCCGCTGTGCCCATTTCCTTAACTATGTGAGGAAGGTCTTTTTCCGGTACATAGGTCTTGCCTTTCGGCGGAAAAATGTCGGTTAGCACGATATGCCCGTCTGCCTTATCGACATTTACAATCCCACCTCGCGCTGCCAGCAGAGGAACCCCATAGTTATCAGGATCCTTAGCCAATACATCACCGTCTTCTACATGTTGGCCTTGCTCAACCAGAACCTCACTGAAAGAAAAACGCCTGCTGCTTAACGGTATGTAAAGTTCTTTCGGCTCAATCAACCGCTTCACTTCCGCCGCGGGCCTGCCCTCAAGCAATATGTTATAACCACCTTTGAATTTCATTCGGCTGTTTCATCCATATAAGTTCTCAAGTGTAACCCATGCGTCTTTATTCTATTGCAATACCACGTTCTATTCAACTTTGTATAAAGCTCTAACACCTTTGCAGTGCTCCAAAAACCGGCACTTTCTCACCTTTGAGAATTCCCCGTCATTGCCCCGAGATGTTGAAACCGGCGTTAAGCTTGAATAATCGCTTCATTGGCAAATTGAGAATCTGTGAACTATCGAGAGACAGACGCGACTGAATTTCTTTAAGCACTTGCTCAACCCTTTCGGTGTCCGAGGCGATTACCGTAAACCATATATTAAATTGGTCACTGCGCAAGTAGCTGTGAGTAATTTCAGGAAACTGCTCTATTATTTCAGATGCCCGCTCAACACGGTCCCTGTCAAGACTGATGGCAGCTAACGTGCTGGAACAGCCAAACTTGCGAGAATCGAGACTCACCCCCATGCGACGAATCACCCCATCAGCCACTAAAGATTGGAGCCTTCCCATCAATTGCTCGCAGGGCATTGACAACCTGTCGGCTATTGCATGGTACGGTCTTTGGCTTATGGGAAAATCGTTCTGAAGTGCCTGTAGTATTCGATAATCCAACTCATCCACGCAGTTTATTCCTTGATACAATTGGCAGTTATATTCTAACTCACCGGCACAAACCCTCATGCGACAAGCCATAAACAGCCCCGTCTTTTTGCTTGACGCAAGCACCAGAGAACACTATATAATGAAAACTCGTTCGAATGTAAAGACAAAGTTGAGCAAAATGAATCAGCCATCGCTTCTTGCGAATGCTTCTTTGTAACAGATATTCTTACTTGTGAGAATTTTGGAAAATTCTTAAAAAAAGGCGAAATGCTCCAGGGAAAAGTTTATTGTGTGGGTGCAGGTCCCGGCGATGTCGAACTGATTACACAAAAAGCTTATCAGCTAATTTGTCGGGCTGATGTCATTCTGCATGACCATTTGATACCAGCGGAACTATTGACTCTGGTCAAGCCGACTGCCGAGGTCATATCCGTAGGTAAATTCGCAAGCCGGCACACAATGCCACAGGAGAAAATCAATGAACTGCTTATCGAAAAAGCCAGGAATCACGCCGTTGTTGTCAGGCTTAAGGGCGGTGACCCCTATCTGTTCGGTCGTGGCGGCGAAGAAGCCGAAGCCTGTGCCGATGCCGGGGTTGATTTTGAGGTTGTCCCCGGAGTGACAAGTGCCCTGGCGGCTGCCTGCTACGCAGGCATCCCACCAACACACAGAGATTACACCTGCAACGTTGCCATTGTGACAGGTCACCGCAGAAACGAACAAGAGCTGGAAATACCCAAAGCCGGAACCGTAATTTTCCTGATGGGAGTTTCGAATATAGGCAAGATAGTTGGTTCTCTTGTCAAAAATGGGTGGCCTAAAGAAGCAAAAATTGCCGCTATAGAACATGGAACCTGCTACGACCAAAGAGTAATTACCGGTACTTTGGAAAACTTTCTTGAAATTGTTGAAAAAGCTGAACTCCGAACTCCGACAATCTTCATCGTTGGCAAAGTCGTGGAACTTCGGGAAAAGCTGGACTGGTTCGGCAGGAAACCAAACGTGCTTATTCTGGGTAACCACCCACAAAAATACAAACGGCTCGGCAACATCGTACATCGAAGAATCATCGACTGCGTTGCGATTGACGATTATACCCGGGTGGATTTGGTGCTGAGAGACATCGCCGGCTTTGACTGGATCGCGTTTACCAGCGTAAACGGCGCGAAGTATCTTTTTGAGCGTTTATACGCGATAGGCAAAGATACCAGAGCGATTGCCAATGCCAAAATCGCCGCCATCGGTGAAACCACCGCGAAAAGGCTGAGAGAATTCGGCATCGTCCCGGACATGGTACCTGAAAATGAGTCAAGTGCGGGGCTGCTCGAAGAATTTGCTAAGCTCGATATGAAAGACAAAAAGGTACTCCTGCCGCAGCCTGTTGCTGCATCCGGGGAATTGCCCGACGGACTGCTGGCTATGCAGGCTGTAATTGAAAAACTTGTCGTATATCAAACCGTTGAGATAGACCCTGGAGAAATCGACTTTGATTATATCGACCGGATACTTTTTACAAGCGGCTCGGTTGTTCGAGCATTCGTCAAACGTTTTGGCAAAGTTCCCCCCAACATCAAGACATACTGCCTTGGCCTGCCCACACTGGCCGAGGCAAAAAAGCACAACATCGACAGTGAAGTATTAACTAAATGAGACGCCTGTCACTAAGCAATGTAATAACTACGAGACTTCTGTGTGTGTCCAATTACCAGCCCAAAACCACACACGCCACTGAACGCCCCCCTAAACATACTATGCCGTGTCCGGGAACTGGAAAACCTCTCCGAGACGTGTCAGTTCAGCTTGTTTCTCCGCGTCAAGGCCTATTTCTTCATCCGTCAGGTAACAGGCCGGCTCCGGCGCCCAGGGATCGCCAAAATGCAAATCGGCCCGTACTCTCAAACTACCCCCACAGGCGTCGAAGAACTTACAAAGCCGGCATCTGCCTTTGACATAAGTTCTCCGGTTCCTCAGGCCCTTCAATAAAGGTTCATTAGCGTCAGTCCAAATCTCACTGAATGGCTTGTCATGTATGTCGCCCAGTTCATAATGCTGCCAAAACTGATCCGGATGGACCTTACCGTTAAAATCGATGCACCCGATGCCAACGCCACTGCTGTATAGCCCGCCACCGTTCCATGTCAACAGTTTCCATACCTTCTCGGCACGGGCAGGATTTTCTTTAAGCAGCTTCAGGTACAAATAGACCCCGTCAACGTGGTTGTCAACCGTCAGTATATCAGTTTTTCTACCGACATCTTTGAAGTATCTGGTCTTGGCCAATATCGTCTCAATCGCCGCTCTGCTCTCGGAGTGTGAAAGGTCTTCCGATGCGATGCCTGCGCCCCTGCCGCTTGGTACAAGATGATAAAAACACGCGCGCTCGATGGAGTCCGCTTCGAAAAAGTCGAAGAGTCTTTCCAAATCCTGAACATTTCTCCTGGTAAGCGTCAGCCGCAGGCCAACCCGGGCGCCGACAGCCATGCAGTTTCTTATCCCTTCCACCGCCCGCTCAAAAGCTCCGTTTACCCCGCGGAACTTGTCGTTGATGTCACCAACCCCGTCAAGGCTGATACCAACATACGAAACACCGCCATCCTTTATTCTTTTTGCAGTGTCAGCCGTTATAAGCGTACCGTTGGTTGATATAACTGTCCGCAGACCCGCCCGGCCTGCATGTTGAATCAACTCGAACAAGTCCGGCCGCATTAAAGGTTCACCACCGGAAAACAACACAGACGGCACGCCAAGCTGTGCCAAATCATCAAGAACGGATTTGGCTTTGTCTGTTGTTATGTCATTAAACTCCTTACCTACCCCGCTGTCATTATAACAATGAACACACTTCAAATTGCACTGCCTGGTGATATTCCAGACAACAATCGGTCTCCTCTCGGATGCGCTTTTGGGAACAACCCCTCCGGCCCATTCACCAGAGCCTTTTTCCCCGTAACGAAGCCAATCGCCGGGTGTAACCTCATCACAATACAGCTTGCTGATATTTATCATTATTGCTTATCCTTTAACTCGCTGCTTCCGGCGGAATATATGCACAAAAAGGTTCTTCAGCCATATAATTGCCCGTTGCCCCATATGCTCTCGCGCGGCATCCGCCGCAGACCTGCCTGTATCCGCACACCCCGCATTTACCCTCAAGTTCATTAGGATCACGCATTCTTGCCAAATCCTTACTTTGGTACCATATCTCAGCCAACGGCTCTTTGACTATATTGCCGCACTTTATCGGCAGATAACCACAGGGAAACACGTCCCCCTGATGCCCTACAAACAATACACCCGAACCTGCCAAACATCCCTTCGAAGGGCTTCTATGTTTATCTCGCCCCGGAACTGCACCGCCGTCATGGCCAGCCTTTATACGGCTTTGATACAGACCTTGTTCTCTTATAACACGCTCGTAATGAGGACCACACGTTACTTTTACCTGCAACTGGCCGGAACTGTCCAGCCGACAAATCTCAATCAGCTTTTCTTCATACTCCTGCGGCGAAAGCATATCGGTCTCTGCTAAAACCTGACCACAACCGACCGGAACCAGCATAAATACATGCACGGCTACCGCGCCAAGCGCCTTGGCAAGCTCGTAAACATCCTCTAACTGCGCCGCATTGTGTTTCGTCAACGTGACATTTATCTGGAAGGCTATGCCCTTCTCGTGAAGATGTCTTATACCTTCCAACGCTCTTTCGAAGGACCCCTCCAGTTTCCTGAGCCTGTTGTGAACTTCCGCGGTAGCGCCATCGATGCTGACTGCCACTCTGACTATTCCGCTATCGGCTATCTTCTGCGCCGTGGCTGCATCTATCATAGTTCCATTGGTCGCAAGCGCAGGCACAATTCCCGACGATTTGGCACAACAGACCAATTCGAATATATCATCCCGACATAACGGTTCACCACCCGAAAACACCAATACCGGCATCATAGGCTGAGCACGGCCTAATTGCGCCAACTGCTCTATCAGATCCTTGCCCTGAGAAGTTGATAAATCCGTAATAACCGCTTCATTAGATTCCAGACGCCGACAGTGAGCACAGTTCAGGTTGCACTTTATTGTTGCCTCCCAAAATAAAAGCCTCAGAATTTGATTTTGCGGCAAAGATTCTTTCATGACTGGTTGTCCTCATCGTCATTGTCCGTACCCGACGACATCTCTTCAGCCTGTCGCACGATACCATCAACCAGCTTTGCCGCCTCGGACGGTCCCTGCTTTCGTGCTACATCATCAACGTTTTTAATTACGCAGTGCAGTAACCTGTTGACAATTCGTGTCACCATCGTTTCGGCCGGGTTCCTGTACGGCGCATCCTTCCTCACCCCGGCAAAAAAACGTTTCAGTTCCTTCCGGCCAATCCGGGCGAATTCCCCCCTCATCTTCCCTATCAACGGCCCTATGTCTCTTGCCCTAAACCAGTCCATGAATTCTGCGGTACTTTTCTCGACGATATCTACACCTTTTGATATGTCGGCCTCCCGACTCTTACGGTTTTGATCGACAACATTGGAAAGATCATCCACGCTGTACAGGTACACGTCTTCCAATTCACTTATCGCAGGGTCAAAATTACGAGGAACCGCAATATCGATAACCAATAGGGCTCCTGTCCGGTGCCTGACTATCTGTTTTCTGAATGCTCCTTTCTCAAAAAGATACTTCTGAACCCCTGCCGAGGCTATAACAATGTCGGCGGCAATTAACTCCTTATTAAGCTCTTCCCATTTTCGTCCTTTGATGCCATAACGTTCTGCCATCTCAAACGCACGCTCATAGGAACGATTAACAACTGTTATGTCTTTACTGCCGATATACAGAAGATGTTTGACCAGCAGTTGTCCCATCTCGCCGGCCCCGATTACAACGATTTTCGCCAAAGTGACATCGGCAAAAAGCTGTATGGCCAGTTCTACGGCAACGCCGGCAACACTGACTCGACCGCTCGATATCGATGTCGTCGTATGCACCTTCTTGCTCGTCGCAAACCCGCAGTGAAAAAGGCGATTCAGTATCTTGCCTGTGCTTTTTACCGTACAGGCAAGCGTGTAGCTTTCCTTGACCTGCGCAACTATCTGCGACTCGCCCACAACCATGCTGTCAAGACTCGATGCAACCATCAGTAAATGCCTCACGGCATCGATGTCTTCCAGAACATATATCGCTTTACGAAAATCATCCAGGGCAAGCTCATGAAACTCCGACAGAAACTTAGTCAATTCTTCGCCGTCAAGGCCCCCCGCATCCCGTGAAACCGGGCACGCGCAGTACAACTCCACACGATTACACGTCGACAGCAGCACAAATTCCGCCTCGCTGAATCTGCTCTTGAGTTGCTTAAGTGCCTTGATAGTACCGCCAACATCAAAGGCCAGCCTTTCGCGAATATCCACCCCGGCACTCTTGTGGTTAAGTCCTGTGACTATAATCTTCATTTGCGCACTTATTCTTTTGGTTCAACCATCATGGCATTGGTCCTGGCAAAATTGTGCCCTGTACCACAGAAAACTGCCGTACCTATAATCGCAAACAAAACCAGGAAAAAGACCACCATAGTGATATATGCGATTGTTTTATTCTTCAGCGCAACCCTATGATGCAATATCAATATCGCCGCCAACAATACCCACGAAGCAATAATAAGCACAATCTTCGGGTCTATCAGCCAGTCGATAGCGCTCATTCGAATAACTGATGACTTTACCACAGCCATACCAAAGCCGGTTACCAACCCGAACGTCATCACCACAAAACACGACCTCAACCCAAAAACATTCAGCGCGTTTAGTCTCTCTATATTGGGTACTCTGCCAAGCACTTTCATAACTTTTCTGCGTTTAAGCAGGTGCGACCCAAGCAGATAAAGAAATGCGTTTGCAGTTGCGAACATTATCGATACACCGCTCAGAATCATTGCAATTGCATGGCTGATTGCCCACGGCGTAGAGGATACCGGCTGCGGTTGCGAGGCAGGCCGGGCAACAACTCCAGCCAGCAAAATGATGCCTAATATCACCCACGCCATCACGGAACCGAACCACACCTGCCGAATAGCGATACTGAAAAAGAGGAACACAAGCCCAAAAACAATAGTGAGGACTATCATCGACTCGAATAATCCCGTCAGCGGAACGGCCTTTATCTCAATAGCACGGAATATAAGAAGAACCGCCTCCATACACACGGCCAGAGAAACTACCGGCAGCAGCACTCGTCTGTATCGCTGGTTGCTGCTCCACAGTTGAATAACACCAATTACACCGGCAACCGCATACAGCATCACAACTGATATGAATATACCTTTTTCCCATGGAGGCAGTTCCAGCATCTCATATTCTTCCTTAAGGTTTTCAGCAATCAGATTCCGCAATATATGTCGGCGGCACTTTTTTCAATTCCTTCTCTGTGACAAGAACGCGGTAATTCGAAACACCGCTCGCTCGGCTCATTCGTCCAATCACCTGCTGAACATCTTCTGCATTCTCCCCGTGAACCATAGTATAAAGGTTGTACTGCCAGTTGTCATGCGTTTGCCGTTCATAAGCATGGCTGACCTCCTCGAAACCGGCAAACATTTGACCAATCTCGACAATCCGCTCAGGCTCGCACTGCCATACTACCATCGCACCCGCCCCCAGGCCAACTCTGAAATGATTCACTATCGCTCCTATTCGCCGAAGCTTACCCTGCTTTTTCCATTCCTGCAGTTTACCCAGCAGTTCGCCGACTTCTATACCTATCCGGCGTGCCATATCTTCGAAGGGCGTCTCCGTTGTCGGCAGGCCGTCCTGCAAAACAGCCAAAACTCTGCGATCCATTTCAGAAAGATTTTTCATTTCAGTCTGGTCCCTGCGTGCTCGCCAGGCTCATCAAGTCGCGACAGAAGTTCATATTCGTTCCGAAAGCACTAAATAACCCCTCTTAGGGTACTACATTCGGCTGGCCATTGCAAGTCAGCCAATCTCAAACTGAGTTGGCTTTAACCAGCCCTTCGCAGCACCAAATCACGCTCAGGACAAAAACACCGGTTTTATCTCAAACTTCGGGGTTTTTTTGAGGTTTTTTGCGGGGAGATTCAATTCAAGGCGCACCCCCTGTTAATGACGATGTAAGGGGTAGTCGTTTGAGTTTCATAAACCCTTATGTCACAAGGAGGTGCAT
>Ga0210003_1000477_pt1 | contig 36097 bp, 68 predicted proteins | sample LantaG_FD_182804 | JGI IMG/M metagenome (GOLD analysis project Ga0210003, IMG submission 182804) | Deep subsurface microbial communities from Baltic Sea to uncover new lineages of life (NeLLi) - Landsort_02402 metaG (SPAdes) (version 2) | ecosystem: Environmental > Aquatic > Marine > Oceanic >...
AAAACAAATAAATGAAAATAAAAGATTTAGTTAAAACTTCAAATAAGAATTCAGAAGAAAAAGGCTTTTGGTCACATTATGATTCAGTTTTAGATAAGATATCAAAAAGTGAAAATTTTACTGATGATGAACTTGATGCGGTTAAAGGTGCATTTATAAATCAAAAAATGATGTTGATTGTTTCTGAAATATCAGAAATGATGGAAGCATTAAGAAAAACCAAAAGGTGTGAATGTAATGTTGAATTATTAGAGGAAATATTACAACAATTTGAAGATCAACCTCAACTATTCTCTATGAGATTTATTCATCATGTAAAAGATACCTTTGAAGATGAGTTGGCTGATGTTATGATTCGACTTGGAGACCTCATTGGAAAATTAGATATTGATATTGAAAAACATATTGATATGAAACAGAAATATAATTCTCTGAGAGAAAAAATGCACGGAAAGAAGTTTTAAAATGAGGAATAAGCCAATAGAAGTAAGTAAAACTGATGTTGCCATTTGTATAAATGATCACGTTCCATATAAAACAGGCGAAAAATATAAAATAAAAGATGTTGATGATGAATATGTGACAGTTTATTGTGATAATAAAGGTGGTTATGGTGTAAAGTACAATCATTTTAATCGAATTTATAAATTGGCTAAAGTTCTAAAAGAATACAATAAATGTGAATATCCTGATGTGAAAAGAGTATTAGATTTTACATTATTAGAAATGAGAAATAAGACATATTTTGAAGATGTATTCATAACTCAAAAAGTATTAAGAAAACAAAAATTAGAACAAATAAATGCAAATAAAGTTGGGTGATAAATTTTTATGTAAAAAAACTAATAAAGGACATGATAACGATATTGGTGTAGAAGAAAATAAGTGGTATGAAGTTGTTAAACCTGATGGTCCTCTAAAGGGTTTAGAAAATCTTAAAATATCAAGATATGTTAGGTTGAATGATGGTAAGTCAGTATATGATTTTACTTTTTGTATAACACATCATAATGACATATCTGATTACATTTGGGATTATTTTTATAAACCAAAAGAATTGAGAAAAAAGAAATTAGATGAGATAAATGGAAATAAATAATATAACTCAATCTCCATACTTTTATTGTCAAAATTGTGATAAATATATCACTAAATATTATTTGTTGCACGATATTGGCGGCTTATATTATAAATGTGAATGTGGAAAAGAAGTTTATCCTATTTATCCAAATGAGACGGAATTAAGAAAAATGAAATTAGGTGAAATTGGAAAAATGTATATGTAAAGTTGATTATGATGTTATAGAAGATTTTGGTATGAATTTTCAAATTAGTAAAATATATTCTTATGATATTTTTATACAACCAAATAAAATCATTTATATGTTATATGAAAAGAACTTAAGATTAAGTTCTGGATATTCATCATTATCTTTTAATAAAAAAGGATTTGATACCTATTTTATAGATGTAAAAGAATTGAGAAAATTAAAATTAGAAGAGATTGATAAGAGAAATAGTTGATAAGGTTTTATCCCATCTTTCGGAAGAAAAAAGATATGATATTTGTGAATTTCTTAAAAAACAAGAAATTAAAGAAGATGATATAAATGAAATTTCGGGTTGTTTATTTGTAATATCAAAATTATACCAAGATATTCCAAATCTTAAGTTAATGTTTGACGAAAATATAAAAACTGTTCCAAGACAATTTCAAGTCGCATATACAAGAGAACAAATTCAAAATATTCAGATGATTGGAATTAGTGCAACAGAGCAAATACAAAATGCCGCATTGATAGAAATGTGTAATTCAATAAAAAATGAGATGATAAATACTGAAAATTTTCTATCAACAGATGGCAATTTTTTATCATTTTCAATAATTGATAGTGATACCTTTTCACCTAAATTTCGAATTAATGTAAATTGTAAGGTGTTGTCTATCAAAGATTTAAGAAAAATGAAATTGGATAAAATTAACTTGTCCAAAAATCATCAATCTCTTCTTTAATTACTACTTTTTCTTGTTTAATCTTACTTTCGATAGGATAATTCATAATTAAAACTTCAAGTCCTTGTTTTTGTTTAATATCTTTATCTGTTATAGATGTAGATGCCTTTGTGAAAGCCTTTTCTTCCCATCTAAATTTATCTTTTGGATAGTATTTACTTAAATCATCAAAATCATAATAGGATAATATAAATTTGCCTTCAATATTATTTAATATATCAGCAAGTTTTTTGTGTCCTGCATTACCAAAATAATCATCACCACGATAATATTTATTTTCAGTAGAAAAATATGGTGGATCTACATAAAATAAAGTTGTAGGTGAATCATATTTTTTAATATGTTCAGCAAAATCTAAATATTCGAAGGCTGTAACTTTTGATAATTTTTCAATCATTTTATCTTCTTCAAATAATTTTCTTAAAAGTTGACTTTTAGGTTTTGGACATATTTTACCTTCTTTATATGATGCTGGTGAAAAAGAATATCCAGCTTTTTCATTAGATAGACCAGAAAATGAATGTCTTAGTAAAATTGCATATTTAAAAGCCATTTCAATATTTGGAATATCAATTTCCATCTCTTTGCCCATATGTTGAAACATCAACTCTTCTCTTAAATCATAAAACATCTTTTTGAAATATGAATAATAATGATCATAAGCCTCTTTTTGTATTGGAAATTTTTCAGGTTCAAATTTCAATATTCCTTCATCTAATTCATATTTTAATTTTTTCATAAATTCAGGATTAGAACAAGTTGCAAAAAAGTTTGTTAGATATTGATTCATATCATTGTAAATGATTTTATCTGCAAATGAGAAATCATTCATAAAATATACCCAAAATGCACCAGAGAATACTTCAGTAAAAGTAGTTGTGTTATTTTTAATTTCATTTGTAATTTGTGAATATATCCAAGGAGATTGTGTGCGTTTGCCACCAAAATAAGAAAAGATCATATTTAATTTTCTTTTAATATAGAAAAAGATATCGTAAATGTTTATAATTTTCTTAAAACTCCAACTCTTTGAGAATTCCCTCCCATTGGTGTATGTTTTACTGGAAACATTGATAAATCAACTACTTCTAATCGATTGTCAGATTTTAATTCATTAAAAAGTCTATATGGACCACCATCTTTATAAAAAACTTCCATTTCAACTTTTGTGATATTGTGAAAAATGAAAAACGCACTATCATTTGCTAAAGGATAACAATTCTCAAAATCTTTTTTAACTGCGTAGTATGAATGATTTGCATCTATAAATATCACATCAAATTTATGATTAAGTTTTGGTAAAATATCATCAGAATATCCTTTCAATAATTCAAAATTATCAAAAGTTTTTTTTAATTCAGATTCTAATCTATCTTTTGTGACTGTGTTAAGTTTATTTTCACTTTTATTCCAAACGTGATGTGTTTGTGTTCTACAATCTTCTAAAGGATCACCTACTTCATCAAATTTCCATTCTTTATCATATTTTTCAAATTCTAATTGTAAATCTTCAAATAAATCGATTCCAACTGCATAACCACCACCATTTAGTTCGTATAGTACTGATTTGAATGTTCCACCACCATAAACTCCAACTTCAAGATAATGTGGATTATTTTTTAATCTTAGATGGTGTAGAATTATTTTTAATTCACTTGGAATCACATCAGTATCATACAGGTTTATTTCTTGCATTTTCATAAATTTTTTTAACTTTTAGATCAGGATTATACTGTTCTAATTTATCTCTAACCATATTATATGAATCGAGATAACCAGCCGCAGTTTTATTACATTCGGTTATCTCAAATCTTATTTTTATTTCTTTTAGAATATCTATAAGTATTCTTTCTGTCTTATCAAATTCTTTATTAATTCCCATCTATAAAATCACTTATAGTATTTTTACCTTTTTGACTTGGACCGAATTGTAACCATCTTGGGGTATAAGTTACCCCAACTTGAAGAACTGGACCGAATTTAATTTTAAAATTGTTATTCTCAGCAACTGGATACATACCTACACCTAGACTAACTCCGATTCCAAATTCTTTTCTAAATGATCTTGCAACTTTTTTATTTTCACTAATACTTGACATAATTTCAGCACCTTTTATGTCTTGAAATGTTATACCTTCAAATGGTGTTTTAACTTGTATTCTAATCTCACCAGTTTTAGGATCTTTAAAAAGCGCAGTACCAAGTGACATTCCCATACTTAAATCTACAACTGCTGGAGATGTAATAAGTTTTGAGTTTGAAAATCTAAAAGGTATCTCAGCATTGATAATTCGCCAATTATATTCATCATAACGAGCAGTATCTGACATAGTTATTAGTGAATCACCTTGAATATATGTTGGTACTTCTATAATACTATCTCTATATTTCCATCTAACTTCAACAATAGTTTTTGGTGGTTTGTTTTTTTCAATTTTATAGAGAGAGAATAAATTATTGTACTTATTTTTCAATTCTTCTACAGTTAATTCATATCCTGATTTTTCGGCAATTAATATGCCATTTTTATCTATCATTTGAATAAGTGAATCTTGACTTGCTTTCCAATTATTTGTTATTCTAGTTGTTTCTTTTACTTGCTCATCAAGTTCATATTTAAATTTCTGTGTTCTACTTCTTTGGTAAAAAAATAATCCTACCAATAGAGCAATGAGTATAAATAGAATTATTGTTCTGTTACGAGGGTCTGTTATCCATTTTATGATACTTGCGAATACTAACATTATCTTATTTGTTTTTTTATTATATTTGTTTTAGTAGTAATTGTTTATAATTTATTGAGTTGCTGCTCCACCTGTTTGTTGAGTATAATTCCATTTTGGGTAAGGATAGATTGGTAACGTTGTTCTATATTGCCCTTTGAAATAACCATAATGAAATGTGCCACCACTCCAAATTGCAGTCCAACTCGATGATATTTTTGTGTCACCTGAAAAATACCCACCATAGAAATCACCACCAAGAAAAACATCACTTTTGAATGTACCAGTTGTGTCTAATCCATTCCAAATGCCACCATACCAATATCCATTCTCATACCAACCTTCTGTAAATATACCATTATAAAACGGCACATTATCTGCTGTACACTTCACAAAATTCCCATTTTTAACTGTCAAATTTGATAAACTACAATCTTTATATTGTCCATTATAAATTGTGATATCACCACCTAAAAATGTTACATTTGAATAATATCCATTATAATACTCACCTCCATATATGTTTGTGTTTTGAATTGTACCTTGGTGGATTGTAGCATTATTAATTGTCGAATCTTTAATATTGTAGGAACCATAAAAACCACCATTATCAATAGTCACATCGTTTAACATACCTTTATATACTTTACCCCCTGATATTGTGGAGCCAGTAAATATGCCACCTTGAACATTACCATCTACAAATGTTGAGCCTAAGAATGTACCATTATTAAAGTATCCACTTGTCCATGTTGAATTTTCAAATATACCACTATTAAATGTACCTGATGTCCAATTTGAATTGTAAAAATTTCCACTTCTCACTAAACCACTCAACCAATTTGCTGAATAGAAATCCCCAGCATTAACTGTTCCATTCTTCCAAGTTGCGGCTGAAAATACACCAGCATTAAATGTTCCACCACTCCACACTTTACCTATAAAATTGCCACTATTCCAAATACCATTAATCCAATTTGCTCTAAAATCAGTAGTGCCATTAATATTTTGCCAAGTACCATAATTCCAATCACAATTAGATTCTATAATACAATCACGAAAAATGCCACCATTAATTGTATAACCTGAAATTGTACAATTATCGAATTCTCCTTCTGTAATATAATTTGTTCCTGTTCCAATTAATGTTGAATTATCAAATTTACCATTTCGAATGTTACAATTATTTAAGGTACAATTATCTATAATATTATACCAATAACGTTTAGTTTTATATACGGTTGCATTGGTTGATTTGTTTCTTGCAAATTTGCTTGTAAAGGTGTTTGTTGAATATAAAACTTTCACATCTGAATATTTATCATCAAATATAATGTCACTTATATTACAATATTTAAATACCCCTTGGGTAAATGTTACACCAGAAAAAATATTAGCATTATAGAAAACTAACCCATCTATTACACCTCTTGTGAATGTGCCACTTCTAACTGAAACTCTACTTATAAATTGATTTGATAATAATGCCCCAGGTTTTACGTCATTATATTCTCTATTAATTACAACCTCATTTTTGGATTTATTTATATTAATAACCTTATAACCCATACTCCATTCTGCATAAGGTGTGCTAGAATTTGCTAAGTTAAAAACACCTGCTGGAAGTGGTAATGGCTCTGTATAAGAAATGTAAACAATATCATCAATTTCAAAATTACTTGTGATTTCGGTGTATAATTTTATATATCCATTCCAATTAGAATAATTGTCTAATAGTTTAACTGCATTTTTTATATTAATATATTCACTAATCTTACTATCAATTTTAGTCTGATTTGAAAATATATTTGAAATAACTGAAGAATATGTAGCCATCTAGAATTTACTTTTTTTTATATATAAAAAAACGAGCAATCAAAATAGAATATATAAAATATGAAAGTTGAAGAACGTAAAGATTTATTATTACAATCATTAAAACAATCTTTTGTTGATGATTATGATGTTTATAAAAATATTGTCGAACAAATTAATTCTGATTTTGAGAAATTGGAGTTAGGTTATCGTTGGACATATGATGAATTTTGTGTCAATTTTCTCAATGTGTCAATACAGAAACTTGAAGAAATAGATATTTTTAGATATCCTAATTTTAGTGAATTTGTTAAGAATTTTTGGAAATTTAATTTGATAATAATTAGAACAGTTATTATAAACAAATTTGAAGAATTAGGATATGATTATGAAAAGAATCTTACATCTGTTAGAGAATCATATTTTTTAGATAACCCACAATTAAAAAACTGATAATCAATAATAAAAAATTCTTATTTTTATTTAATCTAAATTAAACTTTTCCATTTTTTTATAATAATATATACTACTTTAAAGGCATTAAAAGCATTTTTAAGGCATAATCAGGCAAATATCTGATTCAAAAAACAATTAAAGGCTTTATGAGTACATATAAAGAGTTTGATGACGTTGACCTTTTTGAAGGTGTTGACGCAGAAGATGAAAGTTTGAACTTTCTCGAAAACAAGGGTTCTAACCTTGATGGGATTTATCGCCCAAAAATTACAGACAAAACAAAAGGATACAAAGCAAAAATTAGATTTTTACCTAATTTAACAAAAGAAGGTAAAGTCGGACCTGCTGCTATTGAAAAACATCAACATTATGTTGATTTGAAAAATCATCCAGAATTAGTTGGTTATTACGATTGTGATAAAAATTTCAATGACAAATGTGATATCTGCACAATGTTTTGGAAATTGAAAAATTCAAAAAACGCAACTGAAGTTGAAAAAGCAGAACTTATCAACAGAAATACTAAATATTATTCATATATTTTAGTTATGGAAGATGAGCAAAACAGAGAATTAGAAGGAAAAATCTTAATTTACCCTTATGGTTATAAGATCAAAGAGAAAATTAAAGATCAAAGAGACGGTTTAGCTGGTGATCCTTGTAATGTTTTTGATTTGGCAAATGGAAAAGATTTCCAACTTGTTATTAAACAAGTAGGCGAATTTCCAAATTATGATTCTTCATCATTTTTAGCTATTTCACCTATTAAAATTATGGGTAAACCTGCTCCAACTGTTGTTGATGAAAAAACTGGAAAAAATAAGATTGTGAACGCTAAGGTTAAAGAAAAAATTTCTGAATTTTTGACAACCCGTGATGTTGATTTGGCAGACCATATGGCAAAAGAATGGACTACAGAAGATCGTTTCAAAGTAACACAAATCTTAGAAATTCTTCAAGGACATGATGTGACTGTTACTGAGAGAAAAGCGGCAAAATCTGCGGATGATGAGTTATCAACAAAAGAACCAGACGATGAAAACATCTTTGGTGAAGATGCTGATGACGCTGGAGATTTTTTCGATATAGATGAATCATAATCAGATACTTATCTATTAAATTAGCAATAAAAAAGAGAGTTAAAATTTTAACTCTCTTTTTTTGTTTATTGAAATCAAACTTATTACGGAATAATAACAGCCCAATCGCCAGTTGGTCTTGCATATTCACCAGTAAGTGTGTGAGTTGCGGTTATAAATGAATTGCCAGGATTACCAACAACTGTAACTAAACCAGTAGCATTAACTGTAAATACGTCAGTATCTCCTGATTCAAATGTACATTCTTCTATAATGTCTAAACCATCTTGGTTAACAACTGTTAGTTGCTGTGTAGTACCAGTTGTGGTTCCTGTGAAACCTACTGGTGTTACAACTACTGATGTTACTGGATAAGTATATGAATAAAGTTCTGTTGTTCCAGTTGGTCCATCATTATGTGTTGTAGTAATAACAATAGGAAGACCTGCAGATGATTGAACTATAGTGATTAAACCAGATGCACTAACAGTAGCACGAATACTATCTGAAGCAAATGTACATTCACTTATTACATTTACTGAATCTTGATTAACAGCAGCTAATTGCCATGTTGAACCAGTGTAACCAGTTATGCCAGCTGGAGTTACAGTAATTGAAGTTGTTGTAGAATCAACAAGTACTGGAGTTGTTGTTTCATAAGTTGTTCCAGTTGGTGCTATTTTCCAAGCATCATTATTTTCATCGGTATAGTAAACATACCAATCTGTGTCTATTGAAGTTGGAGTTAAGTTTCCTGCTTCAAAGTCTGTTTGAAGTCCATTTGTATAAAATGCCCCTCTCATAATTTTTCTTATTCTCATTATTTTATAGATTATTTTTTGTAGCTTACATTATATATTAATTTAAAAATCTAAAAAACAATATAATTTAAAATTTCCCAAAAAATTTTAATATATAATAAACATGAAATATATATTGGCATATAAATTATTTGAGAAGTCATCATTAACATCTTTAGGTATTGAAAATGATGTAATGGTTGATATACAAAAGCAATTCGCTTTATCTTATGATGCTCAATGGAAACAATTGACATATAAAAAAGATTTAAGAACAGAATTACGAAAGGAAGACAACCTTTTTATTGCATTATCTGAAAATAATATTATTGTAATTTTTATAGTTGAAGGTAAGTTATATGTAGATAATTATAAATTTTATCAATCAGATGATATGGGAAATGAATATTGGGATAAAGAAGATAGAATAGAAACTAATGTTACAGAAATTAATAAAGAAATTCCAAGAAATGCTAAAATATATAAATTAATATCAGGTGATTGGACATATGAAAATAGAGCAAAAAGACGATTAAAGAAGAGTACTGAAGAATTTGATGATTTTACAAATAAATTTAAAAAAGATTTTGCTGATAGTTTTACAAATATTGTAAAGAAATTATTCACCAAACACGCCAATTTGATACAAAATATGATTATTCGTAATCTGATAACTCAAAATAAAGATATATCACCAGAAGAAGCAAAAGACATATTATCATTCAATATAGATAAAGCAAAACATTCAAATTTTCTTATTAAAAGAGGAAGAGAAGCAGATCCTTTTAAATTAAAAGTACAATATATCAGAGATAATTCATTAACAATATTTAATGAATTTTTAATAACATTCGAAGATAAAATGACCGAAAAATATGGTGAATATTTAAATATACCTGAATTGTGTAAGAGATACTCCAAGGATAAAATACAAACTGCATTTATGTATTATTTATATAGTGGAAAAATAATGAATTTATAATGAAAATAAAAAAATTTAACGAAGAAGGTTTAACCGAAGGTATGAATAATGTAGAAGCTATGAAATACCATGTAACTCAATTGAAAAATCTAAATTTTTATATTGATGTTGAATTGATAAATAATAATAGTAGAATTAAAATTAAACATAAAGGTTTTCCTTTAATTGATGTAAATAATAATGATTTAGGTATTCAAACTTTAAATACTTTTTTAATGGGAATGAAATTTGGTATAGAATACGGTAAAGATATGTAAAAATTATGGACTATTTGAAATTATTTGAAAATATTGATTATAACAATTTAATAACGTCTTACGAATCTTACACAAAATCTAAGAAGAAGTTCCGAAAGATATTAAGTGAGATACAACCTCTTGCGATTTGGATTTACAAAACTATTTGGGAGGAATATGGCTCAGATTTTTATGATCATGATATAGATGGAAATATAGAAGATTTAGGTAATAGTTGGAATGATTTGTTTCTTGAAGATGTTTCTGTTAGTGAAGCAGGTATTATTATTTATTATGAATATGAAATTGATCATAAATATGGTGATAGTGAAAAAGTTAATTATTATTTAGAAATAAGTAGAGAAATGTTTGAACATTATCAAGAACGATTCCCGATTGATGAAGAAGTAAAAAAATATAATTTGTAATGGTTAAATGGTTTGATAAATCAACACAGAGATATATGGAATCTATATCAAAAGAAGATGATTTGGAAATTGGAATGGCTCGTAGAGTTTATTATGAAAAAATGTCACCAGAAGATGCGGTAGTTGATATGGTTCAACAGAATGAAGGTGTTGTAACTGTAAAAGAATCAATTGATGCTTGGAATAGAGTTGCCGCAAAAAATATGAAAATAAGAAATGTTAGTATTAGATTATTTCTACTTGGAATGTTAGTATGGATATTAGCATTTATTTTAGCATTATGATAAATAAAAATATAAAAATGAAATATTTGAAAACTTATAACGAAAGAAATGAAATTGATGGTAATCGTTATTATCCATCAGAACAAGATGAATTTGAAGAAATAAATGGTAATATAATACAAGATGAACCAGAATCAGAAAAAGATGAAATTGATGGTAATAGATATATACCTATTACAGTTAAGAAACACGGTGATGAAGAAACTGGTACGGTTAGAAAATTTTTCCAAGATAGAGGATTTGGTTTTATTATAGGAGATAATGGTGAAGATTTTTTTACAAATAAATATCATTCAATAGATAAAATTAAAACTGGTGATAGAGTAAAATTTACAATAAAAAGATCAGGTTCTAGTAAAAATGATAAAGCAATTAAAGTAAGATTATTATGAAATATTTAAAAATATTTGAGAAATATAGTAAAATTAGAAACGATATCATAAAAGCTGTTCGTGATGTTGATGAGGGTGGTCCTTGGATGTATGACGAGAATGAATATTTTGAAGATTGCCCATTTGAAAATGAATTATTATTACTTCACCAAAAAGAATATATCGAAGATGTGTATTGGAATAGTCATATGGAATGGACCATTTCAATAGGGGAATTTACAAAAGAATATAATTTGATGATAGATGAAGCAAAGGAAAAGATATTATCTGAAATGTTAAAAAACCCACAATTATATTCAAAATATGGTGAATATATTGAAAATTTGGGTATTAAATTGCCAGGTTGGATGGATCAATCAAATAAATATAACTTATGAAACATTTAAAAACATATGAAAATTGGTTTAAAAAGACTTGGGATAAATTGTTAGAACCTGATGTTAGAGAACATTATTTTCAAGCTGATTGGTCAGATGATGAAAAACAAAAATTAAATAAATTGTATTTTGAAGAGAAATTAGAAGGTGGTTGGAAGGTTTTCAAATATCAATCACAAATCATAAATACAAGTATAACAATAAAAAAATATTTTCATGAAACTATACCTGGACACGCAGAAAGAGTACACAGCGTTTATATTAATGATAAAAATAAAGAGTTTGTAGATAAACATATAGATGATGTTATTGATTATGTAAAACAATTTATACCTGACGAAGAAACAACAGCAAATAAATATAATTTATGAGATATTTAAAAGAATATAAATCATTTACTTCACCTGAAGAACAACGAATCAATGATATTCTTGATAGAGGTTTAGATAATGCATCACAAGATGAATTAGATATATTAAAAAACCAAGGTGAAGTTAAACGTCAAAATAAATTTACTGGTGATAGTATGGAATTTGATTTAGAGAAAACTGAAGATTTTGGTGATGAAATTAGAGCAACAGGAATTCTAACTTATCACAATGAAGAATATTATGGTTGGTTCACTTTACCAAAAGGTGATGATCAAGGTAAAAATACTTGGGACTTTTTTCAAGGTTCTATGGAATTTGATCCCGACCCAGACGATTTATATGAACTTGATTCTATGATACAAGAAATCGAATTTGAATATTTAGATTAATAATACTCAATTATTTTATCAATCCATTTTTTAGTTTAGAAATTTTTTGTATCTTTGCATTATAATTAAAACTAATGTTTAATCTTTAAATACAGAATCACAATGGGATACATGAAAGACATATTTATTAGAATTGAAAATGGTGATGCTTTGAACGCAAACGAAGCCGCAGTAGCCAAAGCCGCAGGTTACGAAGTTGAAGAAATTAATGGTAAATTTTATGTAAAAGAAAAAGAATAATGTCAGAAAAATTCCAAATAGTATTATATTATAAGAAGAGAATCATTATTGGTGGAAAACCTTCCATTGAAACTTTGGTTACTGTTAAAAAGAAATTTGCAAATTTTGATGATAATGATATGAATGATATTCTTGATCAGTATCTTGATGATAAACGAGGTAAAGGACGTGAAGAAGTTGTTAGCACTTGGGCAATGATTTATGATGATAAAAAATTCATGGAAAATGTTCTTAAAGTTGAGAATGATGAAAGTTTTGTTGAATGGGAAGAACGTTCAAAAGAAATTATCAAACAGAAAATTATCGAATTGTAATGTACCACGACACCATACATATAATTTTCACTTCAGTACCTCAAAGTGATATTGATTTTAAATATAATTTTCTTATATCTAAGAATGATTGGTTGCTAAATCATAAACCGATTGTTTATCAAGAACTTTTAGATAAATTGTATAGTTATGGATTTAATCCTGATTATATCAATTTCCCTGATATTAAAGATAAGAATCAGAATGTATTTTGTGAATATAATGGTGCACCAAATTTTATTATATTTTTTAAGGCATTTGAAAAAATATTAAAACCCCAAGGGTTTAATATTACATTTGAATATGGTTCTATGATTGATGGAAAATTTTATCCAAATAATATGAATTTCTATTCTTCCATATCATTTGTGCAAAGTTATTATGGCGAAAAAGATATTATTGATGGTATTAGTTACTGCAAGTCTGATGAATGTTATCAAATTGTAAATAGTGATGGTGAGATTGTGGATTCTATGAGTTCAACTTATGGTGGTTATTCTAAATATAACAATAACAAAGAAGATGAAAAGTTAAAAGATGAATTTTTTAAGCGTCATAGAGTTTCTGTATATCTTCGAAAATATAAATTAGAACAACTTTTAGATCTTACTAAGTAACTTATTTAGATGTTTATCAAATATTTCCTTTATCTTATCTCTATAACTTCTTGGAAACAATATTGAATCATGTACTGTGAAAAATATCATTTTCGGGTATTTTTCTATAACTTCCTGAACTACATTATTAAACATAAATTCACTTTCCATTCTTTGAAGATGATGTGATAAAAATCTATAATTTTTCTTCTCTGTTTTAAATTCTAAAATATATTCATACACAGAAGGATATAATTTTTTGAATATTCTATTTTCTTTCTTATTTTCCTCATTATTTCCAAATAATACTTTATACATTAGGTTTTTAGCATCTTTTCGTGTCTTTAAACGTGACTTTTGAATAATATCATCATAAACAAGCCCATTTTTAACCAAATCAAAATATCTGCGAGTATCACCATTTATATGTGGAACCTCTTTTTTCAAGAGTATAGCAAAGAAAAGTGGTTGTGAGTTTGTTATATCTAATTCATATAACTGCTCACCATTAATAGATAAAAACTCACTTCTAATTTCTCTTTTTAAAATTGTAAAATTGGTGTGAAATCTACCATAAGAATCGAATTTGAAATATATGTTTTTGATACTAATATTTTCTATTGATATCTCATTCTTTTTATATTTACTCAAGTCAATTTGCTTAGTGGCTTTTAATTCATCTAAAAAGTCATTAGATTTTTCATAATCAATATCTATGTGTTGTAAATGATTAACAAGAACTTTTCTTATTTCAAGTGGTATAGGACTATTATTCAGTTCAGTAATAGATGTTTCATACAGATCCCTGTTCAATTTCTTTATTAAAATTTTATCATAATTTTTGTATCTTATTGTGTCATAGATATTTAATATATTTAATTTATAAGTGTTTGTCTTTTTCCCGACATAATATTTTGAAACAAGATTGATGAATTTTTTTTCAATTAGATACATCATATAATAATTATAGAATTCCCCATATTTTTTTCTTAATATTGTTGATGAAAGATTAAATTTTATCTCACTATTATTAGAGAAATAGTATTTAATTAAAAGTTCGTGAATTATGTTAATAAGATATGATGTTTTGAGATTTTTACCTTTAAACTCTACCTTCTTCTGGTGAGTTAAATATTCAAATTCTTTTGGTACAAATTGGTAGATGTAATCATTTTTGTGATAAAACATTAAGTATAATAATTCCTTTTGAATTTATACTACTAGAAAAGAAAATGGTTTAATGTTTTTTTGATAATAATTCTATAATTCTGTTAACTAAATTTTTTAAATAAATGGCTCCAGCACCTACGGCTAATCCTAGTATTTTTTTAGGTAATGTGTCAATATCTAATCCTTCTTGTTGAGTTATTTCTAATAGTGACTGTAGAATAGGTATGCTAATACTAACATAACCGAACATTTCAATAAATCGTTCTATAGTTTTGCCAACTGTTTTACCAATTGTGGCTGTTATTTTATATATTGATAGCAATGAATTTTTTATTTTCTCTACTAATCCTAATATACCTTTTTCTTTTAATGCTATTTTCATTTTTTTGATACCATCACTATTTATATTTAATATTTCAGCAATTGCAAAAACACTTAAAAGAATAATTTCATATGCACCTAATTTTAAAGGCTGTCCAGAATTGTAGAATAAACTTTCTATTACTGGTATTAAATATGGTATAAGGGTACCAAATGTAGAAGCAAAATAAATATTTAATTTATAATCTTTTACAACTTTATTTACCAACGCTTTATGTTGATAAGCAGTTTTTGATTTTGCTTTTTCATATAACATTTCAAAATCAATTTGATTTGCTTTTTCAGTTAATAAATATGTATCAAATTTAGTTATCATTTTCTTGATCTTCTTTTAATGCTTTTACTAATCCATCAATTTCTTCTTGTGATATTGGAATAGGTTCAATATATTCATATTCTTGTTCCATATCAATATCATCAAATTCTATTCTTTTAGAAGTTTTCCATTTACCAATATGATTTATATCACCAATAATATAATTCCAAAAAATGGTTTTATTTTGTTTATCTATTTTTATGGTTAATGTACCTAATTCAAATATATAATATATATAATTTTCAGAAAATTCTATTTTATTACCATCATTTATATACTGTTTAACATAATATGTGAGAAGTTTATATTGTTTTTTATATTTTTCCTCTTTTTCATATTCCTCAATTTCATCATTAGACATTTTTGAAAATTTTCTATGTTTTAAAAATCCTTTTATAAATTTATAAAGAAAAAAGGCACTTGCTATTGTTAACATCCAACTAAAGCCTTCATTCATTTTATATGTTTCAAATTTAGTTATCATTAATAATATTTTGGTTTATTTTTAATTTGTTGATTTTGTTCTACTAAACCCAGCCACACTTGAAAATCACGAAATTCTGCACCATCAAATTTTTCCGCAATTCTTTCCGCAGTTGCTTGTGTTATTCGTGAGTTATTAGAAAGTCTAACCATTTTAGGTAATATTTCTTGTGAATGTCCTTCTTTAACAAGTCCAATAATTTCATAATCTTTTATTATGTCACCATTATCAAATTCTATATTACTCCAAGGCTCCGTTGATGGTCCTGATGATATATTTATAGGTGTAGCAGTTTTAATTCCATCACCATCTTTATATTGAATTGGTAGTTCTTTATTGATTGCCTCTTCAATATCATCATAGATCTGTTCCATTCGTGATTGAATCATAGAATTTTCGTTTATAAATTCTTTAAATTTTTTCATATTCTATTATTTTTTTGCAAAAATTTCTAATAAATTAGATGTGGTTTTTTCAAAACTATACGCTTTTCTTGTTTCTATATTTATATCATACCTGTGTTTACTTTATAGATAAAATCATCCCACATTGAAGCGGTTGAATCAAAATTTTCAAATATTTTAAATTTAGTTATCATTTGGTCTATATATTTTTTTTACAAATTACTTTTTGTATCTTTGTACCATCAAACTAAAAAATTGTAAAGAAATGAGAGAAGAATTTTTAGACAGACTTACATCAGCAACAAACCGTTCAAAGAATCAGACAAAATTTCTATTGGATTTACTTGATAATGATGTCTTTAAGTTGATGGAACTTGAGGAAAAACTTAAAAATAATTTTGTTGGATATTGTCCAGGTGATAGAGAAACTTGTGATGAAATTCTTTCAATGAATAATGACACAGTATGGTTCAAACTAACTTTTAAAACTGAATATAACGTATGAGATACTTTTTAAAAATATTAAGAGAGCAAAAAGTTGATATTAAGATGAATAATCAGACCGATAGTGGTTTCGATTTAATTCTTCTTACTGATAAAGCATATAATCAGGTAATAAATAAACTCAATTATCTATACAAGAGAGACATTGGAGTGAATGTTGCTTGGGAATTTAAAGCCCGAAGAAATTGCTTTAAAGTTTATAGGGATTCTGAAATAAAAGAAATTAAAGAGAATTTAAATCCCTTTACAAATAAAACTCAAGGAATGGTTATTACATTTTCTTGTGATGGTGTTGATTATTATACTGAAGATAAATCACAAATTGGTAATGTTGTTCCAAAAACTTCAATTAAGTATAAAGATACCAATATTTTGTTGAGAGCGTTAAAATTAAGTAATATAAATTTTGACTTAACTACATAAAATGAAGAAAAATAATTTTTTAAATGCGATTTCCTTAAAAAAAGGAGAAAACGGGAATAAATTGATATATTTCATATCTATGAGTGATCTTGACATTTTTGGGAATAATCCTGAAGAAGGTATTGATGGAAGATTTTACTTCACAATTGAGATTGATGGAAGAAATTTAAATTTTTATCAAATAGGTGAATATCCAAATGCCTTTGCAGATGAATATGTTACACAATCTTTTGTGTTTGCTCCTGATAATGAACAGAATGTTGAACTTCACATAATTAATGATTATGAATAAAATATGTAGTACAGATATTGTTTTAATGCAAGGATTACCAGCAAGTGGTAAAAGTACCTTGAACCAACTTTATGTTGATAATGGTTATAAGATTATATCTAGAGATAATATGGGATGTACTATGGCTGGGGTTTTACAACACATTAGACAAAACAAATTAACCAAAATCGTTGTTGATGCGACTTTTCCAACTGTTGAATCGAGAGAATCATTTGTTGGTTATGCTCAAGAAAAAAGTTTAACAATTGGTTGTCATAGAATGAAAACTTCAAAAGAAGATTGTCTTATCAATGCTATGTTAAGGTGTAAAAAAATTACTGGGGAGTTTTATTTCTTTCATAAAGAACTACCTGATGGATGGAAGAAAGATCCACAAGTTTTTGTTATGCCTGTAATTTTCAAACAAGTTAAAGAAGCACAAGTTCCACGAAAAATAGAAGGTTTTGATGAAATTATAAGTACCCCATTTATTAGAAATTGGGAAGATAATTATACTAATAAAGCAGTTTTTGTCGATTTAGATGGTACAATTAGAGAAACACTCGATGGTGCCAAATATCCTATATCTTTTCATAATCAGAAGATATTACCTAATAGTGCAGAAATATTAAGAGAATATAAAGAAAAAGGATATTTAATTTTAGGGATATCAAACCAATCAGGTGTAAATAAAGGTGAATTTATCGATGATGTAAATGCCATTATTGAAGAAACAAAAATGATGTTGGGTGAAGATATAATTGATGATTATATGTATTGTCCACACACAATGCCAGGGCAAATTTGCACTTGTAGAAAACCTCAAAGTGGAATGGGATTATTCTTTAGAGATAAATATAAACTTAATTTAAGTCAATGTATAATGGTCGGTGATAGAACAACAGATAAAACTTTTGCCACCAGATTAGGTATAATGTATTACGATCAAAAACAATTTTTCAAACGATGAAAGCAGGAGAAATTTACATAAAAGAAACTGGTAATAGTCCAGCAGATTCAAACACAACAATTAAAGGTGTTAGTGTTGATTATCTAAGATGGTTAGAAGATATTGTTGAAAGACGATATGAACCTACTATACTTAAATGGATTAAGAAAATGTTCGAACATGCCGAGGCAAAACAATGGTTTGAAACATATTGGGCAATTGATGTCCATGGGACATTTTCTGTTCCAGATTATCGAAAAACAGTTAAAGAGATAGAATATTACCCTTATGCCAAAGAAACACTTCAACTAATGAGCCAAAGACGGGATATTATATTAATAATGTCCACATCATCATATCCAGACGAAATTAAGATTTATATGGAACAGTTGAAAACAGATGGAATTGTTTTTAATTATGAAAATGAAAATCCTGAAATTTCAAGCGATAAAGGTTCGTTTGGTTATTATGAAAAGAAATATTATTTCAATGTATTTTTTGAAGATAAATCAGGGTTCAATCCTGAAAGAGATTGGAAATTTTTATATGATTATTTTTCTACAACAAAATATGTTCCAGATGATACATGGGATATGAAATATATAGAAGAATATCATAAAGAATAAAGAATAAATTAAATTAATGAAAGAATTAACAAAAAATGAGCGTTTTTATATGTATAACGCAGCTATTGAACAAATAGAACATGGTAATAAACGTTCTATCTGCACATCTTTAAGACAAGTAGTTTTAGCTTTAAAAAAAGAAAGTGTTAGTGTTCAAGATATTGAAAAACATTTTCCTGAACTAAATGAAAGATTACCTTTACCACCTAATGCCGATGATGAAGTGAGAGTTAACGTCTTGATTGAGTGTATAAAATCACTATAAATGGGGTTTTTGAGTAAAATATTTGGTTCTTCGGAGCCTAAGGAACAGACAATTGAAGATTATATGAAAAGTAATCAAGTGCCTGTTATTTTTAAAAAATTATATTATACTTATCCAACCAATGTAGTTAATAATGAAAATGTTAAAATGGATTATACATCTTATGAAGATTTTATTAAAGATTATCCTGAACTTAGATTTCACCAATATAAACTTGAGAACTGTAAAAATATAACAATAACTTCTGGATTTTTCTTCCATTTTAGAGGTTATTATTATAATTGTAAATCAATTGAAGCATGTTTATCTAAGTTAATAGGATTTTATATGAAAGATGATTGGTATAGTCAACCAAAAGATAAATGTATGTTGGCTACAAAAAATTATTTTGATAAAAGATTTAGTAAATCGAATTGTTTTCTTGTTGAGGTTGGTGATAATATACAAATGAAATTCTTTAAAGTAAATAATAAAATTATTCTTACTGATGAAGGTTATCATTCTAATAAATATTCGACATTAAGTATTGGTGATGTGAACAATAAGCCTATATTATTGGGTGATAAAGTTCCATTGATAAATTTGGAAGGTGAATGTCGTGAGTTCTTTGGTTATAAAAATGATGATAAATTATATACTGAAATGAAATCAAAAAATGTTCCTGATTTTTTCAATGTATATTATGGATATATAATAAATCATCAAACTTCAGGTATGGTGACTGGGGTTCCAGTATTAGAACCACTTTTAAGAAGAAAAGATGTTGTGGTTGATTTTTTAAAGCACGATGAAATTGATTTTGATAAATATTTGGAAAGTTTTACAAAACAATCACGAAAGCAAAAACTGGAAAAGTTAATGAGGATTAATAATGAGATATAAAAAAAGACGAGTAAACTCGTCTTTTTTATTTTAGCTGTGTTTTTTCGTTTGCATACTTTTTATTGTTGCCGCTGCTTCCTTAATTGTTTCCTTTTTAAATGAATTGATAATTTTTTGAATTTGTGCTACGATTAATTCCAATTCTTCCTTTGTTAACGTATCATCTTTAAGTGCTTCTGAAATGATATTAAATAAAATTGCTAATTCTGAAATTACATTCTTTGCTTGTAACCAGAATGTTCCGAGTACTAATGATAATACACCAAAAACGAGTGTTAAAATTTGCCAAAGTTCCATATTATAAGTTTTATTTTTATATATTAAATTTTTTTATTTCAAAAAGTCCCCGTATATTTGCCTCATCAAATACAGAGAAAAATTGAGTTCTTTAACAAACTGAAAAACTATATAAAAAATCTTCACTCAGATTTTTTTATCTCAAAAAGACTCCGTATTTTTGTATCATAATTCAGACAACAAATGTTTAACCACTTAAAATAAAAAAATATTATGGCAACTAACAACTTATTCGCAAAAAAGAAAGCAACAGCAAAAGCAACAACTCCAAAGAAAGACGACAAAACTGTTGTTATGGTTCCTGGCGAAGATTTTGCTACCCAACTTGCAAGGTTCAACGAATTGAAAGCATCTGTCGCAAACCTGACTGCCGAACTCAAAGGACTTGAAGGTGATATCAAAGCTGAAGGTGTTGAGAAATTCATTGAACTTTATGAAACTGGAAAACGTAATCCAGGTTCTTTCAAACTTGAATCTGAAAAAGGTGACAAAATTATGGTTATTGCAATGGACCGTTACCTGAAAGTTGATGAAGAACGTGCATCAGAATTGATTGAAGATTTTGGTGAAGGTATCGTAACAGAAAATACAACTTTCGCTTTTAACAACACTCTTCTTGAAAAATATCAAGAGAAAATTTCCGAAATGATTATGAGCGCAGGTTTTATGTCTGATGAAGAAAAAGAAGATTTGATTGTTGCAACCAATTCATTTGAAATCAAGAAAGGTGCCATCAATGAAGCAATGACTCTCGGTAAAGGTGAAGTTGCAGACTTTCTTGGAAGTATTCAGCCAGTACTTCAACTGAAACAAACAAAATAAGAAAAATAACAAAACAAAAAAGCCACTCAAATGAGTGGCTTTTTTTATATATCAGTTTCTTCCTGTTTATCTTGTATTATTCTATCTAATTCTTGTAAGTCTTGAGATGCTAATTCGTCTTCCCATTTCTTTTTCCATAAGTCTAATGCGTTATATGCTGATTCTATTTGTTGTGATGTTTTACAACTTCTAATTATACTCTTAATTTTAGCTAATTCCCTAACATAAGTTCCTTCATTCACAAATTCATTATATTTCTTCATAATTTATCTTATTCTTTTGTTCTTGATCTAATTAACCAAGCTGATTTTTCTTTTTTCATTATCATATCTTGCAAGAAGTTTTGTGTACCATCATCTAAGCCTTCAGTTGATAAGAAATTTCTTATCTCTCTAATAATAAATTCATAATCTTCTAAAATTAATTCAAATATCTTCTTCTCGTCTGGTGTTGGTTGACTATCATCATATTCAGGTATTTCTGTTACTTCAAGATATCCTTTTAATGAACCAATTGGTTTACCATTTAATTGTCTAATTCTTTCAGCAATTTCATCTACATTATCAGCTAATGCGTCATAAAGTTCATTGAGAAAACTATGAGTAGGTCCAAAGCCTGATCCAACTACATTCCAATGAAAATTCCATACCTTCAAGTATAGTACAAAGTGATTTGCCAATAATCTATTGTAAAAATCAATAGTTAATTGGTCTTTTTCAATTCCTAATTCTTCAAAGTTTTCAAATATTTTTTTAATATGTTTCATTTTATTGGTATGTTTTTTCTAAATAATCATTTATCAAATACGTAGGTATATTAAAATCATTATCATTTGCCCAATCTTTAAATTTGTTTAATTCTTCTTCTAATTCTTGTTTACCAAGATTGGTATAATTTAAGGAATTTAAATATTCATCTATTTTTTCTTCAAAATGTCTTAAATGTTTCATAATCCTATATATTAATTTTCCCAACCAACAAATGCTTTTACATATTTTTCACCAACCATTTTCAAACCATTTGCTCTATGATTTCCATCTATTATTCTATAATCATTATTAAATGCTAATTCATTGCTAATAATTATTGGTGGATAATACTCAGTTTCTTTATACTTTTCAGCAAATTCTTCAGCACGACATTGGTCCAATTCAAATTCATCTAAGTCTATATTATCTAACTCAATTTTGAGTAATTTATACGTTGAAAATTCTTCTATTCTTTCACCTAAATCTCCATTTTCAAAATCTTCATAGTTATGTAATTCTTGAACATATTGATATATAATATCTTCTGGTAAAATATCACCTATTTTTGCATTGTTGATTATATTCATTATGAAGTCAAATCTTGAACTTTCAAAGTATTTTAAATGTTTCATTTTTATAAGTTATATTTGTCTGAAGCTATTAAATATCCATATTTATCAACAATTTTAGAATGTATTATATTATCATCAACTAATTGTTGATATCGTTCTTTTTTATCATTAATATCTAAATCTTTCAAATACCATTCTTGAAATTTGTATGATTTAAAGAATTCTAAAATTGAATTATTTTCAACTTTCGCAATTTGAAATAATGTATAATCTTTTTGATTGTAGGTTTCCCAATATCTATATTTGTATTCAAAAAATGCATCATCAATTAATTTTCTAAACATTTTTAGATTATTACTCTTTATAAATTCTGGGAACAATTCATCTGGTGATATAACAAAGTTTTGTATGTTGTTATATACTGATATATTTAGATCTTTAAAATCACCTAAATTTTCATAAGAAGAAATTTCATATGAAAAATCTCCCCAATCACATTGTTCAATAAAATCTTTAACAGAATCTACTTTTAATTTATTTTTTTCAATATAATTTATCATATCACCAACATCAAATATTAATTCACAATTAAAATCTGAACGACTTGGGAAATCAAATTCAAATGGCATAACACTAACAACATCACCCGCAGCATTTTCCATTGCTCGTTCATGTTCCATTCTAATTTCAGTCATCATGTCATCCATAACTCCTTCTAAGCCAAGTTCTTCTAACAATTTTAATATTTCACCTTGTTTATCTACATCTATTTCTATACCTACGAATTCTGCTAATTTTTCAATTTCTTTAAGTGTATCACCAGAAAGATAATTACCAACATATTCTAATTCATCTTTTTCTATATAATGTTCATATTCATTATATGATGATGATAATTTTCGAATATAACCAATTGTGCCTTCTTCTATACCAATAAAATCTTCTAAACTATTTTCATTAAATTGAAGTTCAAACTGATCAGGAGTATAAGGGAAATCAACATCATAGTCAAAATCTAAATCAACATATTTTATAATTTCTTTGATATCAATTTTATCATCTGATATCTGTTGAAGAACTGAATATAATTTACCGTGATCCACACTTTCGTATATTTTAAATTTTGTTATCATATGTTATATTTATCTACTGCTTTTTTTAATTCCACTATTTCTTCTCTAATTTTATCATGTTTTTTTGATAACTCACTTTGTTTACCATAAAGTGTTATCTGTGAATAAGGATCAATGTCATGCCATTCCTCATCTACGTCTCCATTAGGTGTAATAATTTTTTTATCACTATAAAATTCTGTAAACTTTACTTTTACCCAAGGTCCGCAAGGTTCTTCATTTCTAAATGATGCAGGATCAAATACTTCTAAATCAACAATGTTTCCTGTATGTTGAGCCCAACAGGAATTACAATAGAACTCTCCCCAATTATTTAACATTTTTTCTTTAATGAATTCGTCAACACTCAACGGACCAGCAAGTTCATATTCTCCTTTTGCATCATATTTATATGCTAATTCACCTTCAGGAACCAATAAATCATATCTAACTTCATCAATAAAAAATTGATAACTCTCATTATTTTTGATATTTTGTTCATATGTTTTTAAGTATTTCATAAGTTATATTTTGTTACTTCTATTTCTGTTTCAAATTTTTCTATTTCTTCTGGTGTTAAATATCTTATGATATTTGTATGTTCACTTACACCTTTTTCACCATTATTATACATATGCTCATAAGACCCACTTCCAGGAAAATGCAATTCTCTTATTATTTTAATGTGTTGTTCTTTTTGTGATTTTAAATATCTACCTGACATTAAAACATAATCACCAACTTTGGGAAGGTTATCGGATGTCCAAAGTGATTTGGTTTCATATATTTTAAAATTAGTTATCATAAGTTATATTTATTTGCCATCATTTTTGATTCAATATCTGGATAATTTTCTAATCCTTTTAAGTATTCAAAATTTAAATAATTTTCTAAACTTGGATTTTTATCTAACTCATTTTCAATTAATTGATAAAATGGTTCACCTTGTTTTAATTTTTTATATGCATCTTTTATATGTAAGAATATTGGAAAGAATTTACATATCAAATTGTAGTTACAATTTCTTGTTGCTCTTATCATACTTTTCCCGTGCATTTCAAAATCGCCAGAATTTCCTCCAATATAATATTTGAAATTTCCACTATTATTATTTCTATTATGTCGATATAATAAGATATTCATTGCATATGTACCACCACCTTTAAAATTTGTGTTTTTATCATAACGAACTGTCAAATTCGTATAAGCATAACTTCTTTTATATGGTTTTGATAAGCCAGCCCATGCTTTTTCACCTTCTTTATCATAAGAATCTCTTTCATCATTAAGAAATTCTTTATTATGTTTAACATATAGTTTTTTCCAATTATCAGAAGTATTATCTTTAAAAGTGCCGTATTCTGTAATATATTTAGCAAAATCATCTGAAACATATAATCTATCACTTGGACTTAAGAATAATGGTTGTTGTTTTATATTAATTTCTTCAAATAATTTTAGGTATTTCATAGTCTATATATTTTTTATTTAAGGGGGTTTTTGTATCTTTGTAGTCTAATAAAAAAAGGAACTCTATGGCATTATATGATAAATTTCGGTATATGTACCCCCCAAGACCCGAATATTGTCTTTCAGACGATCAGTTAATTAAATATGAAAAGGATCATTTTATCCAGCCAAAGTTAAATGGTTCGTGTGCGACTATTTATATTAAAAAAGAAGAAATTAAAAATTTTGGTAGACATAGGAATGAAAATTTATCTAATTTTACATTATCTGATGATGATTTAAAAATTTTAAATTGTGGTAATAAAAATTGGAATGTTTTTGTTGGTGAGTATATGAACAAAAATAAGAAAGGTGTAGATGGTAAACCTTGGAATCATAAATTTGTTATTTTTGATATTTTGGTATATAATGGTGAATATTTGCTTGGCACCACATTCCAGGAAAGAGTAAAATTACTTGATAATATTTTTGATATTGTTGAAGAAAATGATTATTTATATAAAATAACTGATAAAATATATCGAGTAAAAACTTTCTATGATAATTTCCAAAAACGGTGGAAGGATATTATTAAAATTGATATGTTTGAAGGCTTTGTATTAAAAAAAATCAACCAAAAATTAACAAGAGGTACAACAGAAAAAAATAATCTATCACATAAATGTAGAAAACCAACAAAAAATTATGTTTTTTGAACCCAGTTTCTAAATTTACATATTTCATCTAACCAATTATTTCTTATACAAATATTATATGGCACTCTATTTGAAATTTTTCTAAATTCTTTCAAAGTTTCACATTTGACTGCGAATATTTTACACATATCTATATTCCAATAATTGTGTGGTTTTGAATTTGTTAATTCAAAACCACATTTCATATAAATATCATCTAACCAATTATTCCTTAAGGCTGCTCTATAACTTTTACTGAGCCTATATTCTTTTTTTGTGTTATATTTTTTTGCATCTATAACACATTTATTTTTAGTCCATTTTCTGATTCCGCCTCCAATTGCTCCTCCAATTGAATTGTTTAAAAGTTTCCATCCATCATCCTTATACTTATTTATATAAAATTTTTCTTTAATTCTTGAAATTTTAACATCTAAATAATCAGTTAATTTTATATGTTTATACAACGAATTGTTATTTTTTATGTGAGAATAAACAGGACCTTTCTTCAAATGTTGTTGGTGTCGTTGTTCAAAATTGTATGTTAGTCCAATATATGCAACATTATCATTTGTAAACTCATATACATATATACATCTTTTATATTTATTACCCTTTAACTCCATATGTTGACATATTTCATCTAGCCATCCATTTTGCCATGCTTTAGAATAACTACTCACACACTTTAAATTATATTCTGTCCTTGAATTATATTTTAAGGCTTCATTTTTACATTGTTCTTTAGTCCAATATTCTTTTTCATGTTTAATTTTTATCATATGTGAACATATTTCATCAATCCATTTATTTTTTAATGAAGCGCCATATGCTGAGCCTGAATTTTTACAAAATTCATTTTTAGTTTTATATTTTAATGCTTCTATTTTACATTGTTCTTTAGTCCAGTAATTTCTATGCTTTCTTTTCATCTATTTTTTCTAATTCTTTTAAGATATTTATACCTTTTTTATTAAGTTTAGTGTCAAACTCCATGATTCTTCTAACTCGCTTAGACATAGTATAACCTTCATTTTTACACATTTCAAAATATGTTTCAGAAAAATTTTTGTTAATTCTAATTATAATTTTATTTTCCATTTGTATATACTTGTTTATACTATATATAAAAAATAAAATATCATTTTATTCTTTTTTTATTTTAATATATAAAGAAAAATTAAAATCATTTAAATGGAAAGATTTAGCACAAGAATAACCGAAACCTATAATTTAGAGCAAGAAATGATAGAACTTGTTTCAAAACTTACAAATGAATCAAAAAGTATTTCTGTAAAATGTACTCCAAAAGAGTTTAAAGTGAGTTTTACTCCTAATTTTGGTAATAATGTAAAAAAGGTATTTAATGTTATGGAGAGTATTAGCAAAATCGCTAATGAATATCCATATGTTGAAAATAGTGATATTGATAAAAGTAAATTTGTTTTAACATTAAAAAAGTAATTTAAAAATGAGTAAGATTAAACTTTTTGAAGAATTTACAGAGCAAGGTACATCCGATGGATATATTTCTGTGCCTTCTGATTTTGAAGATAGATTACAAGCATTGAAAGATATGACTCAACAAAGATCAGAATTTTATTCTATTCCAATTAATCAGATAAAAGTAGATTTATTTTATGGAATTAAATGGGAAATAAGAGACTTTTTAGATTATTGTGTTAATAAAAACCTTGATGAAAAAACTCAAGAGAAATATGAGGAATTTTTAAATAGTGAAATTTATGACGATGAATCTAAATCTGGTGTATTAGCCAAATATTCAGGTGGAAAATATGAAAATATTAACAAATCTGATATACCTGAAGTTAAATCTATATTATGGAAATATATTAATGAAATATTACCATACGATGAAGTTGATTACTATTATACATATGATTTACAAGGAAAATTAATGACACTATTAGAAAATTTTCTTCAAGAAATACAAGAAAAAGGATTATTTAAAGTAATCAAGTAAATCTACCTCAGGTTTTATTTTTGTGGCATTATAATATTTATATGGATATCCAGGTTTTTGCAAACCATGAGTCGGCAAACCCATTAATTTAACTCTACGTTCATCTTTTATATCATTAGATTCTGTAATATTTTTCCAACCCCTATCTGAAAGTTTAAATGCTCTCATATCTGTTCTATGAACACCAAACATTCTATTATTTTTTAAAATTTCAAAAACACCTGAACGACAATGAGTTATGGCGTGTGGATGTGATTCTTTAAGTTTTGCTATACCATCTCTATCTCGTTCAATAAAAACGCCACATGCTGATATATCAACATCAGATAAAAGAGCATAATAAGAATCAATTAGATTACCTAATGATGGTACACCATTTGATAATCTAACTCCTCCAGCAGGTCTTATAATTTGTATAATTTTACTATCTTTTATAAATGTCCAAGGCTCTGATATACAATGAATTTCCTTATACATTTCTAATTGTGTTTTATCATATAAATCGACTTTTAAGAAGCCCTTTTCTGTTAGAAGTTTAGATAATGATATGGCGGATTTGGGCAAACACATAATATCAATATCGTGTATGCCTTTACCAGCCAATGGATCTCGAACTGCTCCACCAAAAATAGTAATATAATCACCAGCACCAAATATCTTATCTAATGTTAAATCACAATAATCAATATCAAGATATTCTGAAATTTTATCTGTACATATTTTTGTTAATTCATAATTCATAAAGTTTTTAGATTAAAATTTATTTTTTGTTTAAAGTGATGTGGTTTTTTTTATAATAAATGTTGCCGTATTTTTGTATTGTAATTGAGGATGATGTTTAACCTTTTAAATAATAAAAAAATGGTACAATTTAGTGAAAATTTTGAAGTTGAAAGTCGTAAAGTAGAATTTGGAGTTCCTGTTGAAATGTTAGGTTCGGATCTTACCGCAGAAGATTTGGCACCAGAAACTTTTAAAAATGAGAATCTTAGTTTTGATTTTGATATCAAAAGTTGTCATGTTTCGGTAAGAGAAGGATTTCCTTTTTAAAAACTTTAAAAACTTTCGGTCTGTATTTGAATATACAGACTATGAAAAATATTGAAATTAGTATAATGACAGTTTTACTTGCATTTTTGCAAGTGATTCTGTTTTCTTTTGTGTTTGCTATACCAATAAGGTTACTATGGTATCACACATTTACAATTTTTACAGTATCATTTTTGCCCATAAGTGTAACATACTTTTCACTTGTAGGTATTATTTTTATTTTACTAACAATTTTTAAGATTATTAGAACAGTATTTAAATGAAAAAACACATACACAATTTACTCAGCAAATTAGTAATTTATTTAAGTCGCAAGAACTTTTCACAAGATAAAGTTAAATTATATCAAAAGAAATTTCTTTATTTTTTCCTACCTATATTTATCATTACAACATTTCGTTTGAATACTTCGGTTGAAGGTTCAATGTTAGGATTTGAAATTTATGCTAGTATTCCATTTCTTATTATCAATTTCTTAATATTGAGTGTTTCTACACTTATATTTTATTTATATGTTGAGTTTTTTAATGAAATTCTCATTAATTATTTAAAAAATTTGTTTAGTAATCATAAACAGGTTGTTTGTGCATATTCTGATGATAGTTTCGGAGATAAAGTCTATGAAATTGAACAAAGCAAATATCACCCTACAAATTATCGTGGTGGTAGTAATATACATATACATACAATAACAGGAGATATCTACCAATTTGATGATTGGCGATCATTTAAATTTGTTGGTATAAGAGAAAGTAGAAAATTAAAATTAGAACATTTAAAAAGTGTAATGAATGGAAACTGATGCTTTTGAAAGATTATTGTTAGAAGAAATATCTGAAAGTATAACTGAACAGCCTAATCTGTGGAAAAAATCTATATTTGGTATTCAAAGAGAAGATGGGTTAGAACTTTTTATCAATGGGAATGATGTAAGTATTCGAAAACCGAAAGAATATATTTTTAAATCTAAGGATTTTCAAAAAGCCTTATATAAGGTTGCAAATGTTTTATATAAAAGATTTCAGATAGAATGGGAAACAGATGTATATAATACGTTGGTTGAAAGTCTAACAAGACCAGAAAAATGGAAAAAATCTATTTGGGGTATTGAACAGAAAGGTGATTATTTTGATTCAAAAAGATTTGATTTAAAAATAGATAGTTATAATAATAATAGAATATCAATTGTAAAACCATTTGATCACAAATTCTCAAATAACAGTTACGAAAAACATCTTAGGGAAATTGTGGTTGAGTTGGTTAAAGAAATCGAAATAGAAGAAAAGAGAGTAAAGGAACAAGAATCGAGGGACACTTTATCAGAGTTTTTTAGTTTTAATGATAGAAAACATAAACTAAAAATATTACAAATTATTGCTGATGAAGAAGAAAAGAAGAAAAATCAAACAATTGTCACTCCTATTGTTAAACCTGAACCTAAAAAAAAGAACTTTTTTGAAAAATTGTTTAATCTATAACTAAATTTTTTAATATAAAACAAACATAATTATTAATATTTAAAACAAGTAAAAATGAAAATTAGAAATGGTTTCGTAAGTAACAGTAGTAGTTCATCATTTGTTGTTCTATTACCAGACAATTTCCTTGAAGAAATTGATTATACCAAAATTTCAGACGGTGATGATGAATTTCCTATGGATGAATTCAAAAAATTAATAACAGATTTCGTGAACAATGGTGGTATGTGGGATGAAGAAATTTATGATTATGATACAGATTGGGATTTTTATGACATTTTGTATGATTTGATGCAACCGTATGTTATTGCGAGTGTTGAAGGTGGACCTGATTCAGGTAGTTGGACCGTTGCAAGTAAAGACAAGGTTCGTGAAATTTTAAATAAAGTGTAACTATGAAAATTAGACAAGGGTTTGTGAGTAATAGTTCATCCAGTAGTTTTATAATTGCTGGTATAAAACTAGATGGTAAATTAACTTCTGAAGAGTTAGCAAGAAAATATATCACAGAAGAAGCCATTGAAGAATTTATTGGTGATGATATCGATAAATTCGAAGGAGAAAACAAAGATGATGGTTGGTGGGATGATTTGTGGCATGAATGTGCTTGGAATGGTGATTTTATTAAAGATGATATGGATTTTATTCAAGATGAAAGTCGTTCTTTTCTTGGAAAAATTTTGGCTGACGATGATGAATTGGAAGAAGGAGAAATTTCAATTGAAGGTTTATCTGAACTAATTCAAGAACTTGATTTTGGTGATCAAGAATGTAAGATATATTTTGGAACAAGAGTATGTTAAATTAAAATAATAAATAAAATGAAAATTAGAAATGGATTTGTAAGTAACTCAAGTTCATCTAGTTTCTGCATATATGGTGCATATATGGATACTGATGAACTTGTTGAAAAGATGAAGAACCTTGGTACTTTATCTGAAGAAGAATTGGAACAATTAGAAGATGAGGGTTCCTGGTATATTGAAGAAATCATCTATAAGAAAGTAGAAGATTTATCAATTTATCAATCCGAAGGTGATTTGTGGATTGGTCGTGATTTTACTACGATTGGTGACGATGAAACTGGTAAACAGTTTAAAGAAAGTGTTGAAAAGAATTTAGAAACGCTTTTAGGAGAAAAGGTTGATTGTTCAACCCACGAAGAAGAGATCTATTCATAATGAAAATTAGAAATGGATTTGTAAGTAATAGTTCATCATCATCATTTGTAATCTTAGGATTTAAATCAAATGAATGTGTTAGTAATACTGGCAAATTTCGTTCAACTTATGTTGAATTTGATGATGCGGACTATGTGACTGGTGTTGTAATTGCTGATAGTGATGAATACCTTGAAGATGCTGAAGTTGGTGATATTCAAGAAAAGATTAATGAAATTGCCGAATTTTTTGATAAAGACCCATCAGAAATTAAACTCTACTGTGGCACAAGAATGTCGTAAAACAAAAACAAAAAGAGTCAAGTTTAACTTGACTCTTTTTGTTTTTGGTTACTTTCAAAATTATCATACCAGTCTTTATCAGATTTTTTCTTGAAAACCCTGGCATAGAATTTATACTTATCTGATTTTGTATCTATTACAAACCAACTATTAGTTTTATTATCAAAAACAAATGTAAATTTATTTGATGTTTTATTCATAACTGATCGGTATATATTAAAATTTTTTGTCAATTTTTGTTTTTCACAAAAGTTTTACGTATTATACCAGAATTATTGATAACAACAATAATATAAATACCAGGTTTAATTTTACCTTCAACTTTTTGTCCAAGTATATTTAATATTGTATTATTCTCAAAATTACAGGTGGAATCTGTTTTATTAATTTGAGTTTGTTTAACGAATGGTACGCCATCAGTTGGTTTAGTTTGCGAAAAACTGGAAATAGCAATAAGCATTAAAGCTATAATTAAAATAATCTTTTTCATATTTTGGATTGATTTTTGATATATATTAAAATTTATTCATCTAAACTCTCAATTTCTTGTAGTTTCATTTTTCTCAATTCTTTACTACTTAATTGATTATCAATAACATATTTTAAATTCTTATATGTAGTTTCGTTGGTTTTATATTCAAATAATTCTTGAATTTTATTTTTAATTTTTTTATTTTCAGAGGATAGGAAAAGATTAAAAACATTAGGTATTTTGACTTCTAGTTTTAATTTTACATAATCAGAATTTGAACTATAATAATGACTATTGCCACCAGAATAGTGTGTTTCCATAATATGAATATCAATTTTATTTCTAAAAATAATATATTTAATATATGATTGTTTGTTATTCTCTTTTTCTTTTAATATTACTTCAGTTGTTATTTTTTCATTATCCAAACTACATTTTTGTTCTGTAATATTAATATTTAGGAATTTGTCTATAACAACTTGCTTTATGACATCATCCATTTTTTCTATATCCTCAAGAATTCCCATACAACTTTTTTTCTTTAATAAAATTCATAACTTTTTTATCAATATTCTTAACTATATCATCTTCTGAAATGCCTTTAAAATCTGTTTTCCAATACATATCTAGTAGATTTCTAACATGAGTAGATGATATTTGCATAATTGGTGTATTTTCACCTGAGCCATTTAGAAAAATATGTGGATTTTTGAAATACCAAGAGCCTGATTCTGGCTCATATCCTTTTCGTGGTACAATTACAAAACGACCCATACGTTCAAGTTCTTCATAATTTACCCATTTATCAAAAGTAAGTGCATTATCTAATCCAATGATAAAACTAAAATTGTAGTTTTCGTAATCAGGATCATTAGTAAGAGTTTTTAATAGATGATATGTTTCTCCTGCTAAATTTTTCTCCTTTTCATAATCAAATACTTTTATTCTTCCATCTACTTCAGCCGCCAATTCACACATTTTGAACCTATCTTCATAAGATGTCATTTTCTTATTATACATATGTCTGTATGCAGGAACAAGCCAAACTTCATCAAATTGTCCGCTTGTGTTTAGAACAAATTGAGCAACTTCAATGTGTCCTTTTGTGATGGGATCAAATGCACCACCAAGTAACGCAATTTTATATTTCCTACCAAGAGATTTGTATTGCTCAGTACGTCTATTTATCTTCTCACAAGTGTTTTTAATGACTTCTGATGCATCCCAACCTGATTCATTACACAACATAAGGACAGAAGCCAACAAGTCTCCTGCTTCTTCTTTCATATTGTTCACATCGGTAAATCGAATAAGTTCTAAACATTCTCTTAGAATATCGTCCATTCGTTCTTTCAATGGTGTTTTACCAAAGTTTTTATCAAATGTTTCTTTAACTAATTTTTGACTATTTTTCATTTTATAAAATAATTTACGATATCTAAAGAATAACAGATTATCATAATTAGTATCCACACTAACCAAAGATATCCTAATTCATATTCATCATTAACAAAATCAATTTTAATACTAATTTCTTTTTTAATCCAATTCCAAATCTCTTTCATTTTTATCTTTTTTTATTTCATTTTTATTTTTTTCTATTTGTTCATCAATTGCTAGTAAAAACTCAATTGTATCAAGTTTTTCTTTTCTAACTTTTTTAATACCACTTAACTTTATTCTATGAGTTGCTTCATATTTAATACTTTCGCCACCTTTTTCAATACTCATGGATATACAATTTTAAGTGAAAAGTTAAAAATCCAACCTTCTAATAAATTATTTGGTGTATCAATTAATATGATACCATCAGTAAATCTATAACTAATACCTCCAGATAACTTAAAATATTTAACAATATTAAAAGATAATTCGGCACCAGGTTCAAGTGTAAAATAACTATCTCTTTTTAAATCATAATCAGCAGAAGTATTATAATAACTCCAATTATTATCAGCATAAGAAACGGTTCCAAATCCAGCCTTCATAGGTAGATTAAGATGTACGAAAAAACTTGGAAATAGTCGTGGTTCGATTAAGAGTCCACCCCCACCGTACCTGAGATAACTATCAACATAATCATTATATAGATTCTCTGCATTGGTAAATCCCCAAATACCAAGAACAATATTTTTATTCAAAGCAATACCAAGTCTGGCACCAACTGTTATTGATTGATTATCTTTCAAATTGATATCATTCAATTGCTGATATCCAAAATCAAAAGAACCATAGAATGACATATCTACTTTTTTTTGTTCAGGCTTAATATTTTTAACATTGATTTCATTAATATCAATGTTATTTTGTTTAGATAAATCTTTTAATCTTCGGATAAAATCTTTTTCATTTACATGAATTTTCACTTGTATATAAAAAGATTCACCATCCCAAGATTCTTCAATTATTTGTGTTTGAGTTATACATTCAGATACTGTACGTGCCTGAGTGCTTATCATTATATCACTAATTTTATTTTTTTCTTTAATTGATAAATTTGTGGATGTAATTATATATGCTCCTAATTCTTCAACTAATTGCTTTTTTATTTCAAGAAGCGCATATTCTCTCGCATCTGATTTAGAGTCATTTTCACTTGCATTATAAGTATATTCCCTTATAAAATTTTGAGAAAATAATGTGCCTGTTAAAAGTAAAAATAAAAGTGTGATTATTTTTTTCATTTTTTAATTTTTTTAAAATCTTCTAATGCTTTATCGAATATCTTTTCATATTGATACTTATCAAAATCTACTTGTGAATTTTCTAAATAGATAATATTAAGTACATCTTTTTTATTTACTTCCATCACAATCCAAAAAGTATATTCATCATCATTGAGAAATATTTTTCTATCAATAATAGTAATGTTTGTTAACATTTCTTTTGATGTTTGTCTTGACATTCTTTCAAATTTCTCTCCAGCATTTTTATTTTTTTGGTTAATATAAATATCTGAAACATTCTCTACAACGGTGTTTATTTGATATGTTATATCAGTTCTTGCATTAGCTTTGGCAATTTCTTCAGCAACAGTTAGATTTGTGCTTGTGCCACTTTTAATCGCTCTAAAATTTTTGTTATTACTTTCATACTTATTACCAGAAAATGGTAATTCGATTTCTTGAGATTTCGTGATTTTAGTAATATCTTTTTTTGATTTACACCCAATAACACTAATCATAAGTATTATCGACATTAAGATTTTAATTGTTTTCATTGTTTTCATATTATTTATTTTCTAAATTTTCTAATTTAAGTTTTCTTAACAATTTAATATTTTTGTTAATTATTTCATCTGCAATGTTTTGCATAGTGTTTTCTTGAATTTTTCTATCTCTATATTTTATATTTTTTCTAATATTTTTATACTTACGATTTAATTTGAAGTTTTTAATATAGAAGAAAATATATGATAATATAAAACTACCGTGAAAAACACTATTAAGTATTATATAATTTGTCAAAGACATTATTTCTTTTCCGAAAAAAGTAGCTAATGAGCACATTCCCGTAAAAACTATACTAAATATAAGATATATTATTATTTTAGGTAGTAGCCAACAAATAGTTTGTCCACTTTTTATAACTTCGACAGTTAAAAAAAAGTATTTATTTCTATCTATTCTAAAATCATCATTTTCAATATTATTTATGGATGGTTCATCATGTGTATCTTTAGGATAACGATGATCATATGATGATTCGTCAGACGCAATAAATAATTCTTTTAATATTTTTTTACTCATTTATTTACTTTTTCTATTGTTCTAAGTTTTTCTGCTCT
>Ga0210003_1000478_pt1 | contig 36084 bp, 35 predicted proteins | sample LantaG_FD_182804 | JGI IMG/M metagenome (GOLD analysis project Ga0210003, IMG submission 182804) | Deep subsurface microbial communities from Baltic Sea to uncover new lineages of life (NeLLi) - Landsort_02402 metaG (SPAdes) (version 2) | ecosystem: Environmental > Aquatic > Marine > Oceanic >...
CTAAAAAACACCTCGTTGAGGTTCTCATCGTAATGCTGCCCCGTATGGATTATCGACAACTCAACGTCTGGATGCGCGTCTAAAAGCTTTAAGACTTTTGACGTTCGGATAAAATCAGGCCGAATGCCAAGTACGACTGAAATTTTATGCGTCACTTTGTAGACATCTCAATCGCGTGCATGTCCGCAATCATATCGCTAAAGTTTTGAGGCTGGATAAAGCTCTTCAAGTCCTTCTCTGTGCGAAGCGTTCTGTCCACGGGACTGTCTGTTTCAAAAGCTTCAACTCCGATTTCAAGACCATACGCAGCAATAATCTCCGTGACCATATCATGCTTGGTGACATCTTCTCCGAAAAGGTGATAGACGCCAGGCATCCACACATCGTGGTCGATTATGTCGAGAAGGCTAAAGGCGAGTTCATATGTCGAAAGGCCATTCCAATAATGATTTGTGAACCCTTTTACTAACTTACCCGACTCTCCACGAAGCCACTCTAAAAAACTCCGCTTGCGACCTACAAGTTCTGGTCCGATAATACTTGTGCGAATGACCATGGCATTTTCTGGCTCGCCCAAACTCTTCGATTTGCCGTATTCGTCTAGGGCATCATGCGCATCAGACTCGACATACTGTCCTTTATTCCCGCTGTAGACACAGTCGGTCGTAATATGAATTACCTGAACTCCACATAGCTCACCCCAATCTGCAAGATAATGGGGGAAAATCGCGTTTGTATATGTAGGCCCAGGAAGACTGCCTGCGTTGAACATTGGTTTGATTGCGCCAACGCAGTTAATTACGCAATCCTGCTTGCTAAGGGCGCGCGTGAGTTGTGCCCCGACTTCGTTAAAACTTTTTGGGGAGACTTCGAATGCAGCCCTGTCTAGAGTCAATAAGTCAACGTTCCTGTCGTTTTTAAAGATTTCGGTGACTGCTCTACCCAGCATTCCGTCTTTGCCTAGGATTGCGACCTTCATCTGTTTGCTACCTCGAATAGCTTCTTGTCTTCATCGGACAGCTTAAGCCTGACGTCATCTAACTTAACTTCATTAAACGTTAAGGTTGAGTAAACTAAAATTCTAGTGTCGGCACTTAAACTAACTGCGCCATTGTAAAAGCCAGGCGGAATCCAAAAGATTCCGGGACCTAGTTCGGATAGTACTGCGGCAGTTATGTCGCTCGGTTCGTCCATATTCCGCGCAATAATCTTAGCCGCTCCTCTAATGACATGCATTCCAGTCCAAGCTTCTCTATGACCATGCCAAGCTCGGATGCACCCGCGCTCCCAATTCCGCACGACATAAGTCCGCTTGACCTGTCCAACATCCATGTTGTCTAACGCACAGTAAACTGAACCTCTGTCATCAAAGTGCGTCTCGATTGCGCTTACGATTGGTCTATCCGACATCTGTCATCTCCTTTAAATAACGAGCGTTGTGATGAGAAATATCCCATATGTCAGCTATGCGCCCCTCTCGAATAAGGGTAGCCATTTCCTGAATACCATCCTCAAGAGTTCGCCTGCATCTCCATGTGCTTCCGATTCTATCTGGAGACACTTTGTAATTCCTCTGGTCTTCATATGGTAATTCAGTAACGTCTATGTTTGCTTCTTGTATTCCACATACATTAACGATAACTCTAGCCAACCTTAAGATTGTGTAGTTGTCTTTCGCTAGCACGTAAATCCCGCCAGCTTGTATCGGGTCTGAGGAGCCGCAAGCCGCCAAGGCAAGAGTCTCTGCGGCATCCCTGACGTGAAGCAGCGGCCTCCATTGGTCGCCTCCATACACACTTAGGGTTTCTCCAGCTAATGCTCTATAGGTTAGAATGTTCGCCACGAGGTCGCAACGGACGCGGGCGTGGTCTGAACTCACGCCGAATAGAGTTCCTAGCCTGAAGATGTGATGAAGGGGGACTTCTTGAACTGCCGCCTCGGCTTTTAGTTTTGTTCCTGCATACAAACTGAGTGGGTTGGTGGGACTATTCTCATCTAGAAGCTCATTGCTTGCACCATAGACGCTACATGTAGAAGCGAAGACTAATCGCGTTGAATACAAACTACACAGTCTAGCTATTTTTTCTGTCGCGACTTGGTTAACGCCAACCGTAAGCTTTGGGTTTGCCTGACAGGCTCCGTCTCCTACTATAGCAGCGAGATGAACGACTGCGTCGTGTTCGCGAATCAAATCCTCCATTAACACTTCGTCCGTGACGTCTCCCCTAATGAAGTTTAGACTTTCGTGTCTCCTTAAATAGGCGCCGCCGTACATGAGGTTATCTATAGCTGTCACCTCGCAATTTACCCCTAATAGAAACCCGACTGTTGCGTCCCCTATGTAGCCAGCGGCTCCGGTGACGAGTATTTTTCTTTTTAGCTTCATGCTTCTCCTCTGATTTGATACAGGAGCTTCCTTCGGGGATAATAGTGTGCTTCTATTTTTTTGTCTAGTGGCAACTCTATAAGTTCAACAGGGCCACCACAGTAGCAGACTTTCTCATAAACGAACATAGTCTCTTCGCAGGAGAGACACTTATGAGCCAACCAAGTATCTTCTGACATAAATCACCACCCATAGAAAGATACCGAGGTTAACAACCGTTGCGACTATTCCGACGTAAAGAGGGCTATTAAATCTGTCTAAAAAAGACTCTTCTTCTAATCCATCGAGTATCGATGAAACGCCATGTTTTGCAAGGACGCTGCGAATTTTTACGATTGGTACGAACAGGCAATTATTATTCACTTCAGAAATAAAATTCACAGTTCCTTGCACCCAAATCAATTCAAAGCCGCTCTCTCCTTGGACTGGCACCATCATCGAGACTGTGCCTGACCTGTGGATAATTCCTACCATAGAGACGACGCCTAAGACTTCCTTTTTAGAGTCGAAAATGCCGCCGCCGGAGTTCCCAACTGAGACGTAGCACGAAGCTCTGGGGCTGCCACTCATTCCTGGCGACAAGATTAGGCCGGGACTTATGTTTAAAGGATGGCCGCCCGTGGCCCCAATCGCATAGACTTTGTCTCCCAAGGCGTGACCGTCTTTTGAAACTGACACCCCTCTTACTGGGATTCTCTCTAGCGGTTTCAGAAAGGCAAAGTCGTTTTCCGTGTCAATATATGCTAGGGACGCCTTGTATTGATTGCCAAAAAATACAACGGTGCGCGTTCGTTGGTCTGATTCAAGAAGCCCGTCCATATCAATGTCAATGACGTGGGCAGCCGTTAGGATGTAGCCTGTATTAAGCATCGTGCCCGAGCCCATGCCTCCACCTTCTTTTGACTCAACGACACATGTAGACTCGAAAGATGCTCGCATATCGTCTTCACTAGCTCTGTGAGTCAAGGACGGAGCTACGACGGGCGCAGCAGCCAAGAGAGTGACAATAAAAGAGATTACAAGTCCAACTATAAAAAACTTAAGTCGCATATCGACTCCTATGCTTGTAGCGGATAAATGTGACTAAGAGATGGGCCGTGTGGCCAGTCTTTTTTAAACATCTTCGGAGACGCCAAGCTGAATTGCACATTCTCTTCATCCATACTGTGGGCCTTATAAGACGAAATCGCCTTGTAGTCAGTTAAATGACGCTTTATGCCAGCTTCAGTCGAATACCCATAGTGAATTATATTGATTGAGCACAGCCCCGTGTCGTCTGATAAGTTTTCTGGAACTGCACTATAATCACTAGCTTCTGCGGTGTCGTACCTTAAGTCCTCAGATACCCTAAAGGCGCGGGTCGGATAGTCAAGACCCCAAGGGCCATCGACCCTAAAATATTTGTCCGTGCGCCAAAGATGTCTGCGGGGGAACGCCAACGAGGTGCCCTCTGAAAATTCCATAGCCGCCCGTAGGCCGCCGTTCTCGGCTCGGACATCTAGAACCTCATCTAGTTTTAAAGTGAGCACCCAATCGGCCTCAAGGCGTCTGGCGTGCTCAAGACATCTCGCTCTCCCTAGCCACTCTAGATTTTTTCTTTTTTCTTTGCTCGAAATGATTTGAATTTCTATGCGGTCGCCAAAGGAACCAATCTCCTCGCGAGTCCCGTCTGTCGAGCCATCATCAAAAAGAACTAGCGCGTCACAACATCCGATGATGGATTCCATAAAGCGCTGGGCGTCTGTAAGGCCATCATGACCGACTATAGTATTTGCATTATGAACTTGAGAGGTACAGACTATCATTAATCTCCCAATAGTGCTGCAGCGAGAGCCCTACAATCGGCCGCTGCCTCTTCTGTTTCTTTGTCTATCTGACTGGCGTATACTCTTAGTCCTGCTAGGATAGCTTTTACTAGACCGAAACCAGTGCATTGAGAAGCTCTTACGCACCAATTATAGTCCTCGCATGGCCTTTCCCAATACTCGCCAGTCTTTTCCCAGGCATCTCTTGTATACATAAAAGACATCCCGACGTCATATCCTTCGGCCAATCCTTCTTTTGTCTGCGGCGCGGCGTGCAGAACCTCTTGAATAATCTTGCCGTCTGGCTTAGCTAGGACAAAGTCGGAATAAACAAGTCCAAGATTAGCGCCCTGTGCCTTGGCTCCATCGAGGGCTTGGGCCAATACACTTAGAAAATTGGCATAGTAGATGCCGTCTGCTTTACACCAAGTAAGATACTCTCCTTGAGTCATCGAGTGTCCGACATTAAGAGCGTGCCCGATGTTGCTATTGTCAACGCGGACGTAGCGAACTCTTCGGTCAAAGCTAAACTTGTCGGCAACAGTCTTGGTTTTATCAGTTGAACTGGCGTCTACGATGATAAGCTCAAAGTTCGCAAAAGACTGTTTTAGTAGTGTGTCCAAAGCAGTGACAAGAGACCTCTCTGCATTATGGACTGGCATTACTATGGAAATCTTTGGCTCGTCTATTAGTCTGATTTCTTTCATACTTCCACCGTGTTGTAGACTGGAGCCGTTTGCTTCCAGGGCCCCATCATTAGGAGAGCAATAGTAGGAAGCTTATCTGCTCCGTAAACGAAGTTCTCTTTCCAGTCAGAAAACTCACGCGAATCTGCGTATTCATCAGCATACTGATGTCTAGAGGGATGCTGCTCTAGAGCCTTTGGATGTTCTTCCTCAAACTCAAGAATAGTATCGTTCGGCTCTGTTCCTTCCATAAACTCAACGAACTTTTCGTCAAACTTATCTGAGGCGTTCGTACCATCTGATAGCTTAAACTTCTCAAGCTCACTTTCGTAGAACTGCTTCTTCATTTTGTGGAACTCTTTACCCTTGGCGTGACCATAGTGGTAAACGTAGACGTTAGGAAGAGTGAATCTCTTAGACTGATAATTCCCATCGAAGTATGTACATTTGCCTTGTGCATCAGTTAGAACCGGATGGGTGTGATACCTTAGTCCTGGCCTGTAGCGTACAATTCTTTGGTGTTGCATCTGCCACTCCGGATGCGGAGCTTTGAGGTGGAAGAAGTCTCTGTAGAAGTGAAGAAATGTCGGGATAAACTCGGCAGCGGCGGGCCTCTTTCGAATCGCCTCTCTCACTCTGCTTATGTCGCCATCCATGTAAAACTCGTCACAGTCCACTATAAACAGCCACTCTCCCTCTTTCGCTAGCTCAATGAAGGTTTGCTTCTGTTCTTCTAGTGATTTAAAGAATCTATCCTGAGTAATTAGTTGGACCTTATTGTGTGGGTCTGGAAAGTTCCTAATTAACTCAAGAGTTGCATCGGTAGAATGCCCGTCTTCAGTAGACTTGGGGCGACCTAAAACTGCGCCCTCTATAACTCTAATGATGTCGAACTCTTCATAGCAATTCGCTAGGTTGTATTCGACCCAATCCTCTTCATTGTGAACTGCGAGACACTTAACTAATACTGGCTCTCTAGAAGCCAATTCTAACTCGTCAAGAATATCGAGCATCTGCTTTTGTTGGCTCACGCGACATCTACTAACACCCGACTTGGGTTAACCGCAAGAAGAAGTTGGCGCGCCGTATTACTCCAACTAAATTCCTTTGACGTTGAAAGCGCACCTTGCTTTAGGGCGTCAAATCTCGCGTCTTTACTTTGGTTGAGCACATGAGCCTCTTTCATTCTTGCCACTAATTCGTCGGTATCAAAAGTGCACCAATTTCCTTGACCATTAAACCAAGGAGCCTCGACTGCTGGCTCCATCCCATTCGGCTGGACGAGTAGAGAGTTGTCTTTATTGCAGAATTCAGTATGCCCTGAATAGTTCGTCACGATACTGGGAACTCCGCAAGCCATCATTTCTAGCGGTTCTAAGTTCCACCCCTCCGCGTGAGCCGGGAACACACCAAAATCAACCGTGTTATACAGTTGGCGCATCTCATCTCTCGTCTTGATTCTAGGTAGAATTTTAATCGACCCAGCCATAGGACTACTCATGTACTTAATCTTCCACTGTTCATTCTTCGAACCGATAAACGGGTTGTGGTTGAGCATCCAAAGTTCGACGTTATCCTCTGGAGTAAATGCCTTGCAGAATGCGTCCAGAAGCTCATTGTGCCCCTTTCTGACTTCCCACTTGCCAACGTTCAGAAATACTGTCTTGCCGTGTGTCCAATACTTGCGCTGTTGTAGCGCGGCCTGGTCAACATAGAACTGCTTTGAGTCAACGCCTAGTGGCACTACGACAGCCTGGTCGTCAATTCCCTGCGAGTCAAGAACGCTGGCGGCCCATCTTGAACACACTAGGTTTTTTTCTACAGAGCTTAAGTGTAGCTTCTCGACTTCGTCGAATGTGTCCAGTTCGAAAATAGACCAACCAAACCTCTTCCCAAATCCGGGCATCATGGCCATGTCATTCTGATGCCAAATGCGCACCGACTCAGCGAAAGCATCATAGGTTTTAGCTCTCTCTATTGCGTCCTTCACGAATGGAGCCGGCTCACTCCAAGAAGCTGGGCCGATGGGCCAGTACGACACATCTTCTCCCAATTCGATTAGAGCTTTTAGGACGTGATATCCGACGACTCCGTAGCCGAGTTCATTTATCGGCGCGACTAAGTTAAGCGACATTTGCTAGTCTCCACATCTCATAATATTTAAGCACTGTATCTCTAAGCTTTGGCCCGACTACAGCAGTATCAAATTCTTTTACTTTATTAGCCGCCGCGAGAGACATTTCGTCCCACTGCGGACTTTTGGACTTCCAAAGGGAATACGCTTCTCTCATACATTCCATGAGATGCCCCACGCTTGGCTCTCTCCAGTTATCTCTTGCTGTGTACATAAAGTCATGCACGTGTGGCATGTCGATGCAGGGGCTCGCACTTGAGTCAACTAACCACCCACACTCGGGGGTAATGAATTCATCAGGAGCGGTGCCCTTCGTCGCTATCGCAGGGACTCCCCAGCCTAGCGCGTCGAAGTGCGGCACTCCCCAGCCCTCACCTCTTGAAGGAAGGCAGTACAAGTCTGCCGTCGCGTATAGCCTGTCAATATCTTCGTGCTTCATTACTTCGTGTATTAATTGAATGCGCGGATAGTCTTTAAGTCTAAGAGCCTTCTTTACTACATTAATAATGCCAGCCATTTGGTTTCGCTCAGCATCGCCGTCGTTCGGGCCGAAGTAAGTCTTAAGAAGTAAGAGCGCATTGTCTTCTGGACGGAACTCGCTTAGATATGCCTTTAGTAGAGGGTCTACGCCCTTCTTCTTTGAATACTGACAAATGGCCAATATGCTAAAAGCTCCTTGCTCTCCTCCAGTCGTGAACGGCTCTGCCGTCTCTTTGTACTTCGAAGTTATAAACGCGTATGGTACCTTCTCCACTGGCACCAGAACTCCGCACTTCCGAGCCGCTTCAAGGTTCGTCTGGCACGGCACGAGGATTAAGTCCATCTTATTTAACTGATGGACCCACTGCTCTGGTATCCTGTCTGTTTCCCAGCAAAATGCACCAACGTTGAAGTAACCGGCTTTTGGTTCCATTTCGTTCGGCGTAGTCTGTTGAAAAACAATCTTCACATCTCTCAAATCTTTATTCGCTAAGCTGCGCTCAAAAGTATTTGGCTCGCGTAGACCTCCGTCATAGACTAGGTTCCTTGTCGCCACGTCTAGACCACTATCACTCAGTGCGGCAGCATATCCCCTGCAAGCGCTCGCATATCCGCTGAAATCACCAAGAGGCCCCACAAACAGTACCTTCGGAATTGTCATACGGTTATCCCCGGGATAAAGTTCTGAACCTCTTCTTTCAGGCATTCCGAGATAGGCTCTACTATTTTCCTAATTTTCAAGCTTGACTCCCACCTTGTTTGTTCAAATTGATTGCCACTCATAATTGTGCTACGGAAGAAAGACACGACTTCTCTTCTGTCTCCCCCCGTAGAGAGCTTCTGCATCCAGGTGTCGAACCCTTCCTTGTCCGGGATTCTATGTAGGATATTAATATAGCACCACATCACAAAGCTCTGGTCATCAACTCCTTGTGGCGGCTCTTCGCTATTTATGAACTCATAAGATGGGTATGCGTCCCACGTGTCTGCCCTGTTAAATGTCTCTATAGAGTCTAGAATGCCTTCGATTTTTCCCGAAGTGATTTGCCAAGCGTGCATTTTTTCGCAGCACTGTCTAGCCTCGACCCCAAGTCTTTTTCTTTCTTTGTCATCGAGAGCTAAACGCTCCATCTTTTTGGCGAGGTCTTCAACGTCTGGGAGCGAGCGGATGGCTGAGGTTTCCGGCTCGTGATAGAACCTTCCTATTTTTAAACTAAGGCCGCCGCCATTTTGGACGTGGTCTTCCATCGCGCTATAGTTCTGGTATATGCCCGGGACTCCACAGGCTTTTGCCTCAACAATTGGCAAGCCCCAGCCCTCACAGATAGCAGGCTGAATATAAACGTCGAACAAGTTGAAGACATTAACAAGGTCTGTCTCTTCAATTCCCTTGTGCGTGTTCGGCATGTGCGCCGCTTTCTCGCCGCACTCCCTACAGATTACAACACCCTTTTTATCCGAAGGAGTAAACCAAGATGCGTATACGGCGTCGCACGCGTCGCACAGATAGGTAAAGATGACGTGGCGCTGGATGCCGTTGCTATATATGTAGTGTGGCAGGTCCCAACCGAGGTCAGGCCAACTTGTGTGACAATAAAGAACGCTGTGATAGACTCTTAGCGACGCGCGCTCTTCCTTTGAGAGAGACTTTCCTTCTGAGCTTTTCTTCTTCGCCTTACTAAGAAGGGACGGGCGAGAGTACTTCTTCCTGAGCCGAGCATACGCGTCGAACAAATCAGGGAATAGCTTTCTTTTTTGGTTCCTCATTACTGTGCCGAAGATAAACAAACTCGGCGAAATGTGGAATTTATCTCTGACGAGACCTCTGTCTAGAGTTTTGAACACTTCTAGGTCAATACCGGGAGACGTAACCTCTCTGACCTTTACTCCGTCAGACTTTAGAACGTCCCGACCATACCTACTGTAGGTGGTTACGACATCTGCCTTCTTAAAAATCTCATCAATCCACTCCTTTTTTTGTGGAGCGGAATCGACAGTGGGCATCAAGAATAGCTTGAAGTTGTCTCTGAACTTACACTTAACTAAGTGCTGCATCATCCAGGGGTCTCTTGCGTCGAAGACTATGTCGGGCTGAAAATCAGAAAGGACCGCGTCTATTTTGTATGCACCGAATGCATTTAGTGGATTCGAGTCATACGCCTTTTTTTCGTTCTCATTAGACGGTAGGACTGGATAAAATCTCCAAGGAACATCTTTGCATCTGGGGTCTGCGCCGCCCGCGTAAGAGCCCATCTCGGCAATTTCATACTTGCCAGTCTCGTGCAGACGCTTGATGATTTCCCTGTTGAACGTAGCGAAACCCGTGGATAAGAATGAAGCTTCGCCTGTGAATAGTATCCGTCTCTTTGACATTAAGACCCCTTAAATTAGACCGAGGGCACATAACGCGCCCTCGGTCCCGTTGTTTCCGTTCCTTCTTTTTTTTTAGAAAGGAAGGTCGCCATCTCCATCCGAATCGGAGTCGGAGTCGCCAGAAGAAGAGTTCCCGTCCCCTCCAGAACTTCCCTTTCTATCAGAATCAGCGAACCTATCAACCTGAAGGTCGAAAGAGACATAAATCTTGTGCTTCTGCCTCTTATTTTCCCCGACGACCCACTCGTCCTGCTCAAGCTCACCCGTCACAGAAATGACGGACCCCTTGTCTATATACTTCGCAGCATATTCGGCGCGTGGACCCCAACATTCCGCGTCGATGTACATGGGCTTCTCAGTCCACTCTCCATCTCGGCCCTTAATCCGCTTGTTACTTACCATGCGAATTGTGCATACCTTTGAATTACCGACATCTTTCAATTCGGCTTTTCGTGTTGCTCGACCTGTCAAAACTACCATATTTCTACGAATCATATCTCACTCCTTACAGTGATGGTCTAAAACGATTATAGATGAAAAAAAATAAGTGTAAACCCTATAGGTGGTCAATTTTGTTAGCAATAAAACTATTCTTGTTTTTCTTGCCTCCGATGATTACTGGGCGACCCTCCTCCAGAATCCACGCTGTATTATTGTACGTTGAGGCAAAAACGACGACAGAATCTAACATATAAGTCTCATCTGAGACGGTCAAAAATGCCATGCGATTTCCGTTCTTGTCTTTAATCTCTCGAATCTTGTCGATGACGACGCCGATATTGCCCTTCGCCCCTTCTTTAAGTCGATGGAGGTCCCGGCATTTAATGTCAACTCTCTCATTGTAATAAAGCTCAACGATAGAACCGGACAGTGGGATTCCCAAGAGAAATTTTTCAAACGCTATGCACATCTTTTTGGGGGTGCCAGCTAGACTTCTATTCATGTCATCGACGGCTTCAATTATACGAGGGCGGCGGGACTTGTTTGGAATCTTGGAGTCTAGTAGGTCTAAATATGCCTGCTTAACTGTGCAACTGGTTTGTTCGATTTGACTGAATACAAACTTACGTTCGCGGTCCGTCAATATACTCAATAGTTTATATTCTGCTAGCAACTTAATCCTCTTATAGCCGAGATAGTCGAGCGAGCCGCTTTTAATCAGAGCCTCAGCAACATTAGACTTGAGCTTAGTAGCCTTTCCTTCTTCGCCAAGCGCATGAGATAAGAACGATATTGTGTCTTTCGTGACCTTAGAAATACTGCTAATTGAATCTATTGCGCCGCGCCCTACGCCTTTGATGTGAGCGAGACCGAATGTAATGGCCCCGTCTTTAGTCACGCCGAAGTCAACATTAGCAAGTTGGAGTTCAGGTGGCCGAACTTCTAGATTAAAAAGCCTGGCCTCGTGGACAAGCTCTTGAATCTCATCCATGCTGTCTTGCTTGCCACTTGAATTTTCGAGCATGGCCTTGAAAAAATTAAGAGGATAGTGGGCCTTCGCATATGCGGTCTTATAGCCAATGTCCGCGTAACTAACGGCGTGCGCCTTATTAAATCCATAATCACTAAACGCTTCAATCCAGCCGAAGATAGTTTCACCGACTGCTTCCTCGTGGCCGTTGGCGACGCCACCGTCAATAAACTTCTGCTTCAGGGACTCCATGAGGCTTTTAATCTTCTTGCCGACAGCCTTGCGCATTACGTCCGCTTCTTTTAGCGTGAAGCCAGCGAACTCGGTGCAGATATTCATAATCTGTTCTTGATAGATAGGAACGGAGTGAGTTTCTCTTAAGATTGGCTCTAGACACTCATGTATATACTCTGGAGCCCAATCGCCGTTTTTGATTTTGATATACGTCGCAGTGATAGACGAAAACTCTCCAGGTTCATCTGGCTTCTCGCGGAAGTCCCCAACCAAGCAACCCGGCCGAATAAGGGAGATGACGTCTGATAGTTCATTGATGCTGCGCGGCTTAATCTCTTGGCAGTAGCGCTTGCCTAGGGTCTTCTCTAGTTGAAAAACCCCTTTGGTAAGTCCGGAGCAAATGAGGTCCCAGGTCTTTTTGTCGTCGAGGGGGATTCGAGAGAAGTCTAGCTTCTTCTTTTTCTTAGATAGTTCATTCCTAAGGTGAGCGCGCTGTGACTCAGACAGAGGGGCGATGATGAATTTTTCAGAGCCTACTTTAATTACCTTTGGCACAGACGCAATATCCATTTACTCTTCCTTTTCTTTGATGGAGATTCTATCTTTTCCATCTACTTGGCGGCTTCTGTGCGTGATATTCACACCGTCAACCTTTAGTTTCATTTTTTCGCGCTCGTAGTCCCGCTTTTCATTAACGGCACCCTGTGCAGCTTCACCGATGTCATGTCCATACGTGTCTTTGAACCAATCACCAGCCCATACTTTTCCAACAACCCGAGGAATAGACGGCAATATGATGCGGCGCGTCATGGTCGGAGTAGCGTAGACGCAATCGTTCGGACAAAACAGTCTCTTCTGTGGGTCTGAAGAAATATTTAGAGTGTGCATTTCCTCGTAATCACACGTTGTGCACTTATACTTGTATGCTGGCATTATTCAATCTCGAATACTTCTTCTGGAAGCCCACACTCTATAATCTTGTCAATCTTTGCTAGAGCTAGAACAAACTTCTTTTTATCCCCGCCCGATTTAATCACAACGTTATCCGGGTCTTGAATCCAAGCGCGTAGCTTCTCTGTGTCGAAGACGAGGACTTTGTGAGACCTGCCCTTTTGAGGCACGACATAATAGACTCTCTCGGCAGGCGTAATCATAATGCCCGTCATTTTCTTTCCGTTGCTCATTTCAAAGCAAAGGTTGCCGCTCCTCTTTGCGTACATGTCATACTTCACTTCTATATTAGTGAAGACGCCGTCCTTCTCGATTGTGATGTCTCCTTGCTTTTGAGCTTCGCGCCCTTCAAGCTCAGAAGTGTTATATCCATTATCAGCTAGGTGGTCCAACAATAAATCAACTGCGACTTGTGAAATCGCCAAGTCTCTTTGAAACGAACCCATTAGTTTACTCCAGTCGAACCAAAACCACCTTCGCCGCGCTCAGTCTCATTCAGGTTGGCGACTTGAAAGAATTTAGCTCTAGGTGCCCTCTTTAGTACAAACTGAGCGACCCTCGTCCCAGGCGCGATGGCTCGCCACTGTCGAGTGTTATTGTGCAACAAAACCATACAGGGCCCGCGATAGCCGCTATCTATTGTGCCTGGGGAGTTCGCAACGACTAGGCCATTCTTAGACATGCCGCTGCGGGAGCGGACTTGCATCTCCCAGCCATCTGGAACTGCAATTTTAAAACCCAAATCAATCATGACGGTGCCGCCAGGCTTGATTAAGTATGACCCCTCGGAGATATCCTCTCTCTTCACTGGCTTTAGTTTTTCGTCAACGAACGGAGCGAACGGAGCATTTTGTAGTTTCGGAGCGGGCACTGCATATACGTCACACCCAGCATCTCCCGGTTGAGCATACTGAGGAATCTTTGCGTCTTCGTGCGTCAACACGATGTCTACCGTTGTAGTCTTAAGCATTATTAACCTCATCTTCTACTTGTTTTAATACATCCATCGTTTTGAGTCCCAAAATATCCATTTTCAAATAGCCGAGGTTGTCTAAGACGCCCATGTCCCACTCGGTCATAAGCATCTTTTCTTTTGTGTTCCATCGAAGAGGAAATCCATTCTCAAAGGGTTCGTCTGCGATGACAACGCCTGCGGCGTGCGTTCCTCTCGACTTTGGGCAACCTTCAAGCTTCTGTGCGACTCTAAAGAGCCTAGGATATTTTTCTGAATAATCCTTGATTCTATCTGACTGCTCCATCGCTTCAGCTATCCCGACTGGTTGATTATGCTTGAGGGGGATGAAACGTGTCATAACATTAGCGTCTTCGAACGCCATACCGCCTTGCTTGCCAAGAAGTTTGGCCGTATCCTTAAGCGCTGCTTTTGTTCCGAGAGTATTGAATGTGACTATTTGTGCGACTCTATCTTCGCCAAAGCGAGCCTTGATGTATTCAACTACTAAGGGACGATACTTTTTGCCAATGTCAACATCAATGTCTGCCAGTGTACCTTTTCGGCCAGCATTATAAAAGCGCTCCCAAATCAATCCGTATCTAAGTGGTTCAATATCCGTAATGTCCAAACAAAAACTAACCATTGAACCTGCGGCGCTTCCTCTACCTGGCCCGACTGGAATACCAACGGCCTTCGCCCACGTTACAACGTCCCAGACTATAAGGAAATAATCTGCTAGACCAGCATCTTTAATGTCTGCGAGTTCTGTGGCGAGCCTCTTTCGATGCTCTTGCGTCCGGTCGAACCAAGCGTTTTCATATCTGCGCTCATAGCCCTTCACTATAAGCTCGCAGAGATAATTGTAGGAGGACAGGTCTACGGTCTCGCCGTCCTCTATGTCTCCGGGATGATAGTGTGAAGAGTGGCAATCGTCAACCGCGCAGCCGACTTGGTCGCTAGAGATGTCTGGGATAAATGCATATTTAGGAAGGTGCATTTTTTTCTCAATTTTTACGTCTCCGATGCGTGCGGCAATTTTTGCACTTTCCTCAATCTCAGACTGATGTAGAGTGCTCATCCTCTGGGCCCCGTGCTCCGTCGTAAGCTCCTCATTTATCATGTGGTGAGCGTCTTTGAGCCAATATTCTTTCGTTGAGTAGTAGGCTCGGAACTCTTTGCCCTTGCCGTAGCCGACAGGCTTGTCAAAAGTGTCACCAGTCTTAATAGCCCAAATCCCTTCATGAGCTTCAACGTCGCCCTTGTCTACATAGTGCGCGTCTTGGCAACCGACCACGGGCACTTCAAGCTTGGCCGCCATAAGGCGCATCACGTCGTTAATCTTGATTTGGACGTCTAGCCCTCCGTCTTGGAGTTCCATGTAGAATCTGTCACCGAAAAGGCCCTTTAGAGTCTGTGCGTGCTCGTATGCGAGGTCAAACTTCTCCTCCATGATGTTATATGGCACGATTCCTTTAAGGCACGCAGTCAAGCAGATGATTCCATTCGAGTGGTCTTTTAGGTCATTGTAGTCGATGCGCGGCGCATAATAAAATTTCTCATTTGCCTTTGTCGTTAATTTCTTTATGTTCGTCCAGCCCTCATCATCCATCGCTAAAAGAATGAGGTGGTGATTCTTTCTATCCTTATCTTCTTTAGCTTTGTTCGCGTCGGCCATCATATAGAACTCAGAAGCAAGAATTGGCTTAACTCCCTGCTTATTACACTCAGTATAGAATTCTGGAACGCCAGCAATTGTGCCGTGGTCCGTTAATGCGGCCGACGTATGTCCGTATTCCTTTAGTCTAGAAACTATGTCCGGGATTTTACTGATTGCATCCAACTCAGAATATGTCGAGTGCATATGTAAGTGCGCCATTTCAATTTTTTGATGCTTCATTTTCTTCTCCTCCAATATGCAAAATTGCATAGGTCATTACTGAGTCCATATTTAATAGCATTGAGTCTTCTACATAAGCCGGGGTATTGTCTTCGTTTATGTATTTTAATTGTCCAACAAATATACCATTGCCGCTAATTCGAAAGTGGCTAGCGTATATTGCAGTGTCATCAACCAGCCTTATTGCTATCATCGGGCTTCGGTGTGTATTCTCCACCTCCATGAGTCTCACCGTGTCCTTTACATGAATAGATAATTTCGTCAGCCGAATCTGGAGTTACCACTTGGTCTTTTACGGGGTAGACACTTCCCCAGCACTCTTGGCTCTCTGAGTGGAAGCTACACGAGATAGTAGGCAATCGGAATTTTCCGTCAACCCTAAACTTGTCGCGAATCGTGTTGCAATTATCCTTGCCGATGCACCACTCGCACGGAAAGCCAGACTTAGCAGGCCTTACCGGACTTGGGTCATTGTTTTCTAGAATTAACTTCGCCGCACGTTGCAGGCTTTTAACCGTGAGCACATCGTCTGCTGGGCTCAGGGGGACTGATACCGGGGTTGTTTTTAGATAATGGAGAGTTACCATGACTTGACTATACTGTGGCCAAAGAATTCGAGCGACTGCCCCGTAGGTTCGCACCTGTGGGTCCTTGTATGCCTTGTCATAACTCATAGACTTTCCAGTCTTGTAGTCAATAATCTCCAGGCATGTTGGGTCATCGGGGTCTTCAGCTACGAGGTCAATCACTCCGCGCACTCGCACACCCTCAAGCTCCATATCGAACGGAACCTCGGCGCCAATAATCTTGCGCTTAAAACTAATGCCGTGCGGGGCATCCTTATTTTCAACCGTAGCTAGGCATGGAAAGTCCGTCCTAGTGAGCGTCTTATTAATCAAATCAGCGTCGCCCTGATAATTTGGACGCGGGCACCCGTCCACAGCGTCAATAGCCTTGTCTGCGATTAAGCATCGCTGGTCCTTGGACGCCCAGGGGCAAGACTCACAAGTCTTTACTACTGGATGAGGGAACCCACCTTTGTCTGGTTTACGCTGGTCCATCTCCCACAACTTGCTGTCTGCATAATACTTGAGTAGGATTTTCTCCCAATCAATTTCAGACTTCTCCTCCACTCCTAGGACTGCGTTGGCCCAATGCTCTAGTGCCTCGTGAACGGCGCTTCCCTTCTCGCTGTAGATATTCCCCAGGCGACTAGGTGGATATTGAATCATGTACTCTAGGAAGTAGCGAAACTCGCACTGCTGATAGGTTTTGATTCGACTTGCCGTTGCGTGGCTAAAAAACATTAATCACCGTACTTTTCCAGAAGTTCTTTGAGCAACTTCTTTTCTGCTTTTTCTTGCTTCATTTTCTCTTTGGTCTTTTGCTCGATGTACGAGTCTACGCGCTCTTTAACTTCAGCATCAGTTTCATCTCGATAGCCCATGAGCGTAAAAGTAGTGTAGTCATAATATCCCTCGGCTTCGATTCGTAAGGCGTATTCGGGATACTTCTCAACGAATGACTGGAGTATATCTATTGCCGACGATATGTCTCCAACCATAAACTCTCCGTCGCTGCCGAGGTCTTCAAGCACGACCTCTACGGTTTTCCGTTCTTTTACGTTCTTTGGAATTCTCATTGACACTCTCCTTCAAAAGTCTTGCGCCACTGCTTCCAATTCGTAAAATTCCCACTCCTGGCGACCATCCCGGTTTTAAGAGCCATTGCTCTAGCTGGATGCTCAAATGGACTCCAGTGACCGCCGCCGCCGCCCGTTCTGAGGCGCTCGTATAATTCCAAGTCCTTATCTATCGACCGAACTCCGTCATGTGTTAAGTATGATACTCTCGCACACCTGGCCGTTGAAATCTTTAGCTTTTCTTCTGTGTCCATGTCTTGCTCGTCTTCTTGTATGTAGGGAATGTGATGCTCCCTCTTGACCGACACAGACTCATCTATGGCGACCTTCCACATCCGAGCGATATGCGCGATTTCCGGCTGGGCATCTTCATGGTCTCGTAGTGCGAAGAAGTTGCTAAACTGAGTGGCCGTAACGATGACCGTCATCCATTTCCAAGGCTCAAGTATCCTATTGACGATTTGCTTGTGCATGCCTAGGTCTAACATCTTCTGTGCGACCTCTACGGCGTTGTCTCTGGCCTCAAGCCACAATTCTTTACTACTAGTAACGTCATCCATCTCTTCGGCGGCGCTCATACCCCTCCTATTCTTTCCCCAGAATACGGGCATAGCGGGATTCTCCTTAACCATAGCAATCATCTTGCGAGTTGGAATGGCGCGGGAGCTTGCGGCATTTCTGCTAAAAACGCGGTGGGTCATAAATTCAGAATGGACGAACCTAGGGTACGTAAGTTCTGATGTGATAATTCGAGTCCCAGTGTACGGACTTGTCGAATCTAGAATAATCTTTGCGCTAAAACTCATTTAATTGCCTCATTATCTCTTCAATTTTACCAAGCTTTTCCCATGCATTCGCTGAACTCTGGCGAGCTTCTGAGAGTGCCGTGTACATGCCATCAATCTTTCCATTGAGTCGTTCAATTTCAGCTTCAAGCTGCTCGATAATTTCGTCATCGTGTAAATTTCCCATTACCACACTCCGTGTGAAATCAATTCGTCATTTGCATCAAAGTAAAACTCTACTACTAGGTCACTATATCCTATGCCACTTCCAATGCGGATTCCAGAGGATGCTCCAGTTTCGATGCATTCCTCTTTTGAAATCAACAGAAATTTCTTGTCCTGAACAGTGGGCCCCTTTGTCTCTTCGAATCCTAGGCGCCTTACTACGTCGAGGATTATATGAAAGCCTTTACTTCTTCCTGAGTGACTCATTCGTGATGGGCTCCTTGGCGTCTGGATACTTCTCAACAATCTTAGCGGCTAGCTTATCTAGGTTTGCCATGAAGCCCTCTGGAGTGGCGGGAGGTCTGTCGTCCGTCCAGTTGTCGAATATCATAGCGTCGCGCATAACAAAAAGAGAGCAAATCGCTTTCGTAAGATGACTAAGACCAGAATCTGTGTCTATGTCTTCACCTTCCCACCACTTTATCAAATGCCGGAAAGTTGCGTCAACATATACGCTAGCCCTAACCCCACTATCACGATAATTATGACGACCATATTTTCTTGCTCCTTCTAACATTCCGAGTCCGACTTCTAAGAGCACCGGCCCAGAAACCGTAGAGATTGGAGCCTTTTTGACTCCGACTGCATCTTTTGGATTTGTATCTTTTGTTTCTAAGGGGCGAACGCCGTCGATTGCAAAAGTAGTAGTTCTTCCCGCCGCGAGCTCCCGCGCTTCTCTTTCGTAATTGTGTCCCATCAAATTCCCTCTTTTTCTAAAAATTCAGACCAGGAGTGGACTCTTGTATAGCCCGTTAAATTGTGTAAGTCCTGATTAAACGGATAATCCATACAGTAAATTCTCGCACTAGTCCCGACGCACAATTCTGCCACAGTGGTCGGACTGTCATCTATAAAGGCGTCTATCTTCTTTTGATTAACAATCGGAGACTTGTGCCCCTCTGCAAACTCTAATTTTGCGGCAAAGGGGAAATGGTGCCTACTTAATACGCGAGCAGTTTGGTCCCTTGCGTATGTCGGTCTGTTTGTTATATACGTGATTTTATGTCCAGCATTAACAATCCTGTGCAGGCCTTCGAGTGCGCCGGGAATAACTTCTAGGTTGTAATATCCATCGGCATGGCCAAATTTGTGGAACTCATCCCAAAACTCCTTCTCCTCTAGGTTGTCTACATTTTCATACCAGTAGTAGGATGTAATCTCCTGTTTTTCTGGAAGCTTAACATTTAAATGTTCTTCCAGCCAAGGTATAAAACCCCCTTGAAAATCGAAACATATTCCGTCCAAATCAATGCCGTAGTGCTTTCTTTTGGATAAACTCACAAAACACCTCCCTTACTTCGTCAATGCTCATCTCTCCAATGTCTTTTCGACCAACCGGTATTTGAGCCCTCTTAATGTCGAATAAATAACTCGCCGTTTTTAACATGCTTCGGCTTCCGGATTGGCCCGCAGCGTCATTATCGAGAGCGTCTATAAGCTCCGTAGCTCCGGCTCCAGCTAAAATGGTCATTTGTTGCGGATAGAACTTCTTGCCGAGAATTGCAACTCCGTTATGAACGCCACCTTGCTCTAGGCGAAGCACATCCAGCGGGCCTTCGCAAAGTATGACCGAACCGAACTCATTAATAAACGGCGCGGCATTATCTATGTTGAACAAATTGCACGACACCCAGCTTCCGAGACTATGCTTCCACTTTGGAATTCTCTTGGCTAAATAATCCTCTTCAAGCGTTCTTCCAGTAAAGCCGATTAGCTCGCCTCCAAGACTTGTGACAGGGACTACAATTCTATTGCTCATGTAGTGACCAGATTGCAAGCACGCTCCGATTTGATATTTGTTCACTATATCATCTGGATAGCCCCTCGACTGAAGGTATGTGTGCTTGGTTAGTTTTGACAACGAAGACTTCGGATAGACTCGGCTCTGCTCTTGCTTGCGCTTATTCCCTTGAATGAATTCGCGATTAGCCCTCTGGTCTTTAAGCTTCTTGATTTCATCATCGTTGAGCTTATTTCCTAGTAGATTCCCAAGATACTCGACTGCCTCCATAAACGTACACTGACGTATCCCTTGTATAAGCCCGAATATATCTGACCCGGTAAGCTCTTCGCACCCACGAGAAAAGCACTTCCAGATACCTCTGTCTAGGTGCCAAGATAGAGCATCTTTCCTGTCGCCGCCGTGGATAGGACATGGCGCAACTACATAGTTATATCTCTCACGATAATCTAATCCTAAAGAATCAAGGACATCCTCTATTCGAAGATTCGCCTTTTCTTTAAGTGCATCTAGTCGTTCTCTTTTCATTAATCCTCACGAAGACTTCCAAGTGGCGCCTCTTCCATCTCAGCCAATCTATCTCTGACTGGCCGTGCAGAACGAAGTGCTTCAATGATTTCGCTTCGCCGCTTCCCTTCCTTGAAGGACCCGCAGCTTTTGTCAAAGTCAATATTTATATGGTCGCCATCGCTATGGCCGGGGCCTTTTCTTGCAATAGGAACTTTAAAGATATGAGTTCCGTGCTGCTCCCCGTCTGCGTCTCTCTCTTCTTCTCTCTTTTCTCTAAAGATAGTAAGGCTGTCAAGGTTATGGACTATCCTATCTGAGCCACTAACCACGTATTCATTGTCCATCTTTATCGCTTCTCTATTGAGTTGTCCAAGCGCAAGAATAGGAATGTTGAGTTGAGCAGCGACGTCGTGAATAGCCGAGAGTAAGAATCCAAGGACTTGCCATTCTGCCGCAGACTTAATATCGGCCATGTTCATTAGCTTGATGTAATCATATACGATTAGACACCGAATCTCTTCTCCTTTACTCTCTCCAACAAACTTATGGACAAACTTCCTAATGATAGGAATGACGTGATTGACTGAGCGGCCGGAGATATTCTTGTAGTAAAATGGTGCGTCTTTCACTAGGGCGAAAGCTTCTTTAATCTTCGCTATTTCAACCGGACTACTTTTCCACGCGCCGCTTTCCACCCTATTAAATGGGATGCCCGTTAGGATAGAGGTCAGCCTCATCTGTTGGTCACGGAGTTGGAGTTCCGTGTCTAGATACAGAATTGGAATTTGCTGGAATATAGAAGCTTGCGCACCGCACCAGGCCGAAAATTGAGACTTACCGGTCTTTGCCCTAGCAAAGACTCCAGTGACCGTTCCATTTCGAATGCCGCCACAATCCCTCTGCCACCTAGGAAGGCCGACGTTTAATCCTATGACGTCATTCTGCTCTGCGTATTTATTAATCGTAAGCTCATACTCAGTATCGATTCGGACGATGTCTTCGCCGCCCGCGTCCATCGAGCGCATCTCTCTAAAGACTGAATCCTCGATTAGATTCTTTAAATCGCTTGGCTCTCCTACAAACTCCTCGACCTCATTCTGCAAATCATCTAGAAGTTTAATCGCATTCCGCTTAATCGTCATCGTCTTGACTGCGGATACATGACGGCCAAGACTGGCTGGCTTCACATTCGTTTGCTCAATAGCTTCTAGTAGTTCGCCATTATGAGTAAGACTCAAGAAATCGTCCACCCCCTTTGCTTCTGCATGAGAAATGAGGGTGTAGTGGTCCACGGTAGCGTCTTTGTCGGTTAGGACTAAGTCTTTTATGAGAGAAAAAATGACCTTCGCGCCACTATTTGTAAAGTCTGTTTCGTCTAATACATCATCGACCTCAAAAAACATCTGAGGCTCTTTCATTAGGATAGATAGAATCGCTCGTTCAGCGCCCACTGCTTGTAGCATTGCCAGACTCCCTTATTTTCCTGTCGTAAATTTTCTTCATTACTGCAATTTTTGCTTCAAGAGCATCATGCCACGGCTTGATTATGTTTAGTTTTGCGCGCTCGGTACTTAGTGCGTCCCTAGGGCCACGCTCTTCTAGGTATTTAACCCGAGCAAAGCACATGCCCATTTGGTGTGCAACGTTAAGGCGATAGTTCGCCAAAATAAGCATGGCGGCATCTATAAGTGCCGCCTCCAAATTCTTTATGTCGCCGCCAAGGTTTAAAGCCCAGCTTATCTCCCCTGTGTCATACGGTCTCAATTGGTCTATGCCGATTTTTTCTAACCAGGCATCAACTTCTTTTTTCATGTCCATGACTCACCTCGCTAAACTGATGATAGGCGCAAAGGAGACTTCGTCAACCCAAGGCTTCACGAACAACATCTTCTGTCGCCCCCCAATCAATCACTACAAGCTTGATGTCGTTGAGCTTACACCATTCAGCTTTTCTTTTATCGTTCGTGCCTTGTCTTAAAAAGGCATTTTTGTCCGCGTGAAAGAAGGCATTAAACTGATAGTGCTGGGAGCCCTGGACTTCTATGGCGAGCCTTTTTTGCGGCAGGAAAAAATCAAGATGCAAGCCTTCTCCTACGCACGGAAATTCTTCTAGAATGTGATATAGGGGGAATAGCGAATGCACGACGTCTCCGACTTTGCTTTGGTATTTGCCGCGACCTTCGCCTATTTCTCTGCGTGGAAACTTAGACGGCCTAACTTCCATTTTGTGCTCGCGCCCTTGAGTATCAAAGAATTGCATTTACTGCTTCGCGCAAGGAATCCCGATATGCTTTATTGTTTTTAATCCTCTTGAGTATCTCATCCTTATAAACCTTCTCGGAAACTCCACCAAAATCGTAGACGTGCCAGGCTTTCCCGTTCTTCTCTATAACCCCCAAGTCGGTACAAACTTGATACAAGTCGAGATTTCTGTCGATTCCGCGACCGTAGATTAGAGGAACATCCACTTCTCTAAAAGGAAGGCCTTGATTGTTTTTGACGACCTTACACTTGACGTTGTGACCAACGATGTTTCCCTTTTCATCAACTATTTTGCCAGCCGACAGCTTCTTTAAGTGGATTCTCTGCGCGGCAATATCTGGGACAGCATTCCCACCCTTAGTCTTTATCCCACCACTGTATGGGTCCATGTTCGCGGTCTCGTGAGAAATGAATAGAACCATGCAGCGATTGCGCTCAATGGGGCCGACGATTTTACGCACCATCTTGGCTGCCAGCTTCGCGATTAGTCCCATTCGCTGGTTGTCCGCTCCTTCGGTCTCTTCGACCTCGGGAAGCATTTGCGTGAGCGAATCGAATATCACCACGCACCCAGGGACTTCTCTAACACATCTCTCCACTCTATTGACGGCATCCTCGCCATTATCTGGGCGAATGCGCACGAACAACTCTCGCTTTAGTCTTGGGACCATGGCGATTTGCGACTCGACCAACTTTCTCTCTAGGTCAAAGAAAAATACCGGCTTGCCCATAATAGTTGCGTTGGCTGCGATTTCAAGAGCGAGAGTCGTCTTGCCCGTGCCATTTTTGGCGTGAATCTCATTAATTGTTCCCTCGACTAGCGGCAGAGTCAAAGCCCAATCTAGCTTCGTGGAGCCCGTGGATATTGAAGCGCGACCTGCATCATACTGTTCGATATCTTTTCCACGAACGATGCGGCCCTCATATTTCTTTTCCATGTCATTCAAAAACGTATCAAGTTGCTGGCTTGGGTCAAATGACTCCACGGTCTCATCTTCATCCAACTTAATCTTCTTCGCCATTACTCAACTCCTTCAGTCTATCGAATAGGCCGAGCCTTGGTTTAGCTGGCTCAAAATCTCTATAGTCCTCAATTACTTTTACCGTCTCGGGCTCAACGGGAGTTTCATCTTTTGGAAGAGACTTTAGTCTGCGGCGTTCTTCCGTCTTCTGTAAAATAAACTCAACGTGGGCAAAGTCTGTCCACGTCGCAATGCTTAAGTTATTAATCGCCGCTAGCAAGACCGCACCCTCTCCATATTTTTTTATGAATTTGCGGCAGCCCTGAACTTCTTTTCTATAGCGCCACTTGTAGCGCTGCTCGCGCCAGAAAAATTCCGGGAGCTTCTTACCTTTGTTTTGTCTCAAGAAGGCAAGTTCTACTAGATGATTAGAGCAGTCTTGTTTGTGTCCCGGGGTGCTGAACGAAGTGAATTTGCTTTTGTTCTTTTTCATGCTTTACTCCTTACATATATACGCTTTAGGTCCAAAGTAATCACTACAATAACATTGACCGCTAGTAGTATAGTAGTAGAAGAAGAAGAGATGTCAACCCTAGAAGTTCTCCTAAATCGTGCAGTTCTTCGTAACTGTTGTAGTCGGGGAACATGGGTCTTTGATTGTGCCGAGAGGGAAAATAATCGGGAGGTCAAAGGTGCCGATATATGTGCCGAGGTCATTATTGATAGCGTTCATTCTTACCTCTGTGTCATTAAGCCTTTCTAGCTCATCGAAGAGGTCCAAAGGAGGATTAACGAATGGACTTGCGATGGTGACCGGTTGTAATGGAATACTTGGGACTTCGTTAATCTGATATGGATTAATGAAGCACGAACATTCAGCGAGAGAAACGGATAGTTGGGAGAATCCCGAGTTTATATATCCGACCACAAGATTGAGTAAAGCATTAATCGCAAGCTGAGTGCTAGTCGCAAGGCCATTCACTCCTTGAGAAACAGCAGAGCGAATTGCTGCATTAATACTGGCGATAATCGTAGTCGTCCAAGCTTCTACTTTGATTAATCCATCTATCGTAGCACTAACGTCGTTTATATCTTCTGTGACCTCTCTCTTTGTAAGAATGGCAAGTTCTTTTCTGTGAGTTCGATTATATTTTACTCCAGACTTACAAAGAGTTTCTATGGCAATTTGTAGTGCCTTATCGTTATCAAAAGTTATAGAAAATTGAGGTCCTCCTAGCTCGCAGATATCCGGCTTTGGAATGCCTGGTACCCACTGTCCACAATCTCCAAATCCTTGAAAGAACATTGTCCCCAATAGAGTATCTTCTGGTGGGTCTCCAGCAAAAGCGATTGGACCTGCTTGAAATCCATTATAAAATAATGCAGATGTACGAATGGCCATTTGCCCTTCGTTTGTAGTTTCATCCCCACATTTTCCAAATCTTGAAGACGATGCACATGTGCTAGTTAAAGTTAAAACTTCAGACCACTTTCCTACTAAATCTCCTTCTACCGTAGTATCCATTGCTAAACCATCTAATTTAGTGCACAAGGAGGCTGATTTAGAAATATCATCATTAACTCCAAGAATAGATTCCTCTCTCCATGTTTTTCTAACAGACCAAACATCTTCGAGTCGCCCGCGCATAAACGGGAATCCACATTTAGAATCTGGATTTGTACTGAATACAAAAGTTCCCATATTTTGAGATTCATCATCTGCAATTAGGTCATTATATGCTCTCCACATCGACCTTTGCTCATCCCACCTAGCGTCGAGCGGGCCAACTTTCCAAGTAGACCTGTCCAATTTATGTTCGTCGTCATTTACTCGAATGTCTTCCGGCTCAGGGTCCGTAGGGCGCATGGCAATCGTTTTTCCCCAGCCACACATCTGCGCGGGCGCTCTAATCCCAATGCTGCGGACTTCTCCTGGGTTCAGCGGCCCGCTAGGAGAGCGTGCCTCTTGTACTGTGCTCTTTCCCACCATGTATTGAATTTGCTGGCTGCTGCCAATTTGCTCATACAAGTTGCTATTAGTAGCTAAAGGAAGCCCTTCTCTATAGGGGGAGCTAAAGGCGACGAATGAATTGGTGATACTATCGAGCATGACGCTTCCGTCCAGAAGAGACAGATATGAGTCTAGCGATGCCCCATAAACCTGACTCCACCACTCGTCATTTTTAGCTAGGACTCCAGGCGGCATACTGCTAATTGCCATTGGAGAACTGTCCACTGCCGCCTTGCCTCTGATTTTTTGCGCTCCTTCTGGAGCATCCCCATAGTCAGTTCCGCTTATCGCGTAAGACTGTCTTGGATAGTTTAATCTTTTTATATTATCTCTGTTGGGATTAGCTCTATTAGTCAAAATTACCGGCTCCCCCTGCGCTAGCAGATGACGAAGAGGAACCTTTACCTCCGAATTGCTTTGAGATGATTGGCCTGTATCTATTTATAAACGACACTGAATCTTGAGGGAAAATGCGGCTACCTCCGCGCCTAGCGAATAGACTCAATGAAGCTAATTCTTCTTTACTCAACTCTCCGAATTGACGAAGGAAGCTGCGAAGCTCATAGGTTGTTTGAACCCCATTGTTAAAAGATATGCTGACGTTGTTTATGTTCGAATTTTGCCCAATCGAATCTCCCAAATTTAAGATTGGATAGCCTGCCAAAGTGATGGTCGCTTGAGTGACAGTCTTGACGCTTGAAGATGTATTATCTATTCTGAATTGCATCGCATCTCTCATGACAGAAAGGCTTCCGAATTCCCAAGGCGCGAATCCATCGTCTTGGTCAATAGACACTCGACCTTGAGATTCTGCCGTTATGTTACTGGAGAACACTGGACCGTACCTTTTGTATTTATCCTTTGTAGGCAAGTGGACTCTAATAGGCTGATACGCGAACTGATGGATAAGACCGTCTGTCTGTCCCTTTAGAATAGCTCTCTTTATCTCATTTCGATTGCTTGTGCTGCTCGTGCCAGTTGTAGTTTGTCTGTTACCAGTGGGACCAGCCTGCGCTACAGTGTCAGTCAATTCATCTGTATTAGGGGTTCCCAAAACAATCGGAGAGTCTAGCTTTACTACGTTGCCCTCTTCTACCGTTGCGGCTACATATAGGCGTGAATTTTTAATAATCCAATCAGATTTATCAACGTTGACAACTGCAGCCTTCGCGTCGAATTGATTTCTCAAAGACAGAGGGAGGGCCTGTGGAGCGTTATCTCCTAGTCCAAATGTAAAGTTCGGAGCGAGAGACGGAGTGACGGTCAGTTGATTAGTAGGGGCGAACTCAACATAACAGCGAGTTTTCCCATCTGAGTTTCTGAAATACTCATTGGGGTCATTATTACCCGCGACTGCATCTGCCGTCCATGCTGCGTCGATATATTCAACTCCTAGGTCTTGTGAAAATGTGAAGCGCTTGCCATATGTAGACTGTGCGTGTCCGAGTAGTTTATCATACATCTTACCGGTGACTTCTTCGCTCGCGGTAGTAATTGAGAATCTGTCCGGGTTTATTCCGATTTGATTTCCGATATCAGTTGCGTCGGCGGGAGACCAAAGAGGGGCTAATACCGTTGCCCCTCCCACCGTATAGATAACTAGACCCCCGTTTAATGAGACCCAGACTTTCCAAGCTTCTTTGTCTTTGAGAACGAAACGCATCTCGTCTTCGGTCATATAGTATTTATTTGACCCGCCTTCACTGCTTAAATCTATCGGATTATTCGCAAGGCCAGTGACGGTTCTTTGTTTTAACTCTTCGACTGGAGCGCCAAGCAACGCTCCGCATGAGACTTCATTGCGAAGTTCAAACCCTTGGCGGGCGCTAATTACTACGCCTGAATGTACGGCGAGAAAATTATCCAAATCCACGTCTATATTGTCTATCGAGCGGTCTATTATTTTTATAGTGACGTCAACTCGGTTATCTACGCTATTGACGACTGAACGAGTGTACCAATCAAAGCTGTGGTGGCTCGCTAGTTCTTGAATCAAATCTGCAACGCTAATTAAATTACTGTTTATTCGGTAGAAGGGGCTTACTTTTGCATCCACTTCTGTTAAGTCGAAATAATAATTGGTGCCGAATACATTGGGAACTACTGGCGGTATTTGGAATATGATTCCATGCCTAGTAGTCTGCCCCCCTTTAAACGCCCTTGAGATGTCTTGGTACGTCATCCCAGATTGATTGTAATCAGATAGGTTCGCCCCTGTATTAACGAAGTCGTCATATGCACCGTAAGCGTCTGCGATTGAGCACGTTGTTCCGACAAATCTCGCTGCGACCGTTCGATAGCCTGGAGCTATGATAATGGGAACGGACTTCATAATCTCCCTTGGGTCCGAAAGGTTGACGGTTATCGACCGACCACCAATCTGTTCAATGTCAATCTCGTAAGATGTCACGACTCCCTCGAAAGTTAGCGCTCCTATTTTAAACTTTTGATACGAACCAACTTCGGGCGGGAGGAATACGCGCGGAGGCGTCGAGAACTGGTCTTCGACTAAAGTGACAGAGCACGTACTTGGACTCTGCGAAAGCCCAAGAGACGTATTCGCCTGAGCTACATACGCGCCGAGAAATTCTGCAGCTACACCACCGAGTCCTAAATTTTGAACGCTCATAAATACTGCCAAGCCACATTTCTGGAGAATTGATACGTCTGTCTATTGAAAGAGACGTTATCTTGCGTTTTAAATACCGCAGACGAAAATGGCTTTTCGCCCCTTGGGTTGCCTGCAGGAGTATTATCGACTAGAAGGTTCGATTCTGTCAACGCATAACTAAGAGCCAGATTGCTAGGTACGACACTGTTGTCACAAGTCGAGTCTTCTCTGCGCATAGTATACGAGATTGTAAGACTCTTTGTTTTGCCGGTCACCGTTTGTTGAGGCTGAATGACTGGCCCGTCTAGTTTGCCTGGAATCGGAATGACCGCGATGACATCGGCCGGGAATTCGAACGAAACATCAATCTGCTCAGACAGAACTTGAGGATTACTCGTTTTAATTCTAGTCTGATAAGATTTTGAATACGCAATAGTTCCGCCCAAAATCGTGTAGCCAAAAGACTCGGTCACTGGTTCGGACGATATACATGAGCCACTAGGAATAAATGATGTAATTCGTGTAAATGCCAAGGGCTCGACTATGTTCGTGAACGCCCCAGATGCTATGACAAATCTATCGTCACTTTTTGTCGCAGATTCTTGGCTTAATCCTTGCACGGAGCCCTGAATGCTTACTGAAATTTGAGATGAATCAGTTTGTTTTTCTACACTTATTTCATATGCTTCTGTATAGTTCGCAGTCTCTTGGTCTGCGTAGACTCTTGTTAAACTAAAAGACCTATCCAGCTCCCCGCGCTCAGTGCTAACCGAGACGAGATTACCGGACAGAGATGCGTCAAAAATAGGTTCGACAGAACTAATTGGGAAGTTATTCGCAAAGCAATAGTCTATAGCCAACTGTATGCCAGACGCGCTACTCTCCCTTAGAGACGCGCTAGTCGTGACGCTTTGAGTTACGCTGCCGTCTTCATTCCTAGAAAAACTTCGATTAATGGTCTTACCAATTAGGTCGTCGCGCCCTCCGCTAGCGGGGACTCTAGATATTGAATAAGAGACAGAGCCCGCTATTCTGTTTGTTGTTTTCGATTTACTTTCTACGTCAGTATTGTCATAGAAGCCAATTTGCGGTGCGACAAAATTCTCAAAGCCGTCTTCGGCTGCGGCGACCTTGTCAAATGTAGTCTCTCCGTATCCCTGGACGGTGCCGTTCGTGCCTAACGTAAGAACAAAATTTTGTTCTTCATCTCGTTCGTAAGTTTCTTCGACTGCCCTGTCGTCCAAGAACGAACCGGATGATGCGATGTAGGTCTCAGAGACTTCATAGCTTCCAGCCGTAATATCTGACGACTCTGTATAGACTTTATTATATGCGGTTAGACCGCCTATATCTAGTAGTGCACTAACCCGTGGAGGCCGCAGCAAGAACGATTGAGATGAGTCATATCCAAGCTTAGTAAAAACGAAGTTTTTTGCAACGATGTGCGGCGGGGTGCCTAGTGTAACATCCTCGATTCCGACCGCTGATATCGTGTGAGTAACTCCGACTGTGTCATTTTCGTTCTGATTAAAAGACCAATTTTCTGAATAGTCTCTGACGGGACAACCAGTGTTTAGGACTTCCTCATACTCAAAAACTACCGAGTATGGACTCTGCTGAACGATTGTGCCCTCTTCGAAGTCTAGGGACCTCACTATGGGCTTCGCGGAAATGATTGGGTATCCGGACACGTCTACTACTAGAAGGTCACCACGGTCCTCTGAGAGGGCCTGACACATTTGTGTGCGCTTGCGGTCCAGTATCGAGATACAAGTTGAGCCATCGGGCACACCAGAAAGCTCCGGCATCATGGGCAACAATGTGCCATTAAATGTGAGAGTGTGGATGATAGCTAGTTCTTTGCCGCCATCCGTCTTTAGGAACTCTTTGCTCTCTCCGAGTAGAGGGACTGGCTCAAAGCAATAGGTCTTCTGGTCCGAAGGCCTAGTGTAGAACATTTTTACTCCACCGTTAAATAAACAACTCATATTTCGTCCTAGGTGAAGAAGTTGCCGGTCGGAACCGCAACGCTGGGGGGAAGTGGGACTGGGAAATTACAAGCGCCTGACCCATCGAAACCGATAACGTGGGCGTAAATTATACTACTTGGCAGTTCGACTGCGCTCATGTAGCCATTGAATATTCCGGTAGCCGTACCACTAATTCCCGGGATGTATGCGTATATCATGCCAGATTCTACTCCGACTCCGCTCATCCATGCATTAATAACCCCAGAAGCGACATCTGCCCCCTGGATATATCCAGCTACATTTGTTTTGTCGCCATTTGGCATGTACGCAAAAATATTTCCAGTGATGCCCCTGGCATTTATATATCCGTATGCCGAAGTATTAAGGCCGCTAGCATCTATATAGCCGTAAATATGGTCGTCATACCCTCGCGCAATCAGATAGCCATAAACTTGTCCGCTGTTTGGGACGGGCCCCTTTAGATAGCCATGAATACTTGCAAACTCAGGAGTTGAGATGTAGGCATTTACGGTCGAAAGGGCGCCAGATGGAGCTTTTAGGAATCCATAGATAGACTCATTAACTGTGTTCTCCATGTATCCGAATATATTGCCCGCTAGGCCAGATGTGAATATATAGGCTCCCACCACATTCACTGCAGTATCTATCGAACCCTCCATAAAAGCCGCGACTGAAGTAGATTCCGTATTTGATACAATATAGGCATATACCATGCCGCTTGCCATCGTATCGCCTAGTAGATATGCGTTTGTTACTCCGGCAGGAACGTTCGCCCCTCCGCTCATGTACGCGAGCGAGTCTCTATCAACAAAATCTACTCCGCTGGCGTATGCATATATGACTCCAGACGCAGTATCTCCGGCCCCTCGGATATATCCGTAAACCGATGTAAGGAGATTGGGGTCTGCCTCGCTTGGGTCTAAGTTAGCAAAATTATCGAACCAAACCGCAGCCTCGCCTCCTACGGGGCCAAGGCCCGCTTCTATGTTTCCTCTGTTATATATTATACGAACAGTGTTGACTCCCGGCTCGTCTAAAGTAAATGACCGAGTCACATAACTAGCGGGAGTTATAAACAGACCATTATATATGTCAGCGGTTTTGTCAACAGTACCAGTCGGTGTAATTATGAATAATTCCAAATAATCATCGGTCGGCTCATTTGGGTCGATACTACCGACATTTGCTTGTGAATCCCATTTCATGTCGAATGATATGGTTCTCGGGGAAACAACCTCTACATCAAATTCAAAGACGCCGGATGAATTTATAGGAGGGTTTCTATCGGTTCTTAATGCAGATGCGTTTTCAAGCAATGACAGACTTCCGCTGCCGATTGTTTCTCCAAAAAACGCTCCACTCGAATGTAAACCTCTATCCACTCCCCAATTAAAATCTCCGTATGTAGTCCATCCATTCGGCGTTCCTCCAAGTGGAACATTCGTGAATGTTTCCGTTTTGAACGAACCCTTTGAAGAGAAGAACGTCGTAGAAAAGGCAGATGTGCCGATGTATCCAGCAGTAGTGTGGGCTCCGTAAAGTCGAACCTCTCTGACGTCTCTAGCGGTGGCATCTCCGACGAAATCAAGCTTCACATATTTCGCAGAGAATCCGTCCATATCAACGTCTATAGACGCGTCTTGAGGTCTATCCCATTCGGCAGATGATTTTACTAACGAAGGGCTCGCTCCAGCTATTCCACTTGGGACACTATGAACACCAACAAATGTGGCGTTGTCATATGATGCGCTGACATCCACTCCTATAAAGCCGGCTGGGGGACTATTCCATGCGAATTCTAGCCTATTAAATGTATAAATCTTATCAAACTCTAATGTAATAGAATCGCCACTAGATACGATGCCCGACGTCGCCGTATCTTGGTCAAATAGATTCCCCGGGTCCGTGATTCCTGTAAATGCATCTATTCCTATAAATGAATCGCCTGACTGTGCCGTTAGATTCGTAACATACGTTGGAAGGGGTAGCTCACCCTGCGCAGCTAGTGAATCATCGAACCTCCACATGTAAAGCTTACTGAGAACGTCGCCAGAGCCATTTACTACACCACTGCCAACTGTTGCGATTATTTCCGACCTAAACAAACCTGAACCGGCATCAACCGGACTATGTGAAACTTTGAACTTTTGCCAATGAACTATATTCTCTAGTCCAAGTGAACCCGCGCCAGCGTTCATTACTGTCGCATCCGCCCAAGAAACAAGGCCAGAATCGGCATCGCTTAGGTCAGAGAAATTATATTTTAGTGCGCTAGTAGGAGTAACGCTCTCTGGAATATCAACCGTCGCTTTTATTCTTGAAATAGTTTGGTCTCCGTTTGTTCTCCTTCCTTGAAAATAAAGGAATAAAGTATAAGGGTCATCATAGTATGTGATTCCTACTGGAGTCCCACCTCCAAGCAAAGGGGTCGCGCCCGCTATATTGTTCGGAAGCTCTTTGAATGTTAAGTTCTCGGTATTAAGTCTTCTACTAGAGCCGAGCCCAGTGTGATTCGTGTCTGTGCTATCTACGCGGAAAAATCCGAATCCGGCGCTGTTGATTTCATTGGCCGTCGTATATAGCTCAAACTTCCCACTAGAGCCGACAGTCGTAATAACCGTGTTAATAGTGCCCCTTGTCTGCTGGGTCGGCTTAAGAAAATGAGTTTTACACCACGCCGAGTTGGGAGTAAAGTTAACGTCCCCTATGTAACCAGAAATTCGGGCAAGGTTTGTCTCATCTATACCAGGGTCTATTTGGATGAGACCTTTGTCTTTCCATTTGTTTGAAAAAGAATATTCAAAAAAAGCGATTCCAGACGAGTCAACACTAAATGGCGTCGCCAGAGCATCGAACTGCCCCGCATCTGTTGGAAAAGGGAAGCCACCACTCGGACCCACATCTATGTCGTGGACAATTCCCTGTAGGGCAGGAATTGCAGTAAACGGTGAACTTACGTGCCACGCTTTAACTCTACCAGACGCTTCAACTGCGGTAATCCAAGCCGTAGGAGGAGTTCCAGGCCCGCCGCCGAACACGCCCATTTTTTTATCATAGACTTCAATCGAACCATTAAAGTCTCTAGCATCAACAGTCGAGCGGCAGTCGAAGAAACCCCTAGCTACAACGCCAGACGGAGCCCACGCTCCGGACGTCGTCTTGGCAAGAATAGTATAGCAGCCAGAAGTATTGAATCTGTGGACGCAGTGAACATTGCCCACTCGGTCCATCGAAGTATCGAAGTTGTTGTGTGTTGAAAAGTCATCAACTGGAAAAGCAAACGAGGGAGCACTCCAACTAACACCAGAATCACTAGAAGTAATATAGTCAACTTCAGTGGTTCCACTAGCATACAAACAAATCATATCACCAGTGACAGAGTCCTGCCAAAAGGACCTGCCCCAACTGGGGAGAAAAATTTGTTCGCCACTGGCTGCTAGTATACTACTCATGGGCTACTTAGGCGTGCGCCCTCCTGGGAATCTTCCGCTATTTTTATCAGTTCGAACGGCAGGATTTATCATACCTCTTCTTGTCATTTCTTGCACTAGTGCAGCCAAACTTTCGGCTGTAGCATTAAGTATTTGGTTATCTGCAACGAGAGGCGCAATCAATTCTCTGAACACGTCTCCAAGTTCTTGAGTGCTCAACGCGTCCGTCGCCCTAATCGCGATTTCTGTTACAATTTTGACATCATCAATTTTAATCGGCTCGACCTTAATCGGCGCAGAGTTTTTCAATGCTTCACCTACGGCAGACCCAATTTCAGTCCCGGTGTTTTTATTACCATCCTTAATTGCTACAGTGAAAGCATTGAAGAAGTTTCCACCTTCGGCGAGAGACTTAGTTATGGCTTCCTTGAATGCCTTCGCGCCCTCTTCTCCTCGCCGTTTTTCTTGTGCGCGATGTATATTATTTAATTCTTCCTGTTCCTTCTCTCTCCGTTTATCTGCTCTGAGCCAAGCCTCAGCCTCTTTTGTAAAACTCTCACGCACTCCTTGTGTTAACTCTCTACCGAGCACTTCAATAATCTTTTCCTTTGTCTCTGTACTAATCTTGTTCTGCTCTTTGGCAAGTCTTTCTCCAAGTCCAATGAACTGGTCAAGCACTTTTGCCGCCTGCCCCTTCGTATTAATTCCCTTTGCCGCCCCAGACAAACCTCGGCCTTCAAGGAATTTCTTTACGGCGTCCACGTCTATGTTTCTTTTTCCACTATCCCCGCGCCCGCGAAGCCTGCGCGCGTCCGTGGTGAATCTAGTATCAGTTGTTTGTCTAAAATCATTAACGATGCCCTTACCAGTTTCCTTATCTCTAAAGAGCTTTCTCGCAACGTCTCTTCCTCCCCTCTCGTTATTCGCAGACAATCCTCGCGTCCCAAATCTCCTCTCAAGTTGAGAAATCCTGCTCTTCTCTTCTCTAGTAAGCTGGCCTCCGGCGACACTAGCTCTATCTCTTACTTCTTTAATTTGATTTCTCGGAAGGAATTTTCCTTTGTCGAATTGGCCTCTTAATTTTTCAGCAAGACTTCCAATCGTTGAGTCTGGACTGTCTGTCACTTTGCTCGTTTTAGGAGTGGCTGCTTCTAGTCCAATCTTAAACTTTTCGAGCGAACCAGTGACGTCGTCGAACTTGCGTCTTTGATTCTCTAGCGTAGTTGCTATTTTCTTGTCGGCAGCCTTCGCAGTCGCCTTTTCTGCTCTTCTAGCATCTTCGGCATCAGCTATTTCACGAGCTAGCTTCTCCGTCGCGATAACAGCGCCTTTGTTGTTTTCCGACAGAATGCCGCTTCTAAACGCAGATGAAAAAGTTCCAGCGAGATTCGAGATTTGCTTTCCGAATTCTCCACTTAGTCGCGCGACCTCAGCCGGAGCCTTATCTCCAGCGAGAAGAGCAATCGCAGTTTGAATCCCGATTACAAGTTGCTCTCTCATTGTGTCTACGGAAGTTATAACCCCGCCAATTTTTTTGGCCTGTATATCTCTTTGTGTAACTGCCAATTTAGCTTCAGATGAAGAGAGTCTTACTAATTCCTTCTGTATAAGAACATCGGTATCTGCTAGTTGGACGAGCTTTATTTGCCTATCTTTAATCTCTTGTTGAAGTTTTGTATTCTCTTTCGCTAGAGCCTCGGCTTTACGAAGGTCGTCTGATATCGTGCCGATATCTTCAGTTTGAATTCGCCCGAATATCTTTTCGAGTTGCTTATTATCAACTCCCGCAATGATTTGCTTCTTCCCAAACTTAGCAGAATCTGTGATTCCTTGAAAAACCTTCTTTAGAGAATCTTCGTCTCCTCCTTTTCTTGCCCTGCTAACTCTGCCAGCTATTGTTTTTAGACTGTCAATGTTGACGTCGGTAATGCCTTTAAAAAACCCAGAAGCAGTGTTGATATTTTCTACTGTCTCTTTAAATTTTACTGGACTTTCAAGGAGCAGCTTGCCGAATTCTTCAGATTGTCTCGCTCTCTCTTCGTTAATTCTACGCTCAGCAGAAAGTCTTTCTTGTATAATCTTAATCTCTGTGTTGAGAAGATTCTTCCTGATATCCAGTTCTCTACGAGTCTCTCCTAATCGAGATTTAAACAAAGACCTTTCTGATTGTAGATTGACTCTACTTTGCGCGAGTTCTGCTCTAACTATTCCTAAGCGCTTATCTGTTACTTTTTGGTCAGAAGTCTTTATGACTTGACCAATTCTAATTAGCAATGCGTCTACAGAAGAGCCGACATCTCCAACACTTTGAAACCTTTTTCCAAGAGTAGAGGCTTGATTGCCAGAAGTTGCGCTCGCTCCGCTTAGTCTCTCTGTTGAGGATGCTGCAATTGCAGCTAGACGAGAGAACGCACTCGCTCCAGCTTCATTCAATCCATCAATCGCCGCACTGCTAGATGATGAGATTATGCTCGCGTTCGCCTTGCCTACATCGGCGTATAAAGATGACAATTTTCTTTGGTCCGCGACTGCACTCTCAAACGCCTTCGTCACTGATTCTGCGGCGCTTTTCCAGGCGCTAATCTGTTGCCTGGCTGCATT
>Ga0210003_1000479_pt1 | contig 36057 bp, 44 predicted proteins | sample LantaG_FD_182804 | JGI IMG/M metagenome (GOLD analysis project Ga0210003, IMG submission 182804) | Deep subsurface microbial communities from Baltic Sea to uncover new lineages of life (NeLLi) - Landsort_02402 metaG (SPAdes) (version 2) | ecosystem: Environmental > Aquatic > Marine > Oceanic >...
CGCCGGCGGAGCGAAACCCGACGCCGCCGGGAACGCTGGCGCGGACACCGGCGGGGCGAAACCGGTTGCGGGCGTGTCGAACCGGGATCCGGGAATTTCGCCGAGTCGGGTGGAGGCGTCGCCGTAGGCGGCCGCCACCGAATCCGTCGCCGGGTCCATCGCCGGGTCAGTCGCCGGGTCAGTCGCCGGGTCCACGACCGAGTCCATTGCCGGGAAGGCATCGGCGTGGACGTCACCGCGCATCGAAGTCTCGGCCCTTGTGTCGACCAGATGCCCGAGGTCCTCAGACAGCATGTTCAATGCCCCGGCCGCATCCCGCAGCGCGGTGACGACTTCGGCGGCGGCTTCGCAGTTGCGGGCGACAAAATCGGCGGCGCCGGAACCGGAAACGCCGCGCCAGGCTTCCGTCAGCACATCGAGTGCCTCGCGTTGGACACCGAGTGCCTCTTCGGCGGCGGCGGCCGCCGCACTCAGGGCTGCACCGTCGGCATCCAGCGCATCGAGGGCGAGTCGGACCCCGACGTCGAAGGTCATCTCAGGTTCGCGACCGCGCGCGATTCGGCATCGGAAAATCGGTCGGCACCGGTGCGCAGGGCCGCACCGGTTTCACGCGCGGCAACAGCCCACCGCGTCATGTCCGCGATGAGCCTGTCCAGGACACCTCGGACCGCGCCGCCGACGGCCGCGTGGTCACGGCCGGCCACGGCGGAATCGAAGCGCAAACCACTGAGGTTCGCCGCCAGGATGGATTCCACGATGTCGGCGGCGGCATCCATGCGCTGGGCCGCCGCACGCAGCGCCGCCGGGTCGACCGATGTTGTTCCCATACCCCCCGATGTTGTTCTCATACCCCTAGGACGCAACGACACCGCCGCCGGTTCCCCCGAATCGGCGGGTTCAGCCTTCGGCGCTGACTGACTTCGCCACCCGGTCGGCCACGAGTCGCGCGGTGTCCTCGTCGGAGGCCTCCACCATGACTCGGACCAGCTGCTCGGTACCTGAGGGCCGCAACAGAATTCGGCCGGTGTTGCCGAGTTCCGCCTCGGCCTCGGCCACGGCGGTACGCACTGCGGGCGCCTGCGCCGCGGTGGCCTTATCGGCCACCTCAACGTTGATGAGGACCTGGGGAACCGACTGCATCGGCGCCGCCAGAGCGACCAGCGGTAAACCAGTCCGCGCCATCCGGGCCATCAGCCGTAGGCCGGTCAGGACCCCGTCCCCGGTGGTTCCGAAGGCGGGCATCACGATGTGGCCGGACTGCTCGCCACCCAGGCTGTAACCGCCGGACCGCAGTTCCTCCAGGACGTAGCGATCCCCCACCCCCGTCGTGCGGACCTCGATCCCGGCTTCCCGCATCGCGAGATGCAACCCGAGGTTGCTCATGACCGTGGTGACCAATGTTTCAGCGGACAACTCGCCGGACTCCCGCATGGCCAGTGCCAGCACCGTCATGATCGCATCGCCGTCGACGATCTGACCGTGTGCGTCCACCGCCAGGCACCGATCGGCGTCCCCGTCATGGGCCAGACCCAAGTCCGCGCCACGTTCCACCACCGCGGTCTGCAACTGGGCCAGATGAGTCGAGCCGCAGCCGTCATTGATATTGAGGCCGTCCGGTTCGGCGTTGATCGCGATCACATTGGCGCCGGCGGCGGCGTAGGCGCGCGGTGCGGCCACCGACGCTGCGCCGTTGGCGCAGTCGACCACGACGGTGATCCCGTCGAGTTTCGTCGCCGTCGCCGTGGCGATGTGGGCGAGGTAGCGGTCGAGGGCATCCGGTGCCGCGACCACCCGGCCGATCTCGCCACCGATGGGACGCGACCCGGACCCCTGGGCGAGCAACTCCTCGATGCGGTCCTCGGCATCGTCGTCGAGCTTGTGACCGCCGGGACCGAATATCTTGATGCCGTTGTCGGGCATCGGGTTATGCGACGCCGAGATCATCACGCCGAAATCCGCGCCATAGGTGTCCGTCAGGTAGGCCACCGCCGGGGTCGGCAGGACGCCCACGCACAGGGCGTCCACGCCCTCACTGGTCAGCCCGGCGATCATCGCCGACTCCAGCATTTCGCCGCTGGCTCGCGGATCACGGCCGACAACCGCGACCCTGCGCCTGTCGGGACCGCCCGGTCCGGACGGGGCGAGGCGCCGGGCCGCTGCCGATCCGAGAGCCAAAACCAGCTCCGCGGTCAGTTCGCGGTTGGCGACGCCTCGCACGCCGTCGGTTCCGAATAGTCGACCCATGTGGGTGCCGACTCAGCGCTTGCTGTACTGCGGCGCCTTGCGGGCCTTCTTCAGGCCGTACTTCTTACGCTCGATGGCACGCGGGTCCCGGGTGAGGAAGCCGGCCTTCTTCAGGGCCGGCCGATCCTCGGGCTGTACCAGGATCAGCGCGCGGGCGATCGCCAAGCGCAGTGCGCCGGCCTGACCAGAGGGGCCACCGCCGTCGAGGTGGGCGTGGATGTCGAAACTGTCCACCCGGTCGACGATCACCAGCGGCGCTTTGATGAGCTGCTGGTGCACTTTATTGGGGAAGTAGTTCTCCAGGCTGCGACCGTCGAGGTGGAACTGTCCGGTGCCCGGCATCAGCCGGACCCGCACCACGGCCTCCTTGCGGCGCCCGACGGTTTGGATGGGCCGGTCGAGGATCACCGGCTCCCGGCGCTTGGGCGCCTCGGCCGTCTCGGTCACCTCGGCCGTCTCACTCACGTGAACGGCCCCGGCGGCATCAGCCGTCCCGGTTGCCTCAGCGGTCCCGGCTGCGGCAGCAGTCTCGGGCGCATTGTCTTCGGTCACGCTGTCTTCGGTCGCGCGGTCTTCAGTCACTGGGCCACCTGCTTGATCTCGAACGGAATCGGCTGTTGCGCGGTATGCGGATGATCCGGACCGGTGTAGACCTTGAGTTTCTTCTGGATCTGTCGGCTCAGCTTGTTGTGCGGGAGCATGCCGACGATCGCCTTCTCCACCACCCGATCGGCATGTTTCTGCATTTCCTCGCCAACCGTGCGGGAACGCAGGCCACCGGGATACCCGGAGTGGCGGTAGGCCATCTTGTTGTTGAGCTTGTCGCCTCCGATGGCGACCTTGTCGGCGTTGACGACGATGACGAAGTCGCCCCCATCGACGTTGGGCGTGAATGTCGGCTTGTGCTTGCCGCGCAGCAAATTGGCTGCAGCAACGGCGAGTCGGCCGAGCACCACGTCGGTGGCGTCGATGACGTACCACGAATGCGTGGTGTCACCGGCCTTTGGCGTGTACGTAGACACAGCGGTTACCTCTCCTGTTTCGGGTGGATCCCGGTTGACCCGGGTGCCGGCCGGGCATCAACGGCGGGAAATCTCGGCGACCAGCACTGACCCGAGACCCCGGTTTCACCCCGCGAGCGAACCCGCGTTGCACCGCATGCCGAGAGCAGAGCCTACCTGCGACAATCGGTGCAGGTCAAAACGCGTGCCCAGCCGACTGCTGAGCGGTTCCGACGGCTCTCCTCCGTCGGAACCGCGCAGCGTTCGGATCGACATCCTCATCGGATTGGACGCTCAGGGTCCGGCGGTGGTTCCCAGTTCGCGCGCAGTGCGGACCGCCTGTGTGCACGGACCCCGAACGGCGGCCTCGCCCCCCGGCGCACTCTGGCACCCAATGCTGATCCGGGTAGCGCCGGCCAGCACCACCGACCAGTCGATGACCCGTCCGGCGCGGATCTCCCGGTAGGTGATCGCCGGTCGCCCGGCCACCTCGGCGGCCGATCGGAAACCAACGAAAACCCCGGGGTCCTCGTCGGTGACCGCCTTGCCGAGTACCTCGGCGGCCTCGGCCAGTGTGGTTTCGGGTGCATAGGACGACGTGATGTGTACGACGAGGTCCGGATCGATCGGCGAGGTGACCTCGACCCGGCGGGATCCCGGCCCGGAGGTGATCCGTTCAACGAGCCAGTCCGGCGGGATCTCGACCGCGATCCGGCCCTCCACCAGGCTCGCAGACGCCGCGGCCGGGGCCTCCACGTCGCCGTGGCGCCATCGGGTCGTGCCGACGGCACCGCCCAGGGCGATCACCGTCGCCACTGCGACGAGCAGTGTCGTAACCAGGCCCGAGGCGCGCCGCGACGATGTGGTGCGCAGGGCCGCCACGGTGGCGGCCATATCGACGTCGCGAGCGGCGACGCCACGATCCGACAGGGCTGCCCGGATGTCCTCGGCGGTCTGCGCCGAACCGGCAAGCCCGGGCGCGGCGTCCAAGAACACCTCGGTGAACCCGCCCGCCTCGGCCGCGGCATCGGCGACCAACTCGACATCGCCGCGGCCGAACACCTGCACGGCAGCACCGCACACGGCCACGAACTCGGCGGCGATCTCGATGACGGGCCCTGCGCGACAGTCCGCGACGACCAGGCCGGATCGGCTCACGGCGCGCACCTCCCGGGCCGGCGTCGCCCGCACAACAACCTCGACCCGCGCCCGCGGCCACCAGGTCGGGTGGACAATCAGCACCGGGCCGCCGCCTTCGCCCAGGATTGACGACATCAGGGCCCGCCACAGGTCGGCGACCGCGACCGGGCGTTCGTCGAACAACCCGATTTCGTCGTCTATCCAGTCGAGGCCCGCCGACACCAGTGCTTCGGCCGGTCGGCGGCCCGATCCGCCACGCAGGGCGCGCACGGTCGCCGGGCCGACCTCGACGCACACGGTCGCCGGGCCGACCTCGACGCACACGGTCGCAGGGCCGACCTCGACGCACACGGTCGCATCGGCGGACACGGTCGCGGGGCGCACCCGCTGAAATATAGGACCCGCCGCCGTTCGGACGCGCCGTCCCTCCACAACCGGTCCCGTCTCGCTATATCTGTACGATCAGGACGTGATGTCTACCGCTTTTCAGCCCGCGCGTGCCGGGGCGGCAGCCGTCCTCTCCGCCGCCGCGATCATCAGCGCGCTGCCTTCGGCGGCGCCCGCCAACGCGGTGGCGTGCAACGACATCGAGGTGGTGTTCGCCCGGGGCACCAGTGAACTACCCGGCATCGGCCGCGTCGGCCAAGCGTTCGTCGGCGATCTGGCGACCCGGGTCGGCAACCGCTCCGTCGGGGCCTACGGGGTGAACTACCCGGCCAGCTTCGACTTCCTGACCGCCGCAGACGGCGCCAACGACGCCAGCGCCCACATTCAGAACGTCGTCAACAACTGTCCGAACACCAAGCTGGTGCTGGGCGGCTACTCCCAGGGCGCGGCGGTCATGGACATCCTCACTTCGGTACCCTTCCCCGCGATCGGATTCACCAACCCGCTGCCACCCAACGTTCCCGACCGAATTGCCGCGGTGGCGGTTTTCGGAAACCCCACGGCAAGGATCGGCCTGCCGCTGACCGTCAGCCCGGTCTACGGAACCAAGGCGATCGACCTCTGCAACCTCGGCGACCCGGTGTGCTCGGACGGCAACAGCGTCCCGGCCCACCGCAGTTACGGCCCCGACGGGCTGACCAGCCAAGCCGCCGCATTCGTCGCCGGCCTACTCTGAGGCCGGTCCACATGCGAATCGTGACCGCGCTGGTCACCATGGCCGCCCCACTGGCACTTGTGATGGCGCCAAACGCCCACGGCGCCGAGTGCCCGGATGTGGAGTTGATCTTCGCTCGCGGCACCAGCGAACCGGCCGGTGCTGGTCGGGTGGGACAGGCCCTCGCCAACCAGTTGGCGCCCCAACTCGGCGGCCGAAGCCTCGGCGTCTACGGCGTCAACTATCCGGCGACCTATGACTTCCTCGCCGCCGCCGACGGCGCGGCCGATGCCACCAACCGCATTGCGGCGATGTCGCAGCGGTGCCCCTCAACCCGCTACGTGCTCGGTGGTTACTCCCAGGGCGCGGCGGTGGTCGACATGCTGGTCGGCATCCCGCCGCTGGGCGACAAGGTGGGCGACGTCGGATCGGCGCCTCCGTTGCCGGCCAGCCTCGCCAGCAGGGTCGCGGCGGTCGCAGTGTTCGGCAACCCCTCCGCAAAATTCGGCAGACCGGTGTCGATCGCGACGACGCCGTTCGCCGGAAAGGGAATCGATCTGTGCGCCGACGGCGACCCGATCTGTTCCAAGGGCCGCAACCCGTTCGCACACACCAGTTACGAGAAGACCGCCCTGGTCGGCCAAGCCGCCGGGTTCGTCTCAGCGATGCTCTGAACTGCGACGATCGTCGCCTGGAACGCACCCGCCGGGTCGGGCTACGATGGGCTGGTGCGGGTGAGACGGATGAGCAGCGTGGTATCGGTGATCTCCGCTGCCGGCGCACTGCTGCTCGCCCCACCGGTGCAGGGCGCGCCATGCCCCGAGGTTGAGGTGGTGTTCGCCCGGGGCCGGACCGAACCGCCGGGTGCCGGGCAGGTCGGAAACGCGTTCATTGACGCACTGCGCTCGAAGACCGACAAGAGCATCGGCACCTACGCCGTGAACTACCCGGCGGATATCGAAGTCATTGAGGGCGCCAACGATATGAGCAAGCGCATTCAGTACACGGCGGCCAACTGCCCGGACACCACACTGGTGCTGGGCGGCTACTCCCTCGGGGCAGCCGTCGCCGACATCGTGCTCGGCGCCCCGACGAAGATGTTCGGCTACAACAACCCACTGCCGCCGGCGATGAGCGACCGGATCGCCGCGGTGGCGTTGTTCGGGAACGGAACCATTCCCTTCTTCGGGCCGATCTCTGAGATCAGTCCGACCTATGGCGGCAAAACGATTGACCTGTGCACCGCCACCGACCCGATCTGCAGCGGCAACCTGAATCCCGACGACATCATCGGCGACTTCGTCGGCAAGTGGTCAGCTCACCAACAGCCCGCCTACATCGACTCCGGCCTCGTCGACGAAGCCGCCGCCTTCGTAGCGGCACGACTCTAATCGCGGGAGCGCATATCCCTGGTCACCGCGGACCGTGCCGCCAACTCATCATCGGGTGGGTAGTCGACCGCGAGCAGAGTGAGCCCCCGGGCCGGAGCGGCTACGACGTCACTGGCGCGCGCGGTGGCGGTTAATTGCGTTGTGCACCAGGCTGGTTCGCGCCGATTTTCACCGACCGCCAGCAGAGCCCCTACCAGCGAACGCACCATCGACCAGCAGAAGGCATCTGCGGTGACATGAGCCGTCACCAGATCGCCGTCTCGTACCCAGTCCAATCGCTGCAATTCCCTGATCGTCGTCGCACCCGGTCGGTGCCGACAGAACGCGGCGAAATCGTGCAAACCCAGTAGCGAGCGTGACGCGGTAGTCATCGCGTCGATGTCCAGGGCGCGGGGCCACGGGGTGACGAAGCGGGACTGCTGTGGGTCGGCGCCGTGCGGTGCCAACGAGAGTCGGTAGACGTAATGGCGGCGCAGAGCCGAGAATCGTGCATCGAAACCCGATGGCGCCCTGATGATCTGGCGCACCCGGACATCTTCGGGTATGGTCATCGCGTCGATGTCCAGGGCGCGGGGCCACGGGGTGACGAAGCGGGACTGCTGTGGGTCGGCGCCGTACGGTGCCAACGAGAGTCGGTAGACGTAATGGCGGCGCAGAGCCGAGAATCGTGCATCGAAACCCGATGGCGCCCTGATGATCTGGCGCACCCGGACATCTTCGGGTAGGAACCGTGAGAGCCTGCGCACCAAGGCCGCGAATTCCTCAGCGCCGCGATCGCCACCTCGCGGGTAGGCGTGGCCCAAGGCCTCGGCCGCGATATCGGTGTGAGCCACCTGGCCGGTGGCATGCACACCGGTGTCGGTGCGCCCGGCGGCGAACAATCGCACCGGTAACCGGAATACGGTCGACAATGCCTCGTCGAGGACGCCCGCTACGGTGCGGAGTCCGCTTTGGGCAGCCCAACCATGGAAATCCGTGCCGTCGTAGGCGATGTCGAACCGGAGTCGGACCGGTCCGGATTCAGGACTGATCAGACTCGGCCGTCTGGGCATCGCCGATCGCCTCGTCTTCGGCCTCGACCTGCTCAATCGGGGTCTCGACGGCCTCAGCATCCTCGACGGCGGCAGGCTCCTCGACGGCCTCAGCCTCCTCGACGGCGGCAGGCTCCTCGACGGCGTCAGCTTCCTCGGCGGCGGCAGGCTCCTCGACGGCGGCAACCGGGGCAGCAGCCTTCTTGGCCGCCTTCGTCGCCGCGCGACGGGCCCGATCGGCCTCGGAGGTCACGGTCTTCTCCCGTACCAACTCGATAACGGCCATCGGCGCGTTGTCGCCCTTGCGGGCCTCCACCTTGATGATGCGGGTGTAACCGCCGGCCCGGTCGGCGAAGAACGGCCCGATTTCCGCGAACAGGGCGTGCACTACGTCCTTGTCACGGATTTTCTTCATCACCTCACGCCGGTTGTGCAGCGTGCCCTTTTTGGCATGGGTGATGAGCTTCTCGGCGTAGGGCCGCAGCGCTCGCGCCTTGGGCTCGGTGGTCTTGATCCGGCCGTGCTCGAAGAGCGAGGCGGCCAGGTTGGCCAGCAGCGCCTTCTGATGCGAGGACGACCCGCCGAGGCGAGGCCCCTTGGTGGGCTTGGGCATTGCGTCTATCTCCTAGGTGGGCCGGTCAAGGCGGTGGGTCAGAGTTGTTCGGTTTCGGCGTAGTCCTGGCCGGCGTCGAGGTCGTAGGAGGCGTCGGCGCTCCAGGTGCCGGTGGCCACGTCGTAGCCGGCGATTTGGGACGGATCAAAGCTGGCGGGCGAATCCTTGAGCGACAGGCCCAACTGGTGCAGCTTGATCTTCACCTCGTCGATGGACTTCTGGCCGAAGTTACGGATGTCCAGCAGGTCGGACTCCGTGCGCGCCACCAGCTCGCCGACGGTGTGCACGCCCTCGCGCTTGAGGCAGTTGTAGGAGCGGACGGTCAGGTCGAGATCGTCGATCGGGAGCCCGAACGCCGCGATGTGGTCTGCCTCGGCCGGGGACGGGCCGATCTCGATGCCTTCGGCTTCCAGGTTCAGTTCCCTTGCCAGTCCGAACAATTCGACCAGGGTCTTGCCCGCTGAGGCCAGTGCATCACGCGGGCTGATGGAGTTTTTCGTCTCGACGTCGAGGATCAGCTTGTCGAAGTCGGTGCGCTGCTCGACGCGGGTCGCCTCGACCTTGTAGGTGACTTTGAGCACCGGCGAGTAGATGGAGTCGACCGGAATACGGCCGATCTCGGCACCGGAGGCCTTGTTCTGCACCGCCGGTACATACCCGCGGCCCCGCTCAACGACGAGTTCGATCTCGAGTTTGCCCTTGTCGTTGAGGGTGGCGATGTGCATCTCGGGATTGTGGACGGTGACTCCGGCCGGGGGCACGATGTCACCGGCGGTGACCGCACCGGGTCCCTGCTTGCGCAGGTACATGGTGACCGGCTCGTCTTCCTCGGAGGACACCACCAAGCCCTTGAGATTGAGGATGATGTCGGTGACATCCTCTTTGACACCGGGCACCGTGGTGAACTCGTGCAGCACGCCGTCGATACGGATGCTGGTCACGGCCGCTCCGGGGATCGACGACAACAACGTGCGGCGAAGCGAATTGCCGAGGGTGTAACCGAAACCCGGCTCCAGCGGCTCGATGATGAACTGCGAGCGGTTTTCGACAATAACTTCTTCGCCCAGGGTGGGCCGCTGAGAGATCAGCATGTTCTTCTCATATCTCCTTCTCGGCAACCGCTATTTGATGCCGTTTGGGTGAACTGCGGAACGGGCGTTCCGCAGAGCTACTTCGAATAGAACTCGACGATGAGCTGCTCGGCGAGCGGCACCATGATCTGCTCGCGGGTGGGCAGCTGATGGATGAGAATCCGCTGGCGCTCGCCGAGCACCTGCAGCCACGACGGGATCGGTCGATCGCCTGCGGTCTCCCGGGAGATCTGGAACGGCAGGGTGTTCAGTGACTTGTCCCGGACGTCGACGATGTCGTACTGCGAAACCCGGTAGCTCGGGACGTTCACCTTGATGCCGTTGACCGTGAAGTGGCCATGGCTGACCAACTGGCGGGCCATCCGCCGGGTGCGCGCCATTCCGGCGCGGTACACGACGTTGTCCAGCCGGCTCTCCAGTATCCGCAGCAGGTTCTCGCCGGTCTTGCCCGACGAGCGGTTCGCCTCTTCGTAGTAGCGGCGGAACTGTTTCTCCATCACGCCATAGGTGAAGCGGGCCTTCTGCTTCTCCTGCAGCTGCTGGCGGTATTCGCTTTCCTTGACCCGTGCACGGCCATGCTGGCCGGGCGGATAGGGGCGCTTTTCGAACGATTGATCACCACCGACGAGGTCGACGCCCAACCGGCGTGACTTACGGGTGATCGGTCCGGTGTAACGAGCCATGGTGTGTGCCTACCCTTCCCTAGACCCGGCGCCGCTTGGGCGGACGGCAGCCGTTGTGCGGCTGCGGAGTGACATCAGAGATCGCGCCGACTTCCAGGCCGGCGGCCTGCAGCGAGCGAATTGCGGTCTCGCGGCCCGAACCCGGGCCCTTGACGAACACGTCGACCTTCTTGACCCCGTGTTCCTGGGCCTTGCGGGCGGCGTTCTCGGCGGCGAGTTGAGCGGCGAACGGAGTCGATTTGCGCGACCCCTTGAAACCGACGTGGCCCGAGGACGCCCAGGCGATGACGTTGCCCTGCTGGTCGGTGATGGACACGATCGTGTTGTTGAACGTGCTCTTGATGTGAGCCGCGCCGTGCGGGACGTTCTTCTTTTCCTTGCGGCGGGTCTTCTGGCTCTTCTTGGAAGAGGCGGCTTGACCGGTCTTTTTTGCAGGTGCCATGTCTACTTAGCCTTCTTCTTGCCGGCGATGGTGCGCTTGGGACCCTTGCGGGTGCGCGCGTTGGTCTTGGTCCGCTGACCGTGGACGGGCAGCCCGCGGCGATGCCGCAGTCCCTGATAGCAGCCGATCTCGATCTTGCGGCGGATGTCGGCCTGCACCTCACGGCGCAGGTCGCCCTCAACCTTGAGATTGCCCTCGATGTACTCGCGCAGCTGAGACAGCTGGTCGTCGGTGAGATCCTTACTGCGCAGATCCCGGTCGATGCCGGTCGCCGCGAGGATTTCCTGGGAGCGTGTTCGACCGACTCCGAAGATGTAGGTCAGCGCGATCTCCATGCGCTTGTCGCGTGGAAGATCCACGCCCACTAAACGGGCCATATGTTGGCATTCCTCTTTTTCCTGCGGAGGTCTATTCCCAGTCCATCCCGGAGGCTTCCGGGGCCCGGCCTCCGTTCCGGGCGTGCTGAGCTGACCGATCTTCATCGGGACTCATTGCACGCGGCCAATCCGCGCGCTGGTTCTGGGAGGTCTTCATTGAGTTGTCGTCGGCCGCCGGTCGGGCGGGGGGATCGGGCGGGCTACCCCTGGCGCTGCTTGTGTCGCGGATCGGTGCAGATCACCATGACTCGGCCGTGGCGACGGATCACCCTGCACTTGTCGCAGATCGGCTTCACGCTCGGGTTCACCTTCACGGCTGAAAAATCCTGTTCGTACTCGTCGTTGGGCCCCACATGGTGCGGGCCTGCCGGGTTTACTTGTAGCGGTACACGATGCGGCCCCGGGTCAGGTCGTAGGGCGAGAGCTCCACCACGACCCGGTCCTCGGGCAGGATGCGGATGTAGTGCTGCCGCATCTTGCCGCTGATGTGGGCGAGTACCTTGTGGCCGTTCTCCAGCTCAATGCGGAACATCGCATTGGGCAGGGGCTCGACCACGCGACCCTCGACCTCGATGGCACCGTCTTTCTTGCCCATATCCTCACAGATTCTTAATTCTTGCGTTGTTAGTCACTCGTCGCCTGCCATGCCCGCGCAGCCTTCGGCCGACTTCAGAACGTGAGCCGGAGGAAGAGTTCGTTCCAGGACTGGGCACGCGAGAGCCGGCGCGAGTTCCGCACCGCTGTCTGAGGATACCCGCTGGGCATGTGCTTCTCCAAAATGTGCCAGATAGGGTCACACGATGCGGCTCCTAGTCACCGGTGGCGCGGGATTCATCGGCGCGAACTTCGTCCACGGCGCCGTCCGCGATCGCCCCAACGTCGAGGTCACGGTGCTGGACGCCATGACCTACGCCGGTAGCGCGGAGTCGCTGAACTCCCTCGCGGGCCGGATCCGGCTCGTTGACGGCGACATCACCGACGAGTCGTTGATCGCAGACCTGGTCGCCAAGAGCGACGCCGTCGTGCACTTCGCTGCCGAAACCCACGTGGATAACTCCCTGGCGGACCCCGCACCCTTCCTTCGCAGCAACATCGTCGGCACCTTCTCGGTGCTCGAGGCCGTTCGCCGGCACGGCGTGCGCCTGCACCACATCTCCACCGACGAGGTCTACGGCGACCTGCCGCTTGAGGAAGAGGTCCGGTTCACCGCCGCCACCGCCTACAACCCGTCCAGCCCGTATGCGGCCAGCAAGGCCGCCGCCGATCTGCTGGTCCGGGCGTGGGTGCGGTCCTACGGCATCGTCGCCACCATCTCCAACTGCTCCAATAACTACGGCCCGTTCCAGCACATCGAGAAATTCATTCCCCGCCAGATCACCAATGTGCTCACCGGCCGCCGGCCCAAGCTCTACGGCACCGGCGCCAACGTGCGCGACTGGATTCACGTCGACGACCACAACAGCGCGGTCTGGCGGATCCTGGAGAGCGGCGTCGCCGGGCGGACCTACCTGATCGGCGCCGACGGCGAACGCGACAACGCGTCGGTGCTGCGACTGATCCTGCAACTCATGGGCCGCGATCCCGACGACGTCGAGCATGTGACCGACCGGGCGGGCCATGACCTGAGGTACGCGATCGACTCGAGTGCACTGCGCGAGGAATTAGGTTGGGCACCAACGCATACCGACTTCGCCGAGGGGTTGGGTGCGACCATCCAGTGGTACCGGGACAACGAGTGGTGGTGGGGCCCCCTGAAGGCCGACGTCGAGGCCCGCTACGGCGAACGGAATCAGTGAAATGGGCGTGCGCGAACTTGCGGTTCCGGGAGCGTGGGAGATCACACCGCGTGTGAACGCCGACCGCCGCGGCGCCTTCTTCGAGTGGTTCACCGAGGACGGGTTCGCGGACATGACCGGGCACTCCTTCGACACCCGGCAGGCGAACTGTTCGGTGTCAGCCTCCGGTGTGTTGCGCGGCCTGCATTTCGCTCAACTGCCACCCAGTCAGGCCAAGTATGTGACGTGTGTGCGCGGTGCGGTCTTCGATGTGGTCGTCGATATCCGCGTCGGCTCCCCCACCTACGGTCGATGGGATTCGGTGCTCCTCGACGACGTCGACCGGCGATCGGTCTACATCTCGGAAGGTTTGGCACACGGATTCCTCTCCCTGCAGGATGATTCGACGGTCATCTACCTGTGCTCCACCCCCTATGCGCCCGCCCGGGAACACACCATCGCCGCATGCGATCCGGAGATCGGTATCGACTGGCCGATGGCGCCGTCGCAACTGCGGCTCTCCGACCGCGATGCCGATGCACCCGGTCTCGCCGCGGTGCGGGCAACCGGCCTGCTGCCGGACTGGGACTCCGCGCGCAACTTCGTCGCCGGATTGCCCGCGCACCGCGGCTTGCGCGGCAGGCCAGACATTTACTAGGATATGCAAGTAAACCCATCGCCGGGAGGCCCCCCATGAGCACGACGATCCAGCACTACATTGACGGTCGGCGCAGCCCGCTGGCCAGCACCCGAACCGCCGATGTGTTCAACCCGAGCACCGGAAAGGTCCAGGCCCAGGTGCTGCTGGCCTCGGTGGCCGACGTCGACACCGCCGTCGCCTCAGCGGTCGCGGCGCAGCAGGAGTGGGGCGCCTGGAACCCCCAGCGCCGAGCTCGGGTGATGATGAAGTTCGTCGATTTGGTCAACGCCAACGCCGACGAACTCGCCGAACTGCTGTCCATCGAGCACGGCAAGACCATCCCCGACGCACTCGGCGATATCCAGCGCGGCGTCGAGGTCATTGAGTTCGCCATCGGCATCCCACACCTTCTCAAAGGTGAATTGACCGAGGGCGCCGGTCCAGGGATCGACGTGTACTCGATCCGCCAACCCCTCGGCGTGGTCGCCGGAATCACCCCGTTCAACTTCCCTGCGATGATCCCGCTGTGGAAGGCCGGGCCCGCCCTGGCGTGCGGCAACGCCTTCATCCTCAAACCCTCCGAGCGTGATCCCTCAGTCCCGGTCCGACTGGCCGAGTTGTTCACCGAGGCCGGCCTGCCCCCGGGCGCCTTCCAGGTGGTCCAGGGCGACAAGGAGGCCGTCGACGCCCTGCTGGACCACCCGGACATCAAGGCCTACGGCTTCGTCGGCTCCTCCGACATCGCCCAGTACATCTACTCCCGGGCCGCCGCCAACGGCAAGCGCTCGCAGTGCTTCGGCGGCGCCAAGAACCACATGATCGTGATGCCCGACGCCGACCTCGATCAGGCGGTCGACGCCCTCGTCGGCGCCGGCTACGGCAGCGCCGGAGAACGGTGCATGGCGATCAGCGTCGCGGTCCCCGTCGGTGAAGAGACCGCAAACCGGTTGCGCGCTCGACTGGCCGAGCGGATCAAGGATCTCCGGGTCGGCCACAGCCTGGACCCCAAGGCCGACTACGGGCCGCTGGTCACCGCGGCGGCATTGACACGGGTGCGGGGATACATCGACGCCGGAGTCACCGAGGGTGCCGAACTCGTCGTCGACGGCCGCGAAAAAGGTAGCGACGAAATGACATTCGGCGACGAAAGCCTCGAGGGCGGCTTCTTTATCGGGCCGTCCCTGTTCGATCACGTCACCACCGACATGTCGATCTACACAGACGAGATCTTCGGGCCGGTCGTGTGCATCGTCCGGGCCCGCAACTACGAGGAAGCCCTGCGCCTGCCCAACGATCACGAGTACGGCAACGGCGTCGCGATCTTCACCCGAGACGGCGACACCGCCCGCGACTTCGTCTCCCGCGTGCAGGTCGGCATGGTGGGCGTCAACGTGCCGATCCCGGTGCCGGTCGCCTACCACACCTTCGGCGGCTGGAAGCGCTCCGGCTTCGGCGACCTCAACCAGCACGGCCCGGCCGCGATCCAGTTCTACACCAAGGTGAAGACTGTCACCGAGCGCTGGCCGTCCGGCATCAAGGATGGCGCGGATTTCGTCATCCCGACGATGAAATAGCAAGGGCGACAATGAGCTTCATGACTCTCAACGATGACGAGCGGGTAATCACCGAGACAGCGTCGGCCTTCGCCGCCAAGCGCATCGCCCCGCACGCGCTGGAGTGGGACCACACCAAGCACTTCCCCGTCGACGTGATGCGCGAAGCCGCCGGGTTGGGCATGGCGGCGATCTACTGCGGAGAAGACGTCGGTGGCAGCGGGTTGCGCCGCCTCGACGCCGTCCGAATCTTCGAAGGACTGTCCGTCGCGGACCCGACAGTCGCCGCCTTCATCTCGATTCACAATATGTGCGCGTGGATGGTCGACACCTACGGCACCGCCGAGCAGCGCAAGTCGTGGATTCCAAAGCTGGCCTCGATGGAGTTGATCGCCAGTTACTGCCTGACCGAACCCGGTGCCGGCTCGGATGCGGCGGCGTTGCGCACCAAGGCCGTTCGGGACGGCGACCACTGGGTTCTCGACGGTGTCAAGCAGTTCATCTCCGGAGCCGGAACCTCCGACGTATACATCGTGATGGCGCGGACCGGCGCCGACGGACCGCGGGGTATCTCCGCTTTCATCGTCGAGAAGGGCACGCCGGGACTGAGTTTCGGCGCTTGCGAGGACAAGATGGGGTGGCACGCCCAGCCCACCGCCCAGGTCATCCTGGAGGGCGTCCGGGTTCCCCACGACGCCATGCTCGGCGGCTCCGAGGGCGAGGGCAGTGGTTTCGGCATCGCGATGAACGGCCTCAACGGCGGACGCCTCAACATCGCGGCCTGCTCGCTGGGCGGCGGTCAGGCCGCCTATGACAAGGCCGCGAGCTATCTGGTGGACCGCCAGGCCTTCGGTGGGGCGCTGATCGACGAACCGACGATCCGCTTCGCGCTGGCGGACATGGCGACCGCCCTTGAGACCTCGCGATTGATGCTGTGGCGGGCGGCCAGCGCCCTGGACGCCGACGACGCCGACAAGGTCGAGTTGTGCGCAATGGCCAAGCTCTACGTCACCGACTCCTGCTTCGATGTCGCCGACCGGGCGTTGCAACTGCTCGGCGGGTACGGATACCTGCGCGAGTACGGCCTGGAGAAGATCGTCCGCGATCTACGCGTGCACCGGATCCTGGAGGGCACCAACGAAATCATGCGTGTGGTGATCGGCCGGGCCGCCGCGACGCAGGCTCGTGCCTCGGCGTAATCACATCCGCTCCGGCGGGAAAACGTAGCAGGGAGAAGGCAACTGTGACCACGATCGCGTTCTTGGGCCTGGGCAACATGGGCGCACCGATGGCAGCCAACCTGGTCAAGGCCGGCAACGTCGTGCGGGGCTTCGATCCGATACCCGCGGCCCGATCGTCCGCCGCCGGTGATGGCGTCGCCGTTTTCGAGGACGCGGTCGCCGCGGTCGGGGGCGCCGACGTCGTCGTCACCATGCTGCCCAACGGGGCCCTGGTGCGTCAGTGCTACGCCGACGTCATGCCGGCGGCCACCGCGGGCGCGCTGTTTATCGATAGTTCCACGATCGCCGTTGATGACGCCCGCGCCGTGCACGACTACGCCACCGACCGCGGCTTCGCCCAACTGGACGCCCCGGTCTCCGGCGGTGTCAAGGGCGCCATCGCCGGCACGTTGGCGTTCATGGTCGGTGGCGAGGCCGACTCGTTGCAGACCGCCCGGCCGGTGCTGGAAGCCATGGCGGGAAAGATCATTCACTGCGGGGACTCCGGTGCGGGCCAGGCCGCGAAATTGTGCAACAACATGCTGCTCGCGGTTCAGCAGATCGCGGTCGGCGAGGCATTCGTGCTCGCCGACAAGTTGGGCCTGTCCGCGCAGTCGCTGTTCGACGTGATCACCGGGGCGACCGGCAACTGCTGGGCGGTGCACACCAACTGTCCGGTGCCCGGACCGGTGCCGACATCGCCGGCCAACTATGACTTCAAGCCCGGTTTCGCCACGGCGCTGATGAACAAGGATCTGGGATTGGCGATGGCCGCGGTGGCCTCCACCGGCGCGTCGGCCCCACTCGGCAGTCATGCCGCACAGATCTACGCCCAGTTCGCGACCGACCACGCCGGCCTGGACTTCAGCGCGGTCATCGAGACCCTGCGGGGCTAGTCGTCCCCGCGCCCGGGGGCGGTGTGCGTGCGTAACACCTGTCCTTAGCCTTTTGGCTGTGGCTGCCGAAGTAACTTACGGATCTGCCCATGAAGACCACGGCCGCCGCCGCAGGAGAATCGAGACCGGCAGATCACCCGAGTAGCTCAGAGCTGCATCGCAGGGGCTGAGAATAAACCACCAGCAATCGAGCCACTACACAGCCTGGGCTTCAGATTTTCTCAGGTTTCATTTATGCTATGCACATCATATCCCCGCGGAAGGAAATCCGATCATGAACATCTCACTCCGCTCCCAGATGACTGCAGGCGTTGCCGCCCTCAGCGCCGCCGTGGTCGCCGTTGCGCCGATCACCCAGCCCGACCTGCTGCCCTCGGCCGAGCGAATCGCCGCCGCGATCCAGCTATCGGCCTTCTCCAATCCGGTCATCGCGATCACGGACAACATCTTCTTCGCTACCGGGTACTTCCTCGACCAGGACTTCGTGTCTGACAACATCGTGTGGCCCGACACCTTTGTCGGGGAATTTCTTTACGCCCCGCTCAACGTTGGCATCATCCCGGACCTGGCCAACCAGTTCTCCACCGGCCCGCTGAGCGGACTGATCAATAACCTGGGCGGTTACGGGTTCGCCGGCGTTACCACCGCCCTCGTCCTCGTCGACGGTGTTGCTAGATCGGTGTTCAACGCCCCCTTCGCGGTCGTCGCCGCGGTCGAGGAACTCATCGCCGGTGACCCGGAGGCCGCGCTGCAGGCCCTGCGCACCGGGATCATCGAGCCGCTGCAGTTAGCTGTCGAGCAAGCGGCGATTGATGTGGGGTACATCGTCGACAACATCATCGAGAACATCCAGATCGGCTTCATAACGCTTCCGCGCCTGGTGGCGGGAGTGGTCGGAGCGGCCGTCGCCAACGTGAGCCTCATCCTGGAATCCCTGGCCGACACCGCTGCCTCTTTCGTCGCCAATCTGGCCGCCCTCAATATCGAGGGGGCGTGGAACGACGTCGTCGACGGCATCCTGGGCCCCGACGGAACCCTGGGTCAGATCGTGGAGCTGACCGTCGGCCTCGGTCTGGGCGAGTTCGTTAATGAGGACGATTTCGTCATGACGAATCCGAGCATCCGCTCGGTACTCACCAGCGAACTCCAGCGCCTGGGCAGCGAGAAGTTCCTCGGTGACGGAGGTATCACCAACGACCCGTTGTTCGGGTTTGCGGACGCTACCGCGGCGGTCACCGAGCCCGCCCCGGTCGCGGCCGTGCAGGTTTCGGCCCCGGCGGTGGCACTGGAGTCGGCTCCGGCTGTAGTTGAGGCTCCGGCCGTTCCGGAGGCCGTGGTTGAGGCTCCGGCCGTTCCGGAGGCCGTGGTTGAGGCTCCGGCCGTTCCGGAGGCCGTGGTCGAGGCGCCGGCACCGGTGAGCGAGCCTGCTGCCACGACTGAGGTCGCCGACGTGGCCGCGCCGGCGGTGCGGGAGTCGGTCCGGGCCTCGGCGGCACCGAGAGCGTCCGCGAGGAAGAGCCGGGTTGGCGATGATTCGGCCGTGTCCACCGGCACCTCCGCCGAGACCGACACCTCCACAGGCGCCGGCACGCCGGACAGCGCCGGGCCGACCGGCGCCACCGCGGGCGATTCGGGCAGCGTAAACGAGAGCAGCGCCCCGAAGAAGTCGTCGCCCCGGGGCAGCAAGAAGGCCGCCGCAGCGGCCAGTAGCGCTGGCTGATTTCCGTCGGCGGGCGATGCCCCTCGACACGCCCCGGTCTCCCTGTATCGACATCAGCGCGCTCGCAGCGTGCGGGCCAGGGCTGGCGGCCGCCCCGGGATGGGTGCGGTCCCCTTGCTGTTGGTGTTCTTGGCGGAACGCCCGACAGCTACCACAGGGCAGGTCTCAAGCGGGGGACCGCCACCTCAAGTTCCACGAGACCCGGGACAACCTCATGACCGCGACCTACCGCCGACTACCACTGCACAACTTCATGGTCTTCCCACAAGACACCCGTTGTCTTTTCAATTGCGCTGTCACTCTGTGAATTAAAAGTACGTTCAAGTAACCAGAGCGCGGTCTCAGCACCTTTTTCGGCGCTTCGCGGCGCGTTAGGTCCGCCCATATCTGTGCGGGAATGATTAGGACAGATTGCATCTACGAGTAACCCGCGCGCGCCGAGTCCAGTCTCGTGTGCAAGGTTTCGAACGAGTGCATTCACTCCCGCCTTGCTGATTCGATATGGCGCAAGTCCACCAGCATTTCCTGGACCAGACATGCGACCAAGACATGCTGAGAAGATCACCACCCGACCACTGCGTGCATCAGCCATTGGGGGAACTAATTCATTGACAAGCATAAAAACTGAATCAAGGTTAATCGCCATGACGCGACGCCATTCAGTATCTGTGGTGCGCAACGTCTTAGACATCTTTTCGCTCATCACTCCGTGTGCAATGACAAGCACAGATGGAGTAACAAGAGCAGACTTGAGATCATTAAGTTGCTGGCGCACTCGTCCTAACTGTCCTGGCTTGCTGATATCAAAATCAATCGCATGTGTTGCAACTTTCGCGCCCGGGAAATCTCTCAGTAACTTTTCGCGGGCGGTGGCTAAACCATCCTCATGTTGCGCTATCAAGGAAAGGTGATAACCCTGTGCCGCTAAGCCACGAGCAACTTCATATCCCAGGCCGCGACTTCCTCCAGTCACAATCGCCAAAGGAGGCTGCGGCGCTGCACTTGGCGCCGAGAGTGCCGCGGAGTCAGGTGAACTCATCTAAATATTCTCCCAGTACGTCTGCTCGCGGGGAAGGGTGACCCGCGCCAGGGGTGACCCGAGGGGAAGGGTGCGGCTCAGAAGTCGCCGGCGTGACGGCGCAGCGCGTCGATCGACGCGACCAGCACGGCCGCCTGCTCCGCTGAGATCCCGATGTCGGCGAACACCTGCTCGTTGAGCGTGACGGTGGCATCCTCAACCGTCGAGCGGCCCAGATCGGTGATCTGGACCAGGGTGGTGCGCCCGTCGGTGGGATGCGGCGTGCGCTGGACCAACCCGTCGGCCTCCAGTCGCCGGATAGCGTGCGTCACGCTGGTCACGTGTACCTGCAGGCGGTCGGAAGCTGTGGTGATCGGCAGGGCGCCGGCCCGACTGAAGGCGAGGAGTCGCAACAGCTCATATCGGGAGAAGCTGAGGTCATAGGGCCGCAGTGCGGTCTCCACCCGCGCCAGCAGAATCTGATGGGCCCGCATGACCGACGTCACCGCGACCATGCCGTCGGCGACGTCGGACCAGCCCGCACGCTCCCAGTTGGCGCGCGCCGCGGCGATGGGATCCCGTTTGTCCGCGCCCATGTCGATGCGTCAGGCCGTCAGGATTCGCGGGCCATCCTCGGTGACCGCAACGGTATGTTCCCAGTGCGCGGCCCGCGATCCATCCGTGGTGACCACCGTCCAGCCATCCTCGAGGATGCGGGTTCGGATGGTGCCCAGCGTCAGCATGGGCTCGATGGCGAGCACCGAGCCGACCACCAGCGACGGTCCGCGGCCGGGCTCGCCCTCGTTGGGCAGGAACGGGTCCATGTGCATCTCCTGGCCGATGCAGTGCCCGCCGTATCCGGCAACGATCCCGAACGCCCGGTCGTGGGCCCGCCCCGCGGCACGGGCCCCCCGTTCGATGGCGTGCGAGACGTCGCTGAGCCGGTTGCCCGCCACCATGGCCGCGATCCCGGCCTCCAATGCCGACCGGGTGGCCGCCGAGAGCGCCTCATCCGCGGGTATCAGGGCGCCGACGCCGTAGGTGACCGCAGCGTCACCGTGCCAGGAGTCGATGATGGCACCGCAGTCGATCGACACCAGGTCGCCGTAGGCCAGAATCTCATCGGCCGACGGGATCCCGTGCACGACGCGATCGTTGACCGATGAGCACACACTTGCCGGATAGCCGTGATATCCGAGAAACGACGGGGTGCCCCCGGCTTCGCGGATCACGGTCTCGGCAATCGCGTCGAGTTCTTTCGTCGAGACACCCGGCGCCGTCTCCTGCTGCACGGCGCGCAGGGCGGCGGCCACCACCGCACCGGCGGCGGCCATCGCGTCAAGTTCGCCCGGTGAGCGGGCGGGGACCGTCTTGCGGCTGCGCAGTCCGGGCAGGGACACCATCAGCGCGCAGCGTTCAGCGGCCGAGTAACTGCAACGCCCGCCCGAACACTTCGTCGAGGGTGCCGACCGCGTCGACGGTCTTCAATTCGGCGCTGTAGTAGTCCAGGAGCGGGGCGGTCTCGTCGCGGTACACCTTCATCCGGTTGCGGATCACGTCCTCGGTGTCGTCGGCGCGGCCCCGGCCCTGCAGGCGCTGCACAAGTTCGTCTTCGGGCACCCGGAACTCCACGACGGCATCCAGGTGCAAGCCACGACGCGCCAGCATGCCCTGCAGCGCCTCGGCCTGCTCGACCGAGCGCGGGAAGCCGTCCAGGATGAAGCCGTCGGCGACGTCGGCGTCATTGAGCCGATCGTCGACCAGATCGTTGGTCAAGGTGTCCGGAACCAGATCGCCAGCGTCGAGATATTTCTTGGCCTGCACACCCAGTGGTGTGCCCGCCCCGATGTTGTGGCGGAACAACTCGCCGGTGGAGATGTGCGGGACGCCGAGACTCTCGGCCAGACTGGCGGCCTGGGTGCCCTTGCCCGCACCAGGCGGACCCAGCAGGACCACTCTCACTTGAGGAACCCTTCGTAGTTCCGCTGCATCAGTTGGCTCTCGATCTGCTTGACCGTGTCGAGACCCACGCCGATCATGATAAGCACCGCCGTGCCACCGAACGGCAGGTTTTGGACGCTACCGCTACTTCCGATCTGTAGGAACAGGTTCGGCAGAACGGCGATCACGCCGAGGTAGATCGAGCCGGGGAGGGTGATCCGGTTCAGCACGTAGCTTAAATAGTCGGCGGTGGGTTTACCGGGCCGAATGCCCGGGATGAAACCGCCGAACTTCTTCATCTCGTCCGCGCGTTCTTCGGGGTTGAAGGTGATCGACACGTAGAAGTAGGTGAAGAAGATGATCAGCCCGAAGTAGATGATCACGTAGATGGTGTCGGCCGGGTTGGTGAGGTGGTCGGCAACGAAGCGGTCCCACCAGCTGTTGCTCGGCCCGCTGCCGCCGCTCTGGATCAGCTGGGTGATCAGCTGGGGGATGTAGATCAGCGACGAGGCGAAGATGACCGGGATGACGCCCGCCTGGTTCACCTTCAGCGGCAGATAGGTCGACGTGCCGCCATACATGCGCCGGCCCACCATGCGTTTGGCGTACTGCACGGGAACGCGTCGCTGGCCCTGCTCGACGAACACCACACCGATGATGATGAGCAGCGTCGCGACGCAGACCGCGGTGAACACGGCGCCACCGCGACTGTCCAGGATGGACTTGCCCTCAGCCGGAATCCTGGCCGCGATGCCGGCGAAGATCAGCAGGGACATTCCGTTGCCGATGCCACGCTCGGTGACCAATTCGCCCATCCACATCACCAGGGTCGCCCCTGCGGTCATCACCAGCACCATGATGAAGAGCGGGAAGATGCCCTTGTCCTCGATGATGTCCAACGTGCAGCCCTGCAGCAGGCCGCCGTTGGCGGCCAGTGCCACGATGCTGGTGGCCTGCAAAACGGCCAGCGCAACCGAGAGATACCGGGTGTACTGGGTCATCTTGGCCTGCCCGGCCTGACCCTCCTTGCGTAGCTCCTCGAATCGCGGGATTACCACGGTCAGCAACTGCACGATGATGCTGGCGGTGATGTAAGGCATCACGCCCACGGCGAAGACGGACAGTTGCAGCAGCGCCCCGCCGGAGAACAGGTTGATCAGGGAGTAGATCTGCGCGCCGGCCCCACCGCTGACCTGCTCCACGCACTGCTGGATGTTCTGGTAGTTGACCCCGGGCGACGGCAAAGCCGCGCCGGCCCGGTAGAGGATGACGATGCCCAGGGTGAAGAGGATCTTGTTCCTCAGGTCGGCCGTCCGCAGCGACGAGATGAAAGCCGAAAGCACTCTTCCTCCTGGGCGGCCGGACGCAGGTCGCGGCGTGCCGATGCGGCTGGCCTGGCCAGCGTTCGGGTGAAACTTCGTAAGGGCAGATCACCGCCGGACGAGGCCGACGAAGACGCGCGTTAGGACAGTCTACGAGACTAACAGTTGGCCGCATCCGGACGGCAATCCGGTGGGACGCGGTGCCCACCGGCGCGGCCGACCGTCATGACCGGCCGCCACGACCGCACCCGAGCACTGGTTATATTGCCTCAGCAGGCGTGGCCGACGGCGGCCATGCGGTCAGAGGGGCACCGATGGCGCGCAAAAACGACGACACCTGGGATCTCGCATCCGGTGTCGGTGCCACCGCGACGGCGGTCGCAGCATCGCGCGCGTTGGCGAATCGGGCCGGCCTGATTGACGACACCTGGGCCGAACCCCTGGTCAGGGCGGTCGGGATGGAACATTTCGTGACCTTGCTCGACCACGGAACGCCGGCCGACGGCTCAGACGTCCAACAGATGGCGCATGGGATGGCGATCCGCACCCGGTATTTCGACGACTTCCTGCGCCAGACGTCCGAAACCGAGGGCATCCGGCAAACGGTGATCCTGGCCACCGGCCTGGATGCCCGGGCCTACCGGTTGCCCTGGCCGGCCGACAGTGTGGTTTTCGAGATCGACCAACCGGGTGTGATCGACTTCAAGGCCTCGACCCTGGCGGGCCTGGGGGCTGACCCGGCGGCTGAGGTTCGCAACGTCGGCGTCGATCTGCGTGAGGACTGGCCGGCGGCACTGATGGCCCACGGCTTCGACGTCGACCGCCCGACCGCCTGGATCGCCGAGGGCCTCCTCATCTACCTTCCCCCCGACGCCCAAGACCGACTGTTCGACCACATCACCGCGCTGAGTCCGGCCGGCAGCAGGTTGGCGACGGAGTTCATGCCCGGAATCGGCGCGTTCACCGACGCCGCGGGCGAACCCGGCGAGCCGGGTCGGAATCGCTGGCGGCGGCTTGGGTTCCACGACGACCTGGCCGGACTGGTCTTTCCCGGCGAACGGAGCCACGTCATCGAATACCTGACCGCTCTGGGCTGGCGGGTCGACGCCAGTGCGCTCGAAGACCTGTTCGCCGCCAACGGTTTCGAGCACCACGACGACGAAATGGCAAAGGAGTTCGTCGGCTTCAAGTACCTCTCGGCGACCCTGGGCTGACTCCGGATCGCTAGAACCGACAGTCGCCGAACCACAGCGCACTGGCACCAGCCGACGTCCGCTCATGGCGATCCACCGCGTCGAACACCGCCCGCCCGAGACCGCCCACGACAACGTCCGACAGCGACGCGGCGGCGGGCTGCGATGAGACTTTGGGTCGCAGGAAATCCCGCACCGACGAGCCCGGATAGCCGACTAGTCGCACCTTCGCATCGACTTCGATGCCGGCGAGCAGTTTGGCGCGCCGGACCGCCGTCTGCAGCCCGCCGAGTTCGTCGACCAGGCCGCGATCGAAGGCGTCGGATCCGGTCCATACCCGACCCCGGGCAAGCACCCCGACTTCCTCGACCGACAACGCCCGCGCCTCGGCCACCCGACGCACGAAGTCGTCGTAGAACAAATCCGCTTCCGCCTCCACCAGATCGCGCTGCTCGTCGGTGAATGCCGAATTCACCGACCAGGCATCGGCATTGGCGTTGGTACGCAACGCCTCTGACCCGATCCCGAGCCGGTCCTTGAGCGCCCGGGCCACCAACTTGCCGGTCACCACCCCGATCGACCCGGTGATCGTCGCGGGGTTGGCCACGACCACCTCGGCGGCCATCGCGACGTAATAGCCACCGGAAGCGGCGACCGATCCCATCGAGGCGACCACCGGCTTGCCGGCGGCACGGACCCGCCCGACTTCCCGCCAAATGGTCTCCGAGGCGGTCACCGAACCGCCCGGGCTGTCCACCCGCAGCACAACGGCCACCACGTCGTCATCGGCGGCGGCCTCGCGCAGTGCGGCTGCGATGGTGTCGCCGCCGGCGCTGGAACGCCCGAACGGCGACAATCCCGGCCCGCCACGGCCGCCGACGATCGGGCCGGCCACCGTAACCACCGCGACCCTCGGGTCCTTCTTACGGCCCACCAGCGACGGCCCCTGCTCACGGGTCTGGGCGTAGCGGGACAGGAACAGCCTCGGCGGCTCGTCTGCGTCATCGGGATCAGGACTGCTAGCCGGTGCCCCCGTGAGTTCGCCGATGCGGCGGTAGGCCTCGTCGCGGAAGCCGACGCGGTCGACCAACGCGGCCCCGAGGGCGTCCTCACGCAACAGTGGTGCCCGGTCGGCGAGTGCGTCGAGCTCGGCGATCTCGATGCCCCGGGACTCGGCGATCCCCTGCCACACCTGGCCGTGCAGGCTTTCGATCAGCCGGCCGTCGGCTTCCCGGTGGGCGTCGGTGTAGCGATCCTCGGTGAACATGTTGGCCGCGGACTTGTACTCCCCACGCGCGGTGAACTCGGCGGTGATACCGGCCTTGTCCAAGGCCGAACGCAGGAACAGCGCGTTGGTGGCGAATCCGATCAGCCCCACCGTGCCGGAGGGTTGCATCCACACCTCGCCGAACGCCGACGCCAGGTAGTAGGCCAACGTGCCCGGGTAGGTTTCGGCCCAGGCCAGCGATGGCTTGACCGCGGTGAAGGCGGCGACGGCCTCGCGCAATTCCTGCACGGCTCCGGGAGGTGCGGCCGAGAACTGCACGCGAGCAATCAGTCCCGAGATGCGGGGATCTTCGGCGGCGCGATGAATGGCGGTGACGGCCTGACGCAGCAGCAACGGTCGGCCCGAACCGGCGATGAACGCCAACGGGTCAAACCCGGGCGCCTCCGGCGGCAGGGACTGCAGATCCAACTCCAGGATGCACCCGTTGGGCACCCCGTGGTGGCGGGCGGTGTCGATCCGGCGGCCCAGGCCGCGCAGGTCGTCGGGGACTCCGGGCAGGAAGGCGAACATATCTTTAGGCTACCGGTCGCCTTTCCCCGGCCGAGCAGACGCGGGGGCTGGGGCTAGGCGACCTCGGTGGCGGATCCGCCTGCTGCGGTGATCTTCTCGCGAGCGCTGTCGGAGAACTTGTGGGCGGTCACGTTGACCTTCGCCGTCAGCTTGCCGTTGCCGAGCACCTTCACCAGAGTGTTCTTCCGGACGGCACCCTTGTCGACCAGGTCGGTCAGAGTCACCTCGCCGCCCTTGGGGAACAGTCGGTTGATGTCGCTGACGTTGACCACCTCGTAGGAGGTACGGAATCGGTTCTTGAAGCCCTTGAGTTTGGGCAGCCGCATGTGGATCGGCATCTGCCCGCCCTCGAAGCCGACCGACACCTGATTGCGGGCCTTGGTGCCCTTGGTGCCGCGACCGGCGGTCTTGCCCTTGGATCCTTCACCGCGACCGACGCGGGTCCTGGTGGTCTTCGCACCCGGTGCGGGTCGCAGGTCATGAAGCTTGATGGTCATCAGACCTCCTCATTGCTCGTCGCGCGAGCGCTCATCGGACTTCCTCAACTTCAATGAGGTGGTGCACGGCCTTGATCAGGCCGCGGGTCTGGGGGGTGTCCTCACGGACCACCGTCTGGCGGATCTTCTTCAGGCCGAGTGTCCGCAGGCTCTCCCGCTGCTTCCAGCGCGCACCGACGGTGCCGCGCACCTGAGTGATCTTGAGTTGCGTCGGTCCAGTCTCCGCCATTGCTATGCGCCTCCTTCGCGTGCCACAGCCGCGACGACGGCATGGCGCGCGGCCGCTTCGCTCTCACGACGGGCCCGCAACATGGACGCCGGCGCGACGTCTTCGATCGGCAGACCGCGCCGAGCGGCCACTTCCTCGGGACGCTGCAGCATCTTCAGCGCGGTCACGGTGGCGTGCACCACATTGATCGCGTTGTCACTGCCCAGGGACTTGGCCAAAATGTCGTGCACACCGGCGCACTCCAGCACCGCGCGCACCGCACCGCCGGCAATCACGCCGGTACCGGGGCTGGCCGGGCGCAGCATGACCACACCGGCCGCCGCCTCGCCCTGCACCGGGTGGGTAATGGTGCCGCCGATCAGCGGGACCCGGAAGAAGCTCTTGCGGGCTTCCTCGACGCCCTTGGCGATCGCGGCCGGCACCTCTTTGGCCTTGCCGTAGCCCACGCCGACCATGCCGTTGCCGTCGCCGACAATGACCAGTGCGGTGAAGCTGAATCGGCGGCCACCCTTGACCACCTTGGAGACGCGGTTGATCGTGACGACCCGCTCGAGGTAGTTGCTCTTCTCACCGCCGTCGCGGCCACCGCGGCCGCCGCGATCGCCGCGGTCATCGCGTCGGCCACGATCACCGCCGCGCCCGCCGCTGCGTTGCTCATCGGTGCGGGTGCCCGCCGAAGGCGCGCCGGTATTCGGTGCCGACTCGGGGGCCGCTTCGGTGGCAGGAATCTGGTCCGCCATTATGCGGTCCTTCCGTTGGTGTGCGAGCGCATCAGAATTTCAGTCCGTTCTCACGAGCGGCGTCGGCCAGGGCCGCGATCCGTCCGCCGTAGGTGTTGCCGCCGCGGTCGAACACGACCGCCCCGATGCCGGCGGCCTTGGCGCGCTCGGCGATCAACTGGCCGACTCGGACGCTGTGGGCCTTCTTGTCGCCGTCGACTGCGCGCACATCGGCTTCGATAGACGACGCCGCGGCGATGGTGGTGCCGTTGGCGTCGTTGACCAACTGCACGTGGATGTGGCGCGACGAACGATTCACCACCAGGCGGGGCCGCTCGGCGGTGCCGACGACCTTCTTGCGCAGCCGGTTGTGGCGACGCAGCCGGGCCACCCGTCGGGCCGCCGAGGCGGTGGTCCCGATGGGCTTACGCTCGATCGGGGTCTTGGTATCAGCTGACTGTGTTTGCGCCATGACTACTTACCTGTCTTTCCGACCTTGCGGCGGATCTGCTCACCCTCGTAACGCACGCCCTTGCCCTTGTAAGGGTCCGGGCGGCGCAGGCGACGGATGTTCGACGAAATCTGACCGACCTTTTGCTTGTCGATTCCGGTGACGGAGAACTTGGTGGGACTCTCCACCGCGAAGGTGATGCCCTCGGGTGCCTCAATGAGGACCGGGTGGCTGTAGCCCAGGGCGAACTCGAGGTTGCTGCCCTTCTGCTGCACGCGGTAGCCGACGCCGAAGATCTCCATCTTGGTGGTGTAACCCTCGGTGACCCCGGTGACGAGGTTGGCGACCAGCGTCCGCGACAGTCCGTGCAACGACCGGCTACGCCGTTCGTCGTCGGGCCGGCTGATCAGGATGGTGCCGTCGTCACCGCGGGCCACCGTGATCGGTTCGGCGACGGCGAGTTCCAGGGTGCCCTTGGGCCCCTTGACCGACACGCTCTGGCCGTCGATGACGACGTCCACCCCCGCCGGGATGGGAACCGGCTGCTTGCCAATACGCGACATTTTTCTAAATCTCCTTCACCACACGTAGGCGAGAACTTCGCCGCCGACGCCCTCGCGGGCAGCCTGGCGGTCGGTCCTCAGACCGGCGGACGTGGAAATGATCGCCACACCCAGTCCGCCAAGAACCCGTGGCAGGTTGGTGGACTTGGCGTACACCCGCAGACCGGGCTTGGACACCCGGCGCAGTCCGGCGAGGCTGCGCTCGCGGTTGGGGCCGTACTTGAGCTTGACCACCAGCGACTTACCGACCCGAGCATCCTCGGTGTGGAAGTCGACGATGTACCCCTCGCGCTTGAGGATCTCAGCGATGTTCGCCTTGATCTTCGAGTGCGGAAGGGTGACCTCGTCGTGGAACGCCGAGTTGGCGTTGCGTAGACGCGTCAAGAAATCTGCGATCGGGTCCGTCATCGTCATTTGGCGCTGCTCCTCTACCAGCTCGACTTCTGCACGCCGGGCAGCTCGCCGGCATGGGCCATCTCGCGCAGGCAGATCCGGCACAGGCCGAACTTGCGGTACACCGCGTGTGGCCGGCCGCACCGATTGCAGCGGGTGTATGCCCGCACAGCGAACTTCGGCTTCTTGTTGGCCTTATTGACCAGTGCCTTCTTTGCCATCTGCTCAGTTCTCCTTGAACGGGAAGCCAAGGGCACGCAGCAGCGCTCGCCCTTCGTCATCGTTGGTCGCCGACGTCACGACGGTGATATCCATGCCACGGGGCCGGTCGATGGAATCCACATCAATCTCATGAAACACCGACTGCTCGGCCAGGCCGAAGGTGTAGTTGCCATGGCCGTCGAACTGCTTGGGACTCAGACCGCGGAAGTCGCGGATACGCGGCAGTCCAATCGAGACCAGCCGGTCGAGAAACTCCCACATCCGATCGCCGCGCAGGGTCACCCGCGCGCCGATCGGCATGCCCTCACGCAGTTTGAACTGCGCGATGGACTTGGTGGCCTTGCGGATCTCGGGTTTCTGGCCGGTGATCAGCGCCAGATCGTTCACGGCGCCATTGATCAGCTTGGCGTCCCGGGCGGCGTCACCGACGCCCATGTTGACCACAACCTTCACCACGCCCGGGATCTGCATCACGTTGGCGTAGTTGAACTCGCTGTGCAGCGCATCGCGAATCTCACTGCGGTAGCGCGCTTTCAGGCGGGGTTGCACCTTTTCGGTGTTCGCCACTGTCGTCATCCCTTGATGTCCTTGCCGTTGCGCTTGGAGATTCGGACGCGCTTACCGGTCTCGGCGTCTTCGCGGTAGCCGATCCGCGTGGCCTTGCCGTCGGAGTCGACCACCATGACGTTGGAGACGTGGATCGGCGCCTCCTGAGTGACAATCCCCCCAGAGGACGCGCCACGCTCGTTCGCCGAGTTGGCGGTGTGCTTCTTGACGGCGTTGACGCCCTCGACCAGAATCCGTTCGCGGTCCGGGTAGGCCTTGAGCACCTTGCCCTTGGCCCCCTTGTCTTTACCGGCGATGACCAGCACGGTATCGCCCTTGTGAACCTTCATCTACAGCACCTCCGGGGCCAGCGAGACGATCTTCATGAAGCGCTTCTCGCGCAGTTCGCGCCCGACCGGGCCGAAGATGCGGGTGCCGCGCGGTTCGTTGTCGTTCTTGATGATCACCGCGGCGTTCTCGTCAAACTTGATGTAGCTGCCGTCGGCCCGGCGGCGTTCCTTGATGGTGCGCACCACCACGGCTTTGACCACCTCACCGCGCTTCACGTTGCCACCGGGGATGGCGTCCTTGACGGTCGCCACGATGATGTCGCCGATGCCGGCGTAGCGCCGACCCGAGCCACCCAGCACGCGGATGCACAGGATCTCCTTGGCGCCGGTGTTATCGGCGACCTTGAGCCGCGATTCCTGCTGAATCACCAGAACTTCCTTACGTCTGGCACGCGAAAAGCCCCTGCGCAAGCAGGAGTCATACCGTCGTGCATGGTCGTCGTCGCCGCAGGGCACGCAGGGCCAAACCGAAAGCCGGCCGAGGTCTGCCCGAGGCAACCCCCAAATACTAGGCGAGAAGGCATCATCAGGCCAAATCCGGCCTGCGGTCCCTGGCCGAGCAGACACAAACTCGCACTCAGAGGGGCTAATTCATGCGAGTTTGTGTCTGCTCGGCGGGGGCGATTGCTGAGCGGGGGCGATTGCTGAGCGGGGGGGATTGCTGAGCGCCGGGGGGATTGCTGAGCGCCGTCAGCCCAGGTCAGCGAGGCAGCGAAAGCCGATGTGGGTGCTGGAGCTGTCCTGGGACTGCGGGGAACGCGCGGCCGGACGGTAGCGGTGGCAGTACTCCGGCGCGCACAGATGCGAGCCGCCCTTGAGCACCTGGGTGACGGTGGGGTCCGGCTCAGCCGGAATGGGGCAGCAGGAACTCGGCGGCGCATCCATGACGTGGCCGCGTTCGGAGTACAGCGTCGTCGTCCACTCCCACACGTTGCCGATCATGTCGAACAGACCGAAGTCATTCGGTGGGAAGGTCCCCACCGGAGAACTGCCGACCCAGCGCGAGGTGCCAACTCCCTGGGCACCGTCGTTGCGGTACGGGAAGTTGCCCTGCCAGGTGTTGGCCATCAGCCTGCCGTCCACCATCGGCTCGTCGCCCCAGGCGTAGGCGGTGACGGACCCGGCGCCGGCGGCGTACTCCCACTCGGCCTCCGTCGGCAATCGCCGGCCGGCCCAAGTCGCATAGGCCGCGGCGTCGGGGTAGGCGATCTGCACGACGGGGTGATCCTCGCGCCCGGCGACGTCGCTGCCCGCACCGTAAGGCCGGCGCCAGTACGCACCCGGTGCCCAGTCCCACCACTGCCGCCAGTCGCTGAGGTTCACCGGACCGGGGGTGGGCCGGAAGATCAGTGCCCCGGGCAGCAGATCCTGCGGTGCCACACCGGGATACAGCGCTGGATCCAGCGGCCGTTCTGCGACGGTGACGTAACCGGTGTCATCGACGAACTCCGCGAACGCCGCGTTGGTCACCGGATGACGTTCGATCGCGAAGGCCCCGACCGTGACGGTGTGGATCGGTGCCTCTTCGGGATAGAAGCTCGTCGAGCCCATCGCGAACTCCCCGCCGGGTAACTCCACCAACTCGGTCGGCATGCTCAGTCCTTTGCGAACGCGACGGCCAGTTGTCGCTCGGCATCGGCGTAGGGCTCCCCTGAGACATCGACGACGACGCGCGAGATGGTCCCGCCGGTGAACACGAACGGCGCCTGATAGGACTGCGAGACCGGCTGGCCGAGGTTGCGACCCACACTGACCCCGCCACCGGCCAGGCCGAAGATGAAGGGGTGCGCCTGCACGCCGGCCAGGGTGGCCACCGCGACGCCGTCGACGTACAGCGTCGCATCGCCCACCGGAATGAAACTGCCCTCCACCGTCCCGGTTCGCGCGTAACCCACGCCGAGAATGTGTTCACCCAGTGGCACCGGGTCCGGTGCGGACACCTTCTGTTCGGACTCGCCGAAGAAGTTGTAGACGAAGTGCAGTCGCCCGTCGGCGACAAACAATGTGTAGCCGCCGTGTCCGGCGCCCTGTTTGAGCAGCACGCCCTCAACGTCTGCGCTGTCCACCGTGACCTCGGCGAGCACCGAGAAGGATCGGCCCGCGATGTTCACGCAGGCACCGAGGGGCACCGCGGCGGTGTGCGGATAGTAGACGTAGCTGGAGCGATCCCCGGCCAGCGACGGCCGCTGACGGCCGAGGATCTCCAGCATGTTGAAGTCGGCCAGGGGTAGCCCGTTGTACTTGTCAGCCTCGGCGAACCACAGCTTCTGCATCTCCTCGAGCTTCTCGGGTTGCTCGGCGGCGAGGTCGTGACATTGGCTGCGGTCAGAACCGATGTGGAACAGCTCCCAGCGATCTTTGTCGAAGTGACCCCAACCCGAGGGCGCCGCGGCATGGACGGTGTTCGCATACCAGCCGTTGTGCCAGATTCCCCGCGTGCCTAGCATGGAGTAAAACTGAGTTTCCTTACCTGTTTTCGCGGCCGGATCATCCAGTGCCGCTTTGAAACTCACGCCTTCCAGGGGGCGTTGCACGACACCCTTGACCGTCTTGGGCTCGGTGATGCCCAGGAGTTCATAAACGGTCGGGGTGATGTCGGCGACGTTGACGTAGTTGTCGCGGAACTGCCCGCGTGCACGAATTCCGTTGGGCCAGCTGATGATCGCCGTGTCGGCGATCCCGCCCTCGTGCGAGGCGTAGCGCTTATAGAGCTTGTAGGGCGTGTTGAACGCCATCGCCCAGCCGATCGGATAGTGGTTGTAGGTCGTCGGGCCGCCGAGTTCGTCGTAGCAACGCATGCTGTCTTCGACGGTGTCGATGAGACCGTTGAAGAATTTCACTTCGTTGACTGAGCCGTTGGGTCCACCCTCACCGCTGGCGCCGTTGTCGGAGATCACCACGATGATGGTGTTGTCCAGTTGCCCGGACTCCTGCAGATAATCCAGTACCCGTCCGATCTGGGCGTCGGTGTAGGACAGGAACCCGGCGAACACCTCGGCCAACCGGGCGAACAGTCGCTTCTCCTCATCGGACAGCGAATCCCAGGGCCGCACCGTGTCCTGGGCAGGCCACGGTTGGCCGTCCGGACCCGTGACATCGGCGTAGGGATTCATCGCCGACAGTTCGGTGTCGGACGGCACCACGCCCAGCCGTTTCTGGTTGGCCAGCACGATGTCGCGATACGCCTCGTAGCCCATGTCGAAGCGGCCCGCGTATTTGTCGGCCCACTCCTTGAACACGTGATGGGGCGCATGCCCGGCGCCGGGGCACAGGTAGGAGAACCACGGCTTGTCCGGCGCGACGACCTTGGCGTCGCGGATGAACTCGATGGTCTTGTCGGCGAGGTCGGCGGAGAGGTGATAGCCCTGTTCGGGAGTCGCGGGTGCCTCGATGGGGTGGTTGTCGTAAACCAGTTCCGGGTACCACTGGTCGGTCTCCCCGCCCAGGAATCCGTAGAACCGCTCGAATCCCCGCGACAGCGGCCAGTGCCGCTTGGTGGCGGCCAGGTTGGACTCCTCCAGTGGCGTCATGTGCCATTTGCCCGTGCAGTAGGTGTTGTACCCACGCTCGGCGAGAACCTCCGAGATCAGCGCGGTGTCCTCGGGGATGCGACCACTGATGCCGGGAAATCCCTCGGTGAACTCCTCAACGATCGCCATGCCCACCGACGTCGCGTTGCGGCCGGTCAGCAGCGAAGCGCGGGTCGGCGAGCACAGTGCGGTGGTGTGGAACTGGGTGAGACGCACGCCCTGTTCAGCGATGCGCGTCATGGCCGGCATGTCGACCAGTCCACCGAAGCAGTCCCAGGTCGCGATCCCGACGTCGTCCCAGACCACATAGAGCACGTTGGGTGCACCGGCCGGCGCGGTCGGCGCCTCGAACGGAGCCCAGTCGGCCGTCGAGTCGCGGATGTCGAGGGTGATTTTACCTTTGAAAGGGATGGCCACGGATATGGACATTACCCGCGTGGTGTTACTTGGCCTTTTCGAGGATCTCCACGAGGCGCCAGCGTTTGGTTGCCGACAGCGGCCGGGTCTCCATCAGCGAGACGCGGTCGCCGATGCCGGCGATCCCGTCCTCATCATGCGCCTTGACCTTTGACGTGGTGCGGATGATCTTGCCGTACTTCGGGTGCTGGACCCGCGACTCGAGCTCGACGACAATCGTCTTCTGCATCTTGTCGCTGACCACATAGCCGATGGCGGTCTTGCGGCGGCCACGCGGCTTCTCCGTACGCGCAGTGTGCTCGGGGCCGGGCCCCGGGTTCTTGGTCGCTACCATTTACGAATCCTCACCGTTGGGCCCGGAAGCCAAACCCAACTCACGTTCCCGAAGCACCGTGTAGGTGCGCGCGATCTCCTGACGGACGGTGCGCAGCCGATGGTTGTTGGTCAATTGTCCGGTGGCCGTCTGGAAGCGAAGGTTGAACAACTCCTCCTTGGACTCCCGCAGCTTGGTGATCAATTCCTCGTCGGTCAATTCGCGCAGATCTCCCGCGCCGACACCTACAGCCATCAGAAGTGCTCCTCTCGCGTCACGATGCGGGCCTTGATCGGCAGCTTGTGGATCGCGCGGGTCAGTGCGTCGCGCGCGATCTTCTCGTCGGGAAAACTCAACTCGAAGAGCACCCGACCGGGCTTGACGTTGGCGACCCACCACTCCGGTGAACCCTTGCCCGAACCCATGCGGGTTTCGGCCGGCTTCTTGGTCAACGGACGGTCCGGGAAGATGTTGATCCATACTTTGCCGCCGCGCTTGATGTGGCGGTTGATGGCGATACGCGCGGATTCGATCTGCCGGTTGGTGATGTAGGCGTGCTCCAGAGCCTGGATGCCATAGTCACCGAAGGTCACCGATGTGCCGCCGCTGGCGATACCACGCTGACGCGGGTGGTGCTGCTTGCGGTGCTTGACCTTGCGGGGAATCAACATGATTCAGCTCTCCGATTCCGGTGTCGTGCCCTCGGTGGCGGCCGGTTGGGTTACCGCGGCGCTCTCGACGACATCGCCTGGCTCCGCCGACGGGGCCTCTTCGCCGCTGGCGGCGCGGCCGGCCTCGGTGCTGGTTGCGGTGGTGCCCGAGGCGCCACTGCGACGCGGCCGGGTGCCCGCCGACGGACGGTCACGCCGCGGTCGGTCGGCCGCCGGGGCCGCAGCGGTCAGCTCGCGCTTACCGCCCACCACGTCACCCTTGTAGATCCAGACCTTCACACCGATACGGCCGAACGTGGTCTTGGCCTCGTAGAGCCCGTAGTCGATGTCGGCGCGCAGGGTGTGCAACGGCACCCGGCCCTCCCGGTAGAACTCCGAGCGGCTCATCTCGGCGCCGCCGAGGCGACCCGAGCACTGCACCCGAATGCCCTTGACGTTGGGCTGGCGCATGGCGGACTGGATGGCCTTGCGCATCGCGCGGCGAAATGCCACCCGGTTGCTCAGTTGCTCGGCTACGCCCTGGGCCACCAGTTGGGCAACGGACTCGGGGTTTTTGACCTCCAGGATGTTCAGCTGCACCTGCTTTTTGGTGAGCTTCTCCAGGTCGGTGCGGATCCGGTCGGCCTCGGTGCCGCGGCGGCCGATGACAATGCCCGGGCGCGCGGTATGGATATCGACGCGGACCCGGTCACGGGTGCGCTCGATCTCGACGTCGGCGATGCCCGCTCGCTCGAGACCCGAGGCCAGTAGGCGACGGATCGCTACGTCCTCTTTGACGTATTCCGCGTACTGCTTGTCGGCGTACCACCGGGACTTCCAGTCGGTGGTGATACCGAGCCGGAAACCGTGAGGATTGACTTTTTGGCCCACTATTGCGAGCCTCCCTTCGCTTCATCCGAAGCTTCTGCAGTCTTGGTGGCTCCAGCGCGGGTGGCCGACGCCTTCTTGGCGGGCGCCTTCTTAGC
>Ga0210003_1000480_pt1 | contig 36039 bp, 43 predicted proteins | sample LantaG_FD_182804 | JGI IMG/M metagenome (GOLD analysis project Ga0210003, IMG submission 182804) | Deep subsurface microbial communities from Baltic Sea to uncover new lineages of life (NeLLi) - Landsort_02402 metaG (SPAdes) (version 2) | ecosystem: Environmental > Aquatic > Marine > Oceanic >...
GCTCACGGATACCGAGCTTGGGGTCCAGGTCGCCGGGAAGGTTCCGGAGCCGATCCAGCGAACCTGGCACCGGCCGCTCACCTACCCGTCGGTCTCGGGGAATCCGGAGGTGGCGCTCGGCGAGGTCGCCCAGCGTTACGCCAACTGTGACCGCTGCCATCTGAGCGAGCGTCGCACCAAGGTGGTGATCTTCCGGGGCAGTCCCCACTCCCCCGTGGTCTTTCTCGCGGATGGCCCGTCCAAGGTCGACGACGCCTACGGCTACTCAATGAGCGGTCCGGACGGCAAGTTAGAGGAGAAGCTGCTTGAGTCCTCGGGCATCCGCCTGGGTTCGGTGGGCTGGATCACTCTCGTCGGATGCCGCCCGTGTGACAACCGCTTCGCCAACGATCGGATGCCAAACATCGTGGAGAAGGCCGCGTGCTCGGAGCGAACCCTGATGCTCTTCCGCGCGCTCCGCCCGTCCGTGGTGGTCTGCCTGGGTGCCGAGCCCACGTCGATGTTCCTCAAGGAGCCGCCGCCGCCCTGGACCTGGACCACGCTCGACTGCGGGGTCGTGGTGGGCCACGCTCGCCACCCTGCCTACCTCCTCCGCCGCCTCGGCGTACAGGGCGGTGAGGCCGAGCGTGTCGCGGCGCTCAACTTCTACGGGGCGCTCAGGGATCGGATGCCTCACCTAACCAAGTTGCCGAGCTGGCCGGTCTCCGTCGACTACCTCAGCAAGTTCGCCGATGGGCGAATCGCCACCCACTAGCAAGGACTTCCCTCATGACTCTCGACGATCTAAGCGCCCTCCTAGGGTCCTGGCCCAAAAGCGACCATCACAGCGAGCCCACGGAGCTATGGCTGATGACCTCCGAGGGCCTGAGTAACCCGGCCAAGGTCGTGCGACTGAACGGGGGTGACCTCCTCGTGGTCCGAGAGGATGACCCCTGCCCTGCGGCTGAGCCGTTCGCGCGAGCCATCCCGCCCGAGACACCACCCGAGCTCGCGTGAAGCCAGGGGCCTACTTAGCCGGGCTCGCGGGGGCCCGTTCGGTCTACCTGTGGATGTTCAAGGCGGCGGTTGGGCTGATCCCCCCGCCCCAAGTCGGCAAGACCTTTCCCCTTGAGTGCCACCGATCCATCCGAGACATCGCTGCCGAGCTTGAGCAGAGCTCGTCGACCGTGCGCGAGTCGCTCATCCAGCTCGAGCACTATGGGTGGATCACGGGGCGGCGCGCGCCCAGGCTGATGGGCCACCGTGAGGGGGCGAAGTTCCACCTGCTCGCCGACCTTGCGACCGAGCAGGTCGTGGGCCAGCAAGGGATCGTCTCCAGGCTCGTTTTGAGATTGGGGCAAGAATCGGTTCTCGAAAAAATCCCTAGCAAGAATCGGGGGGCAGAAACGCCATCTGGCCGAGGGACGGGCCGAGAGTGGGATGGTGGGGACGACTGGACATGGGGAGAGCAGAAGAAGTGAGGGACAACCATCCGACCAACATCACCTGCCCGCGGTGCGGGGCAGAGCCGGGCGAGCGGTGCGTGACCAGGAGTGGGGCCGTCTACTGCGAGACGCTCGGGCACATGGCCCGGCGCAAGGCGCTGATCACGTCGGGCAAGACGCTGTCTGCCCGCGACCAGGCCATCCAACTCGCTGGGTGGCTCATCAAGAGGACAGGGAGCGCAGCTCGCGCTCGCACCGTGCTCGATGAGACCTCCAAGATTCTGAGGACACGATGACCCGACGCATTCGAGACCGAGTCTTCCCGGGCGATGATCCAATCCCGGGTGACTGGAAGGCGGCCCTGGACCGGGCCCGAATCCCCGCCCGCTATCGGTCGGCCGGGCTCCCTCCGATCAACAACAGTCGACTCCGAGATTGGGCGCAGGGCATGATTGACACCCCGGAGAGGTGGCTCGGCGAGGGCTATGGCTTCCTGTTCGGGGGTCCCTATCGCTCTGGAAAGTCCTCCCTAGCAGCGGTGTTCGCCCTTGACGCGATCCGGCGCTGCGAGAAGGTCCTCTGGGTCACGGCTCGGGAGATTCCCACCATCATGTTCCGCGAGGACGAGGAGGGCTACGACCTCCTGCATCGAGCCGACCTCCTCGTGCTCGACGACCTCGGGTCTGAGGCTTACCGGATCCTCGGCGCGGCCGGTGCAGCGCTCGAGGGGGCCGTCCGGAACATCTACGACCGGGAGCGGAGCATCCTGGTCACGACCAACCTTAGCCCCGGCCAGCTCAAGGACACTTATCCGGAGAGCTTGACCTCGGTGCTCGAGCGAATGACGGCGGCTAAGCCCGTCGAGAACGATCAATGGCCGAGAGGCCCAGAAGGACTGGTATGAGCAGCGCGCCACCCCTCCCCGCAGGGTGGGATTCCTATGAGAGCCGGCCGGCAGCCGTCGCGGTGAAGGACCCCCGCCTTGAGCTCGCCTTCTTCACCCGGCGACTGCTTCGGGAGGGCTACACCCAGCGCCAGGTCGAGGACATTCTGGCGCGTGAGGCCGCCAACCTGGGAATGGGCGAAGCTCGACGCAAGAAGGCTCGGGAGTCCGTGCGAGCCGAGAGGCCCCCTGCCCCCGTGTTCTCGGGGTGGCAGCACACCACCTTTGGCGGCGGCCGTTGAACCAGGATGCCTTGTTCTTTGGGGCCCTCTTGCACGGGGAAGGGATCCCTTCCGACCTCAAGCGGGTTAGCGCCGAGTCTCTAGACGACACTTGGGGTCGGGTTCACCAGTTCTGCCTCGAGCACGTCCGCGCCCACGGGAAGCTGCCCCACGCCGAGACCGTCGAGATGTCCTGCAGCGTCATGATCGGCGCGGCCCCGGAGGGCATCGACTTCTACGCCCGCTGCATCCGCGAGAACGCAATGCGGCTCGCGATGGAGGAGGGCTTCGTCGAGAAGGTGGTGACCCCGCTAGGTGACAACAACGCCGAGCTTGCCCTCTTGGGGGCCAAGGAGGTCGTCTCGGAGATCGCGCGCAAGTACGCGCCGTCTGAGGACTCGGGAGCCACGCTCGACTACCACTCCAACATCGAAGTCCGGCTGCGCGACTATGAGCTCAGGGAGAAGGCGGGCGGGTTGGTCGGCCTCCCTACGCCCTGGCAGAGCCTGACGACGATGACCGGCGGCTTCATGCCGGGCGAGCTGTGGGTGCTCGCGGCTCGCCCGAACCTCGGGAAGTCGTGGGGTCTGATCGAGATCGCCACCAAGCTCTACCAGGCGGGCTACCGCGTGCTCTTCTGCTCGATGGAGACGCCGGCTCAGGGGAGGCTGCCCAAGAACCAGTGCCACCGCGTGGTCCGCGGGACCTGCGTCCGCTGCTACCTGCACGGGGTCGCCCCCAAGGAGCCCTGCCCAGCGGCGGCCGTCAACCGACAGCGGCTCAGCGTCCGCTTCGACGCCCTCGGCTCGAGGCTTAGCGCCTGGCGAATGCTCCAGGCCACCCTGACGCCTCGAGAGAAGGAGCGCTACCAGCAGTACCTGCAGGTCTGCGCCAATCCAGCGGCGTTTGGCTACGATTGGGGGGCGATCCGGATCGTGGCCCCGCCCGACGTTCGGACGCTGGTCGAGCTTGAGATGGAGATCCTCAGCTTCCAGCCCGACATCGTGCTCTGGGACTCGGCCTACATCGCCAGCAAGCCGAAGGGGCGGCAGAACCGCAAGGACGCCTGCGACGAGCTCATCGGCGGCTTCTCCGAGCTGCTCGGGCGGGAGAGCATCTCGGGCCTGATGTCCTGGCACTTCAACCGCGACGTGACCGAGAAGTCGGTCTCCGCCGGGCTCGGGGACACCGCCTACACGGATGAGCTCGGCCGACTCGTGGACGTGCTGGTCGGGCTCTTTCGGCCGCCCGAGATGCAGGAGGCGAACGAGGCGTTCCTCCGGACGCTCAAGGTCCGCGACGGCGTGCGAATGCCCGAGCTCAGGACGCACTGGCACCTCAAGGGCAAGATCGACTTCACCGAGATAGAGGCCACCGACATGGTGGCGGCAAAGGGGATCTGAATGAAGAACAGCCTGGTGGTCTGGAGCGGTGGGGCCGACAGCACGCTGGTGCTCTATGACCTTGCCCAGTACAGCAGCGCGAAGCATCCCGTGCGCGCGGTGTCGTTCGAGCACTCGCAGGTCCCAGGGGCCCAGGAGCACTACTACGCGCGGAACAAGATCCTCCTCCACCTGCGGAATCAGGGGGCCCACGTCCAACACACCCTGGTCAAGGTCTCCACCCACGGGGCATTCGAGTTCCTCGGGGACAACAGCGATCCGCAGGCCGTGTTCTGGACTCTAGCCATCCAGATGCTTCGACCGGATGAGGACATCTATTTTGGCTACACCAAGGAGGCCGGGTGGTGGCGGGGAAACCACTTCGGGAGGGTCTTCACCGAGTTTCAGCGCGCGGCCGAGCGCCACGGCGCGCTCTACCTGCCGCTGGGAATGATGGCGCGCCCCGCAGTCCTTCACCGACTCAAGGGGCTCGGACTCCTCAAGATGGTCTGGTGGTGCGAAGGGGAGCGCCTCGCGACCCAGCGCCCGACCAAGATCAAACGAGCCGCCAAGCCTTGCGGCAAGTGCGGCTCCTGCCTTCACCACGCCACGGCACTCTGGCAGCTCAAGGAGCACGGCCCGGGTTTCATAAACGATCCCTGGGACCCCGCGTGGGGGTGGCAGCCAGGAGCGCCGCTAGCAGCGGCAAAGGGGGCCTGATGAACAGGCACATGGACGCGTTCTGCGACATCCCAACCGACCGGGAACAAGCCAAGGTGGCGGTCGAGGCGACCTGCGACTCGCTCGCTAGGGCGCTGCAGGAGGAGATCCTCGGGATCCCCGGCCTCGACGGTCGACCGATGATCAAGCCGGGGATCCTCGATGAGATGCTCGGCAAGGAGTTCCGCTTCCGGATCGAGGTGACTGGGTGAGCGGCCCCAAGAGCTACCCGGCGGTGGCCGCCTTGGTCATCCTTCTCCTATTCAGCAACGCAATGCTCTGGGGGCAGCTCCGCTTCATCCGTGACCGGGTCGAGGCGATCGAGGGTGTGGCCCCCGTGAGCTCGGGGGAATAGTGGACCGGGGGCAGATCCTCGAGCTTGCGCGGATCCTGGGGTCGGGGACCGACGCCGTCCAGACGGCGAACATCCGACTCCAGTGCCCCCTCGCGCCCTTCACCCACGCCAAGGGGGTGGACCGCAACCCTGATTGGGCGATCCTGATCTCCCTCGACGCGCCCAGCGTCTCGAGGTGCTGGTCCTGCGACTCGGCGGGAACCGTGCTTCAGATCCTCGTGCAAGCCCGGGACGCGGGCGTCGCCGGCCTTGAGGACGCCATCAAGTTCGCCGAGGAGAACGACAAGGGCGGGCTGGAGGGGGCCTTCGCCCGGCTCCGGGCCGGTACGTCGAGCTCGGCAGCGAAGGCCAGGGCCAGCGGCTTCGACGTGGAGCGGTACGTCGCCAAGGCGGCGCGCACGACCTCGAGCTACATCCTTGAGCGCGGCCTGGTCCGGAGGGACATCGAGCGGTGGCGAATCGGCTACGACGCCGGCCCCACCAAGATCGGCCGCACGACCATCCAGCACCGCGTGGTCTTCCCCGTCTGGAACGAGAGGGGCGAGCTCGCGGGAGCTACCCTTCGCTCTGCGCTCCCCGAGGGGCTCGACCCCCCGAAGTATTGGGACACGCCGGGGCTCCCAAAGCGGGAGGTCTTCTACGGAGAGCACCTCGTCGACCCGACCCGCGGGCAGGTCTACATCGTAGAGGGGATCCTCGACGCGGTCATCGCGAGCCGCTACCTCCCGAACACCGTGGCGCTCCTCGGCGCGAAGACGGGCATCCTGCCAGCTCGGCTGGAGAAGCTCCGCCGCTGGTGCAACCGAATCACCCTGATCCTCGACAGCGACCGTGCCGGCGACGAGGCCATCTCGGGGAAGTGGCTCGAGGTCAAGCGCCCCGACGGCTCAATCGGCCGCAAGTTCAAGCCGGGAATCCTGCAAGCCCTCCGCCCCTACTTCGCCGTCCGCGTCGCGCACCTTCCGCCAGGGCAGGACCCCGCGGACCTGGGATCCGCGGTCGTCGGCTACGCCAGAAGCGCCGTCTACCTCGGGGTAGCCCCGTGTTAAGTAGCGCCCCGGTAAACGGTCGCAATGTCGGACGGTTCGGGTATCCTCCCGAGCGACTTGCCGGGGGGTCTGCCTCTCGACAACTCAACATTGAAGGACGCCAGTCCAACCATCAGACGCCGCAAGGCACACCATCGGGCTCATGCCCAATAGCAGAATCGAGTAAGTAAATGGCTGTTCGTAGAGGATGGAGTCAAAACACCATCAACACCGGGAACGCTCTGGAGCAGGGCCCAAAGACGTTCTGGATCCCTGGAGGGACCGAAACCACGGTCGTCCTCCTCGACGACGAACCCTGCCAATGCGTCAGGCACGTTCAGTACCTGAAGGGCGACAAGAAGGCCAACGGCATGCGGGCAACCTGCGCCGGCATGGACCCCGTCACCGACCCCGATCCCGTTCCGCAGAAGTGCCTGATGTGCAACGCGATGGTTCGCGCCGACCGAATCGCCCGGAAGCACTTCTACTACCTCACGATCGTGGACGAGCGGCAGTTCGAGTACAACGGCAACTCCTACAAGGACATGAAGCGCCTGCTGGAGCTCACCCCCGATGCGGTCGAGCTCTTCACGCGTCGCCGAGCTGCGGCCGGCTCCTTGGTCGGGGCCCGCTTTCGGGTCTACCGCTCGCAGAACCAGCGGGCGGCTCGTCACGGCGACGACTGGCAGTTCCTCGGGTTCGTCTGGAACCAGGCGCAGAACGAGCCAGCCCAGCAGGGGCTCATGCGGCACTTCTGGAAGTCGCCCGCTATCCCGAACATCCGGAAGAGCGCCGAGCAGCGGAAGGGCCCGCAGGGCCAAGCGCCGACGCCCCTCTCGTGGCAGGAGGCGGCTCAGCAGTTGATCACGCCCTACGACTACAACGACATCATGGGGAGCTACGACCCCAAGGTCGCCACGGCGTTCGTCACCTACCACGCGCAGGCCACGGGCCAAGGCGCGCTCGGGGCAAACATGGCGGGCGCGGGCGATGCCCCGGGTGCCCCAAGCACGGGAGGCGTCCCTCCCTTCCCCGGCGGCGCTCCAGACTACTCGACGCAGGCCCCGGCCACGATGCCCACGGGCGCGGCCCCGACTCAGCCGAGCTACGCCACCGACCAGGCCCCGCCACTCGCGGGTGCCCCCGGGACGGGCGATGCCCCGCCCTGGGATCCGGCTCCGATGACGCAGAGCGCGCCCGCGCCCCAGCCCTCGATCCCCGACCCCGCGTCGGCTGGTGGGCCCGGCTACGGTCAGCAGGCCCCGGCATTCCCCGGAGCGGCTCAGGCGCAGGCCCCGGCGTTCCCGAATGCAGCAGCTCAGCCGACGGTTCCCCAGACGATGCCCGCCAACACGCCGGTCTACCAAGCCCCGGCGGCAGGGCCTCCTGCGGGAGCCAGCTACGACTTCTCGCAGCCCCCCGCCAACGCCCCGACGGGCACCCCGGCTCCAGTCGGGGCGGCGGGAGCCCCTCCCTTCCCTGGCGCGCAAGGGATGACCGGCGGTCCGTCAACCGCTGCTCCGGAAGAGCCCTTCGGCATCTAGCTCATTGGTCAGCCGCTCCCCGGCCCCCCGCTTCCCTTCCCCGAGAGTATGGGGTCGGGGAGTCGGCTGATCGTTCGCCCACCCAACCTGTCCTTGCCCCGCCCGGAGCCTCGTGCAAACGACCTACCGCTACCTCCCGCCCGAGCTCGCCGTCCCGATCATTCTGGACCGAGCTCGGTCCCCGGTGGTCGCCTTCGACACCGAGTTCGACTCCGACGTGACCGGGCTCCCCCCTTGCCAGGCGGGGCTCACCGGCCTCTCGATCGCGGGAGGAACCCCCGAGGAGGGCATGGTCGGGACCTTCTGGCACTTCGGGAACAGCGCCGAGACGTGGCCGTGGGCCCTCTTGCGCGAGAAGGTGCTCCTGCCCCTGTTCGGCGACCCAGACCGCATCATTGCGGCCCACCCGCTCAAGGTGGACCTCCAGATCATCCGGGCCCGAGGCGTCACCGCCGAGCTGACGCGCGCCCGCCTCCACTGCACGTTCTCCCAGGTTCACATCTGGAACGAGAACCTCCCCAAAGGCTTGAAGTCCCTAGCCACCTACCTGCTCGGCGTTCACGGTCTCAAGAGCTACAAGGCAGTTAAGAAGGAGCGCCTCGACCTGGCGAAAGAGGCCAAGAGCGTCATCAAGGACGTGCTCAAGGGGGCCTGGGACTACTACCGGGTCTACCGCGCGACCACGAAGACGGGCAAGCTCGTCACGGCTCGCCTCGTCACGGTGCCCGATGGGCGCACCATGGCCTGGAAGGACGCCCGCCTCATCGAGACCGGCCGCGGGCTCAACAAGCAGGGCGAGGACGTAGCCGTCACGCTGACGCAGGAGGAGGTCGTCCCGGCCGAATACACGGGCCAGGTGACCTCATGGCACACGCTGGTCGACCGCCTCGAGACAAACGGGGTCAAGAAGGCCGAGCTGGAGGAGTGGCTCAGGCGAAGGGTCGAGCCCGTGGTCTTGGCCGACTACGAGAAGCGAGGGAACAACCGCTTCACCATCTACGGGACCGAGGATGCACTCTACACCCTGGGCGTCTACTACTACTTCGACCGGAACCGGCCTGCCGAATACGAGGATCCAATGCCTTCACTGGCTTTGGAGACCACGATCTGCCATCCGATCTGCACCGAGATGGAGGAGGAGGGGCTCCCCATCGACCTCGACCTCCTGCGGGCCATTCGCGCTCGGCTCGAGGAGGCCGAGGAGACGCTGCGGCAGCAGGTCGTCGCCATGTGGGGGATCGCCAACGGGATCCCCGACTTCAACCCCAACTCCGATGACCAGAAGGCCCACGTGCTCTGGGAGGTCTGGATGCTCAGGCCCCCCAAGTGGGCCTTCGTTCGGGGGAAGAAGGGCGAGCTCAAGCCACAGTGGGTGAGGGCTAAGGACGGCCTCCCGAAGACCAACAAGGACATCTTCAAGGCGCTGGTGAGTGCAGGCGGGAAGCACCTGGAGGCCCTCCAGAAGATGCAGGACTACGTCCGCGTAGCGAGCTTGCTTTCCGACCCCGTCAGGCCCATCGAGGAGCGGGTCTCGATCGACCCCGACCAGCGGCTCCACTCGCAGTTCTGGGGGGTCGGCGCGGGCACGGGGCGGTTCACCTCGAGCGACCCCAACGTCGAGAACATTCCGCGCAGCTCGACGATGCCCTACATCCTGATCCCCAAGGGGGCTGACGCGACGTGCCCGCCGAGGGGGGCCACGATCTGCAAGACCAAGACCGGCGAGCTCGACCTCAAGCGGTGGCAGGTGGATAGCCTGCGTCACATCTTCTACGCCCCGCCGGGGTGGATGATCATCGCGGCCGACCTGTCCCAGGTGGAGAATCGGATCGTGGCCGTCGAGAGCCGGGACGAGACGCTCCTGGCGGTCTTCCGAACCTGGGACTGCGGCGACTGCGGCGCGAGCGGCTCGATCGAGACTGCAATCCACCAGTGCCCGAATTGCGGGGCCAAGGATGGTAAGCGCGACAAGATGCAGGCCAGCCAGCCCGCCATCAAGGGCTTCTGCCTAGGGCGCGACATCCACGCGCACACCGCCGTGGCGGGCTCGGGCTCGCCGAGCTTCGTAGATCGCTGGGGGTTCGCCGAGGGCCGGCAGAGCGCGAAGGCGCTGAACCATGCCGCGAGCTACGGCATGGGCCCCGACACGATGGCGAAGCAGCACGGCATGGACCGGAAGGTTTGCGACGTTGCGCTCAAGGCTTGGCACGCGCGGCATCCCGGCGTCCGGAACAACATGCTGGCTAAGGTCTCCCGGGACATCCGTCAGCATGGCTTCGTCCGAATGTTCAACGGCCACGTCCGGCGCTTTCACATCGAGAAGCTGCTCGCGGACTCAGGCAACTTCAACTCCTGGGAGTGGGACGGGGTGCTCCGCGAAGGGGTCAACTGCTTGGCTCAGGGCGGCACCGCCGTCATCATGAAGCAGGGCATGATCGACACGCGCCAGACGCTCCTCGACACGCCTAGGCTCGCGCACGCCAGGATCATCAACCAGGTCCACGATGAGCTGGTGCTGATGGCGCGTGAAGAGCATGCCGACGAGGTGCTCGGCGTCACGATCAAGTGCATGGAACACAACGCACTCACGAAGAAACTCCCCGTTCCCATCCTCGCGGACGGCGCGAAGGCAAAGACGTGGGGCGGAGCTCACTAGGAAGGGTCAACTGATGCATGACGACGTGGCGATGGAGGGCTTCGATGAGGGCCCCCAGCCGAACCAAGAACAGCGCCGAGCCATCGAGCTCCTAGAGGCGGGCGAGAACGTCCTGCTGACGGGCGTGGCGGGTACGGGCAAGACGTTCTGCCTGAACACCTGGCTCGAGGCGCGCGGGCGGGAGGGGGTGGCGGTGACGGCCTCGACCGGCATCGCGGCCACCCACCTCGACGGCTGCACGATCCACCGCTTCTCCGGGTGTGGAATCGGCAACAAGCCGGCCGCCGCGGTCGCGAACACCTACTGGTGGAAGGAGAACGTCTGCCCAGCGATTCAAGCGACCCAGGTCCTGGTCATCGACGAGATCAGCATGTTGGACGGAATGATGTTCGAGCTGGTCGGGGACCTCTGCCGGCGGGCGAAGCGGCACACGTTCGCGGTCCCTTTCGGCGGCATGCAGGTGGTGCTGGTCGGCGACATGGGCCAACTCGCGCCGGTCGAGCAGGAGGAGAAGGGGTTTGCCTTCGAGACCGACCTCTGGTGGGGCCTCGACCTCAAGCACGTCGAGCTCAAGCGCGTCATGCGGCAGCGCGAGGCCGAGTTCGTCAGGGTGCTCCACGGCATCCGAGATGGGAATCTCGACCAAGCGGGCTACCAGCTTCTGCAATCGCGCGTCGGGGCCTACGACCCTGACGCCATCTCGGCCGTTCGGCTGATGACCCACAACAAGGACGTGGACCGGGTGAACAGCGCCCGGCTCGACCTACTCCCAGGCAAGGCGAAGATATGGGCCTCGGTGGACCGCGGCAGCGCCAAGGCGCTCGAGCGGCTCGACCGAGCTTGCCTGAGTCCCGCCAAGCTGCGCCTCAAGGTCGGGGCCCGAATCATGGCGACGAAGAACACGCCGCTGTTCGCGAACGGGCAGCTCGGGGTGGTCCTCGGGTGGGACAGCAAGTACGGTCAGCCCCGGATCATCGTCCAGTTTGACGGGCACGGCCACGAGACCAGCGTCTACGTCGCCGAGTGGAAGAACACGGCGGTGACGACCCGGCCCAAGGATGACGGGAGCGGGACGACGGTCTCGGAGAAGACGGAGGCGATCCGGAAGCAGTTCCCCCTTCGGCTGGCCTGGGCCATCACGGTTCACAAGAGCCAGGGCATGACGCTCGAGAAGGTCAGCGTCGACCTCCGGAAGTGCTTCGCGCCCGGCCAGGCTTACGTCGCGCTCTCGCGGGCCAAGACACTCGCCGGCCTCAACATCGAGGCGTGGCGGGGGCAGCAGTCGATCATCACGCACCCGACTGTCAGCGCGTTCAACCGAGGCGAGTACGCTCTTCCCGAGGAGGAAGCCATGGCCCCAGGCATGGATATGAGTTTCTGATGAGTAGGCACGAATACGAGGAGTCCCGGCGGATCTACGGCGAGGACCCGCCTTTCTACGCTTTGATCATGGCCGCGATGCGAGGGGCCGACGACGTCAACGAGGAGAAGCTGCGCAAGGCGTTCCCCGAGGTGTGGGCCGAGCTCAAGGCCCGCTACAACGCTCCCGGGGGTCTGCTCCCAGGGGAGTCGGGCTAGGTGGCGAAGAAGAAGTTACCCCTGCGCGCGGATGAGCTGCGGGATCGACTGCGGGAGCGGTGGCCGTCGCCCGAGTGGGTCGTGCTCGACGAGGTCAGGTCTTGCACGGGGTTCAACCGGGCGGAACGCTACACCGACCTCATGGCTCTCTCGACCTACCCGAGCCGGGGCCTTCGGTTGATCGGGTGCGAGCTCAAGTCCTCTCGGTCTGATCTAAAGAAGGAGTTGACGAGCCCGGACAAAGCCAGGGAGATGCAGCAATGGTGCGACGCCTGGTATCTCGTGCTGGGCCGGGCCGACCTCATCCAAGATGGCGAGCTGCCTCCCAAGTGGGGGCTCATTGTTCCTGCTGGAAAGGGCCTCAAGGTCGTGTCGCCCGCGGCCGAGCTCAAGCCCCAGCTCTGGCCCCGCGACTTCGTAGCCTCGATGCTCCGCTCGGCGCACAAGCAAAAGCCCGCCCTGCGGGTCATTGAGAAAGCCGTGAAGGAAGCCCGTGAGAGCGAGGGGGCCCACATCCGCGCCCAGCTCAAGCGCGCCAAAGAAAGCCTCCAGAGTTTCCAGTCCGCGGTCAGCGAGTTCAACCGAGCATCCGGCATCCAAGTCACGGAGTGGATGAGCGACGATCGCGCGAAGCTCGAGGGCGAGAAGTTCCGGAGGTTTCGGGAAATGGGACTCGAGGGGGCCATCTCCTTTGCGCGAGCCACGGCCGAGCGATTCGAGCGTGCGGCCAGCGAGCTGCGCAAGATCAGCGACCCAGCGATGGAGGGGTTCACCTAATGCCTGGATCGATCCCGAGACGGGCAAGCTCGTTTCCACGCGCAAGGGATCCTCCACAGATCGAGGGCAGCGAACGGTCGCGGACATGAGGTCTCGCGGGTATTTGCGGGGCGCGTCGAGCGTCAAAGCCCGCTTCTACCTAGTCCTCTGGCGACCTGATCGCATGCTGTTGGTCGCGCTCGAGGGGTTCGTCTAGGAGGACTGGACCTAGGCCAGCGGCCTTGGTAGAACTACTGCCGCAAACAAACCTGCGCGCGGTACAAGCGCGCGGGCCGTCGTCTGGCACCCACCTGACCGGCCCGCAACACCTATAAGGAGCGGGCATGCTACATGCGCCGGTCGCGGAGCGCCAGCGTGCTTCACGACCCAACGCCTACGGATCGTTCCTCCCGGCCTACGGTCTCTACGATGCCTGCGCGAATCGCAAGGTCTCAGAGCCGCTGCTCCAGGGAATGCTGGCGGTCTTCGACGCGAATCCGACTCCTGCCATCTTCCACTTCTCGGGCTACGCGCGCGGCTGGCGCAAAGCCCCGAAGGCCACGGCCCGCATAGCGGTCAAGGCCCACCTGCTCGGCGAGGCCATGACCGGGGTCTACCCCTACATCGGCGGTGAGGTCGGGTGCAGCTACGTGTGCATCGACCTCGACAACCACGATGGGAAGGTCGACGTCTACGCTCGCCTCCGCGGCCTGCTCGGCGTGTGCCACGACAACGGCATCCGGCCGCTTGTGGCGAGTTCAAAGAGCGGGACCGGGGTTCACGTCTACATCCTGGTCGACCGCTACATTCCGACGGAGACCGCGCACGCGGCTGGGCGAGCTCTATGCGTCGCGGCGGAGATCCACGATCGAGCCGATGTGATTCCGAGCGCGCGCCACACGAAGGGCCTCGGGACGCAGCACGCCCTCCCCCTCAGCCCGCTCGCAGCGCCCGGCGGTGGCCTGCTGCTCGACGAGAACCTCCGCCCCGTCCTCGATGTCGCGGATCAAGCTCGACTCCTGTGGCACCATCATGGGGCGAGGCACCCGGCCAGCACGCTCGAGGCCATAGCGGAAGGGTGCCCGCTCAGGGCTCGGCTGAGCGAAGCCATCGCCAGCGGGCTGCTCCCGAGCTGCGCCGAAGGCAGCCCGAGCAGACGTCTGCAGGACCTCAAGCCCGCCGAGGGGGACGCCGAGCTCATCGAGGAGATCGAGGCCCACCACCCACAGTTCAGGGCGGCGGCGGCCCGGGATGCCGATGCCTGGGCCGGAGGCCGGTCGGCTCGGGAATCAGTGCTGGCCGCAATGCTGGCGCGCCAGGGCGTCTCCCCGGTCGGAATCGCCCACTGGCTGGTCGGGCTCGACGGGTCCAAGACCGGGGACCGGGGCCTCGGCTACGCCCTCGAGATAGCGGTTTTCGCCCATGCTCCGGGGGCGGTCGAGGTCCCCGCGTTCGTGGGTACTCTAAGTACCGACGAAATGATACACGGTGACATACCCCAGTACTGGCCGCTAGACCGCCTCCCACCCCCCGCCCGCTACCGGGCTCGGGCGAACCCTTGGTGGGGGCCATCCGTGCAGGAGCGCCTAGCCGCGAACCGGACGCCGACCGACGCCATCATCTTGGCCTACCTGATCGACCGATGGCATCGGGGGCCCTCGCGGGGGGCCGAGTTCTACCTGGGCCTGCGGACGGTGGCCGAGGACCTCGGGATCCCTTTCGCGACGGTCTCGCACGCGATCAGGAGGATCCGCTCACGCTTCGCGGACGTGGTCTCGGTGACCTCGGGAGTCCCCCATCCGACCCTCCGCATCGCCAACGCCTTCGACTTGGTGGGCTCTATTCGTTTACAAACAGATGCCGGGGCCTTACTATCCGGCCATGGACGCACCGGCAACGACACGGCGCATCACGGGCTGGGTGACCGGCGTGGTGAGCCTCCACATACCCTCCATGAGCTCGGAGGAGCTGGAGGCCGTGCAGCGCGCAACCCGCCTCTACCGCCGTGTGATGGGGGGCGGCCACTACGTCGAGTTCTCCCACGCCGAGGGGGACTGGTTACACGTGCCTCGGGGCTGGTTCTACGGGCCCGGCCAGGAGCTACCCTTCCTGGTGCTGTCGAGCTTGCAGGAGGGCCGATCGAACGGGAAGGCGCTTCCCGAGGGGACGGGGGTTCGTGGGGCGACGTTCGGGATGCCCCCGCACCCCGCGGGCCAGCCGCAGTTCATTGCGGACCTGATCCACGGCGCGCGCCTGACGGGGGTGGGCGGCCTGGCGGTGGCTCCGACCCGGAGCGGGAAGACGCTCTGCTCGCTCGAGGCGGCCAGCCAGCTCGGCCGAGCGACCTTGATCCTGGTGGACCGGAAGGCCCTCGCGGCACAGTGGCACGACGAGGTGGTGAAGTGGGTCAAGGACGGCCATGGGCGGCCGGTTCGATGCGGATACATCTGGGGGGATCGCTTCGACTTGCCGCCGGAATACCCGTTCGTCGTCGGCATGATCCAGACACTGGCGAGACGCCCGCTACCGGACGAGGTCCGGAGAGCCTTCGGGACGATCATTCTCGACGAGGCCGACTGCGCGCCGACCAACCAGTCTCAAGCGGCCATCCAGAGGTTCGCGGCCCACTACCTGCTTGGCCTGACCGCGACGCCGGACCGGAAAGACGGACTCGGGCCAGCTATCGAGTGGATCACCGGCGCGCGGATCGGCGAGCTCAAGCGCGACCTGAAGGCCGATGTTCACTTCCTCCGGATCCCGTTCCGCAAGACGAAGGTCCCGACCAAGGATGGCACGGGGGAGCGCCCCCCTCGAGTGAAGCGCCCAGGCGGCGGGACCGACATCATCGACACGGAGAAGTCCCTGATGAGGGACACGGCGCGAGTCGAGCTGATCGCGCAGGAGGTGCTCCGAGCTTGCGAGAACGGCCGCCAGGTCTTGCTCCTTGTGGGGCTCCGTGACCACGCCAAGGCGATGCTCGACGCCACGAAGGCCCTCGGCCTCGACCCGGGCCTCTACATCGGGGGCGCGACCGACAAGGAGCGCTTCAAGCACAATCCAGTCATCGCCACCTTCGGGGCCATCTCCAAGGGCGTCGATGTCCAACCACCTCCGACCCTGTGCATACTCGCGGCTCCTCGAGCCGACGTGCGCCAGGCGATTGGACGGGCCTTGCAGCCGCAGGCCCCCCACAAGCCGTTCATGCTCGACGTCGTTGACGAGCACCCGCGGCTCATCAAGATGGCGCGCTCGCGGGAGAAGCAATACCGCGACCTGCGCCTGGACCTCCGCAACCAGGTGGACGGGTGATGGGCAAGGACAGCACGGCGTGGGACTCGGTCCCGAACAAGGACCTGGATCTCGACATTCCGGTGCCCGAGGTGCCCGAGGAGGTCGACACGGCCCGGGATACCTACTACGACCAGAACCGTGCCGAGCTGGCTGGCCGAGCTCGGGACCGCTGGCACAACAACGTCGGCGGCTACCGGGACCGCGGGCTTGCACGGGCCCAGGACAAGCGCGCGCTCGCTCGAGCAAAGGTCGCGGACGGGAAGTTCGAGAAGCGCCAAAAGAAGATGCTCAAGGCGAGCCCGCGGACCAAGCGGCCCCGGCTCACCCAGGTAGACGACGACCCCTCGGCCGAAGAGGATGGCGGGGTCTGGGTCTGGTCCTCGGGCGTTCTGGCTATCGGGTGTGGCAAGAGTCCCCCGACGATGCGGACGTGGATCGAGGAGCGCGTGATCCCTGGATGCTCGATCATCATGGGCGACCGCTACTGGTTCAGCGCGCCGATGATGGATGCTATTGCGGAGGGCATCCTCCGGACGCTCTACGTCGATGGGCGCTGCCCACACAACAAGCTCCGCCGCTATATCGCTGCGGAGATCGAAGCGCGGGAGGTGCCGCTCGCGCCCTTCCCGTCCTGAAGGACAGGTGATGGCAAGGAAGAAGAAGAAGGCGGCGGTCGTCGTAGACCCAATGGAGGCGGTGCGGAGGGCCTACGCCCACCAGGACCAAGCCGGGTCCCCCGAGGCCGGGCGAGCTCGACTGTCCGAGCTTGAGGCCACGTTGGGCCGGAAGTTCGGCCGAACCAACGGCATGATCCTGGCAAACTCCCCGTCAGCTCGGGTGAAGCGGCTCCCCTTCGGAATCCTGACCCTGGATGCGAAGTCGGGGGGTGGGGCCGTCATCGGGAGGGTCAACCGCCTCTGGGGGCCGAAGTCGACCCTGAAGAGCACGCTCTGTCTGCGGCTCCTCCGCTCGGCGCAGAACCACTGCCGACATTGCAAGGAGCCCATGGTGCGGCACCCGAGCTGCACCTGCCGGATCCGCGCTCGAGTCGCCTACACCCTGAACGCCCTGGAGAAACTCCGCGCGCTCGAGGGGGACATCCCCGAGCCCGGCTCCGAGCAGTTCGTGGAGATGTGGCGGCTCGAGGTCAAGATGCGGAAGCTGCGCGACCAGTACGGTGACCGCCTCGACGAGCCCTGCTCGGTTGAGGCGACCCGCGAGGCCGAGCCCCTCGACGATGCGGAGGAGGAGGCCAAGGTGGTCCGCGCGCCCTGCGTCGACTGCTCGTGCCCTAAGCCCCGCTGGTGGCTGGAAAGCGACGACGACTACGCCTGGCTGGCGACCTCCGACGCTCTGACCCTCTTTGCAGGGCACCTGCCGTCGGAGGTCGAATGGAAGAAGGTCGAGAGCGACATCGAGGGCCTTGTGCTCAAGCTGCCACACGTCCTCTGCCAGCCGCCGCCCGCGGCCTTCGTCAACGCGGACGGCTCGCCGTGCAAGAAGGTGCCGAAGCCCAAACTCATCAAGCTGGTCCCAATGCGGCGATGCGAGCCCTGGCGCTGCGTCTACGTCGATGCCGAGGGGACGATCGACGCCGAGTGGGCGGAGAAGAACGGGGTGGACCTCGACCTCGTCTACGTGGTCGGGAATCGCTGGGGGGAGGAGTGTCTCGAGGCCGTCGAGGACGCGACCCTGAGCCGGGACGCCGACCTGATCATCATCGACTCCACCTCGGTGCTCGAGCCCAAGAAGGAGCTGGAGAAGGGGATCCACGACAACGTCAAGGTGGCCGCGAAGGCCGCGCTGACCGGCCGCTGGGTCACCCGCCACATCAGCTATATGTTCGAGGACGGGCTCCTCGGGCGCTACCGGCCGACCGTGCTCTGCACCAGCCAGGTCACGATCCACGGCCTCGGTGGGAAGTCGCACGCCCACAAGGCCCCGACGGATGGCAACCGCTTCGAGCACGCCCTGAGCTTGGACATCTCCATGTACAGCAAGGGCTACACGTTCGACAAGGCCAACGAGTTCGCCCTCTGGGGCAAGTTCGAGTTCACGGTCAAGAAGGCCAAGGTCTCGGGGACCTCGGTGGGGGCTACGGGGGAGATCAAGTTCTACGTCCGCGAGGTCGACGAGCACGCCGTCGGGGACTCCGACGACCTCGCGACGGTCATGGACTACGCCCGGAAGATGGGGGCCGGATTCGTCACGGACGGCGCGGGCAAGATCGTGCTCGTGCTGCACAGCCGCCATCTCCCCGAGGGGTGCCTGGGATTCGAGAAGGTCGGCGACCTGAAGCAGTTCCTTGAGGCGAATCCGACGATCTACGGGGACCTCCGAGCTCGCGTCTTGCGGCAACTCCAGGCTAGCGAGATTGCGCTCGTGGTCAGCGGCGCGATGCCGGTTGCCGAGCCTGCGGGGGCCAAATGAGCGAGCGAATGAAGCAAGCAGATCCCAGGAAGCCGAAGCGCCCTCTAGGCCCGGAAGGGGACTCCTGGGCGAGGTGCAGGCGGTGTGGTCGCCAAGCAAACAGGGTGCGGGCAATTCGCCACGAGAAAGGGCGTTCAAACCGATGACGGATGCTGAGTTGATCGAAGACATCGATGGCGCGGACGGGGATCTCAGCGGCAAGGACCTCGAGTTCATCGAGGGCCAGGTCAACCGCCTCGCCGAGCGGGGGGCCGACGGGTTCAGCCTCTCCGAGAGGCAGCGCAAATGGGCCCAGGACATCTGGGACCGTCTCTAGTGACGGAAGCCTATCAAGCGTGGGTGGCCCACCTCCGCAACGACTGCGAAGCCTGTGACAGCGGCACGCCCGAGTCGGGCGACGAGGACTACGTCTGCCCCGAGGGCCAGCGGCTCAAGGCGGCGTGGCTGGCCGAATGACCGAGCGCAGACGTCTGCAGCGAGGCTGGCGGGAGGATGACGGCCGCCGGAAGCCGGTCGGCTGGGAGCGCCAGGAGGCCAAACTCCCCGAGCTCCAGTCCAGCGGCCGAGCTCAGCGCGGCTCGGGGTCGCAGAAGGGCGCGAGCCACAAGGGCGACTCGACAGGCGACCTGTTCCTGGTCTCGGGGAAGACCACGGAGAAGAAGACGATCCCCCTCGAGCTGGGCTGGCTCGAGGAGATCGCCCGCCAGGCCGCGAACGTGCGTCTGCACCCAGCCCTCACTTTCGGCTTTGACGGCCTCGGAGCCCTGAGCTCGGGGAGCGTCAACTGGTGCGCGTTCGAGTTCGACACCGCCAAGGCGCTCATCGCCGTAACCGAGGCGGTCCTGGCGGGGGATCTCGATCGGGCGCGAACCTTGGCTGACCTCATCCGCCGGGGGTAGAATACCGGGTGCCACGGCGATAGATGTCGTAGCGACCAAGTACCGTATCTGCGCAGCAAGGGCAACCATGGGACATCACATCAACGCCGAGGGCGGCTTTCAGAGCGACAAGCATCCGAGCTTGCCGCCGAACCGGATTCGGCTGAACCTCGAGAACCCACGGAGCTACCGCGCGCTCCGCCAGCTCGCGGAGGACTACTCACGGCACGATGCCGAGCTCGGGGCCGACCTCAACCAAGTCCTCGATGAGCTCTACGCCCCGATTGACTACATGCCCCGCTGTGGGGATGCCGTGTTCCACGTCTACTCGGGCGAGACCTGGGAGGTGGCCTACGCCGAGGGCGAGCACCTCACCTGCGCTGGGTGGCCTGAGACCCGGGCCGACCTTGCCGACTGCGTGGTGACCCGGCGAGCGACCGACGAATACCACCAGAAGCGGGTTCAAGAGTGGATCAAGGGCTCGGGAACAAGCGACCGCGGCACGCCCTGCCTTCGCCGCTCGCGGGTCAAAGCCCTCTACGCCCCCGAGCCGGTGGAGGGCTAGGTGGCCGCCAGCAAACTGCCCAGCGCGCCCCCACGCACGTTCAAACTCGGCAAGGCAGTCATCGATCGCTTGAGCCTGCTGCGCGACACGCCCCGCTCGCCAGGCTTCCACCCGTCCGAGCTACATCGCCTCTGCCCCGTCTACCACTTCTTCATGGAGAAGGCGCGCGCCGGCCTCGGGTCAAATGACCCCCAGCCCCACTTTGAGTTCTTGCTCAAGGTGCTCGAGGCGAAGGCCAAAATCTTCCACCCCCGCCTCAAGCTGGAGTTTGAGGTCGGCGACGCGATCCACCAAATGCTGCAGTACCACCTCGGTGCGATCGGGGTCCTCTGGGGGGTCTGGCAATGCCCGATCTGCAAGACGACCACCAAGGCGGGCTACATGCCGCGGGTGACGATCGATGGCATCGGCGGCGTGCCGGTGCAGGACGCGGCTCCCTGCTACGGCTGCAACGGGGTCAACCGCCGGCAGCGGAACCCCTGGATCTACCTCGAGCCCCGCGTCCGCGACGAGGAGTGGAACGTCTCGGGCATGTGCGACGGGGATCTCCGCATCGCGCGGCACGGGGTGCGTGCGGCCCTCGAGATCAAGAGCATCAACGACTTCGGCTGGGCCGAGGGCAAGCACCCGAAGTGGCAGGACGTCGCGGTCGAGGAGGGCTGGACGCCACCTCCCGGGTGGATCCCGCCCGAGCCGAGCGCCGGCCGCGAGCTGCCCTACCCGCACCACATCACGCAGGCCAGCACCTACGCCGCTTTCATGGGCGTAGACTGGCTCTACTTCATCTACGTGAACAAGAACCAGGTCTCCAAATGGAAGGAGTTCCTGGTTCCGGCGGATAAGGTCGCCCTGGCGGAAGCCAGAGCGAAGATGGCCTCCGCCAACAAGGGGCTGGAAATGAACAGGCCGCCTATCGAAGCTCGGACGTGTGCCGATCCTCGCGAGAAGGCAGCCCGTGAGTGCCCAGCCGCTTCCCTTTGCTTCCCCGACCACCGTCCGGCCGCGTCCTTCTGGGATGCCGGCGCGGACACCAAGGTGATCATGGGAGGCCCCTCGTGAAAGTCTCCGAGAATTCGCGTCAGTCTGTCCGCGCAGCAATCGAGGCCCTAGGCTTCGACGGTCTGCGCGCCTACATGCTGGCGCGCTCGGGCAAGACGCTCACGGAGATGGCTGACGAGCTCGGGATCAAGCACCCGACCTTCTACGCCGTCCACAACGAGTGGGTCGACAAGCACGCTCCCCAGCTCTGGGGCGGCAAGTAAGGGAAAACTGAATGGGTACGAACGCCGACGCGGCGCGGAAGCGGCATTTGCATGAGCTCGCGCACGCCTTGCGCCAAGCCATGATTGCCGGGATCCGGGCCGACTACGACTTGGGCCGCTGGCTCGACCGGATCATCGAGGAGAACGCCTGGGCCGATCCGGACTGGCCGGGGTCTCCCGATGGCGGGTGGCCGAACAGCACGGGCGGGTTCAACGACTGGTGCTGGCAGGTCCTAGGCCACCGCTCGCGGAAAGCCTACTACCACCGGAACAACTACCTGCGCCTGGCGAAGTTGAACGCCGAGCACGAGAACGTCATGCTGTTCGAGCGCGCGCTCTCGATCGGGTGGACCAAGCTCGACCACGTCCTGACCGTGTCGCATTCGCTCGAGGACCTCGAGCATTGGGTCAGCCGCGTCGAGCGCGAGGGCCTCACCGAGAACCAGCTCAAGGTGGAGGTCCGCTTCGCTCGAGGCGACGGCACGGACCCGAGCTCGGCCGGCGACGCAGCGAACGCGGAGGCCGGGGCGAACGCGGATCCCGCGAACGGTGCCGGCGGCCAGCTTCCCGAGGGGGCGGCCTACGTCGGGGACGACGGCGCGGGGGTCCTCGACGAGCACGGCAACCGGGTCGACGCCGAGACCGGGGAGCCCCTGGTCAACCAGCACGAGGCCCCGGCCACCCGGGTCAAGTTCCCGCTGGTCTTCTCGGACCAGGACGCAGCTCGGTGCTTCGTGCGCTCGCTCGACTTGATCAAGCGCCGCACCGGCACGGAGGGCAACGGCGAGTGCGCCGCGATGATGGCCGCGAGCTACATGGCGACGACCCCGCACGAGACCGAGGGCGGGGCCACCGAGGAGCTGGAGAACATCCTCCAGATCATCGAGCAGAATTGGGGCCAGAGGCTCTACACGCCGACGCAGGTGGCCTACCTCCTGCGGGACGCGGGGGTCTCACTCGAGGACGCCAAGGTGCTCATGGGCAAGCCGAAGCCCCCGCTCGCCATGGTCGCGGCCTCGGCTGCGATGGAGGGCTTCGGAGACTAGGGTGGGGCGCTGGCTCGACGATCTGACGAAGGGCGAGTGGGGCCACCTCCTGCGCCTGCTCGAGACGCCGAGCTTGTGGGCGTTCGCGCTGCTCGCTGGGCGGCTCGGGCTGCCCGAGGCCGTCGAGGCGTGCGACCAGCGCGATGAGCTACCCGAGGAGGTTCGGGCGATCCTCTATCTGGGCGACTACCAGCCGGGGCATCTCCCGAGTGGTGAGGAGATCCGGCTCACCATCCTAGGGTGTCGGATCGCCTGGCGACGCGAGCGGGAGGAGGCCGTCTACCGCCAAGAGCTCGCGGACATCTGCCGGGACCTCAAGGTTTCGCCGGTCGAGCTGCTCCGGGCCCAGGACATCTACATGACGTATCGGCTTCAAACGAAGAGGGCCTAAATGGCTGTGACGGCGAGGGACATCCTATCGGGCTTGCATGCCGAGGACTCACTTGACCCGGGAGAGTTCCCCGAGGAGCAGAACCTAGGCGTGGTCATCCTGCTCGACCAGGACAAGCTCCTACTCCGCCTGGTCGCGTGTTGGCGAAACGTCCCGCAGTCGGTTCTACTCCTCGACGCGGAGTGCCCTCTGGATACCCCCGAGCCTCGCCGGCTCAGGTGGCTTTGGGCCCAGCTCGAGCCCGACCCCTTTGCGCGGTGGATCTCGCTTGCGGGGCTCCCGTCCGCGCCGCACATCATCGAGAAGTGCTGGGTGGCGGTCGAGAACAAGATGGTGTTCCCCGACGGCGGGCTGTCTCGCTGGGCCCGGAACTACGTCAACGCCAAAGCCGCCAGGGCGCAACAGTAGTGGCGAACAATAAGGGCCAGATCGGGGACGCGGGGGTCGAGACTGTTTTGCGGCTCGCCTGCCGGCGGGAGGGCGTGACCGTTCCCGAGGTGCAGGATCTCTTCGACGTGTCATACTGGAGCGCGATGCGGTTCGTGCAGCGCCTCGAGCGAGACGACCGGCTCTACAAGACGGAACGGACTCGGCGACGGGTCGAGGTGCATGGGGCCGACGGGCCAGGAAGCCCATGCAAGGTCTACCTGGCTCGATTGGATGCACGGAAATGGGTCAGATCGCTGAGCTTGCGAGCCAAAACGGAATCGAGGGCAAGGTCGCTGTCACGGACGAGAAAGGGGTGACCCGCACGTTCCCCGACGCCGCCGAGGCCGAGGAGTTCGTCGGGGGCCGGAAGGTCACGCTGAAGCGGGGCGGGTTCTTCTGCCAGGCTCGCGCCGAGCTCGCCGAGCCGCCGCCCACCAAGACGAAGAAGAAGAAGCCGTCGAGCTCGCGCCGTCGTGCCGAAGACTCCGGGGCCTGATCAGCTAACGCTCGAGGAGACCGCGCGTCGCCTCGGCGTGTGCAAGCGTCGGATCCTCTCCGAGTTCATCCGTCACGGCCTGTTGCCCTACCCCGCCCCCGGCGCGCTCTTCCAGCTCGCCGACGTGGAGGCGTGCGCCGCCAGGTTCGAGGTGAAACGAGGCGAGGCCCCCCGGTAGCCAAAGAAGGTTGACAACCGGATGCCACGGCCCTACCCTACCCCCTCGCCAGGGAGGCCCTGTGTCAGACGAACCGCCCCCAATGCCGGACATCTTCCAGGGCTTCGCCGCCCCGGATGCCCCCGACCCTGCCGAGCTCGCGCGGGTGAACCGGCCCCCGCCGCTGGCGAGCCCCATGCCCTCAAGTGTGGTGGGCCGCCCGGCTCCGACCCTCCCCGAGAATGATGACTTCCCGCTCTGATGGCCGAGCAGAAGTTCTTGCCGGGTAAGACTGGCAACCGTATGCCGGGGCGGTAGTGTGGGGTCAGCAAGGAGGGCAACGCCCATGAGAGACGAAGAGCTAAGGGACCTGGAACGGCAGGCGGCTGAAGGCGATGACGAGGCGGGGCACCGCCTGCGAGCTGCGAGACGCCGAACGGACACCGAGATTGTCGCCCACGTCGTTCAATACTGGCCGGGGCGCGGGCACGGCGTTTCGATCTGCGACATCCGCATCGCTCCAGCCGGCGTTTCGGTCCGAGGGCACGGAGGGCGCGAGCGGGCCGAGCGGGTCATCGAGGCGGCGGGCGTCAAGCAGAACATGACCAAGCGCGCTGCTCTCGGAAAGAACCTCCGCGCGCTGGAGGCCCAGGGCTACTTGGTTCCCCACCTCGACCTCTACCGCTTCTGGCGGGACACCGTCGGGGAGAAGACCGGGCGGCTCACCACCACAGACTGGGCGGCCTACTTCCGCAGCGCGGCAGGCATCGCCAAACTCCGAGAGCTAACCCCAGCGGGCAAGTCGGCGGGCATCCGCGACACCAAGAAGGCCCCGACCCCCTTCCCGATCGAAGAGGCTGAGTGGATCGACAACCCGGCGGGCGGCCCTGAGATCAGCAGCATCGTCAGCGTCATCGCCAGCAGCGGCCGATCGTGGCCGAGCATCGCGCCCGGGATGACGTGGCGGGTTCAGCGCCACCTCGGCGACCCGCTGGCCTTCCGCGCGACGACGCTGGAACTTTCGGCCCTCGGCGTCGCGGACCATGAGTTCCCCGAGTTCGTGTTCGGAACGGGAACGCGGTCGTCAAGGAGGTCGGCATGAGCGAGGCTGAGCAAGCGACGAAGGGCGGCTGGTGCCTGGCCCATCTGTGCTACGGGTGTGGGTGCCCGCACGAGTCGCGCCTTCGCGCGGAAGACCCGAAGCCGCCTGAGCCCAAGGTCCATCCGGATGTTCTCCGCACGCTCCGGGCGATGCTTCACCGCCTCCCCGGCGGCCACGCCCCGGCCCTCCAGCGCGACCTCGCCGGGCTCTCGCGCGAGGGCGGCCGAATGCTCCTGAGCGCCATCCGGCATCTGGAGTCCGAGCGCGACAGCGAGCGCCAGAAGCGGCGGCAGGGGAGGTTCTTCTAGATGCGATGCACGAATTGTGGGCGACCCGACAGCAAGTGCCCGTGCGTGGGGCTCCTCCAGCGCGGCTCGCGCCTCGACCTCGTGAATGGCAAGCCCGTTCCGACGTGGCACGACCCCGAGGCCAAGGCGGCCTTTGAGGCGCTCAAGAACGATCGAGAAAAAGGCTAAAGGTTCGGCCCCTTCGCCCCGATAGACGGGGAGGCAAGGAGGCCGACATGGACGACATTCGATGGGACAAGGTTCGCGCTGCTCGACGGCGCATCGCAGAGGGACACGGGCCGAGCTGGGATCTCCAGCCCGAGGCCGTCGACAGGTTGATGGGGGATCTACATGACGAAGAAGAGGGCAGCCACGAAGAGTGGCGAGGCCAACGACCCGGATTCGGCCTCGACCGAGGCTCAGGAGACTGAGTGGGAGCGCGACATCGCGCTGCTGGATGCCGAGGTCGAGCGGCTCACGGAGGAACTTGCCGAGAAGCAGGTCGAGCTCACCACCTACGAGGATGAGGGCTTCACCGCGGAGGAGCACAAGGAGGCCGTCGAGGAGGCCGTCGAGGAGGCGCTGTGGGCCGGTCTCGACGAGCTCTTCGATTGGGCGCTGAACGCCGGGGCCGACCCCCTCGACGCGCCCGACCGCGTCCGAGATCGCGTCGTCACCTACGTCGCGCACCTCTCGGACTACGAGTGGCCCAGCCGGCGCAGGGTGCCGATGACCGTGCCCGACAAGCAGGCCGTCATCGCGGCAGCGGGGAAGATCCTCACAGCCGCCGAGCTGGGCGAGTTCCCCGAGGGCTGGGACCAGGAGGATGAGGACTACGCCTTCCACCAGAACCCCGACGACCCCGACCGCGTAACCGTGCCGACCGACGATCCAGCCATGGAGGACTTCGCATGACCGCCGCCAACCTCGTTTCGGACTCCTGCGCAGCAGACGTCTGCGACGCCGTCATCACCCTAGGCGAGCAGGCCGATGACTTGCACCGCATCCTGATCACCCGGGCCGACTGCTGGGGCCCAGCGGAGCGTTCGCTCGCCCGAGCTCTCCCGCACCTGGCCGAAGCACGAGCCGGGGCCGAGCTTGCCGTCAGCCTTTCGCCCCCGCGGCCTCGGGATTGGCGGCGCGGGGACTTCGTCCAGACGTTCACCGGCCGCAAGTTCTGGCCGCTCGACCCGCGGCCAGAGGACGTCGACCCGGCCGACCTGGCGCACCACCTAGCCGGGAAGAACCGCTACGGAGCGGCCACGTCGCCCTACTACACGGTGGCGGCGCACTCGGTGGCGGTCATGCGGATGGCGATGACCGTCGCGCGCAAGGAGGGGCTGGACCCGCGCGAGGTCGGGATCATCGCCCTCCTCCACGACACCGACGAAGCCTACCTCCCCGACGTGCCAAGGCCGATCAAGGCCCACATTCCCGGGTGGCTCATGTACGAGCAGGCCGTCCGGCTCAGCGTCCGTGAACGGTTCGGCCTCGGCGCGACCCCTTACGAGGCGCAGCTCATCACGCAGGAGTGCGACGAGTACGCGCTCTGGATCGAGATCGAGTCCATGAGCCTCGACCCCGAGAAGGTCTGGCCCTGCCGAGGCAAGGAGCCGCTGGATGCCGATGTCAGGGAAGCTGGTCGGCTCGTGTACAGGGAATCGCAGCAGGGGGATGCCGACGCATTCCTCGCTGCCCTGCGTGATCTGCTCCCCGCGGAGGTCCTCAAGCCGGTCGAGGTGAAGCCCCCTCCAAAGATCGACCCGAGCGACACGAAGACGCTCGCAGAGACGTTCCTCGCCCTCCCGCCCCCCGAGCGGGTGACCGAATACGGCCTCGCGCTGGCTAACCGGCTCGCGCGCTCGGTTGTTCCCGCCCCCCGCATTGTGGTGTCGTGCGCGGAGTGCTCGAGCGGGTGCGCCAAGTGTGACCCCCACCATGAGCCGCCGCCCCAACCGAAGGGGTCGTGGATGGCCGAGCTCGCCCCGGAGGTCGACGAGCGAGTGGCCCGGAACCAAGCCAGGTTGGCCCGGGGTGACTGAGCCCCTCCCCAGCCCTGAGCCCTTTCCCGAGAAGGGGATCTTCCCGGGCGGCGGCCTGGGCGGCATCATCTTCGCGTTCGCGCGGAGGTGCCCGAGCCACTGTCCCTACCACGGCGGCCATCTCGACTTGCTTCCCCGCCTGTTCCGGGCCGCGAACATGATTCGTGGGCGCGACCGCCTCGAGTATCTCGGCGACATGGAGGAGGAGGCGTTCGTCAGGAGGTTCGCCCGCGACCGTCATCAACTCGTGTGGGAGTTGACCTCGAGCCCCTTTGAGCTCGCCAAGGCGGTGCTCGCAACCAAAGAGACTCACGCGCTCGGCCGACTCTCCGAGGCCCTGGAGGACATCGGGTCCCACGTGGTCGCGGCCTGGACGGCTGCGGACCCGATGGACTGGCCCGACGCGCCCCAGCGACTCGCCTTCCTCCGCCTGACCCTCGAGCAGCATCACTCCGATGTGGAGTTCGACAGCTTCCTGTGCGTCGCGCTCGAGGAGTACGCGGTGCTCGCCGGCCCCGGTGCAGCTCGGGACCTTGGATGCAAACGGATCCGCTACCACCTCCCGGTCGCGCCGTGGGGGTTCGGCGGGCAGAATGGGGCGCGCGACGAGACCTTGATCGGCCGTGGGCTTGAAGCCCTCCCCCTTCTCGGCCCAAAGCAGCGGACCTACGTCCAGGCGCTCTCCGCCAGCAGGCTTCCGTTGAGGCCGGCGAACCGGGACAAGTTGGTCGAGATCCTCGCCGAGCGCACGTCGTGGATGTAAGTCGGTGGGGATGATGGAGATGCGATGCCGACCCGGTAGATGTCGGCCGGATCGGGTATGGTCAGCGCCGTGCAACGGCTTATACACGGCGATTCCTTCGACATCCTGCCGACCCTCGAGAGGGGGTCGGTTCAGCTCCTGCTCACCGATCCGCCCTACGGGCTCGAGGGCACGAACAACCGACACACCATGGGCCGCCAGGGGCCGACATTCGGTGCGTGGGACGTAGCCGACCACGCCTGGCTTGAGCTCGCGCGCCCTGCGCTCGCCCCTGGGTGCAACATCGTCATCTTCCATGACGTGTGGAAGCTCGGCGAGGTTCGCGCTGCGCTCGAGGCCGTCGGAGCCGAGGTTCGCCGAGACCTGGTCTGGCTCAAGCGAAACCCGAATCCCGGGAACAAGGAGCGCTCCTTCACGCAGACCCTCGAGCACGCCATCTGGGCGACGATCCCGGGCAAGCCGTGGACCTTCCACCGCACGCCATGTCGGGGCTACGAGTCGGGGGTCTTCTACTCGAGCGTGCCGCGGCTCAAGATCGACGTCCGGCACCCGACCCAGAAGCCGATCCCCGTGCTCTGTGGGCTCATGGAGGTCCTGAGCGACCCGGGCGACCACGTCCTCGACCCGTTCGGGGGCTGCGGCTCGACTGCGCTGGCCGCCAACGAGATTGGGCGCGAGTGGACGCTGATCGAGCGGGATGAGGTCTACTATCGGGAGGCCGCGGCTCGCCTCCACCAGCCCGCGCTCGCGGGGGTCGGAGCCGACCCGGCACTCGAGGGGTTTGCATGACGACGCCGTCCTTTGCCGCCATGGTGGCGGAGATGACGCGCCAGGTGCGCGAGCGGTGGCCCGGCTCGCGCGTCGAGCTTGCCCAGGTCAAGCACGAGAAGTGGGCGCGAGCTCGGACCGCCCGTGTCAACGTCCGGCGGAAGACCTACACGGTCCCGAGCTCGATGCCCTACGCTGACCCCGACACGGGCGCGCTGGTCGCTCGGGTGCTGGTTTTTGCCGTGAAGGCCGCGTGAGCGGGGAGGATGCAATTCATGGCCTGGCTCTTTGTGCCGGGGGTGGAGGACTCGAGCTGGGCCTCCACCTCGCAATCGGCCCCACCTATTCCACCGCGTGCTACGTGGAGAGAGAAGCCTATCTCGCTGCGCGTTTGGCGCAGAGAATGGAAGAAGGGCACCTTTCTCCCGCTCCGGTCCACGCTGACCTCAAGACATTCGACGGTCGACCGTGGGCTGGACGCCTTCATCTCCTCTCTGCCGGCTATCCCTGCCAGCCTTTTAGCCTCGCCGGCAAGCGAAAGGGAGGAGACGACGAACGCCATCTCTGGCCCCACGTCCTGCGGGTGCTGGGCGAAACCCGGGCCCCCATGTTCTTTGGAGAAAACGTGCGGGGCCACGTGTCCAAAGGTCTCAGGGAAGTTCTCGGGCAGTTGGCCTGCCTCGGGTTCGATGTCGAATGGGACCTGTTCTCCGCGGAAGAGGAGGGCGCGCCTCACCGCCGCGAGAGACTCTTCATATTTGCCCACGCCAACGAAGGAGCCCTACGGCTCCTCTCAGAACGGGTGTCCCGGCGACGGCCGCGCGACCTACAAGGGGAAGGGCAAGCTCAGCCTCGGCGCGATGGCGTCCAAGAACCAGTGGCCGACGCCGACACGCTCGGACGCGAGCGGAGGGCCGGGCGGGAACCGAGGCGGCGGGGAGAACCTACGGACGGCGGTGTCCCACTGGCCGACGCCTCGAGCATCGGACGGGGACAAGGGGAAGGCCAACCCGACCCCCACGCTGCTCGCGAGGCCGGACGACCAGAAGACGCTGTCCGAGGCGGTCCAGGCGGATCGAGTGGGGCAGTGGCCGACTCCGTGCAGCCGAGATCACAAGGGCGACATTCCGGGACGGACCGGGGGGTCGAGTTTGGGACACCTAGCGGCGACGGGCTCTCTTGCTCGAGCTGCGGGGGCCCCTGGCTCGGATGCCCCTGCGTCGAAGGGGTCGAAGCACCCCGGTGGTGGGTCACTGAACCCAGCATTCGTCGAGTGGCTCCAGGGGTGGCCGATCGGGTGGAGCGGCTCCGAGCCTGTGGCAACGGAGTCGTTCCAGCGGTGGCTAGATGCGCATTCGCCGAGCTATACGAAAGGGCCTGCCGTGCCTGCTAAGACCAAGAAGAAGCCCGCCAAGAAGCCCGAGCCCGAGGCCAAGAAGAAGCCCAGGCAGCTCGAGGCGAAGGAGCTCAACTGGCAGACTCCGCCTCGGGTCGTGGACCCGATTCGGGGGTTCTGTGGAGGCCAGATCGCACTCGACCCCTGCACGGAGGCCAGCAACCATCTCGGCGCGCGCTACCTCTACACGGTGACCGACGATGGCCTGCTCCACGACTGGTCCCCGACGCCCGAGCAGCAGGCCGAGGCCGTCTACCTCGACATGCCGTGGGTGGTGTTCGTCAACCCGCCCTACGGGAAGTTCATCCACCCCTGGCTGGCTAAGATTCGGGAGCAAGCTCGGGCCGGCGTCACGATGCTGGTCTTGCTGCAGGCCAACCGCTACGAGCAGGCGTACCTGACGGACGTGCTGAAGGAGGCGAGCGCGATCTGCTACATCCGCAAGCGCGTTGGCTTCCTCGACCCGAAGACAGGGCAGAAGAAGAACGCCAACATGGGCGCGAGCGTGCTCTGGGGATTCAACGTCGACCTGGCCCGGTTCGACGCCGCCTTCCGTGAGCTCGGCGCGTGCTTCGCCCACATGCAGATCCCCAGCCCGATCGAGACCATCCGCCCCATCTCGCTCGAGGAGCGCGCTCAGGTCGAGTCGTTCGCCGCCGGGAACCTCGCCATCCACGAGGCCGAGGAGGCGAGCGGTGGTCGACACTCCGTGCCCGTGCCCGAGGAGGATGTTCCCCGGCTTGATGTCGCGGTCGAGGAGGAACCTCTGCCGGCGGATCCCTACTGCGACGGCGAGGAGGATGCCCGCCAGGAGGAGCCCGCCTACTTCCCGCAGGTGATGTCCGGCGCGCGTGAGCCCGCGGCCCCGATCCTCTGCGGAGTCTGCGCCGCCAGCCTGGTCGACGGGTCGTGTCCCGCCGGCCACGATCACGCGACCTCCACGCGACGGCGGCTGCCCACGGCGATTCTGTCCTCGTCGCCGCCAGGCATCCCTGACCTCGAGCTGTGGAAGATGGATGTCCTGAAGGAGCTTGACGGGCGGCCGGTCGTGGTCAGCGTCTCGGGCGGCAAGGACTCGGTGGCGGTCTGCCTGCTGCTCAAGGAGGCGGGGATCCCCTACCGCTCGATCCACATGGACACGGGCTGGGAGAACGACCTGACGGTGGACTACGTCCGCAACTACCTGCCAGGCGTCATCGGTGAGATCGAGGTGCTGCAGAGCCACCACGGCGGCATGGAGGAATTGGTCAGGAAGAAGGGAATGTTCCCGAGCCGGGTGCGGCGCTTCTGCACGCAAGAGCTCAAAGTGCGGCCGTTCATTCGCTACCTCCGCAAGCTACAGAAGGAGGGCCTGGACCCGGTCAACGCCGTGGGCATCCGTCGGGCTGAGTCGAAGGCCCGGAGCGAGCTCGCCGTCTGGGAGGACCACAAGGACTTCGACTGCACGGTCTGGCGGCCGATCGCCTTCTGGACCGAGGCCGACGTGATCGCCATGCATCACCGGCACGGCGTCAAGCCCAACCCGCTCTACCTCCTAGGCGCGAGCCGGGTGGGATGCTGGCCGTGCATCTTCGCCAGGAAGCAGGAGATCCGGATGATCGCCCACATCGACCCCGAACGGATCGAGACGATGCGCCAGCTCGAGGTCGAGGTGCGGGACGCGGCGGCAGCGCGCTACGCCGAGAAGGGCGAGACGTTCGAGTCGCTCGGCTACCAGCTCCCGACCTGGTTCCCGAATCCGACCAGCCGCACCAACAAGACCACGGGGAAGCGGGCGGGGGAGCCCTGGCCGATCGATGACGTGGTCGCCTGGGCGAACACCAAGCGTGGGGGCAAGGAGGATGAGCTGCTCGAGCCGGGCTACGCCGAGGAGGGCTGCATGAGGTGGGGGCTGTGCGAGACGGTCGACCCTGAGACCGAGCGCGCGAACGCGGCCAAGTTCGACGGGCTCGTCACGGTCGCGGAGCAGAAGGCAGCCGTCCTGGCCGAGCTTGCCGCGGCTTCGGCGGATCCCGCCCTCGACGGCTTCATGTAGGCACCGCCCCCCGTTCGGGGTAGGATTCGACATGGCGCGGCTCGTTGCCGTCCCTTGCTACCGCAGCGGCCCTTCTCCATCGAAGGGCCGCTGCACTTCTTGGGGGCGACATGACGCCTGAAGAACAGATCCGCGAGGCCATCGCCCGCGACGAGCAGCACGCCCTGGGGGTGTTCCGCGATTGGCTCGGGCAGGCCGATGTCGAGCTCGACGAGGATGGCGTCAAGCTTGCCTGGGCGAGTTTCTACGCTGGCTGGGTTGCTCAGAAGACGGGGACGTTCAAGGAGGCCGCCTCGAGCGACATCGAAGCCGCAGCTCGTCTCGTTCGGCGGGCCACGACGCCGCGGTCGGTTCTTCTCGCAGAGCAGCGTGCCAAAGCCCGGAGTGTGGTAGAGGGCTGACCTGCCCGGCTGCTACACTGGCCGGCATTCGGAGGCACTATGCCCACTACCCTCGCCGTGTGGAACACCGCCGCGTCCCTAGAGGCCGCTCCGGACCACGTCCTTCAAGAAGGCGCTGCCATCCTGCGCCGCGCTGACTGCGTCAAGGTGCTCCACGAGGAGAAGGGGATGCCGCTCGAGCTGGCCGCCTCGCTCTCCCTCGCGTGGGACCGCGTGCAGGAGGCTCGGCTGGGCCCAGCCGTGCAGCGTGCCATTCGGAAGGTGAAGGGCGGCGAGCTTCGCTACCGCCTCGAGCTGGCAGGGCATGACGACCTGGATGACTTCGTGGACGACCGGGACCTGGCCGACTACGCCATCGCCATGATTCAGCAGGGGGACCTCGGGGTGGACGACATCCTTGAGAGCGTCGAGGAGAGCTGCCGTTGCGGAGGCTCCTGCGCACCATGCCAGGTCGACGAGTCAGCCCACGCCGAGCTCGACGAGGCTGGGCTCCTTCGCCGCGCCCTCAAGTCCGTCATCAAGGGCACGGCCAAACTCGGAGCGAAGGCCGCGGTCGGGACCGCGAAGCTCGGCGCGAAGGCGGCCGTTGGCGGGGCCAAACTCGCCGTGAAGGGGGCCAAGGCGGCTGTGCGGGGGGCGAAGGCGCACGCGCAGGGCCGAGCGCAGGACCGGGCCCGTGGAGGGCAGATCCGGCAGAGCAACCGCGGCCGGGCGAACCTAGCCAAGACCACCGCGGCAGCCAAGACGAGGCGAGCCGCAAGCCAACAGGGCATGAGCAAGGAGCAGGCTGCGGGCCAGCGAATGAGCAAGCGCGCTCGAGCAGGCAAGGCCAGCACGCAGGCGGGTAAGCGACGCACAGCGTCTCGAGGTCGCGCGAGCGCCAACCGCACGCGAGCTCGGCTGGGCGCGAGTGCGACTTGGGGCAAGCCGGGTGCTGGCCTGATGGAGGGCTACCTCGAATACCGTGAGTGGAAGCGGAATGGGATCGTTCCCGAGCCGTACGACCGGGTGGAGACCAGTATCTGGGGGCACGGCGGGGTCGAGATCAGCAAGGTCGGCCGCGACGGTGTCATCAAGTGGAGGGCCGGGAACGCGACCGGCCACTTCGACATCAAGAGCCTGCTCTACGACGAGGACACCGAGGAGTGGCTCCTCGACGACAGCGTCGTCGGACCAGGTGCGGGGCTGATGGAGGCCGTCAACGCGCAGCAAGTGTTTCAGCTAGTTCAGTTTGACTTGGAGAAAGCGCAGCGCCTCGGCGACCGCGTCTACTCGGCGCTCCTGAACGCCTGGGACGATGCGTTTGGCATCTGGAGCAGTGTTCCTGGCGGCTTCGGCGGCGCTTCGGCTCGCGACGTAGCCAACGCCATGTCCCGGTTTGGCTTCGCCAGCCTCGGAGACTTCTCGCCCAGCCACGGATGGGAGCATCCTGAGCTGCGCCGAGCTTGGCCGAAGTCCTGGCCGACCGCTCTTCCCCGGAAGCGGGGCCTTGGGGCTAGCTGGGGCAAGCCAGGTGCGGGGCTGATGGAAGGTGATAGCAGGATTCCAATTGGGCCAGGTGCGACCTCCAAGGACGAGATCCGCAATCGCATCGTCATGGCTATCTCACACATCATGAAGTACCCCACCCACGTCGGCCTTCCCACCGCCGGGATGCTGGGGCCCGTGGTGCGTAGCCTGCGCGGGCACAAGGCGGAACGGGAGTGGCACCGTGGGCGGCGCAAGCCGGCCGAGATCATCGCGATGGGCCAGGCGCTGGCGGCCGAGGCCGGCGTCATTCTCCCATCGGGGCTGGCGGAGGCGGGGCCGCCCAAGCACCGTAGAGGCGAGCTGCTGGGGGAGGCTTTTGACGCGCCCAGCGCGCTCCGTGCCCTTCAGGCCAACATGACGGACCCGCAGGCATGGGTCGCGGCCGTGCGCGCGGCCCGAGAGTCACGAATGATGATCGTGGCCCGACACTACTTGGGCTACATGGGAAGTCGCGACTACTACATCGCGATGCCGGGGCCCCGCTTCATGGGGGCCTGGGTACAGCCCCGGGACAACAGGACGGGCCAAGCGACGGGGAAGGCGGCTCGTGAGGACGTGTTCTTGAAGGGCGGAGGAAAGTACGATGCCCGGGTAGGGAAGGGGGAGCCTCTGGCTCAGGGGACTCTATCGGGCGACCGTCCCTTGTCCGGTATGGATGCCATCAAGATGCCCGCCGCAGCTCGCCGGGGCTTCGGTCAGCTAGCCGAGCTTGAGCCTGGCCTGCGCCGGCAGCTCAACCACCCGGTCCTCGAGCAGAATCGCCTGCAGCCGGGCAACACAACCCTGAACGACCTGGAGATGGTCGCGGCAGCCGCCGCGAAGCACAAGATCAAGGGGGTGGGGCCACTCCTCAAGGCCCTCCTGCCTGCGGCCCGAGCTCACGCCAAGATGCTGGATGACAAGCGAGCCGCCAGGGAGGCAGGGCAAGCCATCCGCCCTCCCCGCGACACGCGCTGGCCCAATCTCGGTCTCCGCCTCGAGCCCGAGATTCCCGGCCTCTATGCGAAGTTCGCCAAGCTGTCGCGCTACCGGGGGTTCCCTCTTGCCGAGGGTGAGTCGGTGGAGATGTGCTGCGGCGACCCGTCGCATGACCTCGTGTCCTACATGAAGAAGCGCCTTGGGCTCGGTGAGTCCTGGGGGCGTCCTGGCGAGCTCGCCGAGGCCGGGCCCTTCTCCATGACCAACCTCTACTTCGGCAACTTCCCGCCCGACAAGGCGAACGTGAAGGATCAGGCCCCGCTCACGGTGGAGCCAGCGACCATCGTCTACGGCAAGGCGCGCGACGGCCGCCGCCCGGTCATGGCGCAGTTCACGGGGACCAACGCCAAGAAGGAGGCGGAGACTTACCTGAAGGGCCTCGGGCTCAAGAAGTCTGGCAACGACTTCGTCCCCTCGGCCGCCGAGGTCAAGAAGAAGGAGAAGGAGGTCAAGAAGGCCCTGTCCGTGAAGGACAAGGCGAAGTCCCAGGCGGAAGATGATTGGGGCGGCCCGGAGGCTGTGCTCAAGGCTCAGCGGGGCCTGCGCAGGCTCGCCGGTCGCGGCGACGCGGACCGGGTCGAGTGGGACCCGGCGCGCAGCTCGGAGATGCAAATCTCATGGAGGGACGACTCGATCCCTCGGGACACCTACGGCGACTCCGAGATGGACATCGACGACGCCGTGGAGCGGGTCGGCAAGAAGGCCGTGGCGGATGCGGAGCGGTCGGGGGACTTCCCGTCGGGCACGCAGTTCTCCTATTGGGGCGAGGAGAAGTCCTACATCTCATTCAGCGCGACCCCGCCCGGCACCGTCCAGCGCAAGAAGCGTGATGTGGTGAAGCAGCAGAAGGTCAGGGTGAAGGCCGCGCAGGCGTCTGCGCTCGCCAGGACCGGGAGGAGTCCGGAGGGCAAGGCCGCCGAGCAGATGGTGAAGGATGTCCGCAAGGCGCTCGGCAAGGGCTACGACGTGGACTTCGAGGAGAACCGGGTCGGCAGGGATGAAGGGGCCGTGACGGAGGTGACCGTTTGGCCGTCGCCCCGGCCTCACGACGGCAAGGGCCCTCTCGTTATGTGGAAGTCGGCTGACCCCCGCTACCGCGGCGACAAGAGCACCATCAAGGTCGCCAGGAAGAAGGGCGAGAGCCGCTGGGATGCCGTCGCGATCCCCGGGCTCTACCAACCTGGG
>Ga0210003_1000482_pt1 | contig 36016 bp, 29 predicted proteins | sample LantaG_FD_182804 | JGI IMG/M metagenome (GOLD analysis project Ga0210003, IMG submission 182804) | Deep subsurface microbial communities from Baltic Sea to uncover new lineages of life (NeLLi) - Landsort_02402 metaG (SPAdes) (version 2) | ecosystem: Environmental > Aquatic > Marine > Oceanic >...
GTGGCGAGATTTATAGTCAAATCAATTATGAAAGTCCTTTCCAGCCAAGAGAAGCTTTATCGATTAATAAAATTTTAATTGGAACTGGAACCTTTTCTGGAAATATTTTTGTCGGAACAGAAATTGGCTTATTTTGGGCAAAGATATCAGACAATTTAGAATCTAATTGGTTTTATATCTTTAATTTACCATATGTAGTTTACGATTTAAGCATTTTTGGCGATCAATATCTTTTTGCCGCTACAAGTCAGGGCATTTATGTGACAGAAGATCTGATTACTTGGGAGAGACAAAATCAAGAAGCAATTCGTTTCCCAGCATTTAGTATGTCATTACGTTGGATTGGGGATGATTCAATAACCATTGGATCACATACCGCAGCGTTTTCCAATAATTCATTAGACCCACAAAATGGTTTAATTACAACAACTGGAAATTTATATCAAAACTTAATTCCAAATAGATCTATTAAAATAACAATAACTGGTGACCCTTCTAGTGATAAAAACGGTAGTTATGTTATTCAATCTGTCTCAAACAATCAATTAGTTGTTAATCCTCCTTTTATAAATGTTCCTGAAACACTTAGTGGCGTTGTAATTACAGTTGGAGCATGGTGGCAGAAGTTTGATGGAGAAACAAATACATCTAATCCTAATTTAACAAACACATTGTTAGTTGGTGGACAAAATAAGATAGCATATGCCCCTTATTATGGTAGTTTTATTTGGACTGAATCATTTTTTGCAAATAATATTGAGGACGTAAACATAAAGAAATTTTTACCAATTACAAGTGGTTCTGTTTTAGCTAGTGCAGTTGGGAATAATCAAGAAAACATTGTGAATCACATATTGAAATGTAAAGAGATTGGGAAAAACTGGGATTCTTTATTTATGTTCACAGAAATCAGGGGTTCAATTCAATCTTCCACAATAACTGAATATGGACATTCAAAATTGACAGTTTCTTATTCTTATCCATCTGATTTACGTTATTCAGATGGTGAATTTGATAAAAGGAAAATATCTTTCTTTTTATCAAATAGCACAACGTCAATTTACGATGGAAAAGTCATTTGGAATGATGGATTATCTTCGACCATTAGCGTTTTTGGAGACGAAGCATATAATTTAGTTAATGAATATGGTATTGCGAATATTTCTTTTGAAATTTATCCACCAATTACAAATGACATGATTGAAACCGAAAATAATGATATTCTTTTTGGCACTGACTTAGGACTTTACGAAGACTACCAAAGTATAATTAATCATATTCCTTTTGAAGGAACCGTTTGGTATGTTGGTTCTCCCGGTAGTATAACAAAAATTGATAAATCGGGAAGAATTAAGTCTTTACAAGTAAATCCAGTAAGTCAAAACCTTATTGTATCAATTTCTTCTGCTGATTTTATTGGGGCAAACGAATTACAAGGCAAAAGTCTATATGTGACAGATTTATCAGTTGTCGAAAAATATGAAATTGTTTCAAATTCTTCTAAAACAATTGCCGGAGAAATAACTATTGAGATAAATGCTCAACTTAATTCAAAATGGCTTACATATGTTGGCAAGAGGATCAAATTAGTTGGAGATAATTCTGTGTTAACTGTTGCATTTGATTTTATTGTTTCAACCGCACAATTGAATAATGGAACATTAACTGTTTCTTCAGATGAGAATAACAATCTTGGGACTGAATACGCGATTATTTCTAATTCTACTTCAACTATCACGCTTTCAACTGCAATTGTTCCAGCAAGCACACTAACATATGACATAACTGAGACATTAATTGAAGGGCAGTCTTTTATTGCTTTGGACTCGTCTGGAAAAGTGGATATTGCTGTAACGTTTAATCAACCTGTTCAAAATAATTATTTGGCAGATTTTGATTTTAACATAACTTCTTCAATAGGTATTGGAAATACAATTGATGGAATGACTATTTATTCTAACTCTGGTAATCGTATTTTACTGAATGATTTTAGTTCAGTCATTACAAACGCCAACACATCTAAAGCGTTAATTGTACAGCCAAATGATGCATTTAAGGCAAGTGGATTAATTTTTCAACCATTATCTTCTTTTAACAATAAACACACATCATTGGAATCAGGTCATTATCATGATGTTCAATTGGTTGGCAGAATAGTTGATGGGCAAATTAAGAACTTTAATGTTATTCAAAATAGCTCTGTTTCTTTTACAGTGGAAAACACATCAGGATTTGATTCTACCTTAGTTCAACAAGATGGAACACTTTTTAAAAATGCAAGAATAAGGTTTTACAACCCAAATAAAATTGGTGTTGAATATTTTACTGAAGTTATTTCTCATACTGCAACAACAATTACAGTTAAAATTTTAAATGCAACAAATTGGAACTTTTTAGCATATAGTAACATTAAAATATCTGAAACATGGAAGTGGGAAATTGACGCTACTAATTATGGGTATACGCAATCAATTTATTACAATGATTTTATTGCATTAGCATCTAAAGTTACACTTAATATTGCTTTAAATAGTACTTCAATTTTTGTTGAAGACACAACCGGAATGGTTGTTGGAGATAAAATTCAAATTATTTCTAACGCGAGCCGTTCAGAAATTAATTATATTGACTCAATTGTTAGTGGGACAGAAATTACGTTAGATACACAAACATCTAACGTCTATTTAGTCTCTAATTTCGTAGAAGTAAAGGTTCTTCGAGATTATTTTTCGAATACACATGAACATATGATTAGAAATAACCAGATTGAGAATGCCTATGTTGAAAGTTATTTAGAGCGTGGATACTCAATTTCACATTCACATCGAAATGTCGCTTTAATAGAAGTCGTTTCTGATATTCAAAAAACAAAAAATGACATTTTGGTGGCTGGATCAAGTTCATTAATTTATAATAGCACGGACGACGGATCTTCTTGGCAACAAAAAGTTAATTTAAATAACTTTACAGAAGGCAATATAGAAGTGGATGGAATTTCTTCTTTAGTAATTAACAATCATAAAATAGTTGCGGCAGCAACAAATGGTAATGTGTTTTCAGAAGGTAGTGGAAGTGGCTCAATTATTCCATTACAACAACCAGAGGTCAGTTAATGTCAAGTAGTTCAAGTTCTTCTTATTGTTTACACCCAGAATGTTCTGGTAATGCGTGTGCGCACTTAACTAATTGGTATTTAGAAGGCGTTAATGAAGTAAACACCGATAATGGAATTTTATATGTCAGGCTAGTTTACTTTTTGTCAACAAACACTCAGCAAGTTGAAATTTATAAAGACACATCTTATTTTTATCTGGTTGCTATTGGACAAACAACCTCTTTAATTCCAGCCATTATCACTTTAAATGAAAGAAATTCTAGCGGAATTACTGGAACAGTTAATTGGGATGCAACACCATTAAATTATGCGTATAGTGCAACATTACATTGCATTGATATTAGTAGTAGCAGTTCAACTAGTTCCTTGGATTCTTCAAGTACCAGTTCATTAACAACTCAATCATTCAGTTCAAGTTCATCTCAGTGTTGTAGTACTTTCTTTTGCGAAGGAGCCGCATGTGTTAGTTTTAGTAGTTGGACATTTAATGGACTAGGAGATTCAACAACGACCAATTGCAACGCTTATATCGGACTTGAACTTTCTGGAACAACACAACAAGTAAGAATTTATAAAGATCCATTATTAGCACTTCTTGTTGCTGTTGGACAACGTTCAGGCGCAGGAGTCATTACGTTTATTGAACAAAATAATAGTGGATTAACGGGTTCAGTTATTTATGACGGTACACTATATGCTTATCCTAGTTTAATGATATTATCTTGTCATGAATTAAGTTCAAGCAGTAGTAGTTCAAGTTCTTCAATTGATTCAAGTTCTAGTAGTTCACAGGAATATTCTTTTAGTTCACAGTCATCAAGTCAAACATCAAGTACAAGTAGCGTTGATTCAAGTTCTAGTAGCTCTAGTGAAGAATATACAAGTAGTTCTGAAAGTACAACCTCTAATTCAAGTAATTCAAGTTCATCTACGTCCTCAGAGTCCTCAAGTTCAAGTATTGATTCTTCTAGTACGAGTAGTGAAAGTGTTGGAAATGTCTCCAGTAGTTCGTCAAGCTCTTTTGAACCATGGAATCAAATTAAGCCATTAATTCTTGGATTATCTGCTGCAGCAAATCCATCTTACAAAAATAGAATTGCACAAACAATTTTTATTTCTGAAAGCACGTACAGTATTGGGAAAATTTATTGTTATTTATATAAAGCAAGAGGAGCAAGTGATAATTATTGGATACGTTGTTCAATTTATGACTGTAACAATGACGGAAGTCCAAGTAGTGAGTTATTTCAACAAGCGATTTATGCAGACACTGTAGATCATGACGGTTGGTATACCTTTGATTTTAATTTAACAGATCAAATTACTCCATCTAATAACTATCTTGCTATAGTTATGCGTCATAATGGAAATGAGAACAATTATGTTTTATGGGGTTATTATTTTAAAAACGAGGACGATAACACAACTGCATGGACAAGTTACGATGACAGCACTTGGACAGAATTTAAATCTGCGGTTATGGCAATTAAAGTAATTGATAATTATGATCCTTATAATTTGGATAATTTTACAATTATTACTCCTGCTCCAGTTGATACTCAAACCGCAACTGATGCAATTACAGATGGAAAAATCACATATCAAGATTTAATCTGTTCTTTGGTCGTTGACTCGTCTGGAAGTATGGGTTTAACGGATCGGTTTAATAATCGAATTAATTTTGTTCAACGTTTAGTTAATAAATTTCAAGCAACATATCCATCAACTATTTTATTTGATTTTATTACGTTTGGTGGTGCTGAACTTGATAGTGAGAATATCACTACTAATCTTGGACAATATGAAACAATCAATATTGATTTAACACAACCTACAAGAAATACATATACATTTACTGTTGTTAGTGTTAACGTTAGTAGTGGCGCAGTTTATGAACAAGATGGAAAAACTTTTATTGTTCAATATGGATTAGTGGGAGATGGAATTTTAATTTGTTATGGAACTGAAGATCCTATTCCAAGCGGTTTTTTAACAAAAGTATCTGGGACAGGAGATACGGAGATTTCATATGGCGAATTTGATAAGACAACTATTGATGATAGTTTTATTGCATATGGATTTAAAACGTTCCAGAATGGACACACATATAATATTGGGGATTTTTCTGTAAACAGAAGTGTTATTAGTTCAGTTAATTTAAGTAATTGGCAACTATTTTCTCCAAGTTCTGAATCTCCCAGTATATCACTAGGAAGTAATGGACCAAGCAATAGCTCCAGTATTGACATTGTGGCAACAAGCAATTTAGTTTCACGTAAACTATTTACTAATAAGTTAATTATTTCTTCTGCAGTAACAAGTATTATTGAGGTTGGTGACACAGAAGTTACGGTTGCTGATTCAACAGGATTTAAAGTTTTTGACTATATTGACATTGTAAATGGTGCTGGTGCAAATCTAGGACGACAAATAACTGCAATTACAGGTTCCAAAATAACATTTAATGGACCAGCTACGATACGTATGTCTAATTATAGTTTTAGTGGCAGTATTGTACAAACAAGTACGTGGACAAGAACGCAGACGTTTAATGGAAACACTGCGAATATTTTAGTTAGAGATGTTGGCGTTACTAGAAATATTGTTTTTTATCTTCAAAATCAAAATGGTTATTTTTTGGAATGGGATTTAAGACCATTTTCTGAATGGGTAAAAACAAATATTTATTGGTTTGGTTCTGCTGCAATTTTACCAATCTCATTATTAGAAAAAGATGGAACTCCATTTCCCGATGGAACAAAAGTTGAATTGTTAGTAAATCAAGAGCCAGATATTATAGTTGAAAATCAATTAAGTTCAATAACTGTTACTAAAACATCTGCAGTTGGTTCAACAAAAATTTATGTTACTGACAGTACTGGGTATGTTAGGGAAAGCATTATTGATATTACAGATAAAAGTGGAAATATACAAACTACAGAGATTTTTGAGATTGGATCTGATGCTTCTGGAGATTATATTATTATTTCAGACCCTCTACAGTTTGAAGTTAATACAGCTAATGGAACGTTAATTAGCCCAAATGTTAACACTAATTCTCTTTTGCCATCTGATTCGATTTTATCAATTGAATTACCAATTGTTGATGTTACTCCAATTGTAAATAATAAAAGTTTAAATCCATCTTTATTGAAACCATATGATTTGGCTCCTTTGCCTCCATCCACTCCATATGAAGACCTTAATACCGACCAAGAACACATCCAAAAACAAACAATTGACATGCCAACAATTGACGGAAATGCTGTCACGAGAGTTTTGCCATTAACAGAAGATATTTTAAAGACTGTTCAAGAAAAAACAGAAGACTTAAATAGAATTCAAAGATATTCTCAATTAATCAGTCCAGTTTCTCAGTTGGAACAAAATGAAGGTGATGTCGAAACAGTTGTAAGCACAATTACTGTTGAAGAAACAACTACCACGGCAACAACAACAGGGGATTATGTAATTGAAACGCCAGTGTTTACAACTAATGGTATTGCGACTAGTTCTATGCGTAGTTTTTCAACAGACTTAACTGAAAAAAGTTTTCCCGGAGTAACTGTTCCCGGTGTTCCAACAAGCAGTATTACACTTTTATCCAAAGATTATGTTATTTATCCATCAGCTGAAGTAAATAGTGATAGTGGTTCAATTTTAGCTAAAATTTATTTAAATTCTTTTGATATTAGTTTTGTTCCACCAATTTATATTTATAGTAGTTTAGAAAATAACCCTGAAATTTCATATTACATTCGAAGAAGAGATTCTGGTGGAGGATGTTTTGGGAATACATATGCAAGAGAAAACATTAGAGGCGTTTATGCGTCTGGAGATGGTTTCACATTAGATTATGTAATTACAGATGAATTAATTTTAGCAAATAATCAAACACTTAATGTTACTATTTATACAAATCGTGTAGCAGATTTAGATTCATTAGCCGATAGCGTCATTAATGACAAAAATTTTAGATATTCTGCTCAATTTGTTAATTCAATTCTTCCAAATACGACAGAAACAGACGAGAATGGTGACACGGTTGTAGTTACAAATCAATCTAGAATTTCAGCATGGAGAGAAATTGTACAAAATAATCCATTTCAAGAAATAATCAACGATACTGGTGAGACCGATTCAACTCCACAAATATCAGAAGAAGATACTGGATTTAGAAATGCTTTAATTCAACAATATTTAGATTTAGTTAATGCAGAATTACCAACAACTTCAACTAATGCTCCAGACATTTTTTATTCTGATCCTGCACAATGGACATTAGCTCAACAATATACTATTTATACTTATACAATTCCAATTGTTAATGGTAAGGCTTCTTTAACAATACCATCTAATGATACAGTTTCTTTGCTTATGGTGGAGGCATCAGTTACTTTTGGTGATGAGAACAACTATGAACAAATTAGATCAGATTTAATTTTTGTTGGGAATCCTATTCAGGTTTCTGGTGTGAGTCCATATACAATTATTCCAGCTGATAATGAGACATATGAAATTGGGGTTACTGTTGAATGGCAGGATGGTTCCATTGCGATTGAAGATAATACAAGTGTAAACTTCTCTTTAACAACTAATGCAGAGCCAACAACTAGTGTAACTGACAATGGATGGGCTGGTGGTGTTTTTGTCGGTCCACATGAACCTATTGAAACGGCTGAAATTTCTGCTGCAGACTTATGTCCGAATATGGAAGGAGAAACGGTTAGCATTGAAGTATTTCATTCTTCTGGATATGTAAGAAAAGTAAATCGTTCAATTATTTGGTATGGACAAATTAATCAGGAAGATGTCACAGATACATTTGTTTTTTATGCGCCAGACGCATCAGGATTTAGTTGGTCAGATGGAACACAGGGTAATTCAATTATTACCTCTAATTTAAATGACAGTTTAAATCCAACATCACTTTTCGTTGGCGAAGATGGAGTTGAAAGATTACAAGGAAAAGGACAACCAAATAATTTACCAAGAGCAGTACGAATTATTAATGGATCACCAGCAAAAACTACATGGCAAGGTGGAACGATTAATATGCGTGCTCTTCCTTTTAATAAAAGCATTGGATATAAACAAGTATCTTGTGGGGAAAATGCATATAGTGAGCCATGGGATCAAAAAATTAACGCTATTTCATCATATTTGATGGAAAATGGAACTTATAGAATGGGTGAAATTGGAAGTGGAAGACCATATCCCGGTCCTTTGGGTCAATTAGTTGTTCCAAAACCAAGAGTGCAATATCGAGAACCTCTTGGTATTACACTAGCGCTTGAAGGGGCAGATTCTTTTATTAGAGATGGTTTACAATCTCCTAGAGTAATTGCCACAGTTACATGGAAGGGGAAACCAATAACCAATAAATTTATTGTCAATGAAGGAACAGAATTTGAAACAATCATAAATTATAATTATCCTAATGTAACATTTCAAAGTGGGATTTGTGGAGAAGAAAATTCAACTGGTGGCGACTGTGCGCAAATGAAAGATACAAGAAATTCAATAGATGGATGTTTAACAGTAGCGCCACATCAAAGTTGTAAATTAACATCATATGCTGTACAAACTGGATTATTAAGAACTAATATCTATATCTCTGGGTCAAATAGCCATACGCATGCAACAATAGTTGATGAAGATGGAAATGGGACAACAACAAGTACAATTGTTCTTGATGGAACGGTAACGGATCACACACATATAATTTCTAATTATGTTGCTCAAACTAGTTTGTCACATACACATACCTTAAGGTGTGTTGCAATTACTCAACTTAAGCCGACACTTAATAAAGAAACCAGTTTGGTTGTTAATGCATATGTTATCTATGATCCAACGAATTGTTTACCTTATGAAGACGAACCTTCGAACGCAGAAGGAAATAGAATGATGTTTTCAACACTTCGTTTGCCGGCTGTTCAAGAAGTTCCAAAACTTCAATTAAGAATAGAAGTTGGAAATGACTTATCTATTGGCACTCCAACTTTTACAGTAGATTACGATACTGTTGGTTCTTCTTCTGCACCAACATTTTTTACAGCATTATCGATTGATGAAACCATTCGTGGCTTTGATATTAAAGCTGATGCAAGATTTTCACAATATACATATGTCAATGGAAGTGGTGTTTTGGTCACGGTTCCTGCTAGACCTGTTGAAGATGGTTCGAGAATTACAATTGAATTTACTCCATATAAACCAACAGACCAAAAGGCTCAAACAGATATTGGTTATGTCGTTATGTCAGCAGGTTTAAAAAGAGCATATATGACATTAAAAGTAAAAGCAGCTATTGCCTCTGAAGGGGAATTTGCGTCGAAAGAATTTGATATTAATATCGTCAGTATTACTCAATGGTATCCGTCCGTTAGACATGAAACTCCAGAGTTAACCAATGACAACATTTACATCGCAGAGGCTATTGGTTCGTTTGGATTCTTTGGAGCAAGTCAATTACACGATGCTGTTAAACTAGCAGCACAAAAGATTGTTGAGTATCAAACTGATGATTCAGCCTATAAAAATTATAAAAAGATTATGGTCGTTGTTTCAGATGGTGATGAAAATACTTCTGAAAATTCTATTAGACAAGCAATTTCAAATGTCAATTTTATTGATGGAGACGGCGAAGTTCCAGTTATTGTTGTTCAACTAGGACAGGTGCATAGTTCAGATTCTGTTTTATTAGAAAAATATGCCTCGGAAACAGTTGGATCAATAGAGTATTTAAATAACAGTACAATAACAGAGATTAATTCAGTAGTAAACAATATTGTTACAAGTAATAGTTTAATGGTTAATGAGGTTATTTTAACAGGTTCAATTACATTAGCGGAAAATAGTTTTTCTACACAAACTGCATTAAGTGGCGTAACGGTCCCATCAGGTGGCTCTGTTGTTTATCGTACAAGATCAAGTTATAATCAAATTGATTGGACAGAGTGGAATGATTGGATTGATTCATCGATTTCATATGCATCAACTCCAACAGATGAATTTAAAAAATATCTTGAATATGAGATTAAGATTTCTGGAAATTTTAACTTTGAAACTCCGGTTATAAATGGAGGAGTTGAAGTCTCATATTTTAATCCAAAATCTTTTTCTGTTTTCTTTCAACCAATTCAATTAGAGTTAAACGATGACGAATATGTTTCTTCCATACATGTCACGCATGAAGCTGACATACCATCAACATCAACTGTTGAGTATTTAGTTAATCAAATGAGTTCAATAAATTTAGAAGAATATATAACAGTTTATCCAGATAGATATACAATCATTCCAACTCGATTTAATGAATTAATGACTACTGAAGATTATAAAACTTACACATCAGTAAATTATGGTTGGCCAAAAGAGGCAACTATTGAGATTTGGCGTTTAGGAGCAACTGCGCAAACAGGAGTATTAATTGATTCGTCTGAATATGCATTTAATAATGTTGACGGCACAGTGACATTTCTTTCAGCTCAAAACGCAACAGATACGATTTTTATAAATGTGTTTTTTGAACCAGTTATGCGTTTTGCATTAAAAGTTACAAATTATGGACAAGAGTCTGCAATAATTCATCACGTTGCTTTTATGTATAACGTTTCTAAAAGGATTCCGGTAACAAATAGCGGAAGTATTATACATGTGCCAATAAGTAGAAGGTTGTCTTCATGATTAGACGATATAGTTTGAAAAGGTCAGATAACTATCCTGTTACGGGACGTAAGTCATGGACCTGTTCTGGAAATGGATTGATTACAATAATTACGGGATTTCCTGTAACTAGTGTTCAAATCTCGTGGTCTTCTATTCCATTTTATGATCCGAATGTCGAATATAGTTCTTCTAGTAGTTCTCATACATCAAGCGGAAATTGGGAATCATTAAGTTCTATCTCTTCGAATTCTCTTTCAACATTTTCGTCAGCATCTGAAACCAGTTCTTCAACTAGTTCTAGTTCACTTGACTCAAGTAGCTCAAGTAGCTTAACGAGTTTGAGTGAATCCTCAAGCAGTAGTGAATCAGATATTTCAACTGCTAGTAGTTTTGAATACTCGTCCAGTTCTAGTTCGTTTGACTCAAGTAGTACAAGCAGTATGGCAACACCTACTTCTGAGTCAAGTAGTTCATCTAGTTCCATTGATTCTTCTAGCTCAAGTAGCTCAACGTCAACGAGTTCCAGTAGTCTAAGCTCAAATGCTTGGAAGGGACCATTTAATGCTCCTAGAATTTATGTTCATCAATTATTAGACAATGGTTTTGTAGTGCGTTATGAAAACATTCCAGAAGAGATGGGATATGTTGAATTTTCCTATTATGTTCAATAAGACTTGCTATTCAACGACATGCATGTATAATAGAGTCAAAATCGCAACAGGAGAAAATTATGGGTAATTCGTTGTGGACAAATAAAGAGTTAGATGCACTATACAAGTTAAAGACTGAAGATGGCTTAGAATTCTCTGATATTGCAAAAATTTTACAAAAGAGCAACAGTTCTGTACGCAATAAATTTAGAAGAATGAATTGGGATAATTTTTATAATAATAAATCAGACGATGAATCAGATCGGCAAAACAAGACTTGGAATCAATCAGAAATGATTCAATTATTTTCTTTTTTAGAAGCCGATCAACCATATGAATTTATTGCAGGAAAACTTGGAAGAAGTCGTACATCTGTTGAGCGCAAATCCCAAGATACTGATTGGGAAGCATGGAAAGCAGCTGCATTTAGTGTTGAAGAAGATCCATCAAAAAGTGAAGCAGATATTGCTGAACAACTCATGAGTCAATTATTAAATGCGTTAATTTCTGTGTCAAGACATGATTATGCTCGCCTGAAGCAAATTCGAAAAGATGATTTTTTAAAGAGAATTAACTTTGAAGAAAAGGAATTACCAATTTCGTTCTCTGAGTTAAAGATTCTTGCAGTTCAAGAGTTAGATCGTTTAGGGTTAGGGAATCCAGAATCTATTTCGCTTGGCGCAGGAACTTATATCGTTGTTGGAGATTCTCACGGAAAATTTACTAAAACTCAAATGTTTGATCTTCTTAAACAAGTAAATAAATATTTTAAGGCTATTAAAATAATTCATATAGGACACTTATTAGATGATGATAATGATATCAGTTATTTATGGGGGGACTTTAAGAACTTAATTATTCTTTCAAAAACTGAAGAATTGAAATTAGTACACGAACAAAGACATAAGTTTAACTTTAGTTATGAAATTGTTCGTGAGAGAATTCAGATTGGCAATCAATTAATTGTCATGAATCAAGATCTTATTGGAGATTATGTAAGACGTTCTCTTAGCGGACTTGATCCCATTATTTTTGAAGATAAAATGATTGTCAACTGTCATCGTCAAGAAGTTGCATCAAGAGCAGCCTCACTAGATACTTCAAACTTTTTTATCTCTCCGGGCGCATTATGTGAAAAGCATATTATTAAAACAATTAAACAGATAGATTTTCAAGACAACAGAACGGTCAAAGTTGCCTATCATGATGGGTTTATAAAATATAGAAGGATGAAAGCACTTTATAAGTATTGGGATCAGGGGCTATTGATTGTTCATGTTAACGATGAGGGTGATCATACGGTTATTCCATGCATGATTCAACAAGATGGAACTGAATATGCCACATCTTATTTTGATAAAATCATTACCTCAAAAGGTGTTTTTAGTCCATCTAATAAAATTTTTGTTACTGCTGATATGCATAGTCCAAGTCATGATTTTGATGTCTTAGACATTCAAGAACAGATATGTAAAGACTATTGTGCCGATATCTTAGTTAATGTTGGTGATGCATTTGATTGTAGAAGTTTATCTCATCATGAAATTGATAAAGGTCATGTTATTCTAGGGGATTTTTTAGAAGAAACAAGTAAGACGCATAGTGTTTTAAAGAGAATGTCGGAGTGGACAAAAGAACGTCATATTATTGTTGGGAATCATGAAAGATTTTTAAAAGACTTTGTTAGTAAATTTCCACAATTAAAATCAATTTTGAATTTAAGTCTTGTCTGTGGTTTGGAAGAGTTAGGATATAAAGTGACAAACTTAAAAGATGTTTTAAGAATTGGTTCCGCTACATTTATTCATGGGGATATGTCTTTTTATAATCAATCAGGGGATAAATTAGAAAAGACTTCAAAAACATTTGGACAGAACTGTTTTATTGGACATATTCATTATCCATCAATAAGATTTAAATCTTATAGCGTAGGTCTTGCAGGACGTATTGATCAAGGGTATAATGAAGCGAATGCAAGCGCATGGATTCATGGGTTTGGTTTATGTAATCAATATCATGGAAAGAGTTGGGCAACTACAGTTGCAATATTTAATAATAAATGTGTCTTAAATGGAAAAACGTATTCTCCTAAAAACCCAGAGAATTGGGATTTTCAAGCTTCCAAGGCAAAAATCATATACGAGAACTAATCAATGAGCATTAAGAATACCATCGTTAATTATTTTGCGTGTCCACCTGTGAAAGTAAACGGAAATGTGCGGGTATTTAAAGCTCCCGTCACAATGAATCATGAAATTGCAAAAGAATTATTGTCACAACAATTAAGTAAAATGGGGCAAGTTGCAAAGCTAAAACGGTTACTGCATGTGTGTTTTGACCTTGATTCCAAAAGGCTTTACATGTTAAATAAAGATGATTTTACTTTAGAAAGTCGAGATCAATTATTTCAATCTGTTAAAGACAAAATTGAAAAAGATTTTGGAAAATATTCTATGTTAGACCCAATTTATGGCAGTCCATTTAGTTCATTACGTGTTCGTTCAATTGATACATTTACATTTACTAAACAAGAAGCAATGAACCTGTTAGGAGACAAATTCACTGCTATACCAATTGTTGAAGTAAATTTAGATAGAATGCCATCTGTTGCAAAAGCAATTCCAGCAAGACATAAGCAATCTTTGCTTTTAGGTGGATATATCTCTCCATCAGACATGAAGAGAATGCGTTTTTATGATGAATATGATTTACATGGAAATAAAAAAGTAACACCAGAATTAATTTTGGAACAGCAAACACCATTTATATTTATTAATATGGCTAGTCGTCCTTCTGCTCCAGAAAAAGAATGGCACATATTAAATGGGTACAGACAATATTTATATGATAAATCTATTTTTCAAGACGTTTCTGAAACTGACGAGATTGAATATATTCGTGCCACTATCAAAAGATTTTTATATCTTGGGTGGACGTTTGAAGAAGTTTGTAGTATTTTCGTTAATAGCTGTAATGATTTTGTTTCCTTTATTAAGTGCGCAAATGAGTTAATTATGATTGCTCAAGATGTTCAAAAAACCTATGATTATAGTCCAATTGATTCGGAATATTATGTGACATTTAAAGTCTTTCCAGAAACTTTTCCAATTAAATTATCTTCAATACTCAAAGACGGAAAAATTTCAAAAGACAGACAATTACCGGGGTTAAGCATTTTAGATTATAGCAATGATTATATTATTTTAAAAACTCCTGTATACCTGTCTGAAGAAAAATGGATGAAACTTTTTAAAGCGCGTACTCAACCTTTAGTAATTAAATATAATCACCATTCTAATACTGTTGACGTAAAGTCATCTGAGAGTTCTTATCTGTCACTTTATAATTCTAGAGATAAGTCTCACGCTCAATTGTCTAAGCTATATTATGTTTGTACAAAAGGGATAGATACTACTGGCAAGAAACCGAAATTCAGAAGTGATCAAAATTCTCGATCATCAAGCTGTAATGATGCAAAGACTTTTCATCTTAAAAAAGTTTCTGATTTTCCAGCAGCATGTAAGCAGATAAAGTTACTTGCCGAAAAAAATAATGTTCCATTTTCAGATGTAACGGTTTTAATCGGACCTATTCAATATGTATTTGGTGCTGGTACAGTAGGTGGATTTATGGATCAAAAGCTTTTTGAAGCGAATAAGTGGCAAAATCCAAAAGAATTAACTGATGGAATTTATGTTAGTCCACCATTTATTGCAATTGATTCTATGTCAAGAAGATCTCCAGCAGAACAAGCATCTGTTTTGGTTCACGAATATTCACATCACATTTGGAGCATTGTTTGTCCAGATCATAAGCACAAATATCATGAGGATTTATCTTTACAACAAAGAGATCCCCTAGCTTATTGGCATTTATATTTTAATGACGAAGATGAGAGACAAGCTCATGCAGAAGAGATAAAATTCGATATTTTTTCTGGCAAGTCTGTTGACGAACTAATTAGAGATAAAGTTGGTGGACAAATAGCAATTGATACGTACCCTATTGCTATCAAATTTAAAGAGTTAATTGACAAAACACTTATTGAACTTGAAAAGGAGACATTGCAATGAAAAGTTTAGTAGCAGAGATTGATGGATTAGATAAATTAATTAGAGAATTGAATAAGATTGACAGTAAAATGAAAGCTGGTCAATTTATTGACGCATGGAGAGAGAATAGACGAGTTATTTCCTTATTGGAAAATAACAAAACATTACTACTTCAAGAAGCTGACAAAAGTGAATTAACAAATGAAGAGTAATTTTTGGGAAGAAATGCAAATACCTGATCAAGTAAAAATTTTTCATAAAAAAGAGTTATGTGGATATTCAATCCCTGATTGGATGCAAATTGAGTGTCCATTTTGTAAAGAAACGATTGCCATTACTGGACTTAGGTCTTTTGGAATAAGATTTAATACAAGAAATTTTGGTGATTTATTTTTAGAATTTCATTGCGATCATTGTGGCGTGATGGATACGGTATATTATCGTAATGCAGCAAAAAACACATTAAAAGATTTAATTCCATATCTTCTTAAAGATTGGAAACCTGAAACGGATGCTGTAGTTGAAGAAGATATGTATGCCGCGATGTATAATAATATTGTTGAGAGGATGATAAAAGATGAGCATGATCAAAAGAGGTAAATGCGACAGTTCTCCAATGGTTGTAAGCTTTAACTATGTCTGTTCGAAATGCGGATATACAACAAGCATTGAAGCCGATGGATCTGAAGCATTGACGTGCCCTAATTGTGATAGTAGATTATCTATCGCATCATCTTCCATGGATAGTTGTCCAAATGGAAGATGCTCTATTAAAAGAAAAGATTCATAAATAAAGCACTTTACATGGTTAAAATATTAATTGGAAACCTTACATCGAAAATTGTTGGATATTTACCAGAATCAATTCATATTGAGTTAGATAGTTATTTGTCTTATATGATTGCTGGCGCACGTTATTCTCCTAAATTTAAGGAGAAGAAATGGGATGGTATTGTGCATCTATATTATAAAGATAGAGCACAATCTTTCTACACTGGACTATTGTCTACTGTTTGTCAAATACTAACAAGAAATGAAATTCCTTTTAAAAAAATTGATACAAGAACAAGACCTGAACAAAATCTTCCTTTTTTAGAGTTTGTTCCACCACGTGGACATGAACCAAGAGATTATCAAGATTTTTCAATTAGTCGTGGCATTAATAAAACTCGTGGAATTTGGAAGGTAGCAACAGGTGGCGGAAAAACCTTAATTGCCGCAAAAACTATTGGAGAAATTAAAACTGGTCCATTTATGTTCTATGTTTTAACCTGTGATCTGTTAGATCAAGCATATGATACTTTATCTGCTACATTGAATGTTCCAATTGGTCGAATAGGCGCTTCTCATTTCGACGTTCAATCGATTAATGTATGTACTATTCAAACTGCTGTTCGAGCAATTAACAGTAAGACAAAGAAATTTCGAATAAGTGATTATTTATTTGATGACGAAGACATTTGGGACGAAAGTGACATTATTACATCAGAAAAAGCAGATACATTAAGAAAATTAATGGGGGCAACAAAAGGAATTTTTTTTGATGAATGTCACCATGCTTCAGCCAAAACGTGTCGAGAAGTTATGATGGCATCTCCATTAGCGTATTGGAGATTTGGTGGGTCTGCTACACCATATAGAGAAGACAATGCTGACATTATCTTACAAGGATTATTTGGAAAAAGAATTGTAGACATTAATGCATCATATTTGATTGAACAAGGATATTTATTAGAACCATATATATTATTTGACAAAATTTATCATGAGAATGTTCCACATGCATGGCAATCTGTATATTCTTATTGTGTAACAAAGAACGAAGCTTTTCACGTTCATGTAGCAAATACAGCAAATCATTTAATCTCAAAGGAGTTAAGTACATTAATTCTTGTAAAGCATATTAATCATGGGGAAGCGTTAAAAAAATTAATTCCAAATACAATGTTTGTAACAAGTAAAATGACAAGGAAGCAAAGACGAGAAGCTATTCAAGATTTAAGAGAAAAGAAAGCTCTTTGCATGATTGCGACAACGCTAGCAGACGAAGGACTTGACATTCCAACTCTTGACGCTGCCTTATTAGCTGGTGGAGGAGCATCTGAGACGCGAGTTAATCAAAGAATTGGAAGAACGTTAAGACCAGATAGAAATTCAACAAATCCTAGAGATAAATCGATTGTTGTTGTTTATGATCATGATGCTAGAATGCTATCAAAGCAAACTACAAAAGTAAAAAAGATTTTAAAAACAGAACCAAGGTTTAATCTGATTCAGTCTCAAGGTGGAGACTTAATCAATGCAGAAATTGATGGAATTATGGGAACAGGAAATGACTTAACAATATTTGACATATAGGACAAAACACAATGAATACATCGTTTATAAGTTTTGAACATTTTTTAGAAGAAATTAATCACCCAGAAGTACATTCTCGTGTTACACCTGAACAAGCAAGTAAAATTATTAATTTTAGTCACATACAGGTTATTAGAGATGATAAATATAAATGGATTACAATTATTTTACATGGACTTCTAGATCAGCCATATTCGTTTGATTTTCTCATAGTTGATTCAGATTTCCGAATAGGTCAAGAAGTTATTGCATTAATTAATGAAGCAGTTAACACATTAAGGGCTCATTTATTATCATATTTTAGCGCATATGACGCGGATATTAATAGCGACATAGACGACGAAAGTAGTGAGATCGAGACTAGTACCAGTTACATTACTAGCTCTAGCTCTTCTAGTTCTATTTCTAGCTCTAGCTCTTCTAGCATACGAGCATCAGAATTAAGAAACGCCAATCAAGTGCCTAATAGCGCACTAGTAAGTAACTTAAATGAAATATTTAACGAATCAGAAAATGACAGAGTTGAAATTCAAGAAACACAAATTTCTGAAGAAATTACTGAAGAAATTATAGATATGTTTGTTTTTCCAACAGACATTGATATTGTTTTTGGCGACGATTGATTTTAGACCTATGTCCAGTATAATAAATAGAAGTACATTGTATATGAGGTAGACTTATGGATGATTTTTTTTCAGTATTACAATCGAATAGAGATAAAAGTTCAATAGTTAAAAATGTTTCATCAATTCCAAGTAATTATGTTGGAAGTAAAAGACGACTTTTATTGCATATTTGGGATATTATTGAACAAGAAAACATTCAATTTAATAGTGTTTTTGACGCATTTAGTGGAAGCGCAATGGTGTCATTGCTTTTTAAAGCAATGGGCAAAAAAGTTATTTGCAATGACCTTTTAACTTCATCAGCCATTACTGCAGTTTGTCTTTTAGAAAATGCTTCTATTCCAATTACAGATAAGGACATTAGTTTTCTTTGCAAGAACATTCCAGATAATTGTGGAGAATTTGTTTTACAAAATTATCAAGATAAATTTTTCACAAAAAATGAATGTCACTTTCTTGATCGCTATAGGAGAAATGTTGAAATTTTATGTGGTGACAAATTCTATTGTGGAATAGATTTAATTAACAAGGCAACACTTGCAAGCATTCCAAATAGTAATTTTTCTATTTATGGGAAAGACCTTAAGCTATTACGATCCTCTCACACTATTGGACAATCATTTTGGACCGAAAAATGGAGAGATACAACAAGAAAAAGGCGAGACAAAAATAATGAGATTGTATTCTCGTCTGCAATTAATGAAATGAGCGATAAATATAAGGGAGCTTTTTCTTTAATGGCAATTGAAAATCACATTAATCGTCATTGTTTTTTGGGAGGGAGATATTATCAGGGGCAAACGCTTGCAGATATAGAACATAGGTTGAAACACCAAAAAAATAAAGGAAAAGAAATTACGGACATTGATGTTTCAATTGATAAATTTAAGACAGTTATGTCAGATAGTAATTGCCTTGTTTTTAATTCAGACATACTTGACCTTTTAGAGGCGCAAATTGTTCATGCTGACCTTCTATACCTTGACCCTCCATATGGGGGCGCTAGTAGCGATTACGCAATTTTATATCGATTTTTAGAAGAGTATCTGTACGAGGAGAAACTGGAAGACCTAGAACATATTCAAAAAGGCGCAAAAAGGTTTTCTAATAAGCGAGGATATCAAGAACAGTTTGAACAGTTATTGAATCTTTGTACTTCTTTTCCAACTTGGATGCTTAGTTATAATGATTCATCATATGCGACAATTGACACAATAACATCAACAATTAAAAATGCTGGAAAGAAAAATGTTAAAGTTTTTGAAGTTCCAATTACTTATCAATATCGTAAGGGAAAGAATAAAGTTGACGCAGAGCATTTTAAAGACAACTATATTGATGAAGGACACAAATATCTAGAGCGCGGAATTGAGTATCTTATTCTTGCAACATAGATTGAATTAGAGGTTATTTATGCAAAACAAAGTTGACCACAGCAAAAGAAATCAGATTACCGAACATCAAAACAATTATAAATTATGTAATTTATATCTTATTGATTGTTATTCAGGGCTTTATCCGTCTTCACTAACAAAATTAGCATTAGTTTTGTTTAGTAGTTTACTCTCAACTAAAAAATATTATCGCCCAGATTCCCAATATTATAGTCGTGATGAAGATAAAAGAATTTATACTAATGTTCCATTAAATTCATCATCTATTTTAGAAAAGTGTCATCCTGTTAAATATAAATTTGAAGGGAAGAATAGCACAAGCGATTCAAGTAACATTATTAAAAAAATCAATGAGTTAGACGAAAACAATATCTTTTATAACTGGAAATATGGATATCCGCATGTTTACATGTTTGTAATGGAAAGAGATATTGGGTTGTGGAAGTTTTACAATCCAAAGGCATTTGTTGTTCCAAGAACAATTTTAAAGATCATTTTTTGTCATAAGGGAATGGTTCAAACAATGTCGTCAATCAATAATATAGAAAATGCTGACGAAATAGAGAAAGTGAAAATTTCATTTTGCCAATTTATTGATAGACTGGTTGAAAAGATGCATCCAGACGTTATTGTAAAAGTTCCGAGATTGAATGAAACTATATGTTACAAAGATTACCTTTTAAGTGTTAAAAAGGCACTTGATGTGCTAGATCCATTTGAAGGGCTGGAAGAGGATGAAAATTTTTATGAGCGTTTACCAAGTGAAGTTCATAACAAACTTAAAGGTGCAAGCAAACCAATTGAAATTAATAAGGAATTAGAAAAAGATTTAGTTCCACAAGAATCTACGCTTCAAGAAAAGAAGAAAAGGAAAAGAATTCCGTCTGAAGATACTACTGCCAAAATACAAAAATTTATGTCAGTTGATCCATTTCAAGGAGCGAGACAATTGATTCAATATTATAGAGCTTTAATAAAAGTAAAAGATATAAAGGCTGAGTTTTATTCATTTGAAACAGAAGTGACGTTAGCTTCAGAAATTTTAGATTTATTAACAAAACATGATAGAAAAGAAAAAAAGTTTTTAAGTGCATGGATTACTTTTTTTATTGATAATAAACTTAAAGGAAATAACTTGTATAAAAAGGATAAAACTTCACTGGAGATGTTTAAAAGTAGTTTTGAAGAGTATAACAATCATTACATAGACGCATAAGTTAGGAGTGAAGGATGGATGACAAATATCAATCAAGAGAAGAGTTAAATAAAAAACGAATTGCTTATGCTAGAGCGCGTGCCATCTTGTTAAAAGCAAAAAAAGCAAATATACCTGACAAATATATACGCATTAAACCAGACCGCTTTGAACGTCTTCTTTGTCCCTATTTTCACAAAGACCAAAAAGGTTTTACAAATTTAATTTATAGTGCTCCACATAATCTTTTCAAACAAAATTTCATTTTGATTGATGGTGGAAATTTCTATGCACGTAAAGAAGCTGGATTTGCAGTATTATTTCGCATGTTGGCTTGTGGCAAAGATGGACAGCACATAGAATGCGGAAGAACCGCAACAATGTTTCAAAGCATTAGGTTTGGAGAAGAAATCAATAGAAATGACATTGTTGATAACTTAAAGTCGGAAGATGTTTTATTTATTAGTGAATTTAACCCAAAAAGTTTTAATCCTCATTTTGATTCTGGAATATTTTTCGATCAATTGTTAAGTTACCGTGACGATCATAATTTACAAACGATTGTTTCTTTTGTGCAGCCATTAACGTCAAATAATATTCTTAGAGACGATATTTGTGGCGTATATTTCGCGTCTCTTACCCGATTCGACAATGAAGAGAACATTTTTAGAATTAGAGTAAAATAGGAGAAGTTATGTCAGACGAACGAATAAATAATGAAGCCTTGAAAAGGTTATCGAATAAAGAAGAACCACGTTTTTTAAGTATTTTATTAAAAGATAAAGATTCTTTAATGGACGCTGTTGCATTTGGTATCAAAGGTGGAACAAATGGACATTTTTGGAATCAAGAAGCAAAATTTCTTTTTGAAATTATTTTAGCAAATTATAAGAAATACGGATCTATTTTAACAAGAACCTCCATTGAATCTATTATGGATGCAATGGAGACGTATGGTGGAAAAGAAATTGATGACGATGATCGAACAAATGTTAGACTATATTGGGATAAAGTTTACAATATGGAGTCTGATTCAGAAGATTATCAACTTTTAAGAGACCATATTAATTCTCGTTTTGTACAATGGCAAGCATATAAAATACTTCGTTCCGAAATGGATGAAATTGTTAAGTCAACGAACAATCAAATCGAAGTTGTTGAACGTATTCGTGAATCGTTTTTGACCATTGAAGGTGTTGACGCAGACACTTATACATTAACAATGGGAATTGGAGAAGGGCTTGAAAAAGCGATAGAATATATCAACAACAGGCGTGATAATCCAGAAGATATTCCTTCGGTTCGAACGTTTCTTAAAGCTATCGATAGAATTTATCATGGATTTGATAGAGGTTCATATACAATTATTAGTGGTTTTATTAATGGTGGAAAAACAACATTAATGTTCAATATTGGTTTTAATATGGCAAAAGCGGGATACAATGTCGTTTATGTCTCTTTAGAAAAGAAAGCAATCCCATTTTTTATTCGACTACTTTCATTACATGCTTTAGTCGATTATAATCGAATAAAAGAAGGCGGGAAGGGAGAACATGGAATTAATGAAGAGGCATATACAAGATTAAAAGATGCCGCAATTGATTTAAAAGAAAATATTAAACCTAATTTTGAAATTATACAATGTGCTCAAGGCACAAAATTGTCAAAAATAATTAGCGAAGTTGAAAAAGTAAAGAAAAAACATAAAATTGATGTGTTAATTGTTGACTATCTTGGCGTTATTGGGAATGAAACATCACATGCAAACAGACCAGATTTAGATGATGCTATTACGTCACAAAGATTGCAAGCATACGGAAGAATTAATGACTTTGTAACAATTTCTGCAGCACAATTAACAAAGTCCTCAACTAAAGAGATTAGAAAGAAATCACAAAAATCTGAAGATGAGATTGAAGTTCACACAGAGGACATTGGGGGGACGAAATTAGTTATGGCAGATGCCGATAACGCTCTTAGCGCAGTTATTAATCCAGAACGAACTAAGATGTTTGTATTTGGCACAAAGGCGCGTGATGACTCTGCTCATTGCGTTATGGTTCTTGACTTTGATGGAAATATTGGATTAGTATCTGATCCAATTTTTGAACCGGGACAAGTAAAAGAAATTGATGATGTTTTGTATAATACCGACATGTCAGAAGACGATTTAGATAAAGAAGAAATACTTTATCAGAGTTCGAAAAAGAATGATGCCAAAAATAGCGCGTCAGTTAGCACAGATGCTTTAGAAAAATTGTTTGATGATAACGATGAACTTAATGAACTTTTTGGTGATTTAGACTAATGAACAATAACGACCTACATTATTTAACAGAATATCTTGTAAAAAGTACTGATTTGCCTGAATTTATTGAAACTGAAGCTTCGGTAACATTAAGATGGGGGCGAGGAGGAGTTAGTGCTGTTTGTGAGTGTCCAATGCCTGATCATTCAGAAAGTAAACCGTCATTTCACATAAACTTGTTACATAATGACGTATGGGTTTTTCATTGTTTTGGATGTCAGGCAAAAGGAACAATTATTCAATTTTGTAGAGAGTATTTTGGACTTAGAAACAATACTGAATCGATCCATTATCTTTGTAAATACTACAAAATTAAAAATGTTGAGGATTTGGTTGTTGAAGGCATTAAAAATGTTTCTAAACGAGTTGACTTAGAGCGACAAATTGAGAATGCAAATATCTTATCTTCAAATCAGTGTCGGATGTTATTACGAAAAGACTTTAAAACCCATAGTAAATGGGTCGCTAATGCATATAAGCGACTTAACAAGGCGTTAGACGACCAGAACTATGAACTAGTAGAAAACATTGGCTACGAAGCTTCTAAAAGGATGAGACAAACATGAATATGCGACCAAGCTGGAACACTTATTTTATGACAATTGCTTTTGTTGTGGCACAAAGATCATTAGATCCGGAAACTAAACATGGATGTGTTGTTGTTGCAGATGACCACACAATTTTGTCAGTAGGATATAATTCTCCTCCAAGAGGTTGTGATGATGCAAAAATCCCACTAACAAGACCAGAAAAATATGATTATTTTGCGCATGCAGAAGAAAATGCAATTTCAAATGCTGCTAAACACGGCATTCCTTTAGATGGTTCTACTTTTTATATTACTGGCATTCCATGCACAAAATGTTTTAGATCAATTGTGAATGTTGGGGCTCACACAATTGTTGTAGGTGACGTAATTTCAAATTGTGTTAAAGATATTCCCTCTGAACCTTATTTGAGGATGGGGCTTCACTCCACAGTAGATGAAATTAGACACTCTTGTTATATTAGAGATGGTCATTTAGATGTGCAAAATCTCTTAGAAAATACAAAACAATATATAAATAATACGTGTCGAGGTTAAAATGGCAAAAATATTAGTTTCTGTTCCTGTTTTAGGGCGACCACACTTAAGAATGATGCAAAGTCTATATAGTGCTATAAACGCTTGTAAAGAGCACGACATTAGCATTTTTTATAGTGAAAATGACTCCATGATTTCTAGAGTTAGAAACGTTCATTTGAGTACGTTTATACACGACTATTCTGACTATGAATATTTTATTTCAATTGATTCCGATATTGAAATTGTTAATCATTTTCAAACTAATAACATTTTTAGTAAGTTAGTTGCACATGATTTACCTTTTGTTGGAGGACTTTATTCATTGAAACGAGACGATGAAACAATCTGCTCTTCTTTAGCAATGGACCGTATTAAAAAGCCGCAATTTAATAATGGATTAAAGAATATGTTATGGCTATCTAGTGGTTGTTGGTGTTTAAAGCGATCAATGGTTAACCAAATGATAAGTAAATATCCAGAACTTACATATGATGGAGACGACAATATGTCTGGTAAAAAGGTTTATGGACTTTATATACCAATTTTAAAGCAAATGATATCAGAAGGACATGAATATACGAAATATTTATCTGAAGATTGGTCTTTCTGTTCGCGGTGGAGAGATATGGGTGGGCAAATTTTTGCTGATACCAGCATTGTTCTTAATCACTTTGGTGAGAAGAAATATTCTTTGTGGAATGTTGAAGTGATGGTTAAACAAAGGGAACCAAATGACAAATTATTAGTAAACGATAATATAAAATCAGACATTTTTCAATCTTGCGACAAATGTTCTAGTCCAATAGAGCTTCCAGAAGCTGGATTTGATTTATAAAAAATAGGAGATTCATATGATTACTGTTATTACGCCAACAACTGGAAAAGATACACTTTTTAACACAATATCGTCAATTAAGTCACAGACATTAAATGTGCCAATTAATCATCTTTTATTATGGGATGACAAACGTGAGGATGAATTTTTGTATCCATGTGAAAATAGATTAATTACAAGAAACCCGTTAGACCTAGAGTGTATAGAAAATAATTATTGTTGTAATTCTATTGTTATTCGTGGCTCATTAGTTCAGGACAATGCGGCTGGATCTGCGTTGAGGGCAGTTGGATTAATGGCAGCAAATACAGATTATGTAGTATTTGCAGATGATGATGTTATGTGGGAAGTCAATCATTTAGAAACAATGATAAAAAAACTTGAGGAATCTAAGTCAGATTGGGGATTTTGTAAACGGGCAATTTGGGTAACTGAAGATACTGGATTTGAATGTTTGGGAATTGATGAATTTGAAAGCGTTGGCGAAGATGCTAAAACGCCATACAAGATGGTGGATAATAATTGTATGATATTTAAACGAAAATATGGTGTTTCTGCTGCCTGTCTTTATAGAAATACAGAAAAATATAATGATGACCGACTAATGTATTCGTTTTTAATGAAATATGCTGGTGTACCTTGTAAAACAAATTTAGCAACGGTTAACCAAATTTGTCCAAGAAAATTAATTGGATTTTTTAAAGAGAATTGTTCAAAAATTTAAAAGGAAAATAAAATGGAAATTGATGGGCAAGAAATAACAACACAAACGTACAATAGAGATTGGGCTTTAGCTCTTATGACTCAAGGAGTTATTGTAAATTTAACTATTGCTTTCTGGAGAGCGAATGGTCCATTAAATTATGATGAATTAGGGATTGTTTTCAAAGACAAAGAGTCAAAAGATTTTATGAAAAGATATGTTAGGTTAGGAACTGAAAAATTATTACCTCAACAAGTTATTTCTGACATAGCTTCAATTGAATTTAAAGCGAGACAGTGCTTAAATAGCTATAGTTTTAATACTATTTGGGGAAAATTCGTACCATATAGTGCTTTTCCAGAATGGAAAAAGAAAAATGAAAAAATTAAGGAAGAGTTTTTAAATTTAGCAGTTCAACTTGGCAATAAATATGACGAAATACTTGAGGAAGTTAAAACTGAATACAAAAAAATGGGCAGAGATGTTTGGTTTAGACTTTATCCAAATGACAAAAAAGAACCACCTGAGTCATTTTTAGAAAATTTTACTTCTAAAATTATTAATAAAATCCCACCTAGAGAAAAAATTGTTGCTTCTTTTAAATATGATATGATTTATTTGGTAATTCCAATGCCTTCATTGATTGAAGAAGATATTTCAAAGAGTGAGAAGATTAGATTAGACAGAGAAAAAGACTTTATTTCTCACAATTTGGAACTTGAAACGAAGCGCTTAATTGCAGAAGATTATCGTAAACGTAAAACAGAATTAATTGATGGGTTTTTAGAGGCAACAGTTCACGAAGTTCGACATTACATAAGTAGGTTTTGTGACGACATTGCTTTAGCAATTAGGAACAATGATAGGGAAGTAAATAAACCACAAATTAAACGTATTAGAAAAATGATTGACCAATTTAGAAATTTAAATTTTTATAACGACAAAGACATTGATGATTTATTAACTGAATTAGACCAAGAAGTTTGTAAATTTAAGGGTGAGCGTGATAAAGCAATTATAACAGCTAAGCTACAACAGTTAATTGATGTAGCAACAGAAGAATTTGATCAAGAGCACTTTATGCCAACGATTAGTTTCATTGATTAATTTTTTCACAAAATATTAAACTTTTATGGTCCTTTAGGTGTTAAGCCTAAAGGACTTTTGGTAACATTATGATTTATTTATACATATTTTTATATCTTATTATTTTTTTAATTGCAACCAAGAATGAAGACATTTTATTATTTTTAACGAACTTGTTTTTATTTACGTTATTTTTAACAAAATATGATTTATTGGGAGTAACTATTACTTTTTTGTTAGAGAATACTTTTTTTGTTTTTATTGGAGGGTATTTTTATATTCTTTTTGGCTTTTTGTGGGCATCTTACAAATGGTATATGTTTTTACACTATGAGCTATTAAAATATGAAAAAAGAAAAACGAATTTTATTAAGAGTAGGATAAAAGATGGACAAACTCTTGTATGGTCAGATGGGATTCTTGAAGTTCCTCCTGACCTCAAAATCTGTTGGCAAGACATTGCAAAATCGGAATTTTGTTCTATAGTAAATGCAGACTTAAAAGTAAAAGATTATCGTAATAAGATTGTAATTTGGCTGTTTTTATGGCCTTTTTCGTTATTATTGTTTATGTTAGGTTGTTTTTATAAAAATCTTATAACTTTAATCTCTTATCCGTTTATAGAAGTTAAAAAAAGAACATTAAGATGTATTAAAAAAGATACTGGAGAAAATCCATAATGGCCTTTACAATTAAAAACAAAGATGGAAAAAATGTACTTTTTATAAACAATAAAGGTGAAGTGGCTCTTGCGCGATTTGTTAGTTTAACTAAAGACGAAAAGACAATGCTTGCTAATTTGTTTTGTAAATTAACAGGCAAAAGCTATGACGAGGCTCAAAGATTTCTGGATTTTAATGATACAGAGAGATTTTGTTCATAAAACATATGAAAGGTAAAAAACATGGCAGATAATCAAAACATGTATGACAGATTTAGTAATAATGTTTTGCACATGATTGTTTTCGCCAAAGCGGCGAGTATTGATGCAAACGTTGACTGTATTTATCCAGAATCATTTATGATTGGAATATTATTGACAGGAGAAAACGTTGTAACTTCAACATTATTGGCTCACGATGTTAATTTGGAAATTTGCATAAAAAAGTTTAAAACTAAACTTGCAAAAAGACAAAAAGATAATTCAAAACAAGAATTGACTTATGATGAATTACAAATTTCAAAAGAGGTAGTTGAAGTTTGCAAAAGAGCAAATGAAATTAGTCAGCAGAATCAACACACATTTATTGGATTGGGTCACATTTTTATTGCAGCTATGGAATTACATGTTGACCTAAGATCAATTATGTCGAAGGAGTGCAAAGACTTTAAAGCTTGCTTGGCAGAGATTATGAATAGCAAGGTAAATAAGTCAACTAAATCAAATTCAAAGAAAGAAGTAACAACTGCGCCAAATGCGATTAAGAGCGATAACGAATCAGTATTAGAACAATTTTGCGTAAATATGACAGATAAAGCAAACAAAAATGAATTTGACCCAATTATTGCAAGAGATCCAGAAATTGAGGAAGCTATTACAATTTTATGCAGAAGAACTAAAAGTAATCCATTGTTGGTTGGAGAGGCTGGTGTAGGAAAAACAGCTATTGTTGAAGGGATCTCTCAGAGAATTATTAGTGGAACTGTTCCAAAGAAATTGTTAAATTGCTCAATTTATTCGTTAAATTTATCCAGTATGGTTGCTGGAACAAAATATAGAGGCGATTTTGAGAAAAGAATTCAAGATTTAATTAAGATTGTTGAAGATGACCCAAAATGCATTTTATTTATTGACGAAATACATACCATTGTTGGGGCTGGTGGGGCAGGAGGATCATTAGATGCCGCTAATATTTTAAAGCCAGCCCTTGCACGTAATATGAGATGCATTGGGGCTTGCACATTTCAAGACTATAAACGACACTTTCAAGATGACGGTGCTCTTTCAAGAAGATTTGGAATGGTAACTATTGAAGAGCCTTCTGATGAAGATGTGAAGAAAATTTTAATGGGAATTAAAGATAGATTTGAAAAATATCATGAATGTTCTATCTCTACAAGTGCATTAGATTCAATTATTTCTTTAACAAAGAGGTATAGACCAACAAAGCATTTTCCAGATAAGGCAATTGATTGCTTAGATACTGCATGTGCAAAATATGCATGGAATACATCAGACATTAAGCCAGTTATCACATCTAACGATATTGCAATGGTCATAAGTAAACAATGTCAAGTCCCTCTTGAAGTAATCTTATGGGACAGTTATGAAAGAATTAAAAAAATAGAAGAATTTTTAGGTAGTCGAATTATTGGTCAAGAACAGGCTATTGAAAATATTTCAAGAGTACTCAGAAATGCCTATAGTGGTGTTCGAAATCCAAGTAGACCTATTGGTGTTTTGGTTTTCGGTGGACAAAGTGGAACTGGAAAGACATATACTGCAAAAGAAATGTCAAAAGCTATTTTTGGCAATTACACATCTTTTATCCGCGTTGACATGACAGAATATTCTGAAAAGCATTCTGTCAGCAAAATTATTGGTAGTCCTCCCGGATATGTAGGATTTAAAGACGTTGATGTTGTTGTTGATAAGATCAAAAGACACCCATATTGTATTGTTCTCTTAGATGAAGTAGAAAAAGCACACCCAGATATTATGAGGCTATTTTTACAAGTAATGTCTGAAGGAGTTATTACAAGCGCTACTGGAGAAAAGATCGATTGTAAAAATATCTTCTTTATTATGACAGGTAACTTTGGAATGAATGTTTCTAAAAGTCAACATATCGGTTTTAATGGCGATAATAAAACTGCAGTTGAAAATGAAAAAGAAAGATTGATCGATTTTTGTAAAAAGAGATATGGAGAGGAATTTGTTAATCGTATTGACGAATTTATTCCTTTTATGCCATTATCAAAAGACAATTTATCAAAAATTATTTCAATGCGTTTAAATGAATTTTCTGAAAGAATTATTAATGACGATGTTAAAATTCAAATTAATGAAAATGTAGCAAATTTCTTAGTAAATGACAATTCATTAGAGCACGGAATGAACGCAATGGTTTTGGATAGAATAATTTCTAAGAAGATTGAGCCATTGGTAGCCGATTCAATTTTGATGTTAAATGATCAACAGTATAAATATATTATTACTATTGACATAAAAGACAACATGTTATTTGTAAAGACAACAAAAAGAAAAAGATATCAGAGTAAAAAATAATGAACAACCCATATGAAATATTAGGGATCGACAAAAACGCTTCTCAGGATGATATAAAGAAAGCGTATCGTAAACAAGCGATGCAATATCATCCTGATAAGAATAAAGATAATAAAGAAGCAGAAGAGAAATTTAAACAAATTTCTGAAGCTTATGAAATTTTATCTGATCCGAATAAACGTATGCAATTTGATCAATTTGGATCGTTCGATTCTAATAGATTTGTAAATAATAATGGAAATTCTTATCCAAGTGGATTTGGATTTGAGACTTTTTTTCAGAATATTTTTAACCGAACAACTAGTTATCAACAAGCGAGACAAACACCAAGAGTTTCTCAAGATATTAAAAAATCATTAAAATTGTCGTTAAGCGAATCTATTTTTGGATGTACTAAGGAAGATACAATCGAAAGACTATTGGCATGTGATGAATGCAAAAGTATGGGAAATATTGAGATAGGTAAAACATGTGACAAATGTAATGGAAGTGGTAGAATTAATATTATCAACAATCGAAATAATCAAGTATTTTCAACAGTAATGTCTTGTTCGGAATGTTTAGGAACTGGAAAAGAGCACAACGTTTGTTCAAAATGTCATGGTGAAGGATTTTTTATTGAGAATGAAACAATTAAAATTCAAGTCGCAAAAAATGTAATTCACAAATCAATTGTAAAAATCACAGGCAAAGGCAATACTATTTATAAACAAAATGGAATTAAATGTGTTGGTGATTTATATTTAACTGCTAACTGTGACATTGAAGAGAATGGTGTTTATGTTGAACGAGACAGCTTAGTAACATCAATATTTGTCCCATTGCATAAAATTATTGCAGAAGACGACATTGTTGTTGAAATTTTTAAAGGCAAAACAGTTAAGTTTAAATTAGACTCAACTAAACCATCTGGAAATCGATACAATATTAAAAATAAATTTACAGGAAAAGGCATTATAAGGATAGAGGTTTTTCCAGAAATGCCAAAGAAATATTTAAATGAAGACAAAAAAGAAGAATTAGTTAAATTGTTAAAGGAGGTTTATGGTGAGTCAACCGGCCCTATACAGCCAAATATTTATCCCTCCTGAAGACATTGGCGATGATATACTTGGTGTCCCTTTAGATGTACAACAATTACGAGAAGATTCAATTAATGTTTTAGAAGGAAGGGTTGACATTCGTAGTTTTGATTTAGCTTATCAAGAAAAGATAAGAGGTTATTATAAGTTTTCTGCGACTAGATATGGGTCGAAGTATGGGCTTGTTGCCGCTCGAACAACTGATACTTTGGATATAATATGACACAAGAAGATAAAGATAAATATAATTATAGATTTGGTGGATATCAATTGCCATTAATTATTTTAGATTCCACTGGTCCAGCTTATGTCCTTAAATTTTGGACACATCCATATTATGTCAATCAACCTACTTGTTGGAAAAAACCTATTTATGATTGGGGTGGAGTGATAATTGATAAGGTTCTTACACAAGCTTCAAAAGACGCATTAGAGGCGCAGCAATTCAATACAACTACTAATCTGTATCCTTTTGTTCCGATATCTAAAAAATAAATTTTGTTTTTGTGTATAATGACCATAACAAGGAGAAAATTTTTAATGATTCGTTTTCAAATTTTGCCATGTGTTGAACAATCACAACTTGAGAATCCAGAAGTTGCAGAATACGATGGAATGGTACTTCCGTTGATTTCTGAAGCAAACAACAATTGTGTATTGTTTTTTCCTGTGGTTAAAGAAATCGCATTAACGGTTAACTCTGTCTTAGGACAAGTTGACAAAGAACAGGTTTCAAATGAAAATGTAATTGAAATTTACAAAACCATGATTGATACTTGGGCAGCTGCTGAGCAGTTTTTAAGTGGAATCATTATGGATACGGCTTATGATAACAATCTTCAAGAAGAAATTGTTACCGTAAGTCTAATTTTGTCTTCGATACAGGATGGGTATATAGAAGCTATAGTAAAGGTTAATTTCGTTCATGCAATTATGATTGCTGTTTTAGAAGGTTTAGAAATTATGATAAGCTTAGATTTGCTTAATAAAATTATGCCAAATGTTTGGGAATCAGGAGAAGCATCTAACAATTTGGAAGATTCATTTCCTGAACAAAATAATGAGCAACAACAATTTCCAGTTGATCAAAATATTCTGGATATTGCCAAAAAGATTATGGGTGGTAAAATTAAATAATTTTGTCTTAGTTTAGACAATACAATTGGCGTTGGCGATTTTAGCATTCCGGAAGCGGCGTTGACTCAAAGACGTATTGAGTCGATTCTTTCAAGTTGTTGATGTCAATTGTATTGTCGCTTTTTAAATGAGGTAAACATGGATTGCAATAAAATGGAAATAATTAGTGAATTTGTTGAAGAAAATGGGTCTTCTGTTGTCAGGGTTAATGGATTTGACGATTGCGTACTTGGCACAATTGAAAAAGAGGACGACCTCGTTTTAGTTTATGATTCGGATAAGATAATTATGAAATTAATCAATGAAGGACTATCATATGAAGAAGCTGTTGAGCATTATGAATACAATATAGTAGGTTCTTGGGTTGGCAATCAAACACCTTTATATGTAAGAACATATTCGCTATATTGTGACGAAATGAGTGGTGGCTCGACTAGCAAACTTGGGGACGATGGAAAAATTGTAGTTATTTTCTAATGTTCCTTGATTTTCTTAAAACTCCAGTTATAATAGTAGTAGATTTAAAAGTAAAACTTTAGCAGGAAAAAACAATCTTTTTAAGAATGAGTTAAAATTATGAAAACAATTCTATACAACTACCGTTTATCCTTATCATCTTGTTATCTTAGTAGATGTGAGCGGGTGTTGTATGCTCATTTCAGGTAAGTCCTGAAACGGTTTTTAACCCCGCTCTTTTTAGAGCGGGGTTTTTTTTTGATCTTTGAAAATTGAATATTTTATTGGCACTGATGCCTGAGCGGTCCAAGGGAACGGTCTGCAAAACCGTACAACCGTGGGTTCGAATCCCACTCAGTGCTCCATTTGGTAGAGTAACAGCATTTGGCGTAGCGACAAGTAGGTTCGAATCCTACCTCTACAACCAAATGATTGAAAAATATATCGTTAGGCGGCAACGACGGTGGTGTTGCGCTGGTCTGTAAAACCAGTCCCATAGGGTAAACATTGTAGGTTCGAATCCTACCCTAACGACCAAATGATTGGAAGAATATATCGTTAGGCGGCAACGACGGTGGTGTTGCGCTGGTCTGTAAAACCAGTCCCATAGGGTAAACATTGTAGGTTCGAATCCTACCCTAACGACCAAATGATTGGAAGAATAAGCCTAATTGGTAAGGCAGCAGTCTTGAAAACTGCCAGTAGCCGGTGTAAAAAGCCGGTGTGAGAGTTCAAGTCTCTCTTCTTCCGCCAAAAAAAGTAAAATATGGAGGAATGGCAGAGCTTGGTAATGCGTCGGTTTGCTAAACCGTAGCCGTCCCGAAAGGGGCGCGGGGGTTCAATTCCCTCTTCCTCCGCCAGATTTTGTATAAAAAGAATTTTTGAGGATATCATCTAAATGGTAAGAGATAGAGCGAAGCGCTTATATTATATATAAGAATGGGCAGGGCGCACTATAATGTCGGTTCGAATCCGATTATCTTCACAAGCTGTCGTAGCCGAATGGCATAGGCACGCCCTTGAGGTGGGCGTTTGTTGGAGGTTCGAGTCCTCTCGGCAGTACCAAATTTTGGCCTCGTACCCCAATGGCAGAGGGAGTGGACTTAAAATCCATAAAGTGTCAGTTCGAGTCTGACCGAGGCTACCAAAAACGAATAGTCTCTTGACTTTGCAAGAAAGAAAACTATAGTACAATGACTTGATGATTTCAGATATGAAGAAGTTTAGTGTGGATGTTAATAAGAACATAAAAAGGAATAGGAATTATACAATGAGCATTAATTTGTACGCTGTTTTTAGAGATTTAAATGATAAGGAGGTCTATGAACTACCGTTAATTCAGACTCCAACAGACGTGACTTTCATGTGTTGTGGAAAAGAAGGTGACGCTCCTATTAGCTGTATAGATAGATATATAAAGTGGTATTCTGGATTGGAGTATGCAGAGAAGGATCACATTGATAAAATTAAAAATGATATTGTTGACTGGTCTAATAATTACACGCTTGATGTATATTGGCTATAACATGAATTTGGAGAATTTTATGACAAGAATAAATAGCGGAATCGACCCAATTGAACTTTGTGATCAACATCTTGTCGCAGAATATAGGGAAATTGGAAGAATTGGAGTTTTATTACAAGAAAGAGTAGAAAAAGGTATAAATGTTTTTAAAAATCAACCAAAAGAGTTCACACTTGGAACAGGTCACATGTTATTTTATATAGATAAAGGCGTTTACCTTAAAAAACGATTTTTTAAGTTAAAACAAGAAATGTTAAAGAGAGGTTTTTCTGCGAATTTAGAATGGAGAAATCATTTTGATAATTATCCAGAGTTTAATAATGATTGGTCACCAACTATAACTGTAAGAGAAATCTTATTAAAAAGAATTAATGAAAGAATGCCTAAAAACCCGCGATATTCAAAGATGGCTCTGTAGCCCAATGGCAGAGGCGCATGTCTCAAAAACATGTTGTTTTCGGTTCAAATCCGAACAGAGCTACCAAAAATGCGTTCGTAGCCCAATGGCAGAGGCGTTTGTTTTAGGAACAAAATGTTGGGGGTTCGAGTCCCTCCGGACGTACCAAAAAAACCAAAGAGGATATGTAGAAGATTGTGGATGCAAACGAGAAATTAGTTAAGGAGTTGAGAGATGATTAAAATAAATAGGGTGTGGTCAATGCCGTCTATTTTAGTTTGATTTGGAGAAGTAGCCCAATAGGAAGAGGCACGAAAAAACAGAACTTGTTATAAGGTTCTTTTCAGCAAAATACACATGCACTATGAATGCCGTACAGTGTGGGTTCGAATCCCGCCTTCTCCTCTAATTTGTTTGGAAGATTGACAGAGCCGGTAATGTACTCGATTGGAAGTCGAAGGTCTACTTTAATTAGTAGCAAGAGGTCAGAACTCTTATCTTCCGCCAAAAAGTGTGTATAATTGTCAGAAAAGAATTGGACATAATATGGAAAACAAAACAAGTATTTATGTAAATGATGGCAAAAAAATAAAAGAAATTCTTGTAGACGTTAAAGAAGCTGAAAAAATGTATCGAAATAACCATCTTGAAGTTTATCCACAATATTTCTTTCAAAAAATGCAAAAATTAAGAAAATGGCAAAACGCAATTGGTGAAAGAATAGCTAAACAATTTCAAATTACTTCAGTAGTTGATTTTGGTTGTGCAGCTGGATATTATTTAGAAGGATTTTATTCAGAAAATGCAACTGTTTATGGAATTGAATATTCATATGAGAGTGTAGAACGATATATTCCAGATAATATGAAACATTTTATTATTTATGGCGATGTTGGGGATAAACATATATTGCCTGTGAAATATCAAATGGCATTTTCAATTGAGGTTGCAGAGCATATTTTGCCAGAAAAGAGTGAATAATTTGTAGACAATTTAGTTAGGAACTCGTCACAATATATTTTATTTTCAGCGGCAGAAAATACTGGAGGAACTGGACACATTAATGTAAAAAAAATTTGATTATTGGGTTTCTTTATTTAAAAATTTAGGCGTTTCTTTCTCTTCAGA
>Ga0210003_1000484_pt1 | contig 35936 bp, 28 predicted proteins | sample LantaG_FD_182804 | JGI IMG/M metagenome (GOLD analysis project Ga0210003, IMG submission 182804) | Deep subsurface microbial communities from Baltic Sea to uncover new lineages of life (NeLLi) - Landsort_02402 metaG (SPAdes) (version 2) | ecosystem: Environmental > Aquatic > Marine > Oceanic >...
CCAATCACGAGATTGCCGCTGAGATTATACTCCTCGGCGACATTATAGGAGGAGGTGAAAATGTTCTTCATAATAGTCTTTAGTTTTGCATCGACTTCGTTGCTGGTCCAGGCCATTCTCATGCTGTTCTGGCTCATTTCCAAGCCAGAGACAGCTACGCCACCGGCATTGACTGCCTTGGAGGGCCCGACCATTACGTTGTTCTCAAGTAAAAGTTTCACTGCTTCAATAGTGGTAGGCATGTTGGCAACTTCTGCGACGTATTTGACTTTGTTTGCTATTATCTTCTTTGCATCTTCAACATCTATCTCGTTCTCCGTAGCACATGGCATTACTATGTCAGCCTTCACCCCCCAAGGTTTTTCTCCCGGGAAGAACTTAGCGTTGAACTTGTCTGCATAATCTTTTACGAGGTCTCTGTTGCTTGCCCTCATTTCAAGCATATAGTCGATTTTTTCGCCGAGGACCCCATCGAGGTCATAGATGTATCCGTCCGGCCCTGAGAGAGTTACGACTTTGGCTCCGAGTTGGGACATTTTCCTTGCCACCCCCCAGGCAACGTTGCCAAATCCGGAGATGACTACGAGTTTGCCCGCGAGAGCATCGTTGTTAATATTCAACATTTCTTCAACGAAATAGGACGCACCATATCCGGTGGCTTCGGGGCGTACGATGGAACCACCCCACTCAATGCCTTTTCCGGTGAGCACGCCCTCGAAGCGGTTAACAAGCCTTTTGTACTGGCCGAAGAGGTATCCTATTTCTCTGCCACCTACGCCGATATCGCCTGCGGGAACGTCGGTATCTGGGCCGATATGACGGTAAAGCTCGTTCATAAAGCTCTGGCAGAATCGCATTATCTCTGCATCGCTTTTTCCTTTTGGGGCGAAATCGGACCCGCCTTTTCCACCGCCCATCATCAGGCCGGTCAGCGAATTCTTTAAGGTTTGTTCAAAGCCCAAGAATTTGATAATACCGAGATAAACACTCGGATGGAAGCGAAGACCGCCCTTATAGGGGCCCAAGGCACTGTTGAATTGGACGCGAAAACCACGGTTTACTTGTAAATTGCCTCTGTCATCCTGCCAGGGGACGCGGAAGATAATCTGCCTTTCCGGTTCGACCAGCCGCTCAAGAATCCTGGCTTCGATGTATTCCGGATGCTTCTCGAGCACCGGGACCAAAGTCTCCAAAACCTCTTTTACGGCCTGGTGGAATTCTACCTCACCAGGATTACGTTTCAGGACCTGTTCGTAAACGGCCTGTATAATGGTACTTGCTGTCATTTGAATAATCTCCGTTAAAAGTTACAATTTCCGTTTTTTTAATGCGCAGTAAATTTTCTTTACGTGAAAAAACAAACAACTTTCTGAGATACTACGTCACACAAAATCTGCAGTTGTTCCTGTTCGATTTTGAACACCTTAACAACATCTGCGTATCTGCCGCTTTCGGGCAGAGAATCAGTTAGCAAATTAGGCGTTTCCGAAAACCACTTTCTATTCAAGATTACATCCTCCTTCCGGGGGAAAAGGGCTACGTAAAAGATGTCACCCTCGACGAGGTCCTGGAAGAAGTGGGTTCCGAACGAAAGCTCCGGCATCAAGTTTCCTCCTTCATAGGCCATTTCCACCAACACGGTTATATTGTTGATTTCATAAAAGTTGACGGGGATACCCAAACTTGGCGTTGTTGTTCCCCACCTGCCAGGCCCGAACAAAATAGTCGGTTCGTTTTCTTTATCAGTTATTTGTTTATTCAATTTTCCCACGATTCTGGCTATATCGTATTTCTGGGATTGAGGCAACTGCGTGTATGCTTTGGGCTCGACATAGATGATTTTTTTTACAGGCTGTGAGATACTTCCGCCCATGAAATATCGTTCACATTGAAACAGGATTTTCTCCGGCTGGATTTTAGAGGGGATTTCCACTTTTGCCTGCCGGCCTTTAGTCTGCAGTGGTCTGCACTGCAGTAAGTTGATGAGAGGTTTTCCTTCTTTTGCGAAGTTAACCGTAAATTCGATGTCTATGGGATATTCATAAGAGCTTTCCAGAGTTTTGAGTATCTTTTGCATAATTTGGGTAAAAGAGGAATTGGTCAGGAGCTTCCTGAAGGTAAGAAGCCAGTATTGTTTTTCCCGCATTCCCAGTTCACTCATTCTTCTGGCCATTTGGTAATCGGACTCAACAAAAAGGTCGAGTCTGTTTAGGTCAAGTTTTTCGCCAAGGAGTTTTTGAAGAGGCAGTGTGGTGAAAATATTTTCCTTGGTATCAAGCAAATCTACCTGGTGCTGGGAGTATTTTCTCACATCGTCCATCCCTGCAAGAGGCCTTGATAGAGGGGCATCAAGAGCAATGATTCGAGGATAGTCATTCTCAACACGGTTTACAGCCCGCGTACCGAGACCAAACACCAATCTTAACATCCCTGCTTTGGGGTCGAGTTCAGAGTTCCAAACAAATGTGTTATGGGAGACTCCGACACCTGCAAGGTCCGGAAAGAAATGATTCTTGCGATGGGAACCTGAAACACGCTGTATAAGCAAAGCCATCTGTTCGTCCTGCTGATACAAACCTCTTTGCAACCGGTACGTCAATGCGTTTTCATTCATCGTACTTGCATATACTCTTCGGACGGTATCTTCAAATTCTGAGTATCGTTTTGCAGGACTTCCCTGGTTGACACAGAATACACTTTCATACTTGCCGGCGAAGGCGTTTCCAAAAGCATCTTCCAGCAAACTGCTGGAGCGTACTATAATTGGGGACTGACCAAAATACTCTATCATTTCCTGAAACTTTTCACGGATTTCATCAGGGAACTTTCCAGTCAGCATTTTTTCCTTCAGGTCCGACGCAACTTTAAAGTACCCTTCCTTGGTTTTTTGCTGCATCCTCAATTTCCACCAGCCATTCTCCACAATGTAGGTATAAAAAACATCCGAACCCACATAAAATGAATCGTGAGGCTCCAAACACTGTTCCCAATCACGAGACGTATCTTTTGAGATAATATTGTTAGCAAGTAACATTCCAACGGCCTTTCCGCCGATAAATCCTGTTCCGACCAATCTCTTTTTGATGTCCAGCAAATCTTCGAGTGAAAAGTTCTTCTGTGTCAACGATAAAATCCTCTTCTCGCGGCCGAGCATTATTCTGCAGAGCTGCTCGACAGCTTGTTGTTTTTCTTCGGAGCAGTCAGTAGTTTTTTTCAACAGCTCTTCGGAACGCAAAAAAAGGTGGTCCCAGTAATCCAAAGCCCTTTGCGCAGGTTCCAGGCCTTTTTCAGAGACATGTGCAAACAGCCTGGTGGCATCAACACTATTGATAAGTGGAACAAACTTGTCTGCCTGTTGAAGGTGCGGCAAGAACATTCTGGGGGAATAGCGTTTCCAAACCTTCAATGGATGTACATAGAAATTTCCTTCTACATTGTACACATCCAACAAAAGCTGTGTTGTTTCGCGAATACGGGCTACCGTTTTAAATGAATGTCTGTTTCGCAACAGCGCAAAGTATCCAATGGTCTCCAATTCAAACAGGTACGGACAAGTAATCATAAAGAAGTTGCCGATCATCAAGTCCGTAGCCCAGGCGTTCAGCAAATCCGACAAACAGTCGAAGACGTAAAAACGCTTTTTCCCTTCACTGGAAATTATGTTATGGACCTGCATGGAAAAGGTTTCAAAGCCGCTATTGGCATCCAAATTGTAAATCGTAACATTAGAATCGGCTTGAACAAGAGGTTTATGCTTAGCAAACCTCATATAGAGGACTTTTTGGCCATCCTGTTTCGCACGTGTAACAAAGGGAGTAACAAAGTTACGAAAATCATCGATTTTATCTACCTGCCAAACGACATTGTCACCGTCTCGCAGATAGTCCAACACTGTGTCCAAACCTGTCAGGCCTGTACTTTGTTGCGCCACGACAAATCAACCTCTTTTTTTTTTTTATTACGCAACTCTTTCAAAAATAAAAGTTAAGCCATTTTCAGCAACAAGTAAAGCTTTAACTTTAAGTTCCCTTAATGGTTAATTCTGTATTCTCAAATCCTATAGCCCGAACTAATATTATTGGAAACTCAAGAGAACGTAAGCAACGAAACACAATCGGCGAATACCCGGCTGCCTACTTGATTATCTCTATATCGTACAAGTGTGGTCCGTCGGTTGTAACCAAACTTATACGATACCCTGGTCGAGCATAGCATTGGCAACCTTAATAAAACCAACAATATTAGCACCGACAATGAGGTTATTCTTCGCACCGTAAGTTTCCGCAGCCTCGATGCACCGGTCGTAGATATTATTCATAATCGAATTAAGTCGGGTATCTACCTCCTGAAAAGTCCAATTCATCCGCATGGAATTCTGACACATTTCCAGACCGCTTGTCGCTACACCGCCCGCATTTGCGGCCTTGCCGGGGCCAAAGGAAACGCCGGCGTCGAGGAAAACCTTTATGGCCTCCGGCGTGGAGGGCATATTGGCGCCTTCACCGACTGCAATGCAGCCATTTTTTACGAGGGCTTCAGCAGCGGCTCGATCGATTTCATTCTGCGTCGCAGACGGAAGGGCTATATCGCAGGGTACAAACCAAACATCCCGCCAATCCTCGTGGAACTGGGCTGACTTGTGCTGCTCTGCATATTCCCTGATCCGCCCACGTTCAACTTCCTTTATCCATTTTATCGTTTCAAGTTTAATGCCATCGGGGTCCACGATGTATCCATTGCTGTCGGACATCGTAATTACCTTGGCGCCAAGCTGCTGAGCCTTTTGTGCCGCGTAAATTGCAACGTTGCCGGAGCCAGAGATAGCTACCTTCTTGCCGTTCCAGTCGGTGCCGCGTTCCTGAAGCATTCGGCTTACGAAATAGATTAGGCCGTAGCCGGTAGCCTCTTTTCGAACCATTGAACCACCGTAATCGAGGCCCTTGCCGGTCAGCGCACCGGTGAAAGTATTCGTCAACTTCTTGTATTGACCAAAGAGGTATCCTATTTCTCTGCTCCCTACGCCGATATCGCCTGCGGGAACGTCAGTATCAGGGCCAATATGACGGTTAAGCTCGGTCATAAAGCTCTGGCAGAATCGCATAACTTCCATATCACTTTTGCCCTTCGGGTTGAAGTCCGAGCCGCCTTTTGCGCCGCCCATCATTAGGCCGGTCAGCGAATTCTTAAAAATCTGCTCGAACCCCAAGAATTTGACAATGCCAATATAAACGCTCGTATGGAAACGGAGGCCACCCTTATAGGGCCCCAGAGCACTGTTAAACTGAATGCGAAAGCCACGGTTTACTTGTAAATTGCCTCTGTCATCCTGCCAGGGGACGCGGAAGATAATCTGCCTTTCCGGCTCGACAATCCTGTCAAGGATTCTTGCATCTATATACTCAGGGTGTTTTTCAAGGACTGGCCCAACGGAATCAAGCACCTCCTTAACCGCCTGGTGGAATTCAACCTCGCCGGGATTACGTTTTACCACCTGTTCGTAAGCGCTTTGAATAACAGCATTTGCAGCCACTTTACTAACCTCCACTGAAAAGTAAAATTAAAGTTTCACGTCAGCGCAACAATAAGTTAAACTAATAGTAAAATTACTAAGCTTACTCAGAGGTACTATACGAAAACGCGACAACAAAGGAAAGGGACTAATGGTAATATGTTGCATTAGGATACCTAATGATGCATGTAGAAACGCTAAAGATATTTTGTGATTTGGGAGACCTGCGGAGTTTCTCCAAGACCGCGGAAAAGAACCTCCTGAGCCAGTCGGCAATCTCTCAGCAACTCGCGCAACTGGAGCTTAAGCACAAGTGCCAGTTAATCGACCGAAAAAAAAGGCCAATCGAGCTGACCAAGGCCGGGCAGTTGCTCTACGCCGCCACCCGGGATATGCTCGAAAGATACGAACGGTTCAAAAGCGAGCTCGCTTCGCTCAAATCGTCGGCCGCTAACAGAATAAACGTGGCAGCAATTTACAGTATCGGTATGCACGCCCTGCCGGACTACGTTAAGAGATTCATGGTCGGCAACCCGAACGTCAACGTTCACATCGAGTATTTCAGCGCAGAGAGGGTCTACGAACAGGTCTTGGCCGGCGATGCCGACATCGGCCTGGTAGCTGTGCCCAAACGGGACAAAAGGCTTGAAGTCTACGATTTTGAAGATGAGCCGCTGGTCCTGGCCTGCAGCCCCAAACACCCGCTGGCCAATCAGTCGCAGGTGGATATTCACCAGCTCCAGTACGAAAGATTCATCGGCTTCGAAAAAGATGTGCCCACCCGGACGTGGATAGACGGCATCCTGCAGCGCTACAGCATTTCCATCCGTCCGGCTATGGAGTTCGATAATATAGAAACCGTCAAGCGAACGGTGGAAATAAACTCCGGCATAAGCATGCTGCCGCGGACGGCGATGCTACAGGAAATAGCCGCCGGGACAATAAAAGCGATAAACTTTTCGAATGAGAATTTTGTAAGGCCGACCGGTATTATCGTCCGTAAGAACAAGATTCTAAGCAAAGCCGGCAAGTATTTTGTCGAACTGCTGCGTAAGAAGGGGGCCAATCGCCGAGGCTGAGTTGCGATACGCAAGCGGCCCAGGAGAAATGCATATGTCGATTAGAGCGGTGATATTCGATTTGGACGGCACAATAACCCAGCCGTATTTTGATTTCGATGCTATTCGCGTGGAAATGGGCCTGGACAAGAACGCAGGGCCTGTGCTCGAAGCAATGAAAAAGATGTCACCTGACAAACGCAAAGAGGTTGAAAGAATTCTGCACTTTCATGAAAGCCGGGCAGTGACCGAATCCAGGCTCAACAAAGGCACAAAACAGACGCTCTCGGCCCTGCGACAGGCGGGCATTCGTATCGGGATATTGACAAGGAACAGGCGAAGCAACGCCCTTGCTGTGGCCGAAAAGCACGGGCTGCGGTTCGACGCCGTAGTCGACAGAGAAGACGGGCCGGTCAAACCTGATGCCTTCGGGGTGCTCCGATTATGTGAGCAATTCAAGGTAAGACCCGATGAGACATTATTGGTGGGTGATTATCTTTTTGACCTGCTGTGCGCGAAAGCTGCCGGCGCCGTCGCGGTGCTGCTGGTCAACAGCAACCATGCCGCCGACTTTTCCGCACAGGCCGATTTCACGATTGAACAGATAGAACAAGTACTGCCAATTGTCGAAGGAAAGAAACAAAGTGCAGTATCCCGGAAAGGAGAAAACCAAACAGATGAATAAGAGCATTATTGCCAAAGCCGTCCTGGTTTTCCTGGCTGCGGTTTGCCCCTGCCGGGCCGGTTGCTCTGTAAACAGCACCGAGACTAAATCTGCAGAACCCGCAAAGGTTAATCCGGTTGACGAGGTGTTGACGCGGTTAAAGCAGCAAACCCAAAAGCTCGAATATTATCAGGCCGACGTGGAGTACTTGTTCAAACAACCTCTGTTCGAATCTCAGACGCTGCGCAGGGGCGTCTTGTACTACAGCAGCTCCGCGGCCGAATCGAAGCTCAGGGTAAATTTCAAGACGCTCAAACAGGACGATGCCAAGGAGCAAAAGTACGTCGAGCAGTATATCGTTGATGGTATATGGCTTACCTATATCGACTACCAGGTCGAAGCGGCCAAGCGTTATCGATTGGTCGGGCCGAATGAACCGAATGATGCGAATCAGCCGACCGATGCCTTTAGCCTGGTCAGCAGAGATTTCCCGATTATCGGTTTTAGCAAAACAGAGGACCTCAAAAAGGAATTTGAAATAGAATTGGTCACGCGAGCCCCTGGTGAACAGACGCCCCTGATACAACTGCATTTGAAAGTAAAACCGGATTCCGTGTATAAGGACGACTATACTTCAATGGACTTCTGCATCGACAGAAAGACATACCTGCCGACAGAAATAATTGCGGCCACCACCGAAGAAGACATCTACGATGTGAAATTTCTAAAGCCGAAGATTAACAAAAGAATAAACGACAAGGTCTTCGAGTTTAGGATTCCGGATGGCTTCAGTATAGAGGAAAAGATATTGAACAAGGCTGAGAAAAACAAATCCGGGCCCAGCTAAGTTGAAAGCCGGTCGGAGTGCATAACTTCAAACGAAACGGAAAGGGTCAAAGATGGCAAAGGGGATAGTCGTATACTATTCGAGAAGCGGCAATACCAAAGAGATGGCACAGATTATAGCCGAGGCGATGAACCAGGCCGAGCTGCCTACCGATTGTAAGCCGGCCGAAAAAGTCAAGGCTGAGGACCTGCTCGCCTATGATGCCATTGCTATCGGTTCCCCTACCTATTACGGGCAGATGGCTGCACAAATCAAAGAACTGTTCGATGACTCCGTGGCCTTCCACGGGCAGCTCGACGGCAAAATCGGAGCGGCCTTCTCCAGTGCAGCCAACATAGGCGGCGGAAACGAGACCACAATAACGGGCATACTCGAAGCGATGCTTATTTGCGGCATGGTCGTCCACGGTGACCCCAACGGCGACCACTACGGACCGGTCTCGATAGGAAAACCCGACGAGCGGGTACGGCAGCAGTGCCGACGCCGGGGCCAGAGAATCGCACAACTGACCAGGAAACTTTTCACATAAGCCCGGGATGGTCATTTGAATTCTTTTTACTATTTTTATTTTCCGCAACGAGAAAACCCTTGAGTTCTGCATAATTGCCCCAGGACGCATTTGCAGCCCGGAATCGCCCGGAAATGAGCCAATAGCCCTTCGTTTCCAGCGGCCTGCTACGGCGAAGACTGACTGTAAGTCTATTTATGACAACAAGATAGGTCAGGCCGATGCGGACGCACAAGCCGGTATTTGGCCTAACGGCCCTGAATGATTCGGTGCTTTCTGCTTGGCCAATTCGGGGCATATCCGGGGAAAAGGCCAAACGAATAAAATGCCGTTTTTTTGCGCAGAAACCGGCAATTTCCTTTGACAAAACGATTCACCACCGTTAGTTTTAGCGCGATTTTACGTGCGAAAACGAACTTCTAACTCAAGTAACTGGAGGATTGTTTTGATGCAAGAGTACGAAGACCTCAAAGTACTGGTTGCTGAAATCGAGTCTGACGTCAACAAGGCTCAAGGCGGCAATAAGGCGGCAGGGACAAGAGTCCGCAAACAAATGCAGAAAGTCAAGCAAGCCGCCCAACTTGTTCGCAACTGCGTTCTTGAGATAAGGTCCGCGGAATAGAATAACGCAGGCATTCGCAGACATCCTGCAAAACATGCTTTTCGGCTCGCCGACCGCCCAACCGGTTCGACCGGAGCGGTGTGGTGCCTTTGTTGTCGGGGCGCAGATGGTCTTTATATTAAGGTAAGCAATGCCGCCGTCATTATTATTCAACCTGTCACAGATAGATTTGACTGCCGAGCCTGTCTTTGACAAAGAGGCAATCGGCAAGGTCAATCCCCAAAGATATGAGATGCAGCATCTCGATGGCGTATTGTGGTACGATAAGCAAAAGCATTTCATTCTCGGCTACAAAGACGTAACTGAGAATGAGTTCTGGATTCGCGGCCACATCCCCGGCCGCCCCATTATGCCCGGTGTAATAATGGTCGAAGCGGCCGCGCAGCTTGCCAGCTTCTTCGTTAAGCAGGTCTATGCTGTGGATGGCTTCATCGGTTTTGCAGGCATAGAGTCAGCGAAGTTTCGTGCCGTAGTTGAGCCGGGTCAGAAATTGTATCTGCTCGGGTGCCTGACGAAATTCAAACGCAGAAAATTCGACTTCAGTTCACAGGGAGTCGTAGGCGAAACGATGGTCTTCGAGACGCTCGTCTCAGGTCTGAGGGTATAGGCATTACAGCCTCAGCCTGCGAAACAGCAAAAGCCCTCCCCTGCAAAATGACGAAATCATAGCAGCTTTTTGCTGACCTGCTGCAGTTCCATTGCTCCGAAGAAAATAGCCCCAAGGGGATTCGAACCCCTGTTGCCGGGTTGAAAACCCGGTGTCCTGGACCTGCCTAGACGATGGGGCCGGCAATAGGTCACTCCATACTTATTGCTTCTGCCGGGCACGCATCCACGCACACGCCACAATCAACACAGGCATCGGCGTCAACCTGCGCCTTTCCTTCTGCCATACTTATCGCATCACTCGGACACTCATCAACACAGGATTCGCACCCGGTACACTTTTCTTTGTCTACTTTGGCTGCCATCTCAACCAGTCCTTTCAAAAAAGCAGTTAACAGTAATTCCTGAAAAGCAGGATGTTACAAAATTATGCGAATTTTACAATGACTTTTTCCGTGAAGTCCTGCATTGGCCGATATTTTTTGGCTCTCACGAGACCTCGCAGGGACACGAAATCTTTCGCCCGGCTGCAATAGAGCAGGTTATTCGGATAGGCTCTTAGTCTCCGGCCGGGACCCGCCCGGCCTTTTCGGTCACGATGACGCCTTTTTCCCGGAGGAAGCGGAGTGAACCACGGCGCAGCCTCCGCAGGGGCGTGGCAATCATGCGATGCGCCCGGACCAGACCGCTTACGCCGTTGTACAGTCGCTTCTCGTGTGGTTTCAAACCTTCAGGGCATAGACGGCGCTTATGCTTGAAAAGATGATACAGGTCCGCCTTTTGCAAGCCCTGCCGCACGTATTCGGAAAGTCGTTTCGACACCAACATGCAAGGACCGAGGTGTAAGGAAATCTGAAAGTCGACAAGGCAAGCTCGACCATCGGCGCCGAGCAGGATGTTGCTGAGCTTGTTCATATCAAGGTAAACAACATTTTTTTGATGTATTTGCCGCACCAGTTCGAGTAGTTGGTCGAAAAAAACCTCCGGCAGCTCTTTCAGGTTTTTCAGGGAGCGCCCTTCGATATATTGGTAAACAAAACCCGTCTCGCCGTAGCATCCAAGCAAGCGCGGCACACCCTGAACGCTGCTCAGGCGGCGAAGCAGAGAAACCTCATGACTGCAAAGCAACCGCCCCAACCACGAAAGAGGAAACCCTAAAAAATGTTGTTGCCGGCTCATCTTCAGCACAACCCTGACCGGCATTTCGTTACGAAAGTTGCGACCGTCGATTTCATAGAGACCGGTAGCAGCAAAAAAATCGTGCTTGAAAACCTTACCGAGCCGATACTGCTGCGCCCCAACCACGATGTGCAGGGGCAGGCCTTTTCTCCCACAGGCAAGCAGATGGTATCCGAGTTCCTTCGGCACTGTGCTTATCACCTCCCGAGGATTCGAAACAGCCCCTGATTCTTCTGCTGTGTTACGCCTGAAGCATCAACTTTGCTGTATCGCCTTTTGCATTTGTTGCTGGATTCTCAAAGCCTCTCGTATCTTATCACGGCCCGGTAGAGACCGTTGATACGCTTGCCGTCAACAATCATAGGTGAATACTTTTCATTGCGCGGCTGGAGCCGAACCTTGCTGTCGGACTCGAAGAACACTCTCTTGAAAGTTGTCTCGTGCGGCGTTGCGAAACGAATAAAGCAGTCGTCACCGTTACGCACTTCAACTGCCGGCGAAAAGACCACTATATCACCTTCGCGGAACTTCGGCTCCATCGAGTCGCCGACGACACAGACAGCAAAGGCATTTGGGTCGTGCAGGTCCGGGCACCGAACGTAATCATCAGCCACGCCCACCGGGTAATCTAAATCATTGAAATCGGTCGGATAGCCGGCGGGAACTTTATTGATAACAGGCACCAATCGCCCGGCCGAAAGAGAAGCATCGAACCTTTCAACACCCAGCTCGCTTTGCGAAAGAAGCGAGTCGAACTGGACAGCATCGGCTTTGGCGCTTACCAGGTTCTTTATGAGTTGCCGCCATTTCTGATTCTCGGCCTCGGCGGATTCATACTGCTGACGAATGTCGGGCGACATCCTCTCCATATGTGCAATATGCAGCAGAAGACCCGATTCGAACTGCAGAATCCTCTCCAGTTTGGCGAGCACTTTGTCACTCGGCGGGTTTTTTACCTTACCCGTTTCAATAGTCGAAAGATAAGGCTTGGAGTACCCTGCACGATTGCCGACCTCATCCAGCGTCAGATTCAACTGTTCGCGTTTTTTCCTTATTATATTGCCTAACGACATAAGCTCAGATTTTACCAACCCATTTGGTTAAAGCAAGGGAAAATTTATTAAATATTTAACAACCTTGCCCCCCTACGGGCCTATTTGATTTCCAGCAGTTCATACTCGGCGTCGCCCAGGCCAATGTCGACCGCGTGTTCGAGTTGATGACGGGGGTCGAGTTCAAGATTGCCCAGCAGTTCCGGCAGTTTCCGCCCTGCTTTGCTTTCGACCATATCCAGGGTGGCCTTGTCAACCGCAACGGGGTCTTTCGATGCAAGGATTCCGATATCATCCACTATTTTGGCTAAATTCGGATTGCCGAAACAGTCGCAGTCCCTGGTTATAGAAATGGCAAAGTTAAAAAACGCAGCCCGGTCTGATTTGCCCTTCAGCACGCCAAGGGCGTATTCGGCCATATGTTTCTGTAGCGCTTCGGTTTCCTGCCCCCAGTTGCAGCTTACGGCGCCGAATCTGCACACGGCAAGGCATTCGGCGCAGCTTATGCACTTGTCGCGGTCTATGTGGGCCTTTACGTCATCAAGACTGATAGCATCAGCCGGGCAATTCCTCACGCATTCACCGCACCGGGTGCACTTATTACTGATGCTGAGCGTCAGGGCGGCATGTTCGGTCATCTTGCCTTTCTTGCTGGCACAGCCCATTGCCAGCGTTTTCAAGGTTGCCGCCGCACACGCTGCGGGGTGCCCCGTAAAGTGAGCCACTGAAAGAATCGACTGACATCTGAGAATATCATCGGCAATGAAAACCTCTTTGTTGAGCTGCCCGTTGATTTGTACAGTTGCTTCCGAGGTTCCACACAGCCCGCCGGATACGATAAACGGTATCCCCAGAACATCTATGCCGAAGCCGTGCTCAGCGGCAACGCGACAGTGGTCTACGGCGTTGTGCCTCTTGCCGACATACAGTGCATTGGTATCGGTAACAAAGGCTTTCGTTCTCAGCGCGAGCAATTCTTCCGCCAGAGCCTTGATACACCGAGCGGGCAGGTGCGTAGTGTTGCCTGCTTCTCCAACGTGTATCTTGACAGCGGTAAAATCATTTTCCCTGAAGCAGTCTGCGAAACTGCCGGCCTTGAACAACTTGCGGGCCTTTTCAGAAACAAGCTGCTCGCCGTCAGTCATCGATGCTTTGATAAAATATACTTTCGAACTCATAAAAGGATTTCTCCTTCAGGCAATAATCGTTGTGAACCAGCAAGTGCTGATTATACGGCTTCTTCATACATACGCAAGGATGCGTCAGGAGAATATGTGTCCAATGAGTATCTTTGCGCCGAGCGCAATGAGGACAAGCCCGCCTCTAATTGTATTGCCCTGATTCTAACCAACCTCCGCCAAAAAGCAACCAAATCCCCAACTTTTCCCTCTTCCCTTCCTTTTCCCTCTTGATTTTGTGAGACAGGTTTATTATTCTATTGAAAGTGAGCCTTAGCGGCGTAAATGAGCAAGGATGTACAATGTATATGGGAAATCCTGGTGCAGCGTTGAAAAAGAAAACAGTTGTTGAAAGGAAGAGGTATAACAGTACAATGACAACCGGAGCCGAAATCGTCTCCTAATTCAAAGGCTATATTGTCTCATTACTGCTGACGACATATACTTGTGTAATAAAGACGGAACCGCCAAAGAAGAATACAGGTGGCCATAGAAAGCATATGTTAAAAAGCATTTTTTCTATTTTAAAACAGATGGTGGTTCGATGCCTTGGAATTCAACTTCTGCTGTCGCATATCTTTGCAAGTTGGGCTGTCTATTTCACCACGTGGGTGATTTCCTTCCTTTCAAACTCCAAATTCGCTACAAATACAACACAACAAGACCCAATATCTATTTTTATAGCTCTCGCTGCCTTACCTTTTGTGTCGGCTGTTATGGCTATTATTGATACATTTTATGTTTTTCTTACGGTTTCGAACATGATAACATCATTTTTTGCGGGATTGCCCATACCTAACACCACAAAGTATATTTCTGAAGCCATGACTCGATTTATATTTTACCGGGTGTCTTTGTTTACATTTGTATGTGTAATAGTTGTCTGGTCGTCTCGTTCGAAACAGAGGATGATGTCTGCAGAAGCTAAGCAGAGCGGTAAATCCCTAAAAGAGCTGTACGCCGCCGACAGGCGGTTCAGGTTGATAGTCTGTCTGCCTTTATTTTTTGTTCTGCTGTTTCTAATATTTTTTGCAGGATTTACTTCTATGGATTATGTCTCAGAATTGGAAAAGAGAGGGTATGGTTCAGTTGATAAACACAAAACTACTGTTTCTAAGACGTTTACGAAACCGTCAAATTCCGATTTTGGTGAGGTTATAACCAATTCTATTGGAATGAAGCTTGTGCATATTCCAGCAGGGCAGTTTATGATGGGAGACGGTTTTACCGACGAAAGTATGCCAGACATGTTTAGAGCAAAACCCCAGCACAAGGTTCGTATATCCAAAGACTTTTACATAGGAGTAACGGAGGTAACGCAGGCCCAGTGGAAGGCGGTCATGGGTAATAATCCGAGCAAATTCAAAGGCGATGACCTTCCGGTTGAAAATGTCACCTGGTACGGTGCGGTCAAATTCTGCAAGAGAATGAGCAAAGCAACCGGCAAACACTATCGACTGCCGACTGAAGCCCAATGGGAGTATGCCTGCCGCGGTGGGACACAATCTCGGTACTACTGGGGAGACGATCCCAATGTTCTGGGCGAATATGCGTGGTACTATGTAAATAGTGAGTTTCGAACACACCCAGTGGGTCAGAAAAAGCCCAATCCCTTTGGTTTATATGACATGCTGGGTAACGTAGTTGAGTTTTGCAGCGACTTTTACCATCCTACTTATTACACAAGGAGTCCAACCGTGGATCCGGAAAACACCGAAGCAAATATAATGGGTCGTAGAGTTAAGCGCGGAGGCTCCTGGTGGGGCAAGTACGTGCGTACGCCTTCTGATTATACGTGTTCCGCTCGCACCGGAACGTCTACATCTTGGAAATGTGATGATACTGGTTTGCGGGTCGTTGTGGAGGCAGAGTAGTCCGATAATTGTGTATATTTCGAAGTGGCGCATCCGGTTGCCTATAGTAATGTATTATATGCCGTATAGACATTCGATGAAAAAAACCCGTGTCTGTGAGGTGAATGAGTCAGTTTTTTGATCAAGCAACTTTTTTTCTGTAAATTCTATTTTGCTCTGAAGCAGAATCATCGTTCTCCACGGCCATATTCAAATATCTTTTACCCGTTTCCCATTCTTCACTCAACTCCATCAGAACCGCACTGACCAAGCGAAGTAATGCCGCCTCATTTGGAAACAATCCTGCCACCCGTGTCCTGCGATTGATTTCCTCATGTACTCGTTCCAGCATATTGGTCGTCCGCATCCTTTTGCGATGACCTTCGGGTAACGCAAATACTGTCAAGCCTTCCGGCAGATTCTCCTCCATCCAAACAGAGAGCTTAGGTGCGGTCTTCTCATACTTGGCCACATAAAACCTCAATCGCTGCTCGGCCTGTTCGTGGTCCGGAGCGTTGAAGATATCCCGAATATCATTGTGAACCTGCTTTCGCATCTTGATCTTAGGCACATAGCTGGCAGCATTACGCTGCAAATGACACTGACATCGCTGCCACAATACTCCGGGCATCGTGGCATTCAATGCAGCCTTCAAGCCATCATGATCATCGCTGACAACATACTTAACGCCATTGAGTCCTCGCTGCTGCAGACTCTTGATAAATTCCCGCCAATGAGTTTCAGCTTCACTCAAAGACACACTGACACCGAGAATGCTTCGCCTGCCATCAGTATCGACCCCAACCGCCGTTAACAACGCACAAGAGACCACAGAGCCGGCAGTTCTGACCTTTTCGTAGTGTGCATCCAGCACCAAATACGGATACTCGCCGAGAGGCCGATTTCGCCTGCTGCTCAGGCTGCGCAGCCTGGCGACGCTGTTATTACTGCCGGTGAGAAGATCGAGGTTACGGTTGAGTAAACCCGATGTTGGGCGGTGTTAACGAGGTAAGACGGAAAGAACATGTTTGGTGCGCCTGGGGGGCTGAGCATCAGATTTTCTTGAGCAGGCAGAAGGGTTGAACTTTAACAACAGGTTTGATATTCTATTAGAAATTAGGCTTAGCAGCGTAGTTAAGCGTTTAATATGGAAAATGTCAGCCGAAAGGGTTTAAAGAACTATGAGACAAGTGACTTTAACATTTAATTTTATGTTGTTAGTTTGCATTGGCCTGATTTGTTTTGGTAATAATCCCGCCTTTGCGGCAAATGAAAACAATCACGGCAGTTTATCTGTTGATTTTGGTTACATGCCGCCGGAATGGCAGACGGCAATCTGCCTCCCGGACGATCCGTGCAAGTCAATCGTCGATAAAAGCGGCGAGCTGCTTTATCACTATCACCGCATCGTGGGCGGGACGGACAGATTCTGGACACGCATCGGCGTCCGAATCGCTGACAACGTGGTTTGGAAAAAACAACAACTGCATTCACCGCGAGTACCCATTGTACGAACTTATCTGACGGCGAATGGCCTGGAAGTTATCGAAGAAGCGTTTGCTGTTACGGACAAGTTAGAGTCAACTACGCCGACAAAGCCGGAAGGAGCAGCCCGCAATGATTTAATGCTTGTCCACATCAAGAACACCGGTGCTGTGCCACAGGTCGTCCAGCCTCAGTTGATAGTGGACACCCGCACACATTTCGATTTTCGCGCCAGCGCTCAGCAAGTCGTGCTAAACCATCACGAAACGATAACTGCGTCATTGAAGATGATGGGCCTTATGGCGGAGAACGATGGTGCGCGACGCGTCATCCAACTTGAATCAATGACCGTGCCGGCCGGGAGGACAGAAACATTTTTCATCCTCTACAGTGGCGGCGGTAAGATTGTGCTTGAACCCGCTACCGTCGAACAGGCGTTGGCGAGCCGTGACCGAGCTGTAGCATATTGGCAAAAAGTCGCCCTGCCTTATGGTCGCGTGCAGGTGCCGGACCCAGGAATTCAGGCGTTGATTGATTCGTCCATCCGCAACATATGGCAAGCGCGCGAGATAAAGGATGGATTGCCGGCGTTTCAGGTTGGGCCCACTTGCTATCGCGGCCTCTGGATAGTGGACGGCGCCTTTCTTCTGGAGGCGGCCGCACTGCTCGGAGCAGGAGACCAGGCACGCAGCGGTGTGGCTTACGAAATGAAATATCAGCAACCGGATGGTGGCATTCTTGTCATAAAGAATTATTATAAAGAAAACGGCATTGTCCTTTGGACTTGCGTCCGCCACGCGCAACTTGCCCAGGACAAGGCATGGCTGGAATCAATGTGGCCTAATTTGGAGCGGATAGCCGAGTTCATTAAGCAGCTTCGACGACGCACCTACGAGAATGACTCACCGTTGGACGACGGGTTAAATCCCCCCGGCTTCCCTGACGGCGGCATCGGCGGAAAACATTACGAATACACCAATCCATACTGGAACCTGGTGGGCTTACGTGCGTTTATTAAAGCTGCCCAATGGCTTGAAAAGAGTGAACAGGCCGCGGTATGGCAAAAGGAATATGATGACTTCATGGCCGCATTCCGCAGGGCCGCGGCGCGTGACATGCGTACCGACGAGCACGGCAACAGGTATTTACCGATTCGCATGGACGGCAAGGACCTTCCCCAACGGGGGCAATGGGCTTTCTGCCATGCCATCTATCCGGGCCGGATTTTTGCAGCCGACGATGCCTTGGTCGCAGGAAACATGGCGATGCTCGAGGCTACTGAGCGAGAGGGTATGGTCTATGGTACAGGCTGGGACAAGACAGGTATCTGGAATTACTTCGCCTCCTTTTACGGACATGCCTGGCTGTGGCAAGGCAACGGACGAAAAGCAGCACAATCACTATACGCATTCGCAAATCACGCCGCGCCTATGTTGGTATGGCGCGAAGAGCAATCACTAAGGGGCGAGAAGTACAGGAAAGTCGGCGACATGCCGCACAATTGGGCCAGTGCTGAGTTTATCCGCCTGACGGTGCATATGCTCGCTTTGGATCGCGACAATGAACTGCACCTTTTTGAAGGTTTGCCGAAAGAATGGGTCCAGGCAGGTATGGTTACCAAGTTAAATGGCGTCGCTACACCGTTTGGAAAACTGTATCTTACGCTGAAGGTAGATGATAGCGGAAATACTGCGAGATTGAAAGTTGAGAAACTCCATGCCAATTCACTGGAAAGAATAGTTGTTCATTTGGACCAATGGACATCGGAGGTAAGCGATAAAGTGCTTTCATTTGCAGGTGACACTTCCATCGATACGGTTATTAAGTTAAAGAAACGATAATTTGCCGGAGATTCCGCTTTCATAGCTTATCCCGATGAAAGGATGTCTTATGAGAATCTGTAATTCAAAGCCCTCGATAGTTGTCATGGTTATAATGATGTTGATAATGGCAATTACTGCCATAGCGGCGCCTGCCCAGGATACGGCCAGACTCCAACAGGGTGATTTCGTTGCCATTTGCGGCGATTCCATTACTGAACAGAGACTATATTCCGTTTATATACAAGATTATCTGCTGATGTGCCAGCCGGCGGCAAACCTCAGGACTCTGCAGGCTGGATGGGATGGAGAGCAGGCGCCAGGTTTCCAGCGGCGGATGGAATATGATGTACTCACGCTTGGTCCTGATGTAGCGACAACGTGTTATGGTATGAACGATGGCGGTTACTCTCCTATGACTGCCGAGAAGGGACAACGTTACCGTGATTCCCAGCGGGCCATAGTGAAAAAATTTAAAGAGAACGGCGTCCGTTTCGTTGTTGTTGGTTCTGCCGGTTGTGTGGATAGCAACACATTCAACAAGAATCCCGCAGATGCGGCGATGTATAATAAAACCCTTGCTGAAATGCGCGACATTGCTCGCGATGTTGCCAAAGAGGAAAACGTTATTTTCGCCAATGTGTACGACCCGATGATGGATGTAATGGCAAAGACTAAGGCCAAGTATGGCAAATCGTATCATCTTGCCGGTGTACACGGTGTCCACCCCGATCTAAATGGCCACCTGGTTATGGCGTATGCTTTCTTAAAGGCACTGGGCTGCGACGGGGACATCGGGACTATTACGGTAGATATGGTTTCTGGTAACGCCGATGCCACGGCCGGCCACAAGATTCTTTCTGCCGCCAACGGTGTCATTGAAATCGAGAGTTCACGATACCCGTTCTGCTTTTTTGGGGACCCTGCAAAACCAAAATCCACTCGGGGTGTAATTGAGTTCCTCCCGTTCAATGAGGAGCTTAATCGCTTTGTTTTGGTTGCAAACAATATCAGCGAGGACGCTAAATGTAAAGTGACCTGGGGCGTCGCCACCAGGCAATATACCGGTGGCGAACTTGCAAAGGGGGTCAATCTGGCTGCTGATTTTCTCGATAATCCATTTTCAGAACCATTCCGCCGCAGCGAGGAGGTTATTGCAAAACAGCAGGTATTTGAAACTACGCTGACAAAAGTCTTGTTACATCGCATACCGGATTATTTGAGGTATGTTCCTGGCGCGAAAGAAGATTTCGACAATGTTATTGAAAAGCTGTGCCAAAAGGACAAAGAAATGGCTGCCGCTTCCTCGGCGAGCGTGATACCTGTACGCCATTCAATCAAAATAGAAATCACTCGCATCCAGGATAAAGATGTACAATGACAGTACATCAGGTTAAAATAACGTTGTAAGATGTTTGGCCATGAACTCCTAAAGGAAAGGGGTGATATTCGTTCATAATATTTCGCCTCTTTGGTGGCAGGTTCAGGGAATATCAGAATATGATGTTATGAAGCTGGCAGGGAACTCAGATTTTAGGGCTACCCACAAGTATTATCTGGTCGTTAAAGCTGATTTAATAGACAGAGCAAGGATATACAAATGTTAAATTGGAAATCCCATCTCATTGTATTGGAGACATTATGAAAGAAAGTATTTTGAATAAGATGAAAATGTTCACGCCTCTACTGCTCAGCTTTATGCTTGTTAACAGTCTGATGGCCGACAAAAAGAATATACCGGCCAACACTGATGAGGGATTCGTCTGGAAATCAGATATTCCCGAGGATTGTCCATTCGGCCGGTCGCCAAGCCTGACAGGCATACGGTTCACTGGCCGTCACAGCGACTATATCTGTGGGGACACCTGGTATCCGTCCTGGGCATCTGATGGTAATCTGTACTCACCGTGGACCGACGGAAAAACCGATGGAATAGGGTGCAGTTCCGGGGGCGGGAAGGATGCTCGCACAGGTCATGCCGTAATGATAGGTGACGACCCTCTCAATTTGACCATCAAGAACACTTCTGGGCCAAAGCGGGCCAGTGCTCTGCCTTACAAGGGGCGCTACCCCGCCGGGTCCCTGGTCCACAACGGTATCTGGTACTACGCCACTTACTGCCTTGGGCCCGCGGGCAGTTACAACCACAGGGGATTCAAATGGAACTGGCCAAATCTGGGACCGATGCCGGGATTCCAGATTTCACGAGATTTTGGAAAAACGTGGACGCCTTCGCCACTCTCGCCTGATAAGCCGTTGTTTGGCGAACCCAAGAAGTACCTCGGCCCGGTCAAGATGGGTGCGCCGCACTTTGTTGATTTTGGCAAAAACATGCAGCACTCACCGGATGGCAAGGCCTATATGTTAGGCATGGGTGCCGTTGAGGACGACCCCAAGCCGCGGCCGTGTCTGAAAGTGGGACGGCCCGGAGAGCCGTTTGCAACACAGGCATGCACGGAGGACTTCGCGCATGCCAACCTGAGCTGGATTTCCGCTGACCAGATTTATCTTGCCCGTGTGACACCGTCGCCTGAAACGATTAACGACATCAAGGCCTGGGAGTTTTTTGCCGGTCATGACAAAAACGCAAATCCGGTATGGACGAACGATTTTGCGAGAATTAAACCGCTCATCGAGTGGAATAATAACATGGGATGTGTCACTGCAACATACGTTCCGGCGTTGAAGAAGTATCTGATGTGTGTTACCGACGGCTGGCCGACTGTGGCGAAGATGAACTCTTATATTCTGGAGGCCGACACGCTGACCGGTCCGTGGCGTATGGTGACCTATATGAAGGACTTTGGTGAGCAGGGTTATTTTCTGAATTTTCCAAGTAAGTTCATCAGCAGTGACGGCCGGACGCTATGGTTGTGCTATTCTGCAAACTTTAGCTCCGGCTGGAACGGCATAAAGCTTGAATTTAACCCGCCCGGTGGACGGTATGGATTGTGTCTGCATGAGGCCAAACTGCTGGAAACAGAGAATCCGTAGAAATATGCAAAGACGAACATTTCTCCATACAACAGCACTCGGCGTTCTTTCCGCCGCACTCTCGGGAAGATTGTGCGCTGCCGGCAAGCAGAAGCAATTACCCAATATCGTGTATATCATGGCCGATGATCTTGGCTACCACGATCTGGGTTGCTACGGCTCTCGAAAGATACTCACGCCCAATTGCGACCGTTTGGCCAATGAGGGCATGAAGTTCACGGATGCTCACAGTCCTTCGGCAGTGTGTACACCTACCCGCTACGGTGTTCTGACGGGACGATACTGTTGGCGAACGTGGCTGAAGGATTGGGTCATAAATGACCGGATGCCGCTGCTGATCGAACAGGGGCGACTCACCGTGCCGGCAATGTTGAAACAATACGGATATACGACCGCATGTATTGGCAAATGGCACCTGGGATGGGGCAGACGTAATGATGCTTACCAGAAAGGAATCATGGAGCCCGGTCCGCTGGAAGTCGGCTTTGATTCCTTCTTCGGTGTACCGTTCAGTCACAACTCGCCGCCGGCATCCGAGGTCTTTATTAGAGATCGCACTATCGTTGGAATGAAGGACGGCGAAAGTGTAACTGATAAGGCAGCGGTCAATCGCTGTCGCCGCAAGCTTGAAGACACTGCGATAGAACTCTCCGCAGAAGCCATTCGATTCATCGAAAACAACAAGGACAAGCCTTTCTTTCTGTATTATTCCACGACAAACGTTCACTTACCCCATACGCCGAACAAGAGATTTCGTGGCAGAAGCAGCCTGGGAAAGTACGGCGATTTCGTAGTCGAGTTTGATTGGGCTGTCGGCGAAGTGCTAAATGCCCTGGATCGCCTGAATCTCACGAACAATACACTCATTATTGTCACCAGCGACAATGGGTCCAGGCACAGCGGATCCAATCTGCCCTGGCGGGGGGCAAAGGCCCAAATTTATGAAGGGGGGCATCGTGTACCTTTTGTCGCTCGATGGCCAGGCAAAATCGACCATGCCTCTACATGCGACGAGACCATTTGCCTGACCGACCTGATGGCAACATGTGCCGAACTGATGGGCTTGGCGTTACCGCACAATGTCGGAGAAGACAGCGAGAGTTTCCTCCCTGCATTGTATGGGAAAAAGCTATCGCGCGAGCGTGAGGCTATAGTCCATCACTCAGTGTGCGGCATGTTCGCAATCCGACAGGGAAAATGGAAACTCATCGAAGGGCTTGGCCACGGTGGTAACTTTAATTTCGGCGTCGGGCTTTACGACTGTCCCGGACTGCCCAGGATTGATGAAAAGACCGGCAAGGTCCACGATTTGAGCTTTGAACCAAAAGCGTTCCCGCAACCCGCCCCGGGCGAGCCGCCTGGACAACTCTATGATCTTGATGCCGACCCGGGTGAGACGAAGAACGTATGGCAGGAACACCCTGAGGTCGTCAGGCGCCTGCAGAAGCTGTTGTATCAATATCGGATATCTGGACACAGTCGCACATAGGGAATTAAAGGCGTCAGGAATGCTCTGTAGAAAACCTCGTGACATACACGTCACCCCATGCACCGCTGCTCTACTGATGAATGTCCCGGGTTCTATTAGAAATAAGGCTCAGCGACGTAGCTGGGCAAGGTTATACGATTGTTTATGGGAAATCCCGGATTAATTACAAAATTGAAATGCAATGCAGTGCTGAATAACGAATCTTCCGACGAAATTGCCGAGAAACAATTATTTATTGTTAAATAAGAAAAGAAAGTAAAATGAAAATAAATAGGAGAGGTTTTCTTAAAACGACTATGGCAGGAACAGCGTGCTTGTCACTTCCCTTTGTGGCCTTGGCAGGAGAAGGTAAAGAAAAACAACGCCCGAATATTTTATGGATCTCCGTTGAAGACATGAGTTTGAATCTGGGTTGTTACGGTGACCCCGATGCGATTACTCCAACTCTCGATCAAATGGCAAAAGACGGAATACGTTACACGAACTCTTTTGCAATCGCTCCGGTATGTACGCCGTCACGATGTAGTATCATCACCGGGATGTATGCCTCGTCACTTGGTGGACAGCATCTCAGGAATTTGATAGCCAAGCCTAAGCATATTCTCTGTTTCTCTGAATACCTGAGGAAAGCCGGCTATTACTGTACTAATAATTCCAAGCAAGACTATAATTTTAATGCTCCGGCAGAAGCATGGGATGAATCCAGTCAAAATGCGCATTGGCGTAAAAGGCCCAAGGGTGAGCCGTTTTTCTCAGTCTTTAATATTTTTGATACACACCAGTCACGTACCCGCTATAACGAAAATGGTCTTAAACGAATTAATGCGGAGCTGTCTGAGAATAAGCGTCATTATCCAAAGAAGGTTACTGTCTGGCCGTTTTACCCTGATACACACAAGGTGCGTGTAAACCTTGCCGCATATCATACGCAGGTAACTATTATGGATGAGCTGGTAAAGGGTCTGCTTTATCAGCTTGATGCCGACGGGCTTGCTGAAGATACGGTCGTCTTTTTCTTTTCTGATAATGGTATGGGACTGCCTCGTGGTAAGCGTTGGCTGCATGATGGCGGCTTGAGGGTCCCGCTTCTTGTGCGTTTTCCTAAAAAGTACGAACATCTGGCCCCCGGCAAACCGGGTGATACAGAATATCGCCTTGTAAGCTTCGTGGATTATGCTCCAACTATGCTCAGCCTGTTGGGTATTGAGATTCCGAAATACATGGAAGGTAAAGCATTTCTCGGAAAGAAAAAGGCGTCCAGGCGTAAGTGGATATTAGGTATACGTGATCGTGTAACTGAGGTTGCCTTCTGTAGTCGTACTATACACGACGGTCGTTATCAGTATATACGTAATTTCAAACCGCATCGTCCAAGAATGTCTTATTGCGAGTATTCTGAGAGAACACAGATTCGCCAGGAACTGCGGCGACTTGACGCCGAAGGTAAGCTTAAAGGGAACGAGACATGGCTTATGCAACGCCAGACACCGGCCGAAGAGTTTTATGATACGAAGAATGACCCGTATCAATTCAATAATCTTGCTCTTGATCCGAAGTATGCAAAACATATCAAAGGTATGCGTACAATTCTTCGCCAACGCATGAGTGAACTCCATGACACAAGCATGCATGCAGAGATGGAAGTTTTACGACAATGCAGAAAGCACGGAATAACGCCTTATGCCATGGCGCGCAGGGTTTCCCAACAGGAGCGTGAACGAATTCTTGACCTGATGTTTATGACCGGTATTTGCAAGGCCCAAGATGTTATGGGGGCGATTGATGATAAAAATGCCAGTGTGAGATACTGGGGTGCTGTAAACCTTGCTGCTATGGCTAAGGGCGCTGCACCTGCTAAAGCTAAATTACTCAAAGCATTGCAGGACGAAAGTCAGTCGGTGCGTGTACCGGCGGCCGAAGCCCTGTGCAATATTGGGCTTGAGAAAAAGGCAATGCCCGTGCTTATCAAGATAGCGGGAATACCGGGTGAAGACTACGACAGCGCACTTGCAGTTTCGGTGCTTTATGCTTTTGGCGATAAAGTGAAACCTTACATCCCTGACATCAAAAAAGTCTTTGAGGCCAATAAGAGCGGTAAAGGTATGGGTATGGAGACATTGAAGTATATTCTGCGCACTGTGAAGTAGGGAGCTTGCAGAATTACTCAAAAGTGAATCTGCCTGTATTTGTCAATTGTAACCCTTGTTGTAACTTTTGGCTTGAATCGGTGAAACACAATGGTACACTATGATTCATGGTTAAATAGAGAGTCCCGGATAAAACTATTATTTCTATGGAGGCAAGTTCATGAAAAGCTATGCAAAGAAATCAATATCCCGCAGGAAATTCCTGGCAAATTCGGCTTTGGCTGGTTTTGCTTTTCATTTCGTTCCCAGCCGATTGTTGGGAGCGGATGCACCCAGCAATAAACTTAATATTGCCGGAATTGGTGTTGGCGGAATGGGCGGCAGTAATCTGAGACAGTGTGAAAGCGAGAATATCGTAGCGTTGTGCGATGTTGACAGCGATTACGCCGCGGAAACTTTCAAGAGATATCCGAAGGCAAAGGTTTATAAAGATTATCGTGTCATGTTCGATAAACAAAAGGATATCGACGCGGTTGTCATAGCTACGCCCGACCATACTCACGCGGTAATCACCATGGCTGCTATGGCGAGGGGAAAGCACGTTTACTGCCAGAAACCTTTGACTCATACGGTTTATGAAGCCCGAAAGATAACAGAGGCGGCGCGCAAATACAAGGTGCAGACTCAGATGGGCAATCAGGGGCACTCCTCCGAACATATTCGTTTATTAAAAGAATGGCTCGCCGACGGCGCGATTGGAGATGTCCGGCAAGTCTATGCCTGGACGGACCGGCCCGTCGGCGGCAACCCCTGGTCGAATTTCGCAGTCAGGGCCAAGCCTGAAGATACACCTCCGGTTCCCGAGACGCTTGATTGGGATATGTGGCTGGGACCTGTTCCGTACAGACACTATCATCCTGAATATCATCCGCTCAAGTGGAGAGCGTGGCTCGATTTCGGAACAGGCGCATTGGGAGATATGGGCTGTCACATAATCGACCCTGCATTCTGGGCATTAGACCTTGGCGCCCCGGAGAGCATCGAGGCCACCACGACTCACTGGCAGAAAGAAGTCAGCTCACAGACTTTCCCAAGGGCCTCAATTGTCAGGTACCAATTCGGCGCTCGCGGCAATAGGCCGCCTGTCAAGCTGACATGGTTTGACGGAAGGCTGCTGCCCCCAATACCTGATGCCCTTGAAAAGGGCCGAAGAATATCGGACAGCGGTGCTTTTATTATCGGTGACAAGGGCTGTATAATGCATGGGTCCCACGGCGCCGGCGGATTGCGAATCATTCCTGAAACAAAGATGCGCCAATACAAACGGCCGCCAAAGACGCTGCCGAGAGTTAAGGGCGGCCATGAAGGTGATTGGATACGTGCCTGCAAAGACGGTAAGCCCGCAAGCTCGAATTTCGAGTACGGAGGTGCATTAACAGAAACGATTCTTCTTGGTGTGCTCGCGATTCGAGCCAAAGACCAAAAACTGCAATGGGATGCCGGTAACCTGAAGTTCACCAACAACGACGACGCCAACGAGCTTCTCCGCATACAATATCGTGACGGCTGGCATTTGTGACAGAGAGGCCTTTCATTACGCAACAACAGGGAACGGCAAAAACCAGCCGATTAGTTCAAATAGTAGTCAGATAACGGTCTATAAAAAGTTAAGAGAAAAAACAAAATGAAACATCTAATGGTAAGGTTTTTAGCATTATTGTTACTTCTTAATTGCAGCGGTTTGTCTCAATCACAAGAAAAATTGCAGTTGTCTTATGAAACAAGAACCTACGGCGTTGAGTTAGCAGCCGACAAGCCGGAGTTTGCAAGTTTCTGGGTGGATTCGCTCGGCAAGGGGCGCAAGTGGACCAATGGGATGCTGGGGTGCGGTTCAAAGCAAACCTATCACACATCACTCGAGAACGGATGGCTCCGCTATGCAAACAAGCAAACAGATGCGTCCACTTTATTTAAGTTCGAAGATAATTACATCATTATCAAGTCTGTTGCTGCCGGTCAAAATGCTGCAGAACCGTTCGTATTGAAGTTCAGGTTTCGTGGCAAACATCCGGCCCATGCAACGCTGCTGGGTGTGATGGAGGATGACGGGTCGGTCAAACTGCCTGCGGTGCTGCACATCCCCGGCCAGGGTACGCTGCGTATTACGGGCAGCTCTGCCGGTCAAACGCCGCTGCGTCTTGGCTATAAAGGCACACGCGAAAATGCAACCATCACCTTTCCTGCCGGGTCGAAGGAAAACCCGTGGATTCAGTTCAGGCTTGAAGTGGTCAGCATATACCCTAAACAAGCAGCAATTGAACCAGATGTGCGTTTTGACGGCTACCGTCGATGCTGGCTGAACATCCTGCAACTCTCAAGCAAGCATCGTGTGCTGGCCAACCATGCCGGCTCAGACGTGTGCGGTCTTTGTTACCATGAATACAGTGAGGTCGCCATGCTGACCGGCCCCCTGGCCGATGGTGTATCGGGCTTGCAACTCTTGCGTGATTCGCTGAATCGTATTCTGGCTGGCAAGAAGACCTATGCCATGCAGGGCTATGCACATGGCGAATATCCCCAGACGTCGCTCGATACGTGGCCCTCTTTACTGACCGCAGCGCACAACTATTACCAGGCGAGTAAAGATGACAAGTGGGTCAAGGCCAACATCGACAAACTGCTTCAATGGGGTCGCGAGTCGCTCAAAACAGATTCCAATGGTAACGGGCTGATTGAATTTCATCAGAGCGGCAACTTGGGCGAGTGCAAGGTGCGTCCGGCAAACTGGTGGGATTGCATCAACTTCGGGCATGAGGACGCCTACTCCAATGCCATCGCATACCGCGGCTTTAGAGGTCTGGCTAAACTTGCCAAAGTTGCGGGCAGGAAAAAGGACGCTAAAGAATTTGAGCAGGCGGCGCAGAAGCTTAAAGGCGCCTATTACAAGACCTTTTATAATCCGGAAACCGGGATGCTGGCCGGGTGGAAAAGCCGTGATGGTAATCTGCACGATTATGCCTTTACCTTCATCCAGGGTATAGCGATTACTTACGGCGTGGTCGATGATAAGAACAAGGCCAATAAACTGCTCGATGCAATGTTCAAAAAGATGCAGGAGGTGGGATTCTACAGGTTCGACCTTGGTCTGCCCGGAAACCTGGTTAACGTACCGGACGAGGATTACTATGACCAAGGTACGTCTCGCTGGGGCGGCTCAAATGCATTTGAGGTTTATGAAAACGGCGGCGCCTCTGCCAACCACGTATATTACACCATAGCTGCCCTGTACAAACTCGGCAGGCAAAGGCAAGCCGACCGGATTCTATTTCCGATTCTGAAATCGTTTAATGAATGCGGCTTCCAGGGCGCAGGCGGCAATGAGAACGAAACTAACGACTGGCGTGCCTGGGACGGAACACCTTGGGGTTATGAGGGCCTGCTGGTTGATAACTACCTGGTGGTCAAGGCTGTGCTTGTACGCCAGGGCCTGGTCGACCCGGAATGGGGCTTTTGGGTGAAATAAAGGGGTAAACTAAAGACAATAACCGAGTGACAACCGCAGGGCTGCTATGGTCTGAGTCTTTGAGTGGAAGCAAAAGAGTATTCAGATTAGACCGCCATACTCTCGTGGCTTATGCAAAAAGTTGTAACACTTTGGCGCACCGGAGCAGTTGAGCAATGATATACGATTGTTATATAGAAAATCCCAAATGGTATGAGACGACGTGATTTTTTAAGAGCAGTATTTGGCACTATCGGTGGAATCTGCGTGTCCGGATGTGTCAACCCGACCAGAAGACGTGCAGGCAGAGGCGTGGAGAAGCCAAACATCATTTTCATACTTGCCGATGATATGGGATACGCCGACTTGGGATGCTACGGCGCCACCAGCATTAAAACACCTCGCATTGACCGCATGGCTGCCGAAGGGATGCGATTCAGTAGTTTCTACACTCAACCTGTGTGCGGTCCCACCAGAACAGCGCTCCTGACGGGATGCTACCCTATGCGGGTAGCCGAATACGGCAACATCAAACGCCACCACCCCTTTGTACACGTCGATGAAATCCTCATCCCCGAGGTCCTCAAGCAAGCGGGCTACGTCTCGGCCTGCATCGGCAAATGGGACCTGAACGGTCATTCTTCAGATGGCTTTCCTAAAGAAGTCACACCGAATAAACAGGGCTTCGATTACTTCTATGGGCGTCCATCTGAAGGCCCGCTCTACAGGAACGAGAAACTGCTCGGCAAGGCTCCAAGGACCGAACTGACCAAACGTTATACTAACGAGGCGCTAAAGTTCATACAGCAGAACAGTTCACAACCGTTCTTCATATACTTGGCACACACCATGCCGCATGTCCCGCTCGCCGCAACGGTGGATTTCAAGGGCAAAAGTCAACGCGGTCTGTATGGCGATGTGGTGGAGGAAATGGACTTCAATGTAGGGCGGATACTCGACAAGCTTAAAGACCTGCAAATAGACCATCGCACAATGGTCGTCTTTGCCAGCGATAACGGGCCTTGGCCACACTGGACCGGTGCTGACGAATCCGGGTCCGCCGGGCCTCTTCGCGGCCAGAAATGCGAGACCTGGGAAGGCGGCGTAAGGGTTCCCTTCATACTGCGTGCACCCGGTCTGGTCCCTGCCGGCCAAGTCTGCGACGCGATGATTGGCGACGTAGATATGTTGCCAACCTTCGCATGCCTGGCTGGGGTAGATGTTCCCGGAGACAGAATCATCGACGGCAAAAACGTGCTGCCACTGATGACAGGGCAGAGTACTGTTTCTCCCGTCTTGGCACGATATTATTATTATGATACCCATCTGCAGGCGGTGCGAAGTGGGAACTGGAAACTGATTCTCCCAAGGCCAAAGTGCCCACCATGGCTGAGCGATAAAGGCTTAGCCGGCAACTGGCGAGGGCGCGATGTTGAGGAGATTCCTGAACCACAGCTCTACGACCTGAGGCACGATATCGGCGAAACGACCGATATGGCCAAGAAGCACCCAGATATCGTTGAACGCCTTCTTCATCTCGCGCAACTGGCAAGGGCCGACATCGGAGACTACAATCGAATAGGACAGAACGCCCGGTTTTTTGACTCACAGCCGGCAAGGCCGGACGTCGCAAAGTGGAAGAATAAGTAGCACCGAACCAAAGCCTCGACGTTCCGCCTTAGATAATCGATAAGTTTGATATTCTATTAGAAAAGAGGCTCAGTTATCCTACCGGGCCGGGATAGCTAAGCAAGGATATACAATGTATATGGGAAATCCCAGGTAACGTTTCAGATGGTAGAGGTACCTCAAAGAAACGATAATCAACTGTCAAATTCGCGTCTTTGGTTTTCTGGAGGATAAACCTTCGATAATCAGCCGGGAGGATTGACTTTTTAAGATGGATTTGCTATTCTATCAGAAATGAGGTTCGGTCCCACCACGCCGGGATACCTGAGTAGGTATAGATGAAAATCCCGGATTCATAAAAATTTCCAGGTGGTCGCGAAAGACTCTATGGCAAAAAAAACAATATCGTTCCTTTCAATAATCGCTGTCTTATTCGCGTTTACAATATCTCCAACCATTGCCTCTGTAAGTTTCGACGGCCTGACCTGGTATTACTCGGGTAATACGTCCGACCTGTTTATTAATGGTGACGGTGACCTGGAGTGGGACCCTGATGGCGGCGAAGAGTTTATAACACGAATTCCCGATCAGAGTCTCAGCCAGGTCGGAGATATGGTGCAAATTTCCTATATGTGGCTCACCGACGGTGCTCACAACTGCGCCGATTGCTTCGATTGCGACCTTTTCTGCCATGATGACGATATCACCTGTATTGCCGGCACCAGTGATATGCGCATCGGGCTCTTTCAGGCGGACGGAGAATATGTCCAGAACGACGGATTTGCCGTAACCGGCAGCTCCATATTTAACGGTTACAAAGGGTACAACTTCCGCATTGGTCCGAACATGATAGCTACCGACCCAAACGGCCTGACCCGCTGGCGTGATTGCCACGGCGAAATTCACAAAACAGGCATGTTCGCCAAAAAGCCCGTCGATAATAGCGACCTTATGTTCTTTAATGACGGGCTTAAGGACCGGATTCCAGGCTTTGAACTACCGCCCGGTGATTGGTCACAGCTTACTGTCACTCTTGAGAGAACATCTGCGAGCAATATCCGAATGACGATTACCCTCAATGACAGAACCTACAGCTACGACGATGATTCCCCAACCGACCAGCCGAGCAAGATAGATGTGCTTGCCGTCCACATGCGCAACCATCGCCCTTATAGCAGGCTCGTGCTCGGCAAAGTCTGCTATTTAGGTTTGGCCGACCTGAATACTGATGGCGTCGTTGACGGCGTTGACCTTTCGATATTGGCTGGCGACTGGCTCCTGACCGGCGGCAGCGGCTCGCCACCCGACGCTAATCAACTGCTTTTATACTATGATTTCGACGGCACTTTCGGCAGCGACGTCCCCACTGCTCTGGTTGACAACACCCAAACCTATACTGCTTCGATTGTCGCCGGCAGTGACCCCGATTCTTCCATAAAGTACGCGGCTCCGAATCCTGTCTATAATACCGAAGGGACCTCCGCTCAGTTCGATAATGACAACTGGGACGAGAATGCCGGCGATACGTTCCTGATTCCAGACGCTGGTGGCATTGACTTTAGCAGCTTCAGTGAATTTACGGTTGCTCTCTTCGTCAATCCTTCCGCATCCGGTTCTGGTCAGACCCGCAGGATTTTCTCTGAGGACATTTATGCTTACATGTACCTCGATAGCGGCAACACCCTTCATGCCATTCGCAAATGGGGCGGTGGTGGATGGGATGAGAACTGGACGCACCTGACCAGGAGCAGTCTACCGCTCGATAGCTGGTCTCATCTGGCCATGACCTGGGATTCCAACGCAGCCGGCGACAAGTTCAAGCTCTATGTTGATGGTGAATTCGCCGCCAGTGCTCCGGGAACTTCCACCGCCACCATTGACTCAAGTGCCGGTTTCGCCATAGGTGGATATCAACGTGATGCTATCACGAAACAATTTTTCCACGGCAAAATAGATGAATTCGCCTTGTATAGCTATGCGCTCTCAGCAGATGAGATTGCATACATAGGCAATAACACGCAGATGCCTCCTGCTTCACCGGCAAACTTATTCGACGATGGAATAATTGATTTCAAGGATTTTACCGGCTTCGCTCACAGATGGCTCGACACTTGTCAATAAAGACCGGAATCAACGGGGCCGGAATTAAACGCCGACAGGAACCTTTTTTAACCCCTCACCGCCGGCCACGCCAGCGGAGTATTTAGCCCCGCCACCTGTGGGCGGGGGTGCTTACGCGAGGAATGCTTAATCTTTTCCCCACCCGCCCCTCTGGGCCGGGGTGCCTTTGTCATTTCGACCGAGCGCAGCGAGCGGAGAAATCTATTCGTCTCATTGCCATAACTGCCTGAATGCCCGGATATTACAACCCGATAGTCAAACGAATCCACAAAGGCGTCAAAAAACCCCTGACTTTCAGCTAAAAAACTATTGAAATATATTTTACAGCCGTTATAATTTCGTACTCGCAAATAGCGAAATTTATGAATATGGATCGTCAGCCTGATTTCGGCTGTTCTTGGCATATCAAACATCAGCACCGCACCCGCGTCCAAGTCGTTACAGCAATTAGTGAATAGTATTTAGTATTTGGCTAAAATGCATTTGCACCTTTTGCCCGAATGGGTGGAAGTGGTAAAATAGCCACAATTAGTTAGACAGGCGAAGGGAAAAGAGCTTGAATACCGCATCATCGCCGTCAACAAGGCAGGTGTATTTACCGATGCAAAAAATGACTATCGGGATAATATACGTGACCTTGAGATATCTCGAGCATTGTTTTGTCTTGTGCCAAGGTAAGTGAGAGGGCGAGAAATGGGCGATTTGGAGTAAATGGATTATGAGTCTAACAAGTTTCGTAGGAAATAAGGACGTAAGAGAAAGATTCAAACAAGAATTTCCCAGCCCGAAATTTTCCGTCCAAAAACCATTATTGGCTCCACCATTGACAAAACATTATTTTCTGATGGGAACCGCTTTCGATTACCTCTTGCGGTTTTATCTAAAGCGACTAAACCCACAGGCGGTCGAAAGTCGCTGGGTCGCAGAAGGAGCGATTACAATTTTTGGCAAATATGAGAATGCGGTCTATATAAACGGTCAGACAGGTAAGATATGGGTTGACCCGGACCAGATACCGGACAAAGCTGATGCGGCAATCGCCCGGAAGATAAACCGCATTCTCTTGGAGGCGAAAAACGCTTACAAACTATACGTCAAAACGGGCAAGATAACCAACGCTCTATTAACCTCAGCGATGCTGCTCGCCAATCTCGATATCATCTCCAGAACCGGCCGTTTTGAGGACTACGTAGAACTTGACACAGTCAGCGACGAAGACATAAAGGATCTGGCGAACTTGATCAAGATTGTCACTCCTAAGCTTTTTAAGGCGAAAAAGATTTCTTTGCTAAATCCAACATTCGGTGAGGCTTCTAAATTAGTCGGAGGGGCGGACGCCGATTTAATTATAGACGATACGCTCATTGACATAAAGACCACGAAGAAATTAGAATTACCGAGAAAATATTTTGACCAGCTCATCGGCTATTACTGCTTATATAGGATTGGCGGCATTAACGGTTTGCCGGAGGATTGTGAGATAAAAAACTTTGCCGTTTACTTTTCCAGGCACGCCTATCTATACCTAATTCCTGTCAAAGACTGTATCGGACAGGTAAACTTTCAAAAGTTTCTCAAATGGTTTGAGGAAAGAGCGAGAAAATGAAAGACGAACAAAAACAAAAGTTTTTCGATTCTACCATCAAGCTTTTTGAAGATTACCGAAGTAAAATGATTAAAAAAGGACACAAAGGTTATAATTCGAACCTTTCAAATGAAGTCCATCTTCGACTTCGACAGCTTTCATTTATTTGTGAAAAACTGTTACATTATGAACAAATCGTTCTTAGGCCTGAATCCTCAAAAAAAGAACGTTGTAAACAGACCAGATTATTTGATGAAGGTATTGTTTTCGCTGAAGCTTTTTATTTTATTGCCTGGAGAATTATAACTACTACTAACCATTATACAAACCCGTTACCAAGTATTAGAGGGTTGAAGGATAAAGCTAAAGGTGTTGTGCTTATTAGAAATAACTTTATTGAACACCCTGAAAAATCGAAAGAGAAAATCTTTATGGTAAGTTATGGATGGGGTAAGGACGGCCCGACATTAAAAAACGCTAGGCCTGCCGGACAAACATTTGACATTAAAGATCGTGGATTTTGGATAAATGCCCAAGAATTTAAAGAAGGTCTTGAAGAACTCTTACAGAAAGCCATAAAACAATTCTGAAATGGGATATTTATGAAGCTGGAAAATGGCGGAAAATGGGGATAGTCACGAATGGCGGGAATTAAAGGGGTCAGGAATGCTCTGTAGAAAAGCTTGCTAAATTACCTATTTTAAACTGGCGAGCTGGTTTTGATTGTTGTATACAGTCAAGAATGAGCAAAACAAGCAAATCCCCCAGAAATTCCCATCCCGCACCAAATAGGGCTTTACCCGCGCAAGTTAAACATTCCGTCATTTGGTGCGGGGCCGCCCCGAATATCGGCCCAAAAGCAACCAAACGCGCAAGCTGGAGCGAAGCGGAAGTCCCGCACCAAATAGGCCTGTGCCCGCGCTGGCTGGAGCGCAGCGCAAGTCCTGAGCGAGGCAAAGCCGAGTCGAAGGATCCCCAAGCCACGAAATCGACCAAATGCGCAGGCGCCCAGCGGCAAAAACCGGAAATTCTGAAAAATTCTTACTCCTGTCTATATAAGCACTTACGACTTTCGAACCTCCAAAAATACCCGAATTTTCGCACGAAACGCGCAAGTCGGCCTAAATATGAAGGGCGCCCTTTTTTCGCGCCCAAAAAGGAGTATCGAGACTATGCTCACATTCTCAACTGAAAATACGTTAAGCCTGGAGCCAAAATCTCCCCTTGGCACTTTCGCCTGCTCTACTACTCGCTTGCTCTACTGTTCTCCTGTCTCCTGTCTCCTTTGGCCTGCTCTACTATCTACTTTCTACTTGCTTCTCCTCCGTTGGAGGCGTATGCGCGCACAAAACAACACCTTTTATGCAAAACAAAGCCAATTTCCGGAGGGCTGTTAATGACTGTAACCTCAGCTATAACAAGCACTTACGAACACAAACCACCCCTGAAGGCGCCAAAAAACAAAGCCAATTCAAAACCAATTGGCAAAAAGGCCGCGACCCTTGCCAAACTTCACCAAATACGAGCTACCAGTTCCGAGCTACGCTCCTCCGTGCCTATAAGGCGCCTCTGGCCGGGGTTCCCCCGTTACAGGCCCCCCGGCGCGCACAAAACAATACCTTAGTTATGCAAAACAAAGCCAATTTCCCAAGGGATGATAATGACTGTAACCTCAGCTACAACAAGCACTTACGAACACAAATCACCTCTGGAAGCGCCAAAAAACAAAGCCAATTTCAAGCCCAGCCTCGTAGGACGCCCCTTGCACCACCGAGAAGAAAAGTCTCGAAGGATGGGCTTGAGCCCACGCGCCAAATCTGCGGATGCTCCAAGCGAAGCTGAAAGAATTGCAAGAAGAGAAAATGGTTGCTCAAAACTCGATCGTAGCATAACCTATGAATAGCGCCGGTAGCCATCTAAACTACAACTACGGTTGGGACAAGGTCATAATTCCTTTTACTTTTGATTTTTAGCTTTTGAGACCGTGCCTGCTAATCTTACACCAGAGTATTTCAAGGCCGAGCGGTGGTTTAGAACTGCCGCCACCAGCGAGGAGAAAATCCTCGCCCTCGAGCGTATGTTGGCCGTGATGCCAAAGCATAAGGGCACCGACCACCTGCGCGCCGACCTGCGGAAAAAGCTGAGTAA